>JAAUXU010043955.1_pt1 | contig 79476 bp, 76 predicted proteins | sample 7278151 | NCBI WGS metagenome assembly JAAUXU01 (sample SAMN14350113, study PRJNA611818) | marine sediment metagenome | isolation source: surface marine sediment (1.8m) | place: French Polynesia: Moorea | collected 2018-08 | reverse complement strand
CTCGACTTGTCCACCCCCACCCCCCTCAACCCCATCAGCTGGTTCACCATCCATTGCGATGACAGACCAACTCAACAGATAACTTGCTCGATGCCCACGTCAAGTTCAGCGTCTTCTCCATAAGGAAAGTAGTCGAAAAGCTGCATGTCTTGAGCAAGTAGGATAACGATGACACCGCACAAAAATGGATTGAAAATCCCTATCTTATCTCTACCTGCTGTCGTCACAAGCCAGCAGCAACAGCAACAGCAGCAGCAGGAGCAGCAACAACAACAACACACCTGTGCCAAGTCCACTGCCTCCATCCGGCAAAGTCCTACGCTCGAGCAATTACGATTCCCAGAAAAAAGGAAAAAAAACCGGCGTTATCATTTTTGCTGCAGCAACAATTATTCCCTAATTTACTATAAAGATGGCGTCATTTCTGACACGCTCGAGCGATCCCTGAGTTCCCCCACGTGGATGAGGAGCGAGAGCAAAAAAAGAGGCCTTTTAAGGTATATGGAGAAGTGAAGAAGTATACGAAAAGTGAGGAGGTGGCGTTAAAATTACCGAGATTCCCCCTTAAACTGTTGTGACAACTACCGGGTGTTTCAGGATTCTTGGGATGTTAACACAAGTTCTCTGCAGCGCATGCAAGAGCTCCTGCTTTAGTGGTGCCTTGCTGCTGAAGGATTTGCGCTTGAGGAATGATACCTACGACGAAAACACTGTTACACTATGTTCAATAAGTTTTTCTCTATCGCATATGATGTGGTTGGTCTCGTCAAAGTAATCAAGTCCAGCTCCTGGAGTAGCATTCAATTGAAAGCTGAACTGGAGTCAAACCGTCGCACAACTCAGATCACATTTGAGTTTCATGAATTCAGCCCAGGTTTGGATTCGGTGTCAATGGTCACGTAAAAAGTTCTGAGAATCCTGAAACACCCTGTGCATGACACAGGCTTGCTTTGGGTCGGTCAATTTTATTTATCTGGCCTGAATCTTGAACTATTGATCAAGGAAAAAAACAAGGGGGGGGGGGCATTTTCTCTCATAAAAAGCAGCATTTATAACCTCTATGCCAAGGAACCAACAGTTCAAAATTGGTGTGTCAAATAGAGGCAAGATCTAAATCAGGACTTTCGCATTGCGAAACTCGAGTCGCACTGAGAGAAGATATCCCCAACACTACTGAAGTTGTCAAAGGGGGTTTCGGACACCTCCAAAGGAACGTTTGGAACTGTGCAAGTCCAGCAGGAGTGCACAAAAAGACTCCCTCAGATGCGTTGACATGAATCAGAGTGTGACGTTTTCCCCCTTTCTCTCTCGGCTTTGTGTGAGAAATCCGGTTTTTTGCAACTCTCTTCCACACTTCAAGGTGCCTTGGCAGAAAAATAGGCCTTAATGAGTGCAAAAGCAGTGCTTTTTTGCCCCTCCTGATAAGCGATATGTACAAACATGAGACAAAGGCCGTGAGCAAACAGATAAGGCCTGGAGATCAGAGCAGAACAAGGATCAAACGCGATCACCGAGGAGTCAGAGCTGGAGCCTTTGAAACAAGGTGGAGAGAAAAAAAAACACCTCAGTCATCAAATTTTGAACGACTTTTTTGTTATTTGGGAAACTGCAGGAGGGATGATTTAGTTCACTATGGCGGAAGTCGTTTCAAACTTTACGTTCGATGAGGCCAGAGGAGGGAAAAACAAACGTCAGCTATTAAGCCATAACTTTGGCTTGGGGGGGCTGGAGACATATATACACAGGGGTAAAGGTAGAAAACAGGTCATTTCACCTAAAAAAATATCCTTCCTCACTGAACAACACTCATTCTTTCAAGAACTTGCACCACTTTGTGGCTCACACTGTAACTCCGGGGACCGACCTTAAGGCCGGGATGCCTGCCACAAGTGCACGTCTCGACTGCCTCTCGCACGTCAGTCCCGCTCGTTGTCAGATTGGGCCTGTTTGGGCCTAGGAGCATCAAATTGGGCCCTGTTTTTTGAGCACGTTTGGCCGGGAAAAAATATTTGATTTATGCAGCATTCGGCCATTTTTCCACTCACCCTCTTGGCCGATTTTTCTTAAAGACTTAGTAATTCGTCCGCTCTCGAAGCCAAACTTTCTAACTGGCAACTCTGCGTCTGCAATGTGGCCTTGTCGGACGCGTCCCAGTGGGTGGAGTCGGTTCCTACTTTTCTGGTCACAACCTCAGCTTATTTGAGGCCTTAAGAAATGCAGCCTCGTCTTGCAAGAAGGGTTTTTTTTCCCCTGTGCCCTTTGTTTAAACTCCTTTTTTTCTCTCGTCCAATGAAAATGTGGGAAAAACCTCACGTTTTAAGGGACTTTCTTTGCTCTCTCCTCTCTCTGCTTTGCGTGACATTAATTTCAAACACGCTCGACCGACTACGAGTTGACAGAAGAAGCGGCGAAGGACGCGACTTCTTCTCTTTCTTCACCTTAAATATGCCTTCTAAGACTTCTTCTCCCCTTTTAAGCAGGGCTGCGAGAAATAATTACCCGCCAAATTGGCCATGAAGGAGGACGGGAGGAAAAGCGTCCGTCCGGCACCTGAGGGAGCGGCCGCATCAGCCAATTTTGTGCCAGTTCAAGCGCGGCCGCAGCCGCAACACAGGAAGGGGTAACTCGAGCTCACAAGCCGAAACCTCTGGTTCCTGGCGACGGGGGGGGGTTAAGGGGTAAGAGGGCAGAAACAGGGCTTACGTGAGCAGGAAGAAGTAGGGGTGAGCAAAGCAAATCCCAGGAAATCTGATACAATGAATCCTCCCCCCCCCAAAGAGCTCAGGAGGGAAAGTGTGTGCACTTTTTTTTGCTTGCTTTTGTACACTCACTCAGAGGCCCCAGTTCAAATATCAAATTCCCTCAGGGGGGAAAGGAGGTGGCGAGAAGGAGGAGACATTTAAAAACTTTTTTCATAAGCAGCTGATTGGGGGTCAAATGAAAAGCTTTCAGCCAACGTCCCAAATTGAGGGAAACAACTTTGCACCTAAGCTCAGATTGACTGGATATCTGGAAGACGTCAGAAAAGGAGCAAAAGGTCAGACGTGACGGGGCTGTAAAGAGGCGGGAAATGCAGCCGCTGCACATACAAAAAGAAAAAAAAGGCAATCAAAAGTATATAAATAACAATGAGGGAGGTCCAACTACACCTTAAGGCCTGCACCGGGTGTATCAGAATTCTTAGGAGAGTTTTATTTATAAGAAGTCAAGTTCTATGCACAGCGAGTCTTCGTCAGAGCTGTTCAGGTTGCTGAAGGAGGCACTTTCAACCTATGGTAGAAAAGCTTTTTAACAATGTTAAACAAGTTTTGCTCCATCTCATATGACCTGATTGATCTGGCCAAAAGTCCTGATCCTGCAACAACTGGCAGGATTTGAATCAGATTCGAATCTCAAATCAAACCATAGCACAACTCGGATTGGATTTTGACTCAAGTTTCGTAAACTTGGATTCGGATTTCGATTCGTGTCAATAGTCTTCAATCATTGGTCAAGTAAGAAGTCCTAAGAATCCTGAGACACCCTGTGCATGACGTAGGCCTTCTTTGGGTCGGTCAATTTTATTTATCTAGCCTGAATCTATAACACCTTGGAGGGCTTTAGGAGCTCGTCTGCAAAAAAAGAGAAAAAAAACAACGAACCAAATATCCGTCTGATCCCGAGGCAAATGCTTAGGGCCGAGGCTTTGCAAAATATTCGCACTGAAATTTGCCCTTTTTCCCGGCAAAAAAAAATCAGCCGACGACGTAAGAAGGTGTCTTTGTCGACTTGGCCGAGGCATTATTATGCAACATGCAGTTATCACCCCTGGCAGCTCTGCAGAGGCCGCTTATTTGGCAATTGTGTTCTTGTTGCCATCAATGTAGCTCTGGAAAGTCATCATCGTGTAGGTTTTGCAGCACATGTTTCCCTCCTTTGAGCAGGCGCTTCATGAATGAAGTCTCTGTTCATTTGGCACCAACTTGAAGGTTGGAACTTGGCAACACTTGCTGAAATCAGGACAGGATGGGAGGTCTTCAACGGGTGAGGCCTGAACTTTCACGGTTTGATGATTCCTGTCTAAATGTTCAGATTCTTAACGTGTTCTTTAGCTGGTGGAGACAGCTGGAACTTTTTTTGCCAACTTTTCAGCAGATGCAAAAGTCGACAAGCCACAATGCAAACCTGAGCCGCGACACCACGGACGAGAGGACCCGCCGAGCCCTGATTCTCAAGACTGAGCGTTACTCTGGTGTCGAGATCGAGTATCGACGCTGTCTCCAGCACCGGATATCGTATCGGCCAAGAAAAGCATCGGCGATACCAGCTGAATGAAGCTTCTGACACAACGCAAACTCTTAAGAACTGACAGTTGGCCAATTCCTCAAAAGGAGCTGCGCAGGAGTTGCCCCTGCCGTCCTTGCTCCTGGGCCTTCTCAAGCTGTGATAAAAAAATGCTAATACGTCAAAAAAAAATGAGACCCAGCTGAAAAATTTAAGTGCAACTAGTTTGAAGCAATTTCTTTTTCTCTTCTACGCCAGTATCGCCTCTAGACAATGCTCGACCCATAGCGGTTGCCGTGCTATGAAGAAGTATCGGGCCGAGTATCGGATGATACCCGAAGATATCGAGTATCGGCGATGCGACACTGCTTCCATATCGCATTCTTGCTAGTTCGTTGGACCGTCTCCACCATGGAAAAACCCTCCGAGATGATGGCTCGGGGATGCTGTGCCACAAGGGGGTCATTGTGGCCAAGGGGTGTGTGGCCATTTTGAGTGAATAAAAAATGCACACAACTTTGTCTGCCGACTTCTGGCGCACTTTTGCGCCGGAGCCATCTAGACACGCACCAAATTCTGGCGCCTCACCCGGAGCATGGAACCGTGATTGTGCGCACACGCACGACCACGTCGGGGCTCACGCGGACGAGAAGACGCCCTCAGGGCCTGTGGTGTTTTGACACCAGCCCCACATTGACTGAATAGAACTTCAGCCAGACAACCTGTAGAACACGCTTGCGCCACCACCCTGTAAACGCCGACACATTGGTGATTGCATTCTTTTTCTTTTCCCACTCCAACACAGAAGGCAGAATGAAAAAGAAATGATTGCGACGACCTCAAATTCCCACATTTCTGCGGTTTGTCTCCATCGTGGACTCGTTAGCAAGGGTATTGACTCGGATGGGGACATCACTCAAAGGGTTACAAACACTTTCAGCCTGTCCAGGCTTTGCGACAGCTGAGTGAAACCAACAGAACCCTAAACTTCAGAAGGTTCTCGTGTGCCAAGTCACAATTTTGGGTGCAACTTCGTGCAGTCCAATTTAGCGGGAGACTTTTTGGGAGGCAGTTTTTTTACTACGAATTTTTTTAGGACTGCGACTTAAATCGTGATGGGAGCTATGGTTAAGTCTTTTACTGCTCGTGCATTCGGTCAGCAACAATGAGGTGAAATAAGTTCTGCACAAGTGCACGTAAAAGACAGGTGCAGAAACCGAGAAGTTATCGCCAATTTTGTACTCCAACATCTTCTCTCTGGGCAAACAAAGAAAAGTTTGTCAAATCATCGCCAGAGAGAGAAAAAAAAATCTCGTTTTTTTTTTTTTTGGCTCCCCACTTCATGCAGTAAAGTTGGGATGACTCAATTTTGGTAGAGCACCTCTAAATTGATTCTGCAGTGGTTGCTGTTGTTGGCCTTGCAGAGTCCGTTCCTCCCACTCAGGAATAACAACGCAGTCACTGCGTGCATGTCTTTATGTCAGGTCTCACTCATTTTTTTAAAGACCTCCTGGAAACAGTCGTCTTTGTTGCTGCTTTGCATCATTTTTTGTTTGACCGAAATTGCCCCCTAGCTGCAATTTCCCGTAAAGGAGAACAGCTGCCGGAGGGGGGCGGGGGTTCTGCCAGGGGGAGGGGAGGGGGGAGGGGAAAGGGCTTAAGGGCAGCAGACATAGTAACATCCTTCAAGGGCTCCATTGTTCCCTTTTTTTTAAAAAAAAGAAAAAAAAGGCAAGCTCTGAAATGTGCTATACAGGACCAAAACTTTAGTTCAGACTGTTTAATGGCGCAATTCTTGGACGAGAAGACCAATAAACTCGCCAAAAACCAAGCATCCGACATACAGTTTGATGCTGAGCTCCGCCTCGGTCATTCAGCAACGATGCAGTGCAGACTATCTCAGGATACTCAAGCGTGGTCAAGAAGTTGAGCTCTGATAAAGAGAAATCCTGCTGGAATTAACGCATTTTCAGCGAATTTGCGCCCCAAATCCGGCGTAAAATCCTTTGTTCACTAACTTGGTGTCAATCCTTTGGGCTCGATAAGGCCAAGGAGGAAGCAAATGAGAACTACGATTAGGACAACGACGACGACGACGACATCGGTGCTCGTACGAATGATGTCAACCGGCCCTTATCTCCTCCGTTACATCCTTCGTCGACGACAAGTGTGACTTCATGAAGGGCAAAAAGGATCAAAGGAGCTGAGACGATAAAGAGAATCGACTCACGTTGGAAATATGTAAGGTCAAGTTGGGCCAGAGAAAAGGCCTCGGGCAGACAAGGATGCCAGGAATTTTTGGCTTGGGTAAACGCTACGCTAACTAAGAACTTGACTAGTAGTAAAGTAGAGCTTGTCCTACCGAAATGTCTACGGAGAGGTCCGATCCATCGAGCAGGATGACGTTGCAGGGCAGCGCGTGCTTGTTCCTCTTGCGGCCGTCAGACTTGGTCAGCTGGTCGCTCCTCAGGTGGGCGTAGCGACGCTCGGCTGCGCTGCGCTGGTCACCGCGCGGCTTTCGCCGCTGTGAGAAAAACCGCAACATGGCCGCGGCGGCCCACTTGTGGCTGGAGGTTCCACTCGGTCGTGCTCTCCGACCTCGACAAATGGGGATGCGGCCCGGGGTTCGCCGCAGGGCGAGTGCTTGGGTGGATGGGTGGGAGGGTCACGCGGGTTTTTCCTGATGCGCAGAGTCCCCGCCGCCCCCGCGACTTCCTCGGAGCTGAAGAACTCGAAGAACTTGGGGTCTCCGCGGTCGTAATCGTCGTCGCCGTTGCTTCTTCTTTCTTCTGTTGAGAACGTTGTTGTTGTCTTCGAGTCCCCCGACCGTCCGACCGTCGTCGTCGTCGTCGTCGTCCCCGGGCCGGGTCCACGCACTCACTTTGCAGACGCTGCTGCTCGACTGGCTACTAAACCTGCTGCTGAACAGAGCAGTTTAGGTGAGAGACGCGCGCGCGCCGTGGCCGGTGCTGATGAGGGCGAGGGCGCGCGTGTGCAGGTAGGTGCTGGATGGAGGAAGGTAAGCAATAAGTTGTCTCTCTTCTCTTTCTACTCAGTGTTGCCGCCGGCCGCGGCGGCCGCGCCGCAGACAGCAGCAACGCCATCGCCAACGCGCACAGGTAACAAGAAGTGTCCGTCCAGCCCCAAAATGTTCGGCCGGCCGCAGCCAGGGCTTCGCCCTCGGGAAAAGGGGAGCTCCTCCTCCTCCTCCTCCTCCTTGGTCGTCTGCGAGCCGAGGCAGAAGAAAAGGTGCCAAGTTGCCCCGGAGTCCGGTTCTCCGCCCGGACAAAAATGCACCCGGACGCAGTTAAGGTCGAGCGGCGCTCACAATGGTCCGCGTCATGCCACCCATTTCCATGCTCATGCACTTAGGGACCACTCATGGCATTTGGCATCTTCCACAGCTCCGCGGTCTGGCACCTCCTACATCCACTACGCCCTTTTTATCACATATATTCGATATGTTCGTGGCTTTATTTGGGGAGTCCTTATTTGAGGGAAGGGGGATTTCAAGGGGAGACATCACACAGGGCTATAAAACAGACAGAAGAGGAGTAGTTTGAAAGTCCCCCCCCCCAAGTTGGCTAAGCTGCTCCTCTTCTCCAGGATCTGGCGATTGATGAGAACGTGACCGACCGACTTGACTTTGTCGTGCTTCATTCTTCTTTTATCCTGACGTCTTTTCAATCTGCAGACTCTGGGAGCCTTCGTAGAAAGTGGAAAGTCAGATTTTTGCATCTCATCATAGTGAGATAGCAAAATTTTTTCGGCCATATCAATTTCAAATTGTGCGCGATTTTTTCCTATGCCAAAGCGCCTATGCAACCTGCTCTTTTTCTTCTTCGACTGCTCCTCTTCCACGGGCCCCGACTTGGGCCGTCTGGTCGGCCCGGTGGAGGGCGCGCACGCCAACCTGACCCCTTCCGTCTTCTTTGGGCAGCCCAAGATTGGGTCACAGGAAGAAGGAGCAAAAAGGGATGGGCACGCACACCAAACCACGCTCGAGTGTTGAGTCATCAGCTTTTTGGGTCAGATGCGAAAAAGGTTCACTGCACTCGCATGCAGCATTCGAGATTTCGTGATTTCACATTCGGCAGTCAGTAACTGTGCTTTATTTGTAACAACCAGCGTTAAGTTTCCTTGGAAGACAACGATTTCATTAATGCTCTGTTTTTCTTCGCTTCATAGTGTAATACTTTTCAACTAAGACGTGTCGTGAAAACATAAAAATTATATAATCCTGTATGATAAGAAGGCTTAGCACCATTAACTTTGCTGCTCCAAAGGCGACGACGACGACGACAACGAAATGTGCACACTTAGGAAAGCACACTTACATACACAATTCTAAGCCATGCCACCACCCCACCACCCACGTCCGTGTGATGCCAGATCAAGTCGGCCAACGTCGTTCATGCGAGTGCCTCGATCAAGGCCAGTGTCATGGAACTTGTTCTTGTCGTTGGAAATGTCTGTTGAACCGATGGTAACACTGGCACACTTTGGGGGCCCACGAGTGAGATCAGGCACTTGGAGAAGATTCGTCACAGCTTGTCCTCCAGACACTCGACGATGACCTTGCCCGGCCCGAACGTCGGAACAATGGTCGAGTTGTTAGAGACTTCTTCCCTAACTTCCTGTCCGTCGAGCTTGGTGAAGAAGTAGAATCTGAAGTGCCCAGGCCTCGGAGACAATTTCTTGACTTCCAGCAGCGTCAACGACTCCGGGGGTCCGTGATACCTGGTCACGTAGGGGAGCTTCTCGTTGGGGTTGTCGTTCCGATACTTGAAGATGACCTGCAAGTCAACAGGGACAAAGTTGAGCATCAATATCGATAAACAGTACTACTGCTCCAAACACAATATAACGAATCACAAACTTGCATCGGTTGGCCCGGCATAAAACGTAAAATGTTAATGAAAACTACATTTGAACATATGACGTTGTGTACCTGCACGTTGTTGACAAGTGATGACGGTGGCGACTGTTGTGGCTGCTGTTGTGGCTGTGGCTGTGGCTGTGGCTGCTGTGGCGGTAACTGTTGTGGCGGTCGTGCCGTCGTCCCAAATTGTTCTCTTTCCATGAAAGCCCGGTCTTGTGATCGACTCCTCCGGCCACTGGACCGTGGGGAGGACCTTGTGAGGCCTCCCCGGCTCACGGAGCTGGAGCGAGTGCCATTGCCAGGGAGTCCGTCTGCCGCTACCTGATGCTGTTGCACGTTCTTCACCCAGTTGGACACCTTGTCGTCGTAGCTCTGCTGCAAGTCCAGAGAGAGGGAGAACTGTTAGCCAAACTCGATAGTGTGTTTTAATAGCATAGTACTGCACGATTCATAATTAGCATCCAAGGTGGGGTTCCACGCCAACATTTGGCGACACAATAAGACATCTTGAAATAAATAGGCCCCGATGGCAAGACATGTCGCCCTAAGGGACAGACTTATTGTCGTTGTCAAGGTGGTCGGGGTCAGTGGCTTCCAGATACCTTTGGGCAGTGAAAAGCTTGTCTGACGGTGATAATCTGTCAAGCTATTTGTCACCCATCTACCGCATGTCTCCCCCAACTCAGGGCTTACGCTTTGAAAAATAAATATGGATCGCGATATGATGCGTACCTGGGGAAAGTTATGGCGCATCATCTGTCTGTTGCTGTGGTGGTGAGGGAAATTGGCGCTCTGGTTGTGAGAAGACGCGCCGAAATCTGCGTAGTCGCTAAAAGAGCGCTGCTGCAGCTGCTGCTGCCTCGTGGAGGTCTGTGTGGGCGCGTAGGAGAACGCCGAGTTGGAGGCGAAGCTGCCCTGGATGGTCCCTTGGGGAGCAGCCATCCCCGACGACGCAGGGTGATAGCCTTGTTGCTGAGGTTGAGGCCCTGCAAGTCGTTGAGCAGACAACATAAGGACTGACTGGCTCCTAAATTGCTAGGCATACGTACCAAACACGCAAAGTTCCTTTTGCCTGCGGCCATTGCCCCACGTATGATGGCCGAACCCCCCTATCCATCTGCCCCCGCTGTCAAAGCTCTGGGACATGAGCCTCTGGTGAGGCTGCATGGTGCCAGTGACGTCCAGAGAGGTAGTGCTGTTGGCAGTGTTGTTGATTTTACGGTTGCTCCTGTTTCGGCCGTGTCTCGCCGACGGGTGACGCCTGGAGGAGGACGAGGCCCCCGGCGGTGACCTCGACGGGGTAGCCTCGTTCTTGAACACCCGCTGGCAATGCTCGTCCAAGATGCTCTCGTCAGACTCGGGCACTGGATTTCCGAACAGGTCCATCGGACATCCACCCGAGACTACGGAGCTGCTCTGATCCATCTGCAGTGCCAGAGAAAAGTGTCGTCCACGTCACAGCACTCACGTAAAAATGTTGAGTTTGTAGTTTTGCATGTCACAGTCAACTTACAGCTTCCAGTTTCTTTTTCATCTCGTCCTCGATTTCCCTTTCCTTCTTCACATTGTTCAGCTTCTTGATGAGCTCGGCAGCGAACTCTTTGGGCTTGATGGGTCTGGGAGCCTCTTGGCCCTCTCGCACGGGCCTGCATAGAAACGAGTCGTCCGTTGCCCTTAAGTCTCATATGTGATCATTGATGTATATATTATGATAAAGTATACCGGTAAATGTATACTGGGCATCAAGATAAATCCGGACGAACTCAATTGCAGCGTTGTTCACTGCTCAAATACACTCATGTTTCTGCCAGAGACTCTCTTTCAACTCGAGATTGAGTTTGTGAATGAGCCTGATGACAACAATGACAAGCATGTAGATGGAGGAGGCGATGAGGGCTTGCATCATTGGCAGCTGGTGCATCACTACATAAATAATCGACTTTTGGCACTTCGTCTGCTCGACCATCTTTCACATCGTGAGCCAGACCGGGCCTTAACATCCACCCATATTCAGTGACGCAAATATCAGCCCGGATATATCTTGTTAACCCTTCCATACTATGTAATTCGAGTATAGCTGACCTTGGGCCCATGAGTCCTGGTGCGACGTTTTGTCTCGACATGAATCGCTTGAGCTGCTCCTGTCTTCGGCGCTCATAAGCTTGTTGCTGCTTCTGCTGTTGCTGCTCTTGCTGCTGAGCTCCGAAAAATGAGGAGCTGTCGTCACCTGAGAAAAAATGAAACTCATTGAGATCACTGATAGCTTGACCAAGATTGTCTCCTGTCTCACCTAGCGCGCCTGACGATTGGGATTGGATCTCGGAATCGTTCCTGGACACCGGATTGAAGGTACTACTCCGGGCATGAAAAGGATAAGATCGATCTCGGACAGAAGGAGTCCCGCCGCTGGGGTAAGTCTCCAGGGGTCCCGCGCTGGGCCGCTGGTAGTGGGCGCGAAGACGTTGGGACTGAGTTTGGCGGAGAGCGTTGGAACTCAATGCTGCGGTAGCCGCTGCAGAGGCTTTGGCCCTGAAAATGCAATGTGACGTCTTGTTTCATAAGAGCTCCACTACACAGTCAAAGCAGTGGCTGCTCTGCTCACGTTTTCTTTTTTTCAAAGCTCATCTCTGCGTTCTCGTCCACCGGGTCCAAGTTGAGGGACTGCTGGTTGTCGGAGGACGAGGCAGCGGCGGCGGATGAACCTTCTTCTGCAAAGGAAATGCTCAAGTTTTCTGGCATCTGGCACTACTTGAGGATCAAGTCTTACTCTGAAAGATCTTTGGTCTCGCTCCCAACTGCTGTTGCTGCTGCTCCGTCCCCTGCTGCTGTTGCTTCCCGGAGACTGACGAGGACGACGACCGACACGGAGAGTTCGTCCCCGACAGCTCCTCCTTCTGGTGCTGCTGATGCTGCCGCTGCGCTTCCTAAAGACATGTTCATGTAGGGTCAAGGGCTCCTTAGCCAAGCTGGATCAAAAGCCTTACTCTGACATATTCGATGTAGATGTCTGACTCGAAGAACTTCAAGAAGAAGGTCCTGGACATGTAGTCGACGACCTCCTGTTGGGCATCGTCGAACATGTTAACGTCGACCGACTTGGCTTCTGCAAAAGCATGTCATGATATAGTAGACGCACTTCACAGGTCTTCACAGTCATCTTACCGGTCAGTTTATAACGAATAGTCCGAAGTACGCTGTCGCTGACACAGTCAATAAGGGGAGGCCTGTTGTGGGTCTTGTCCGAGGTCAGGCACCTCTCGTAGGCCTGGCGCCCGGCCATGGGCACCTTGGACGGCTCCAAGTCTTTGATCCCGTTGCAGAAGTACCTGAAAAAATCAGGGAGACATGAACAGCTTGAACTGAAACGTTGCCGGGACTGATGCTAAGATGTTGGGACGTCATACGTATCTATGAGTCTTACCTTGGTCTCTCACTAATGACTGCTTGGAAAATCGATGTAAAAAATATGAACGTACGCACTCACACAGCACAGTACAGCTCATCATCATGGCCTATGCGATCATTTACCCACCAGAAGTTCATGTAGTGCTCCAGATTTTGATCTTTCAGGTACTGCTCGAAGAGCTCGCAGCCGTCGTAGTGCTCCAGCAGGTACTGGATGCCGTTGGTCCAGCGCAGGTAGGGAGGAGTCTGACTCTCCGAGGGATTCGTGAGGTCGATACTCCCTGCGAAAAGAATCGCGTGTAATCGTACGGCACGCAAAAAGCAGCTGGATCTGGACTTTGGGTTCGCTTTCTGCTAAAGAGCAATCCATTTTTCTGAAGCACGCTGTAATAACATGCAATAGAGCAATAATTCTTCCATGGCGAGTGATGGATTGAATGGAAAACAATGTCTGTGCTGTTGTTGTATCAATGACTCTTTTTTCCGCGTGGTTGGCTTGTAAGTGGACACTTGCATAATGATACGTCGCGTCAGAGTGATCATGTCGACGCTGCTGCGCGTACTTACCCTCGGGTTCCACGTCCCTGGAGTGCTCGGACCCCGTGTGGGTCGTGGTCGGCGATGTCTGGTCGCCCTGTTGTTGCTGCTGCTGCAGCTGTTGGGTCGCACTTCCCACCACTGGCGAGCCCATTCTGTTTACTTGTAAGGGTTTGTCACACTCTTCCTTGCCCTGATTGCTACTGGAGCCAAGATTGACACTGCCTTGGTTTTCCTTGTCACTGAGGCTCTCTTGCTTGGCACTTTCGGTATCGGATTTGTCTAGATTCACTGGCAGTGGTTCTGAGGCCAAGGAGTAGTAACATTCGTCAGTGACTCTCTGGTCTTCCTGGTGTTCAGGGCTCCGGTCTGAGGCAGGGTCAGTCGTCTTCTGGCCTTCGCAGTGGTCAGGAACTTCCACCATGAGATTCTTCTGCTTGTACGAGACGAATTCTAGGATATCACTGAAAGGCAAACGGTCCACATGCTTTCTAGGGCACATACTCAATGTATCATGGGTTCGACTCACTTGTCCGGATGCGCCCGACCCTCTACCAGGGGTGGTCGGGTCCTCTCGCCCTCTGACCCCGAGGAGACCTTGCCGTCTCCTACCCGGCGGGAAAACCCGGCGGGAAAGTGAAGCTTTCTGCCGAAGAAACCGTTGCTGGACTTGGGGCTGTCAACTTTCTTCTCCTTGTTCTTCTTGCTACACGATAAGTTCATCTTGGCCAGACTCTTGGGCCACATCTAAAGATCTACCGCTGCACCCCTGACCTCTCGTAGTAGGCATGAGTTTACTACGTAGGTAGTAACTTGCTGGAGAAATAAAGCCAAGTCCCTTATCTGCAAAGAGAAGCGGGAGCAAACATTAATAATAAAATGCAGGCATTTGCACAGAGACGCGTGCGCGGCGACGTCAGCGTGCCAAGACGGTGCCAAAACGGACCAAGCGGCGTGCCAGATCTCACCCACGAGCAGGACTTTGCCCAAGCCCACGGGGCGTCCCAGCATTGGCCACGCAGCCGATTCAAGATGTCTTCATCGCACTCCTCCAATATCTCTCTCACTCTATGCACAGCAGCTCCTGACTCGATGCTGCCAGATCCTCCCTCACCAAAGTTGTGTGTGTGTTTTGGTCTTTTTTCACGTCCACTTTTTCACATTTTTCTACCTCGAGGGAGAAGAATGAAGAATGTCTTTCTCCGTTCACCTGGGGTGCAGCAACTTCTACTCGTCTCTTTTCCACTTGGGAAGAAGCTTCTTCCTTCAACTGTTGCTCTCCTCTAAAGTCGCTGCTGCTCCCGCTGCTGCTTCTGTTAAAATATCAAGGATTCCCACAAAGCTCCGGACGAGCTGTAAAGCAGCATTTGCACTTAGCATCGCTTAAAAGTCTGCAAAGTCAGGTCCAAGATGAGGCAAGAGCAAGAAGCAAAGTGCACCAGGACTAAGTATTTGCCAGTTGCGTAAGTGTAAATGTGACTTAAGCAACTTGATTTTTTTTAGGTTTGTTTCCTGCCCTGTGCACCGGACCGTGCAAGTCTATTATTAGCGGTGCAGCACATATATATATGTGCTTGTAGTTCTGTTAGGCTTGAAGAAGACTCTACGAAAGAGTTGGTGGCAAGTAGCAACGATTCTCCACCTGGGCTGTTTGGGCAGATTTGGGCAGCCCCATTTCTTCTTCTAATAAACAGGTGAGCCCAAACCACAGGTAAAAAGAGAGCAATCATTTTACCGGCGAGTTCAATGGCTACCGCACCGTACTGTGCTGCACTGGACAACATATATAAACGCATGTAGCGTATACATATGTCAGTGCAATGAGGATGCAGCTATTCACAGAATAAGAGGTGTGCAAAAATTGCGGGCGTGTGGAACGTGCTTCAGGTGTGACAACTGTTCTAAATGCAGACCAGACTCAAAAATGTCAAACACTAACGCCTAACCCCAAGTTTGAGAGTCTCTTAGACCACGAGGAGGAGAAACGTGGGCTCCATGGTGTGCCACTCCAAGACCAAGGGCTACTACAACCCCACCATATGCTGCACTGTGCAGACTTCACAGCCGCTAGTTATATACTCTTAAATACTTGTTGTACTCGAGCCTTACCTGACTGATGCACTGATAGTGTTTTGTTAAGAAAACAAATTTTCACTTTTCACTTGGACACTGTGGGCATTTTTTTCCCCCTAGCCCCCTGTCAACCGATTTCCACCGGCAAAATTCACCAACTGAAATCATCTTTAACCTTAGAGTAAAAGAGACCGCGTTTGTGACCTGTGACCAGCAGCCAGAATTCACCAAACGACATCACTGAGATGAGCTTGGAACAGACCCAATTTCCTCAACAAACGCCTTACCTGGTGCTCACCTGGACCAGTCACTGTGTACTAACTGAAGAGTTTACACTTTTAACTTGAACGTCTTAGCCCTGGTCACTCACATTTACCAGGGGTGTGTGGGGCCATCCATGGCGAGGAGGAGGAGGAGGACGACGACGACGACGACGACGACGACGACGAGGGGGCTAGTTTAAGGGGGGGTTCTAAGGGAGCAATCGCTCCCTTTGAAGATTGCCGACAACCGACCGACAGTCAGACACTGGGGACCAAACAGCGGCAGTCGGCGCTGCTGCTCAGGCTGCCGGCGGCGCTGGCCCCGGCGCTGTTGCTGCTGCAGCTGCGTGCGCACACAGAATGGACAGCAACTACTTTTGCCGCACCCTGTGAGACGTGGAAAATTATGCTGACATGACCGAGCAATGACCGCATGAGCGGGGAGGGGGCGAAGGCAGCGGCCTTGATGATGCGCGGGGTCCTGTGAAGCGTGCCCGGGTGGACGGACGGGGTGGACCAGGCTTTATGGACGGACGAGCCATTTTTTACGGCTCATCCTTCCGTCCAGTCGGTGATCGGAGGTTTTGAAGGGCAGCATTTTGCGTCTAACTCTTCTTCATTTTCAGATCAGGGTAGAAGAAGCAGGAGGAAAAAAAGATGTCGATCAGGGAAATCGTCCAAAGGCCAAGTCAGAGCCTTCACCCATGGACGAAGCCGCCACTTTGCCTCACGCCAACAATGCCTAGCCGATTAACTTTTGCCGCGCCTCCGTCGTCGTCGCCTGACTCGAGCGCGTCCAAGTCGAGCTCGGCGGAGTTGATCGAGGATCCCCTGCCGAAATCCACCCTCAACGACCGCATCCTTATCAGATCGACGCTTATTACGAACGGCGACGAGCGTAGATTTAAATGCCATCTATGGCCCACTTACCCAAATTCCAGGACAAAAAAAGGAGAGATGATAGAGCGATTATACACATGTTTCCCCAAATGGAGCTTTGCGAAAAAAAATTCTCAGCCTTCTTTGCAATGAGGAAAAAAAGAAGAAAAGTTCGTTGTTGCAGTCGTCGGCATCTCTTCTCTATCCTCGGGAAGAAGAAAAAAAGAGCGTTTCTTTCTCGGGCGGCGGCTTTTGTGGCTTTGATCTTCAGTCGCCGCTTGGCGCTGGCGGTGTGAAGAAAGAAGGCAGTTAAAAACCGTTGGGGAAAGGAGACGAGACGACAGAGCAGAGAGAGAAAAGCCGACGAAATATCCTTCCTTCTGCTGCCAGGAGGGGTGGCAAAAGCTCGAGCCGCAGAAGCTTGAAAAAGCTCGAGCCGCAAAAGCTCGAGCCGCAAAACCTCGAGCCGCAAAACCTCGAGCCGCAAAACCTCGAGCCGCAAAACCTCGAGCCGCAAAACCTCGAGCCGCAAAAGCTCGAGCCGCAAAACCTCGAGCCGTAAAAGCTTGAAAAAGCTCGAGCTCGCAAAAGCTCGAGCCTATGGAGTAAAGGGTGCGTCACAACTGGGCGATCCAGGACAAGCTCAATTGACGTGGCCTGCAAACTTTTGCTCTATATTATGCGGTCTACATAAGAGATGTGTTCGCATCGCGTAGCATGCATAAAAGGTGTGTGTGACATGTTCCTGTCGATGAAGTCTTCATACAGAGTATCTATACAAAATGTTTTGGGGGCGATCCACATCAACTTGTACACTGCAGTAGGACTTTCGGTCCACATTGCACGGTTGTGAGGAGGTCTTGGATGAGTTTTAGTGTAGAATCTTTAACGATCAATTGACTTGGTGTGATTTCTGCACCTAGTCATGATCTGAGTGTACGACTTGAAATGGACCTCCCAGCACAAGATGTCTATCATATGATCCTCATACAAGATATAATATACAAGGTATCTATTGCAGGATCTACGTACCTACTACCTCTTGTGTAGCCTGCACACAAAAAATGTCTGTTATGCTGCGAGCACACAAGACGGCTATTATGCAGTTATATCTTTAAGTTTGTCTCTACAATCTACGGTCCATGTGTCTACATGCGTGGATGTACAGTGCGTAGCAGAGGTTTTACAACTATACCTTTTTGCACATCTAGTGCGCGAAGGTTTAAAAGCCACCAATAACCCGATTTTACCCAGAAATCCTCCTGAAAGTGGTAGAACGCAGTGCGACCCAGAGCAAGTTTTAACAAATTGTAAAATGTCAAAACGAGTAGTGTAAAAGCCAAAAAAAGGACAGAAACAGAAGAAAAACGAACCCCTCAATGCTGTCATGGTCACACAGGTTTCCAGTACCTGGTGATTCCCTTCCCTATCGTATGACTATAACTGGACTATATATGACTATACGATTGACGATAAATTCTGACACACCCAGTAGCTGGATGATTCTGAGCTGAATTCCAATCAAGGCCCGACTCGAACTCGAGCTGGAATTATGACCCACCCCTAAGCTGTCGCTGCTGCTGCACGTTACGATTCTTTAAATGCTCATTGACGAAATCGCATTTTCTTGAGAACTTTATTTTCCTCACATTTCATACACTGTAGATATTACATATGGATGACATATGACAGGGAGGCTGTAATAGTGCTAACATAATATAGTTTTACATCAGTGCTAATCATCATACGGTGCTCCTAAGGGGGGTCTCATCTATATCTCCCCCTGTACTATATGATAGGTTTTTTTGCAAACGTCTATGATAGTGAGTTTTGTACAGAAAGCTATTGTTGTCAATCTCCTGCACAGTTACAGTATTAAGTGACACATACACACACAATGCCATGGGCGGGACACACACCAAAAAATCAAGCAAGATGAGAAAACTTATTCATTGGAAAACTGAGTGTTTGTCTGAGTCAGATTACTGCTCTTTTGCTAAAGTCTGAATAGATTTCCGTCAAAAAAAATGTTGCTGTTGATGTGTAGGTATTTGTACCACACACGTTCCTGACCCACGCACGCACGCACGCACGCACGCACACACGCACGCACGCACGCATGCAGACACACGCGGCGTAGTGACTATACTTCACCCATGCTCATACGCACTCACGTGTATGTTACATACTCATACAGGCACACACAAATATATATATATGCATACCATTGAAAATAGATGCATATGATTTAGCGCTCACTTTGGTCGGCATGGAAAATTATGGACATCAGACTGAGTATCTCAATTGCTGGAGTAGCTTGCCTGACTGAGCTGAAATGTTAAGTGATGAAATGTGTTTTACATTTCAGAAGAATCGGTGTCAGTGGGAAGTTTTACACCTAAAAAAGTGGGCACTAAACTGAAGAAGTGTGATTCTAAATCCAGCAATCCCTCAGCCTACAGCAGAATATCTGGGGCAACGTTGGCAGAGTTTGTTTTTGCCTCTAAGTGAAAAAATGCTTCACCTCCTTTGAATTCCCTCAGTCGTAAGTCTCACAAGTACACAAGAACTTTTCTTATTTACTTTTTTTTTTCGAACTAAACACGTACACTTTGCGCTTAGTGATTGGCATAAAGTTGAGTCAGACGTTTGCAAAGAACAGTGCAACTTTCGCTCGAAAGTGAGTAAAAAGATGCAGCAATGATGTGGTCGTGGACTTTCAAGTGTAGCTTTCAGTGCTTTCCACCAAATGCGACACCGTTCACATGGCCGACGCGGACCCCGGTGGTGTCTCCTGACCCCGAAGCCCCGCCAGCACCAAACCCGAGCACTGTTGGACACTGGCCAAAGTGAGAGCCAAATCTGTATATGTGTGATATTATACACACGCAAGTGCGCCTAGACCTATTCAACACAGATTTACATTACACAAGAACCTTGTACTCGCCCTCTAAACGATTAGCATGCAGTTTTTTTTTATTTTTAGTCAAGCCTGACTTGACGTCGTGACCCTGAAGTCGATGAGCGAGCTGAACGACTTAGATGTCACCAGCCTCGCGCGTCCCCTCGTGCTTGAGTCCCTTACGAAAGAGCGGACACCCAATGATCCAGGGGATCACGGCCGCCAGGAGCACCAGGGCCGCCCCGAGGGCGTTTACGATGAGTCCCTCGTTCTCAAATTCACGGTAGCGGTCGCCGATGCTGCGGATCACGACGTTCTCGTCCGCGTCGAGCTCGCGAGTGCTGAAACGGTCAAGCACGTGTCGGTCATGTGGTGGTGATTGTCATCGTACAAAGAGAGGTTGAGCGAATGAACGGGACACTTTGTTGCGCCATTTCTTGCTTGTTGTGAGACCCTCTTGGTCGGAACAAGAACACCCCCCCCAAAAAAATCACCCTTTAACCGCGTTCAGACGCATTATTACTTACTTAAAGGTGAGAGCTCAAGAAATTGAGTCCGAATTTTTAAGGTTTAACTCCTTTTTTTTGCTATTACCTCAGGTTAAGGTACCGTTTACTCATGCAGCTTTTTGCCTGGGGCCTTGACTAAAGACAGATTTTCTCCCCTCTTCACTTACCCTGAATGTTTTTGATGGGTGCATCGGAATTGAATGTGTGTTATTGATCCTGATTGGTAATCGACACAAGTGATTGGTGCAGACTGAAGATTTAAGATATGCTAGCAAGACATGAGCTGAGTGACAAGGAAAACATGCATTTCACCTCGTGGTTTTCTTTATTGCGGGATCTTCCAGAACAATACACAAATTTCATGCATAGGAAATAGGAAAAAAATCTTAAAGGACACTTTGTGAAGACACAAAGCATACGAAGCAATGACGACTTTCACTCCATCTTACTACATATGCACACAACAAGATCCTTCTTCATATCAGATATTCAACGCACTTAAACAAGTTGCTCCTCTCTTTGGACAGACATTTGTTCGTTTCAAGTGCTCCAAATTCATTCATTTTCTTTAAAAAAATTATATTTTTTTTTTGTTGGAAGATCCTAGAGCTCTCTAAAGGTCATTCCACTGGACGACCTTTTTTCCCCTTTCTACAGGATGGAATAAGGAGTTTTGCACTGTTGTTCTCCACCTTCTCAACGGATTGCAAATCTCTCTGGTCCACCCTGTGCAAACATACACATACAACAAACATGTTATGAAACGAGAGCAAAAGTCGCCATTGGATTGTGCATTACAGTCATTCAGAAGCACATGCGTGCAGCTCCTCTCACGTGTACACAGATCCATCGTGCGGTTCTGACTTCTCTATATGTTTATATATAAAAATGCGACCAAATTGACTTGATGGTAACGGTTGCTACATCGCCACATGTGTGCAGTGGTGGTAACAGCGTCGATGGTCTCGCCTCAGCCGTATCTGTCGTGGGTGACGGTGACGACCTTGCTGGCGCCTCCGCGAAACCTGAACGCGGGCTGTCCCACGATGAGGGGCATGATGACCGCCAGTGCCACCAGCGTCGCGCCGAGCACGTTCACAACCAACGACTCGACGAACATCTCGTGCTTGTACTCTGGGCCCAGGCGACTCAGCCCGGTGAGCGCGGCGCTCCCGTTGAACCCGCGGTCGAAGGCGTACGGGACCCATTTCGTGTACGCGATGCTGCAGGTGACGACGCAAAGGAGCGACGACGACGAGGACGACGACGACGACAACATGTGCAGAAATGACGTGGGGTGGGGGTGGAGAGGGTAAATGGAGACAAGAGATCATAAGTGATGCAATTTTGGCATGCAATTTTACGAGTGAGTGGAAAATAAAACGAACATCTTCAGTACACAAGTCAGTCCCAGCTGACTGGACTGGGGGTCCGGCGAAAAAAAATAGCCATGCGACAGAAAAAAACAAGTACGAATCAGGTGTGCTTCATGCAATAACATTTTTTACCAACGTTTTTTGCCATGTTGCTCTCATGGTGCTCTGACAGACTTGGAGAAGAGTCGTGTTGAACACCTACCTGAGTGTGAAGAAGGCTTTCTCCGTCAGCCCCGCGCAGGCCGTGGCCACTGCCAGCACGAAGGTGACCACGCCGAACGTGGAGTGGATGGGCACCAAGCTGGCGCGGAAAGACGCCGTGGCGGATTCGCAGCAGAGCAGCAACAGGAAGCTGAAGAAGCCCACGACGAACTGCAAGGAGCAAGAGAACATGGGGATGTTTTTGTCTAGTGACTTCGAGCAGCTGATGCTTGGCAGAGAAATCATCCGCTCTCATTGGGAGGGTCACGGATGAAGCTCCGAAGTGTTTTCTACGTCATCAATCTTAAATGGTGCTATCATTCAGCCTGCACAAGAATAATGATTGGTTCTTGTCTATTTTCCTTCAGCTCCTTCACTTTATAATTGCACGCACCTTGTCAAGTCTGCCTGTGTGTGTGCGCGCGTGTGTGTGTGAGAGAGAGAGGATAGATCACGACTTCTTAAGGCCTCAGGCATTTTTTTTGCACATTTATATGTGCTGCGGTGTGCGAGAGTCTAAAGCAGAGTGCGGTTTTTACCTTCAAAGGGCTGTAAATCATCGCTCATCTGAGGCGTTCTAACACTTGGTCTGTAGCAAAGCCTGGGTGCGTCTATTGGGGCTCCAAACACCCTTTACAATTATTTCAGGGGTCTCTGCATTATCCCAGTTTGTAGTTCCACTGTACGTACACGCACGTCCCCCTACATAATAAATCCAGACTAACTGCAGCGTTGTTCTTTGTCGAAATTCATTCATGCTTCTGTCAGAGACGCTCTTTCATCCCCAGATTGAAATTGCAAATGGATTCGATGACAACAATGACAAGCATGTGGACGGAGGAGACGAGGGCTGGCATCGTTGGCAGCGTTGATGCCACTAAATAAATAATTGTCTGCTCCACAATCTTTCACATTCCCTTATGTAACGTATCGTGATTGAAGGCGGAGCCAGACCAAGTCTTTTTGCCATGTCCATAACATCCAACCATATGCGTCGATGCCAAAAAAACAAACCCGGACAGTCCGAATTTGTCGCAATCAGCTTGAACTAAGTGGCCACAACCACGACCTCATGCTAATGTCTTGTGGAGGGAAAAAGTGCTCTACATTACCATATCGAAGATGTTGGCCTTGACATGCCATATAATTTTATTCAATCATCAAAAGATCAGGGTTGCCAGAATGCCGGGACATCTGGAGTGCTTGTGTCCACCCTGTACTTACAGGTGAAAAGAGAGAAATCAGCCCTGAGAAGCATTTATTTTCACCTTCCTTCATTTAGCAAATTAGGTCACGAAATATCCAAATGAAGGAGGGGAACGAGGAACATCTGACACACACGCGCGCGCGCACGCACACGCGCGCGCGCACAGACACAAAATCTTAAGATGAGTAATGGCCCAGTCAACCCCCGTAAGGAAGAGAGAGATAGAGAGAAAACGAAACTTGTAATTATGGCAAACCCGTGACCAATGTAATTACATGACATTAAATCCACTCTCTCTTATGCAACCACAAAACCCTCGTTAGGACTCTTTTTCCTTTTCTGCCAACTTGGGCAAGATCAATATGAGGAGTAAAGTGTGTGTGTGTGTGTGTGTGTATGTGTTATTCCACCATTGTCCGGTGTAGGGATGGGTGAACGAAAGTATCCTACGAGTCGAATCAGACTTGATGACTCGAGTCAAGACATACTGAAATGCAGTATGAAAATGGGCTTGCTTACGAATACAAACTCAGTAGAGGAGAGAGAGAGAGAGAGAAGATTACAAAATCGAATGCAGAAACTTGTCACAAGTCCGAATCAGCCTTAAAACTCGACTTGACTCGAGTTAGAGATAACTCCTATTCCAACTCGCACCCATCACTAATGCGAGTGCTCGTTCTGCGTTGTCTCATGAAGGCTGCAGAGGACAAAAGTCAAGGAAACTCGACAAAATGCACACAGGACACGATAATTTCACGCTAGAGTAGAAGTCAAGAATGACATCGCCCCATGTAGAACTTTGCAAGCATTTTTCCCTATGCCATCCGTACACATCAAGGGCTACGGCAGTTCAGTTGCACTTACCTGCAATGCGAAGAGCCCCATCGTTGCCAGCCCCATCCAGGAGTGCAGGCTGTAGAAGTTGGGAATGGGCGCCGGATTCCCTTCCTTGTCCGTGCGCAAGTTGTGCGAGTCCAAGACGGCGAGGAAGCCGATGGCGATGCACGGGATGGCCAGGATGTGAAACACGGCGTGCAGCAGCTTGTTCCAGATGCGACGACAGCAGCGGCAAGAGCGGTACATCAACATAGCTGCGGCGTTAAAGGTCGGGTTACTTATTGTAAGAACATACGGGCAGTGTACAGTGTACGTTCTGCCACAGTCAAGACTCTGACTTCGTGTTCTTCGTTAACGTCCTCACCTTGACCCATAAAGTAGATAAAACCCGCGATCATGAGTACCGGGTGCAGGTTGAACTCCAGCTTAGGGTCGTCCTTCCAGGCGAAGACCTTCATTCCCCCGTCCTCCTTCTTGGAGTGGAATTCCACGACCCAGTACAGGCAGAGCCCCATGGCTCCGTTGAGCAGGAGCTGCGCCGCGATGACCAGCAGCCCCAAGCAGCATGTGGTGCAGCCAGACATGCTGTCGTCATCTTGTTTACGGTGTCTGGAAAGAGGAGAAAAAACAATTAATAGTAACTTGTTCGTGGACCATGAGATCATCGCTGCTGAAGATGTTGACGAGCATTTGGAAGCCCCACTGAGCAATCATGTCAGCCTGAATCGATCGATTCATCTTGCGTTCATAATAAAACCAAGGCGTATACGCCAGAGGCATCCTCTGTGTTCACACTTTGGCGCGGCGCAGGTGGCAAGACAGAGTGCCAAATCTACGTGCCAAATCCCGCATGTTTTGACTGATACAAGGATACTCCAGCTACCTTTGACGCCTCTGTCGCAGAGAGGTAGCATTTTGACTCTGGTTGGCACCAGTTTGGTCGCTGTGGTAGTCGGACGTGGAGCTCATGTGGCTCCTCTGCGGGCTGACTTTGGCAGCCTTGGAGTCGTCTCCACAGAGAGGATCGGTCTCCTCTCCACCGTCACCAATGCTGCTGCTCTCGCTGTAAGCCCTCCTCAGAGATCCCGATCTGCCTAGGGATTGGTTCTTGGAGGACAGCAGAGGCTGCTGTTTCGTGCTGGTGGCAGCGGCCGCCGCCTCGGAGTTGTTGTTGGTTATGACTGGCAGGGTGGCGGTGACAGACTGGTACTGCCAGTCGCCCGCTGAGGTGACGCCCTTGGAGGCGTACGACTTGGCGGCTTCGTTGGCGGCTGAGGACTGGCGATTGAGTGAGCCGAGGCCGCCTCCCGAGCTGCTTCGGTTGCGTTGGTGGTACTGGCCGCCGGGCGGCCTCCCGAGGGCCCCAGATCTGCTGTTGCCGTTGGGTCCAACCGCCGCAGGTCTCCCACCCAGGTTGGGGTTGGGCGGAGACACCAGTGGAAAGTCAGTCTCCAGCACGCGGTGCGACGACGACATCTGGGAGGAGTGGGTGATCGTGTGTGAAAGAAGTTGACCGCGGCCACGTCAATCTTCACCACTCGTCACGTGTACACCGCCTCTGTCCGAACTTGTCAGTCTAAGCCGCTCGATCACCGGGCACCATTTTTCTCGTCCCCCACGCCGTCCCTTGATCAACGTGGGCAAGATTCACCACGCGCTCCCTGCCTGCCAAATTTGGCGTTTCCTGCTGCTGGAGCCGCTCGGATCTCACGGACTGCGACGCTCTGGCCTGGACTGCTTAAGTGCTACTTTTGCTCTGCTGAAGAGGAAATGAGAACTGCTTGGAAATTCAATCCTTCTCCTCTCTTCTGTCGAGCTCGCTGGTGTCTCCGCCCGAGTTCCAGTCGACAGAAGCCGACCCGGAGAGTCCGGGCAAAAGTGCTTATCTACAGAAATGCGTGTGCGTCTAAATGCCGATCTGAGCACAAAGTATTGGCTAGCTGAAGAAGAAAAAAAAGAGCCGTCACTTAACCCTTTCCTCCCCCCTCTTTCGAGTACTGAGAGATAAAAGATAATACGAAAAGCGTCGCATCGGACTTTTGGGTATCACATTGCAAGTCCGGGTGAGCTTTTGTTTGTTTGTTTGTGTCACATTACGTAGAATCCCCCTCCCCGATGTGGATGAGCCCGGCGGAAGTGCATAAATCCTGTCTCTCCTCTCAATTCTCTGCAAGAGCAAGTTGCATAAGCGTTTCGATGGGCACTTCGAGCTGGACTAGGCATGGCAGCCCGAGCCGCGAGCGAATCCTCTTGTGGCAGCCCGATCCATCCCTAGTCTGCCTTGCCTTGCGTTACACTTCAGGAGCAACTCTGGCCTGAGATGTCTCATGCCATTTCACAGATGATCTGCTGGAAGATTTTCGCGTGGGCCTCGACTGCAGAACAAAACAGGTTTCCCTTTTTTTTGCTTCATACAAGAAAGAGAGATTTTTACGTCCGATAGACCCATGTCTGAATGCTACTGCCTTTAAGCCATTTCCGCCACCTTCCTCCTCCTCCTCCGCATTTTTGCAAATGCAAAAAATGTGCATTCTTCCAGCAGCGGAAAATTTAGCAAGACAATTGCCAATAAAATAACATCGGCAAACGTCTTCATTGAGAGTCATGCACTCTCGGTCCTCCATCCCGTGCTCTTCCACGTGGAGAAGAATTTTGGAAAGTGCGATGGAAAACGGTTGCCATTTATCATGGAGCCCCGGCCATAAATGCAGATTTGCAACTAAAAACTCTGCAACCTAACTCACGTACCGCGCTTCAGTAGAGGACCTAAAAGAATTATGGTTACTCTTTACCAGGTACGAGGATTTCCAGCTAACGCTTTCCCAGCTTAATAACGTAATACACCAACAGTGTAAAATATGACCTAACAAATAACAGCAGGGGAGGGGGGGACGCAGCTCAAGAAGGTGAGAAGAAAAAGATATTGAAGAGAAGAGAAACTCCTCGTCAAGGTATCAAAGGTTATGAGTATGCGGACCCCCACACCTTCATAAAGTTGGCGTGGAATGACCCACCAATGATTTTCTTCTTCCTTCAGGGTTGCCACATGCCAGGGGTTTTCTTTTGCTCATCTGTCACCCACCGTATCTACCATAAGTAGCGATCCACCTCCGAAAGAAAAGCTCATCACTCACCAGACTGGGCTGGTTGTTCTGGCCCACGTAGAGCAACATGCATTTATTACTTCTTGTTGGCAAGGGTCTGAACCTATTAGAAAAAGCCGCCATCTGCTGCAGACCTCCGAGCGTGGCCCGCAGGTCTTGGCCCCCCAGTCCCTGATGACGTAGCTGCTCGTGGCGGATGCACCGCTCATCACCTTCCTGTCCTCAGTGGAGGAGGAAGCAGCGTGAATTGAGGGCACCTGCAGAAGAAGCTCTACAGACAGAGCAGAGCATGGCCTGGCGAGGGGGGACTCGAGTTGATACCAGCCAAAAAGGTGTTGGACGGCTGGAAGCTGATGTATTGTAATGTCGAGTAAAGGTGTGTGCAGGGGAAAATAGGAAGTTGGCAACCGCAGATAGTGGATCTCAACGCCTACGTAGGCAGCATGAAGTAGGTAGAGGCAAAAAAGGCTTTCAGCCAAAAAAGAAAATATCAGTTCTCACACATTACCAGCCAGCAGGAGCCGTTATGCCCCTGGGGGTCGGATACAAATTTTCCTTTAGTTCCTTTTCCGGCTTTTTTTTAAATGTCTTCATTACTTTTTTTTTGTATGTATGGCGTCTGGAGCTTTTGTCGTCCCAAAATCTACATAAGACATAATTTGTGCTTTTAAGACCGTATTTTATTGATAGAAGACGTTGGCGTTGTGTGGTTTCGATGCCAACAAAGGTCGTCGTGACTACGTCCGCAGTCAAAAGTTCATCTTCTCACATCCTTGGACATCTCTAGTGTCAGGGATGCTCTGTTTATTCTCAACGACCTTGGCACAGCCATTGATGGCTGTTGAACTAAACATCTCGGTCAAGAATTGACCAAATGAAGCTCCAAATGTGAGGGAATCCAGAATGGTGGCTCACAGATCGGTGGACGGAGAAGTGCCAAATCAAACTTTGGCACAAGAGTCAGGCTGCCATTAAGATATTTACTCATTGTGGCAACAACAGCCTTGTGTGACAAACATCACAACACCAGCAGCCAAATCGTCTTGGCGGACGCCGACCGGCTCTGTATATGTTTTTTAAGTCTGAATGTTTGTTGCGAGACTCCCTTTAAGTCCGTTCTAGTTAAATGGAACGACGAAATGATCATTATTTGAGTCTTTTCCCCCCACTTTTGCAGCTTTATGGACTACATAAGCGGTTCTTTGGCCCCCGACGACTGCATCAAACCTATGATGCCCTCAGTCAAAGTCCAAAATATTCATTTTCTGACCTAGCCTAATATATAAACATATTTCTTTGTTTCATGGAAACGACATTAGAAGTTTTGTCCGGTCCATGAGGTATGTTGGTGTTTGCATTATTCACACAGTTTCTCTTCCTCTCCCCCTCCCCACCACATCCCAGCGATTTCTCTTTAAAGCATGCGAGCGAAAGGGTTAAAGCCCTGTTGAGCCTAACACATTCCTCCTATGCACAAACAAAATTCCCCCCTTCCCCCTCCCCCCCCCCCTTGCCGTCCTGTTTCCATCCGCCCACGCTCATGGAAAAACTTTGACTCCATGTCGGTGCTTGTGCACAGACTGGAGGGGGGTTCTTTTTTCGGGGGCGGAAAATTTCATCTTTCTTTAAGATTAAGGTGAGGTTAAAAACAAATTTCCGCCTCCATAACGCAGCTTAAGGGGAGTTCAGTCAGTGTTTTTTTTAGCCTTTCGATGACTGGCGATTTCCCATTTTTTTTCCTTCTCACTTCCGATTTGGGGAGCACAAACAATTACCCGTGTTTAAAAGCTGCTCGAATCGGTTCGAATCTGCTCTGTTATGCTTTGCTTTGCTCTGCTTCACCTCAGGTTCATTTGCTCTGTTCTACTCTGCTCTGTTCTATTCTGGTTTGTTCTATTCTCTGTTCTATTTTGATCTGTTCTACTGTGATCTGTTTTATTCTGATCTGTTCTTCTCTGTTCTCCTCGATTCTGCTCTGCTCTACTTTTCTTGGTTCTACTCTGTTCTACTTTACTTACTTCTCTACTCTACCCTGGTCTACTCGATTCAACTCTGCCCTGCATTACTCGAGTTTGTTCTACTCGATTCAACTCCGCTCTGTTTTATCTTCATCTACTTCATTCTCCTCTGCTCATTTCCACTGTGATCTGCGCTATTTTACTTATTCTATTTTACTCTGCTGGCAGCTCTGTTGTGCTTCAATCTACACAATTCCCCTTTACTCTGCTCAACTTTCATCTACTCTCTTCAACTGCGCTCAGTTCTACTCTCCTCTTTCACTCCACAGAACCCAATGAAGAGAATCATACACAAAAGCAGCACAATTTTGCATCGAAAAGTCATCAAAGCAAGTTTCAGCTCTGCTTCCTTTCATTCTTTCGTTTTAATAAAAAGAAGTGCATTTCTCCGAAGCAGAAATTCGCATTCCAGCAAAAAAATTGGGCCACGTCAATGATATATATGTTTTTGGCTCACACACTCGCCCCCGTCAGTTTTTGCTCCACAATTGTCGAGATGTGACTTCACTTAGGCCTCTGCAAAAGGCTCCAGACGTTTTGGGCGATATCGAGCTCGCACAGCGTCAAACTCGTTTTCTCTCTTGCTCCTCAATCAGAGCCCCGAACCAAAATTTGGCCTGACGACATCGGGGGCAGGAAAACTAGCGGCGTCACCGCGTTTGAGCTCTTCTGTCACCAAAACGCCTTTTTTTTGGCAAATTCGCGTAGGTAGACAACTTTTTTTTTCGTCGCACAAAGCTAAAATCTGCGAAAATACACACACGTACACAGAGGTGGAATTATTTTGCGAGCGGCAGCAGCAGGAAACTGGTCGCGATGAGCTTACGCACGCGATGTCTCACTGGATCGAACACTGCAGAAGCTCTCTTCGTCGTCGTTGTTTGTGTGCGCCGCCTGCGCGCGCGTGAGTCTGCTCAGGTGTGTCTGCGTCGGCCGGCGGCGGCCGCTGGGTGGTGCTTGCGTGTGCAGTCGACTTGCGGCTGAGGCTCAACCGCGTCGTCGTCGCCTCCGCCCGCGTGGGCCCCGCGCTTCGACGTGGACAAGCCCGCGTGCGTGCACAGCCAGTGCGACGGCACCGATCGAGACAGAGACACACATGCACACGGAGAGAACGAGCAAAGTATTGTACGCGATCAGCCGTATTCGAAACTAACGCACGCTCTCGCTCTCTCCCACGTTTTCCCCGCGCGCGCGTGCGTGCGTGCGTGTGTGCGTCTGGCAGCTCTCCCCTGACGCTGCAGGCAGTACCATCTCTCTCTGCACTGTGAGCCGCAAGGGATGCGTCACACGCGGCGCGCGCACACGGTGCTGCAGCAGCACGCGGGGTTCGGGTGTGCCTCCTGGCCCACGACGCACGCGGACGCGACGTCCGACGACGTGGAAATGACCGCAATCAATGCGCTGGACACAACTTTTCCGCTGGTGCTCGGCGGAAAATTAGTACGTGCGTTGTTCTTCTCCCTCTTTTTTTTGCCCTGGTGCTGGCCCGGGATGGCCTGCGCGGCCGCGGCCACCGCCGCGGCCGCCAAGCGCGGGTGCGTGATCATTTTTTCGTTCGTTCGTCTGCTTTTGAAGCTGCTGCACGCGAACTTGAGAGAGCTTTAATTTCTCGTCGAGCTAACGAGATACGCGACAGCCCATGAAAGAAGAAGAGCTGCTTGTGCGATCAATACTATTGTGTACGTGAAATGTCTCTGAACACAGGAGGAAGCGATGCTTGGCACTTGCGTGCCAAAGTACCAAAAAAAAAGTGAGACCAACTGATTCTCTGAGTGACTCAGTCAGGAGTTTGGCTCTTTTGGCACAACTCTACTTAACTTTTCTAATGGCAAAGTTGAAACAACAGCAACAAAGTTATGTCTCTTCTGTCGTTCATTCCTCATCCTCAGGTGAATTCTTGAGTCATTGAAAAGTCTTTTTGATGTAAAAAGTCTTTTCTCCATTTGTCACACCCATTTGGTGACGCAAGCATATGTGGGGTCGACCCGAAGTAACCCCATTCAAGTACAGTCTCACTGCTCACCCAGCATAGAACGTATAAAGGGCTGGCCTGGTTCATTCGACAGAGTTCAAAATTTTCATTCTCCAAAAATAATTTTGAAAATTGGGTGGGAATCAAGTGAGTTATGATCGCTCAAAGTCATTTTTTGGTTATTTTTAACTGTTTAAATTTATGCAGCGAGGGGGGGGGGGGTTGGGGAAGCAAAAAAATAACGCTTCACTTTAGGATGCAAAACCTTGTTAGTTTCTAATCCTGCTTCTCATCAATCCTCCCCCTGCGCTGCGAGTGTTGGAAAAAGCAGCTGGGAATGCAAATGTGTCTGTGTCGTGGGCCTAACTCGACAGAGATAGGCCTTTAAAGGCCTACAAATCTCTCTCTGTCTGTCTGTCTCTCCCTCTCGCTCACTCTTTCGCTCGGCAAATGGAAATCTCCACTTCGACTGTACTTGAAAAGCTGTACTCAAGAGAAATTGCCTGCTAAGAGGGCTTCGCTGACAAGAATTAATTTCTTGGCAAGATATTTGCGAGGCCCACCACGCCCGATGCCGGCCGACAAGATTTAATTCGCCTTGAAGAACAAGCGTCACGATCACGTACAAGTTCTGCTTGCCAGCCACGAGATACAACTTCGTCTTTGCAGCGTCGTGGGGAAAGCTTCTGCGACCCCTGAACACTTGACCAAGAGAAGCAAAGCCAGACACAAACCAGTGAACCTGAAGTTCGTTTCAGAGACGATGGAAGAAGGCTTAGAATTTTGTTCGGACAGGGGGAAATCTACAGGGGTGGGCACGCAAAAGGTGACGACTCACTGATGGCGTGGCAACCCTGGGACCTTTTCGGATAAAAGGTGTGGGAGTGTGAAAATTTATGAATTTTGGGGAGGAAAAAGTGTTTCTTTGGCAACCGAAAGTCGGACAAGACGTGTGTAGAGAAAAAAAATCCGGAAAAAATTTTTGGCGCAATTGTGGAAATCTACGTGCCGATATAATTGCCATGACAGATGAAAAAAACGCCTAAAAATGTAATCTTCTTCAACCTAACTTGGTGAAATTCTTCACCGAAAGTATAATTGCGATACCTCGAATTACCCGTCCGGTGTTTTATTAGGAGATATTGCTTTCGGGAAGGAGTGAGGCCTTTATTAGATTTTTATGTTGTTGTTATTATTATTAGAACTGTGCCAGCTGACAGGGAAGGTAGGACGTGAGGCGGTTATTAGAGACGGGGCGTTTATTGGGTAATTTACGGTAGTTTATAACTCACTTTTTTCCCCCTCTGCCAACCAGTTTTAGGTAGTGAGTTGTGCCCACCCTGTAGTAACTCCCGTCCTGTCGACTTCGGCCATATCGTGGTCTTCCCAGCTGAGGGGGAAGAAGTAACAAAATTCCTCACACACACCCTCGTACGCGGTTTCTTCCGAGAGGTTGCGTGAATTTCGACGCCATCGTTCCGGTCAGGCTGTCCCCCCTCAAGTGTCCTAAATTTGCCTCCTTGGCCGCTTTTCGTCCAAGTTGGCGTCTTCGCCAGGTTTCCCCTCCATTTGACAGGAAGTGGAAAAGATTTCTAAAGCGACCGGGCTTTGCTACAACACCAGCACCAGCACCAGCAACAACAACAACAACGAGCACAGAATAAGAAAAAAAAGTTTCTTTTCTGGAGGAGGAGGAGAAGAAGAAGACGAACATGTCGAGCATCCGACAAGAAGCATCCTGTGAGCAGGCAAGAAAACTTTCTCGCGAGAAAAGTCTCCATTGTATGTGGCATCTTATCGATTTTTTGCAAAAAGGAACCCAGCAACGTTTGCTCCTCACAGAAAATGAATAAGTTTTCTGCGAAAACGTCATATTTCCTTTAGGGAAGAGACGGGGGGGGGAAGGCAAAGTCGCGAAAGACGTGAGAAATGCGCCCCTCGTGGCTTTCCAGAGGCCTGAGCCGAGATATAAGGAAAGTAGTGTGACTGTTTCACAGAGAGAAAAAAATTCTTTTCCTCTCTTTCCTTTCAAAAAAGATTTCATGCGTGTTTGCACGAGGACTCCAGAGTTGTGGGCCTCGAATAACGCCTCAAAAACGCCGTGAGAAAAGTTCCAACTCACCTGAAAATAGTGGGAAGAAAAAAATCAGTCTCCGCAGTGCGCACAAAACTAATTAGAAAGTAGTATGAAGTAGATTAGGCTGGGGAGGGCCCTTCCAAAGGCCTCTCCAAAGGCCTTTCCAAAGGCCCTTCCAAAGGGAGAGAGAGAGAGACGAACCTTCCAACCGAGCTCACAACCTTCCAACCCCGTCTACAGAGACCTCATTCATCAAACGGTATCGCAGAGAAAGATGAGCCAAGACTCCTCTGCTCACTCGAAATAAAAAAAAGTTTCTCTTGAGATGCCTAGAGAAAGATAGTCAATCTTCACTAAGTGGAAATTTCTCGCTGTGTTGTACGCATCAAGGGCCCTTTTTTGGCTTTTTTCTTCTTATCACAGTCGATTTTTTTCTCTATCCCCTTGTGCCTGGTGCTGCCAATGAGGGGCCTCGCACTTGGGCCTTCAAGTACTGCATAGGTCTATTGCATTCTTGCACTGCTGAAAGCTTTTTTACAAGACCGTGCTCACCGGTGATGATGCGAGCTCCTAATTTTGGGACCATTTTGGCCCACGATAAAAGTCTTGACAGCAGCCAGTGGGGCTAGAAAGTGTAGAGTACCTTTATATCATTTAAAATGATTCTGTAGGCATGCAGTGTCAGGCCATTTCTGTGCCACTTATTCACACTCAGCTTTCCTCTTTTGTCAGGTTTTCGTTCAAGAAAAATTCGAAGGCCGAATGGGCCTACTTGATAAACTGCAAATTTTCCAAAAAGAAGAGCAGAAGCGAGGGAGCACTTAGAAGAAGAGCTGCTGATCTCTTCCTATCTCCACAAGTGCAACAAGGCTGGAGGGCCAGACTTGCCCGAGGCCCAAGTTCGCCCCGAGGCCTAAGCTCGAGGCCTGTACCATCACTACCACTCATCCAAGTAAACACTGTAGAACCGTTGTATTGATGAGCTGAAGGCATTTATTCCCGTCCCCCTACAAAAGCTAGCTATTTGTAGTAGACAATTTCCTCTGTTCCTGTAGAACACAAGCAAGGAAACAGCCCCCCCCCTTGTGCTTTCAGAGCACTTTTGCATAGGCAAAACATGCACACTACAGGGAAACCCCGGATTTTTTACTGTCCTCGCTGCACAACCACTTTCATGTTTGAGACCAAAAAAAGGCACAGTCGTGTGCTGTCCAATGGTGTCTCGTGACTCGCACAGCTCTCCTGCGTAGGCCTTGCATGGACACTAATTCCTTCTTTCTCTCAGTACCATTTTCCCCCACAGACAAGAAAACCCCATTGGGATCCTCCTCTCCTCCTTCTCCAAGAAGCCAAGCCAAGACAATTGTCGTGTTCGTTCAGCAACTTAAAAGTATATGACTTCCATTCTCATAAGAATACTATGTGGCAGTCTCACGGTCCCTTGCATTTTAATGGTCACTAGGAATCATCCTAGGGATGTGAAATATTTGCTCTCTTCCCATGTCCTTTGGGTGGGCCTGGGAGCAGGTGGGTCCAAGACTTTTGGTTGCAAGGGGGGGATAAGGGAAAGAAGCCCCTTGACCACTCTGGGACGTCTCACCAGAGGCTCGACGTGCTGACTCAGCCCCAGCCCTTCCTATCAAGGTCACTGTGCAGTGCGGCAGTGAGTACAGGATGTCAAAAAAGTGCTCTCTCTCTTTGCTGGCTCAACAAAGATACATCTTTTCGACGGTTCGTGATGGTTTGTTTGTTTTCAAGATGATTCTTGGTACATGTCAGTTATGTCGCAGGTGGCAGGCACAAGCACTGCAAAATCCTGGCAACCCTGAGCTAGGACGATTGGATTATATTCTGGGGTATCCTGTTGTCCACATTTATGACGTGAAATACATTGGTACGCTCTCCTACAATGAGGGCTTCAGTGCTAGTGCCCACTCTGTACTAGTCTGTGGGCATCTTAATTCTTCAGCACATACTTATATGTGACAAACATACTTCTGTACAAGTGACATGGACTGGACGTGTACCTCTTCATCAAAGCCTGCTCAATCTTCTGCTTCTTCAACACCATCTGACTGCTGCTGCCTTGATGACCAGGAGGAGCCTGTGGGTGCAGCTGGGGCAACAGCGGTCTGTTCTCCACAGTGGGCGAGGAGAAGCCGGTCAGCCTGACGTTGTAGCTACTGCTGTCGACCTCGCTGATGCTGTTGTTGGCGGTGGCGGCCTCGTTCTCCCTCGCCGTCATTTCGGGCAGGGGCTCGCGGTATTGCCACGACTTGGCGATGCGGTATCCGTTCCTGGCCAGTTGCGCCGTGGCCATGGCCGTTGAAATTTCTTTGCTTGCTTTGCCTTAAAAAGCTTTTGGTGCAGCACAGAAATTCTAGATGAGAATTCCACAAAACTCCTTGGCCAGCGATAAATTTGAGCCAACCTTCTTTTTCTTTTCCTCAAAATTCTTCTCTTCTTTATGTATAGAGAGTCCAATATGTATCAGTGTTACTCAGAGCTTTTTCAAAGCCTATTTTTTCGACAATGCCTGATATTGCACAGCTTTCTCCATCATCAAAGGCCCTGGAGAACCCGGCCTTAGAAGTGCCGTTGCCACCAGCACTCTCGCTTACGGCGGCGACGGCCACGTCGCACACGTCGTCGTCGTCGTGGAGGCTCACAACTCCAGCCCCACTGAACGCTCCGACTTGTGAGAACAACAATATTTTCGCAAACGTCGGTCCAGACCGTTTCGCACACGCCACTCACTGGAGGAGCAACAATTTGTTCAACGAGACCTTGTTGTTTCCAACAACGTCACCGCCGCCGCCGCCGCCGCGGACGCCGCCGTGCCAGACAGAGAGGTCGGGTCGCGCTCTTCCTAGCAGGCGCAGACGACGACGCTGAGAGTACACGGGAAATTGGACATTTGCGCTCAAGCAGCAGATGTCAATTCTATTTTTTGTTGTTGTTTTGTTTCACTGAGGATGAGATCCGGGCGCGTTTTTTTTCTCTCTCTCTCTGCATACGCACGCACGCACGCACGCATGCACGCACGCAGACACACACAGAAATGTGTGGAGGCAGCAACGATTTTTGCCTCTGATGTCTGTTAAGAGGACGCACGAGGACTGAGAAGGAAAGGATGCGGGCAACTTCTCTTCTCTCTCTCTCTCTCTCACGCACACGCGCGCAGACACACGCAGAGAGAGAGAGAAACAATGTTAATGACCAGAACCAACGTCTCTATTGGCGCTCCGATAATACGAGGAAGGGGGGGGGGAGGAAAAAAGGGTCTCTTGGCAAGTTCTGCCTCGCCAAATACCTGTCCCAACCAACCCAAACTTGTCATCGGGTGGGAAGGCCTCAGGCCTCATTGGGCCTCGTCTGCTACATAAGATGACAGTGGGAGGACACCATTAACGTGTGATATCACTGGCATATAACCTTGTCATGTTGTTCCACCTACCAAGGGAAATCCAATTCCCCCCCTCTTCCCCAATGGAACAGTGCTAGGAGATTTATACGTTTCCTCGATTTCTTGCAGAAATGGGCAGATTGCTAAGACCTAAAGGGGGGGGGGTAATAGAGAAACACAGGCCCATACATGTCGGCCGGGGTGGGTGGGCGTCTCGCGTGCTGTAAAGGGAAATATGTGGGCACGATAAATAATGTATGAAGCTCTCGATACTGCTGCACTGCCCTTAGCTGTCATCAGATGCTCAACAGAGCTCAGGTTAGAGCCTTGGAGGATTTGTTTCTTGACTGACAGGATGAAATTCTACAGGGTCTTGCATAAGTTGTGGCAAACACTTACACATGTTAGGCTAGACCGAAAAATGAACATGTTGGAATTTTGTTGAGTGCACCTTTGGTATCTGGCTGATGCCACGTGAAGTCAAATTGTTTTAAACAAGTTCTTTTGACTCTGACAAGTTCTCCCTCTGTTGCAATTAAGTTTGAGTACATTACAAGGTGTTCAGATTAGGAAGGCAAAGCGAAACAATCTTAACTTTTCAATTTCGTTTGATTTCAATAAAGTAACTAAGCAGGTCCACAACCAATATGTGATGGTGACCTAACATCCTCTACGTACTCTGTTTTAAAAACTTCAAAGGGGAGAACCATAAACATGTTATTCTTCCCTTCCGTTTGACAAGAATGTCTTTAAAAAATAGACTTGCACCCAATAAAAGCACAAAGAAAGAGATAAAAAGATGGTCTCGCCTAATATACATAATTTAATGCCCAGTGACAGAACTAATCCCAACAAGATCCTGATAGTTACAACAGCACAAACACGAGATTTATGTCAAGTGCGCCCTCCGTTCTGGCGTGAGCCAGAAAACTGTCTGGCAACACTGTCGATTTTGGCACCGACGACGTCTTGGGGAGTTTCGTCCCACACCTCGGTCGCACCCATGTGTCTGACTTGGTGGGCATTTGGTTCCAACAGACTGAAGAATTGTTGAAAATCAGCCGTGGAAGCAGCAAGTTTCAATGAATAAAGTCTAAGGCACTGATCGAACGAGCCAAACTTATGCAGGACCCTGTACAGAAGATGCTCACGGGCAGCTGCTGGCGGAAGAAGGAGAAGAAAAATGTGTACGAAGTCGACTATGCTGACGTGAGGCAAACAAATCACTTGTAACGATGCTTACATAAAAACTTGAGGGAGGATATAAAGAAAAGAGTAGAAAAACACTGGGTGAGCTGCGAGGACTCCCATGGGCTTTCATTTTTGCCCCCCTCTCCCCAGGGAAGCCTTTTTTCGCACTCTTTTTGCCAAGTGGCAGAACAAAAAAGCTTGAAAGTCATCAGACGGAAAGTAGGATCAATAAGACACATTAGTGGTCTTTCCTCAAACTTTCTAATGGCGACTCCGTGTTAACAACCGACCGAACTCTTTTCAGTCTTGGAAAACTTTTCCCTGGACGACCTTCGATAAACAGTACAGTCGACATTCGATTTTTGCTGGTTCGATCAGCGCAAAAACCTCGATTTTCTGCAACATTTTGCGGCTCGCTGAACTTTTCCTTAGTAGAATACTGACTTTCACTTTTTGCAAAAGTCGATTTTTGCGAGATTATACTGCTGACCAGAATACAATATGTACGCTACACAGTGAAGCACCCACTTCATAAGATGCCAACCTGCAATGTTCGCTATATTGAATGTTGACTGTATTTTCTTTCTCTAGGGTGGAGCCAAAAAAAATCAGTAGAAAGCAATTTTACTACAACAACAAGCTTTTCTTCCAGAAAATTGCTACACTTGACTGCTGTATGTAAAAAGTTTAAAGAGTAAATTGCTATCCCCGTATAGCAGGTGTGTGTGTGTCTCTAACTTACGATGACGTTAATGCAGATTATTTTTTCCGACAACCACTCTTTATAGTCGTTCTCTGTCGCTCTCAAAGATGGCGTTGCCAAAATGATAAAAAAATACGCCAGCGCAGAACAGGCAAAACTCCGTGAAAGATGAGTTCATAAGCTTGCTATGAATAATAATGGGCCTCCGGTCAATGCATTTGCCCACTTTGGGCAGGAGGAAGAAGTCGTTCGAGCTTTCTACGCATATCTCAGGACTGTGCGATGCTTTGGATCGACATCGAACACCGCGATACTCGCAAGATATCGACCATGGCAACGTCGAATAACTTGGGCGATATCGAACAGAAACCATGTAACTACCCAGAGTCCTTTCGACACTACTTTGGGTCGGCCCCGTAGATTCACAAAAGGAAAAGCCTAGTGTCAAACATCTTCGAAATAAGAGCAGAAGTATCGTCTTGACTAGATATCGAACAACCAATTGGTCAATCGTAGGGATATCGAACGTCGCGATATTTGGTCTCGATGTATCCAATGTGGTGATGTTCAATTGTGATACATCAACTTCTTAATATCGAACATGCGATATCCCTTAAGTTGTGATACATCAACTTCACGGTATCGAATATGCGATATCTCCTAAATTGTGATACATCAACTTCACGGTATGGAATGTGCGATATCCCTATCAACTTTTTGGTGCAAGTAATTGCTTACACAGTCTAAATGAGCCCGGGTGCACCTAGAAATGCATTGTTTCATGGCATCCCTGCAGCTGCAAGTGAAACAGTGGATCACAGGCCAAAGTCTCACGATCTAGTAGAGGGCTCATGAAGAAGTTTTCCGTGAAATATTGCACGATCTTACTGTGAACTCAACAAAAACATCCCAAAAGCCAGGGATTATTTTTAGCTACGAAGCTCCTTTTTTTCCCTGTGTGTGTGCTTTTTTTATGGAGAAAAGAGCGGGGAAAAAAACCATTTCTTTTCTTCTCCACCAATCGGAATGCGTCTTTCTTAAGGCCTGACATTTAGAGCTTTTTGCGGGAGGAATCAAAGTGTGGTTGGGAAACAAGACGCCCACTTTTGGGCTGATGCGATGATGAGCAAAAAAGTGAGCATAAACAGTTGCACGAGCACAATGGGGGAGTTCCCACGCCTTCAAGACAAATAAGTCGCATCCTCGTCAGACAAAAACACCGACTGATTTGCAGTTGTGGTGATTTTTAGTTTTTTGTCTTCTTGGCAGAAAAGAAAAGTCACTGACGCATCAGATTTTGTGCATTCTTTTTACCTGACTTCGTATCTCTTGAGAGTGCCGTTCCTGGACCTGCCGGTGGACTTGGTCGACCTGAGGCTGACGTTGTCCTGGATCCCGGGGTTGTACTGGTACTTGTAAGCCATCGTCGACCCCTCGAGTGTTGTGGTACTTTTTTTACACACACACTTAAGAAGAACAGTTTTGTGTGAAATAAATCGATGGCGAAGTCGTGACTCACGATTTTTTTTTCGTGCGTTGTAAAGGCAAAATTGGGAACAGGGGTGACGAAGAATAATTGCAAGTTATATATTTAGCAAAAAGTGGTTATGGCAACTGCCTTCGTCGCACTTTTCTTCTTCCAGAGTTGCATGAAAACAGTTTATTGTACTCACTGAGTCAACACGAGCTTAACTTTTCCCCCTTACAGTCTCTATGTAGGAAAATACATAGAAAAAGGGACACCGTTGGAGCTGCGAAGAAAGTGTTTGTCCTGGCTGGGGACTTCGCAAGGTCCTCACAGTAATGAAGCAAACACACTTGACTCTTTCGATCTCTGCCAAGTTGCTGTCCAGAGGCTTCAGATATCGCAGACTGCACAGGAAAAGGGTGAGAAGAAACCCTGAATCTGACACCTTCACTCTTGATCAGAAGCACAGGCAACGATTTCTTTAATGTCTTCTTCTTCTTCAGTTACACATTCAACGGAGTCAGCAGCCAATGACTCAGTGCCAGATCTCGTTGCACTGTTGCGCCTGAACGCGTGCATTATGAGGGGAGTCGCAGGGTTGACGAAGCCTCCATCTGAAGAGAACCCCCTTGAGCAGGCACAAATTCTAGTTAATTTAGGGCTGCTGCTCAATGCAAGCATGAGAGCTGCTTTGATGGAAGCTTTGATCCAGCAGGCGCGCGCGCGCACGCGCGTGAGCGAGCGAGCGAGCGAGCGAGCACATGTGAGTGAGTGAGTGAACAACCATGCCAAGAAGAAGTGGGCAGGCGCTGCTGCCCAAAACGGCCCAAAAGTGGCAGCACTCCGACAGGATGGGGCACCCAAAACAGGAGACAGGTTGGGTCTTTCCCTCTCTCTCCCTCTGTAAGTGCGTGTCTCTTGGCACGCACGCACGCACAGGGGCTTTTAACACGCGCGCACAAATGCCACCTGTGCGCGCGCGTGCGTGCGTGCGTGCGCGAGATTAGGTCAAGTCACGCCGCGTGTATAAAGCAGGAGAGAGAGAGAAGAAAAAAGTTAACGTCACTTTTTTTTTCTCCGCCAAGAAAAGGGTTGGTGGCTTTGGTTCCCCCCTACTTCAAGCGTGAACATGGGATTTACGCATTGCGCGCGGTCGAAAGAAATGTGACTTGAGTTTGGCACGCAGACCAGCTCGAGCCGGCAGTGGAAAAGAGGGCCCGAAGGCCTTAAGGCCTGGACGAGGCCCATCCAATCATCTTAAATGAAAATTTGTCTCTCTCTCGCTCGCTCGCTCGCATTGCCTGCGTTTCCAATGCACGCACGGGCCCAGCTGGGCTGAGCCTAAGGTCACAGCACGAGCGCCATCGTTGCTGCAGCAGCAGCAACCTATGCAACTTTTCTTACGTCATACCGAAGTTGCACAGGTTGCTGCTGCTCTACTGCTGCCGCTGCTGCTGCTGCAACGATGGCGCTCTTGTGACCGCAGCCCGACATGAAGCTGCTCTTCTCAGATGTCGTCGCTTAAGAAAAGCTTCTCTGTATGACGACTGCAGAGCTGCGATGCTCGTCGGCTACAGGCGCGACTTTTTATCCATTATCCTGACGTGTGTTTTCTTTCTACATGAGCCGGCGACTGGATGAGTTGTAGGCCTTGGCCAAGATGGTTACAACCGTCTGTCTGCGGGCAAGATGAAAATGTGATCCTTCTTCCTCCAGGAGACAGCGAGAAAAGTCCACAATGGTGCAAACGCACGCAAGAATTTCCCCCTTGGAGATGACGCGCACACACACCCAAATGGGCCTGCAGGACGTGGAGTAGAGAACGGTGTAAGACGTCCAATGTGCATATATATGCGTTTCTTGACTCACTGACAGCTCAGACACTGACAACTTGGACGACTGAGGGACTGGGACAGCTGGGACACTGACAACTGGGACACCGAAATAGGACACAAGAACTCCTCTGGCCTGGACCTAACCCAAATACCGGGATATGAAGACAAAGTACTTCCAGTGAAAAAATTTCACACAGTAAGTACTTTCAGTGAATTTTACTGACGTGAAGGACTCTGTCAGTGATGCACCACACCGTTCATTGGTCTACGTACGCATGAAGCACGGTAGTGACCCAGTAGCTTGAGGCTTACTTGTGTGAGAGTCCCAGCTACCTGCATCCCACTTGTCTGAGTATCCCAGTTGTCACCCTCTTAGTTGTCTGACCACCACGTTCAGTATGCACCATGTACAATTTACTTGTGTACTCGTACACTATACAATCTACTTGTGTGTGCCCGTGTGTCATGTACGCGGAGGTATGCTAGTGTCGCGCGCAAGAATCACTTGTACACTGCACAGCATACGCTTGTGTACTGACCGACGTAGACTTGTGTGCATGGTACTCGGGCACCACTCACGAACAGAGCGGTCATCACCTCGAGGACGGCCAGAGAAATGCGGCCTCAGGTGCTCCATAGTATGACTATCTTTCAGAGGACCGCAGACAACGACGACCCCACGGTCGCGCGCGCCCCCTCCAGGGTGGTCCGCCGACTCAACGGCCGCTGGGACCAGGGCAGTCTCAGTCAAGTTGTCCTCAAGGAGCTGCGGATTCTTGACGATCTGCTTGGTCTGAGGAAATGGCAGGACTTCGCCAATGCCGGCAGCTGCAGCAGCATTGACAACGTCCCTTTTGTCAATGACGACGAAAAAACGCCACAAATGCATCTGGTCATCGTCCTGTTTCCATTTCCCAAGGCTGCAGTCATAGAAGTGACATGAGCCAACGTCATGGACTGTCCTCAGGTACACAATTGCCCAGTCACGTCCAAATTATGATTAATCGGCGACGTCATCTGGTCAAGACGTTTCTCACCTTGCAAGCGACATCGGTCGTGCAGTCTTGGTTCTCGGCGCACTTCACGCTGCAAGTGACCAACTTTCGGCATGTGCCGGCAAAGATCCAGCAGCTTTAGCAAAGGTTCTTTTTCTTTCGTTACAAGGCTACGCTCAAAACATTTTTCATAGCATCCGACTGAGCTTGACTGCCCAAAAAGGGGTACGAGTTTTGGGTAGCATTGAGCAATGGACATTGAGCAGCCTGCAGAGGACAACTTACTCAAATGACGCCAGTGCAGCGAGGGAAGGAAGAGGATGATTGAGTTAAGTGAAATGAATGTTCGCCAGCAATTTCGCTCGATGTCAGAAGAGTAAATCGCATGTTTTCTTATTTTCCCCCAACAACTTCGGGTACCGTATGAGGGACTCTTACTTGTGGAAGCTGTTGTCGTCCTTGTAGCAGCAGCTGTACCACCTCCAGTAGCACTGGTCGCAACACTCGAATCGACGACAGCAGCCAGTGGGAGACCACCAGCTACGCCAGCATCGACTCAGACACATGGCAGGGGCTGGTGTTGTTCTCGGAGCCGTTTATCCGAGCCAAAATGAAGTGGGGGATTAACTTCTCTTTCTCCTTGGGCAAATTCGCACAAATGTGCGTATCTTGCTACTGTTTCGCAGGTACGTGGATTAAATGGACCCCTTTTTTATAGAGTTCGCTCGACTGACCTAGAATTTGGCTCCTCGTTGTCACCTTGCCAAACTTCTGGGTGGCCGGTGCGAAAATTGCCTTGACTTTCGAAAATCTCTCCTCTTATTTCTGTTTTTTTTTTACGTTAGCTCTGAAGAAAGATCTGATCAGTTCTGCCTTGAAGCAAGGTAAATGTGAGTCGTTTACGTACAAAAGGGTGGGGTGTGTTTATTTGCTTGAGCAACAGGCCTTTCTCTCTAATTAGCCCTAGGCTTTAGGAGCATTCAGGCCTATGCAAATAGAGGATCTCCCTGGACCTCTGTCTCCCGCGCGCGCGTACGCACTCACGCACCCACCCACCCACCCACACACACACACACAGACGCGGAACAGCTTCACAATGCGATCTGTGATGGCCTCTGGCGGCGACACGACTTCAATGACTTCAACAAGAGTGGTCAGGGGAGCAAGGAGAGACTTCAAGTTCAGCTTGGGCTAGATTTGGGCTTTTTAGGTGCCTCTAAAAGGAAGGCGGGGAGGCTCAGAACCGACCCCTTGTAGAACCCTTTGTCATGCTGAAGTGCTTGTTTTTTAACATATGATAATTACAATGAGTCCTTCAGGCTCCCAATCAACTCATCTCTTTCACAGAAAAGAAATAAGGCAGAATAAACAGTGGGGGAAAAGGAGAACTCTCCGTCTGCTTAATCTTTGCTGGTGTTGTATTCACTTACCCCAGAAATGACTCTTACTCGCATACACATTCTCTGGTCAGAACTCTAGCTGATTCGTAGGAAGCAAGTTTGACTCGACTTGACTCGGATAGACATGGCAAATGACTCAACTTGACTTGGCTATACAAGAAGACAAACTGAACCTTTTAAAGGACTTTTTACTATTACAGTGCAAACGCACAACACAGAATAGTCGATATCAGAATTATTCTAGGGCAACTTAATCATTAAGCCTGTGATTTTTGAAACAGCTTTTAGCTGCGTGTGACTCAGATTTAGATGAAAACATTTATTTGAGTCATTTCTGAATCTGCAAAAAATGCTATCCGAATTACCAAAAACCCTGACTCAAGTCATCCCTGATCCTGAGCTCAGCCAAATACAACGCTTGCCAGGGAAAAAACAATGACCGGCGAGAGCAGAGAGACTTTTGTGAAGTTTTTGGCCCCCACCTCCAAACCGAGGTGTTTTCACCAAAAAATACACTCAAAACTCAAAATTATGGTAAATCTCGAAGCCATGATACATTTGTTGCTGACCAAGCCCTACAATTCTCCCAATCAAGAGCTCGTGATATGTCTCAAAGTTATGATATACACACAGTCGAAGTTTAATGATAGCACGTGTCTGGTCAATGTTGTAACTGTGTTAAAACTGAGGTTGTTCCAAATATTGAGATTCCCCAAAGAGTGTTTTTTTCCACTTCACTGCTGCAAAAAATTCAATACATTGGAAGATACTCGTGCTTGTCACTTTGACCCTCATGTCCTTTCAATGACCTTTTTGGTTTGGAGTCGCCCATTGTGATATCAGCATCTGACCAGTATAAACATCGCCCACTGTAATGCGGCTCTGTTTAAACAATGTGCAGGGAAGTTAGTCTGGCTTTCAGGTTTATACTTAAACTACTTCCGGATAAAATCAAAGGGTGGGAAATTTTGGCCAAAATTAAAGGCAGCATTAGAATGATCAAAGTTGTACAGCCAAAAAGTTGTCGATTTGTGCCGCCGGAGGGCGCTTCAGTGAGCTTAAAGGAAGAAGTCTTACAGAGACAGAGGATTCAGCTTAAGGTAAACTAGGATTTAGAAAATAGTCGAATATAGTAAGCAACCACAGAAGTCAAAATTACTCATTAAGTAATTTTCTTCGGATATAGAAAATGAATTGTCCTACGATAGCTTTTTTTTTATATTTGGCGCCCTAAGGAACCTTCACTATACTGAAGGCAGTCAATTTTCTCTGAGAAAAAGTCAGCCTAAAATTCGTCGTATTGAACGTGGCAATATTGATATGATATATATGTTAATAATTTATCATCGCTCCTTTTAGTGATCCACGGAGAGAGTACATGGCTTTCCCCGGTCCCAGGGTGTTTAAGAGGCAAGTAAGCGAGGTGTTCTGCAGCATCTTAGCCTCAATGCGTCACTATTTAGGTCAAATCTTAGTTTGAAATCCTCAAACTAAGGTGGCCAGGGTGGCCAACAAGTCTAGGTCATCTCCTCGCGCGTGGTCCTAATGTGATGATACATTACTCAATCAACGTATGTGGTCAGAGCTAGCGTAAAGCCGCACCACAGCTTCGCGGCCCTGAGGTCCTCCGTGGTGATGGAGTAGGAATTAGACCCTGTGCAGGATTCCTGCCAGGTCTTCCATGTGCACTTGGGGCACGTGATTCAGGCCGCTATGAATGGCTCTTAGTTGCCTACAGAATGAGTCTCGTCTACATTGCCTGTTTTCTTAGAAGGTCTCATGAAATAGAACCAAATTGAACGAGTGGCAGCACTTATGTACCTATGATGGACCAACATGTGTAGAGAACGCATTTCCCATTGTTTCATGTGATGGCAATAAGTGACTTTCTCCACCAGACGTTTTGTTATTCAATGTCAGTTGTTTTTCATTGGCAGAAAAACATGTACTTCACAGGTCATTCTGTAGCTCTTTGTCCAGACACCTGATGCCAGAATGCTTAGCACTTATTGTTAACAGATCTCACACATAAACACCAATCTCAGGGTCTCGAGTACCATTTGTAGATGTATCTAAAGCCAGAGAAGAGTCTGTGGGTAACTCACACTTTTAGTTCCTTAGGCCTCGTTGCTAAATGGGTCCCTCCCCCATTTCAATAAAAACAAAAGACTCATATTCTCTGTTTCAAGTTTTATTGTACTATTCTCTAGCATCTTGTGAATGCGTCATTTGTGCGCTCCGTACGCACATTTCTCATCACAGACGACTCTTGGGATTTGACAGTACGTCAATACCGCCGTTGCGTTAGTGGTGCCGACCTTGATTTGGTCGTGCTTTCGTCAGCATTGTCAAAAATATATGCAAATTTTGCTTGCGATATCGCTGAAAGTGTCATAGTGGTTTGGCAAAAGACATTCCGACCAGTCCGCGTGGCGCGTTGAGTGCTGCAGAGATCGTGAACGAGGAGACTTTTGGGCAGCACGCACAAAGTGACCTTTGGGCCGTGCCCAAAAATCTTGGGTGTTTACGACGAAGCTCATTGTTATTGTCCACGTGCTGAGTTTGCAGTGGATTTTTTCCCTTCTTAGCGTCGATGAGTTCAACATTTTCTCGTGCAAACAGCAGAAGTCAGGGCAGGAAAAAAAGCTTTTGGGAGCTAGACGAGGCCTTTGGTTGAGATACTTTTCTGGCGATCCTCAGATGCTGTCGTCGTCGTCGTCTGCCGCGTCCCCCTCCACCAGGTTGGTCAGGTCCAGGTAGGGCGCGATGGAGGCGTAGTTGGTGCAGTCGGGGACGAGGCTGCCCCTCAGCTTGATGCACGTGTGCGCGCACATGTGACCCTCGAAGTTGCTGCCGTACATCTGCTGGCAACTGTGGCAGCTGCGCAGGCACGCGGTGCGCGGGGACGACGTGCAGTAGCCGATCAGGGCTGCCAAGACGACCAGGATGAAGAGGATGAAGACCGGGGACTTAATGGACATGGTGATCCTAAAGACTCAGTCGCGGATGACGATGACGACGACGACGAACGTGAGGGAGACGAAGGCCCAAAAGTATACGACAAAGGCTGCAAATCTGAAACATTTTGCCAATACGAAACTTTGAATGAAGATGCTTGGAAATAAGAATGGTAGAGAAAGCATCTTTTTGTAGCATTTGTACTTTCATTGAGTCGAAGCTTTTGTTCGTACGATGAACCCCTGAGAACGTGACAAAACGATTCGAAAGTCTGTCCTATGCTGAGTTATTTACAGCAAAATTTAGTACTGGGTACGAGTTCGATCTTTAACTCGAGTAAGGTGGAGTCTCAAAGCAGACTCGAGTCGAACTCGTGACTAGACTTCGTCACTTCGTTGCTACCTTTGCTGTGAGGATCTCTTAGGATTTTGTGCATAGGCATAATTTGCCACATTTCAACTAGTGCGTTGGTTTTCAACCCACACCCGGCACTAAGTAGAGATGGAATCGAGCTGGCTGAGTCAAGCTCAAATCAACGACCGAGCCGAGCCCAGTAAAAGTGCGAAACTCAAACATGGGGCTCGAATTTGCAGAACGTCTTAGAGAAGCAAGGAAGTCAAACCCACCTCGGGTTGCTGTATAGAACATTGCGAGAAATTTGGGCGGTGAGTGGGGATGTGGTTTGGCTCCACTCGTGTAATAACAATCGAGCCCACTGAAAAGTGTCTTACACTGCCCGATTCCATCTCCAATTTGGAGTGACTTTATCGTAGTTGACCTCGCAGATTCGGTATGCGAACACGTACGAAGACGAGGCCGAACGTGCTCTCCTACAGTCACCCACTTCCAGGATAGCGTTGACGTTCAGATAAGAAAGTATAACAAAGGCAATTCATAAAATTTGAAAGAATCCTCCTTCCTTCATTTTTTTTCAGACTGTAGGGATGTTTCTAAGTCATGTCAAAATTCCGGAAATGCTGGTACTGTACAGCTACGGTCTCCAGGGTGTCCGAGATCGATACGGATAAGGTTTGGACTGCTGTAGCTCCAGAAGCAAATGTGCCATTTGTGACACTTGCAAGGTCGCTTGACGCATCTTTCTTCCACTGCGTCCTAAAACTACGAGCAACGCTTCGCTCAGGAGGTGCACAAATCTTGTCCGAATTTTTCCTGGACTCCCTGTACGTACCGGGTAGAAAGGGCCTGAGCTCAACGTGGGTGAAGCCACCGACATCAAGAGACTTGAACAACAACTGGTGTCGATGGCCCACTTTATGCTTGTTTCTCCCCCCCTCTCTCTCACCTCCGCTTTTTCTGCTGACCAGACACGAGCCCAACAACAGCGACGACGACGAGGACCGCTTCGTCTGCCAGTTGGAACCACAATAAGGAGAAGAAGAAGAAGATGATTTGGAAGAAGATGTTGCCGCAGAGCTCAGACGCATGGTAGGGGCTTCAAGACCAGCGCGCGCGCACAGCAGAGCACGCCAGCGCACGCACGCACGCACGCACGCACGCGCCTCCAGAAAAGTAAGTGTCTTCGTAAAAGGCCTCTTCAAACGCTGCTAGCGCGCGCGCACGCGCGCACGTGTGGTTTTGACGCGCTCATGCCACAAAAGGAGATTGACTCCTTTAAAAGGAAAAGGCCCACCAACCACCACTCTTTTATATGCTTGGGTGATGACTTTGCTCGGAAGTTCTTCTTCTTCTTCCGGGGGGAGGAGGACGAGGAGGGGCGGTTAGAAATGGGCTGCGCGGCCTCCCTAGGCCTATCCGGCGACGACGACGGCGAAGGCGACGAACTTCCTGCCCGAAAAAATGGGCGTCGCAATCAGCCGCAAGGTTATTGGGTGGTAGAAATCGTCCTCGCTCACTCTTTAAGGTATAATCGACGTCTTTTCTTTTCTTATTTGGAGGTGATCCTCAACGCCGAAAGTGATTCTCTCGAAGGGGGTTCTTTCTTGGGAGGGGGGAAATACCGAAAGTTTGGTCAAGTCCTGCTATCTTGGCGAATTGTTGCCAATCCGCTTGTGTGACGACGCAAATCTGGCGTTCGTTGTACGCTTTCGACGACGATCGCTGACGCACTGGCGAAGTAGGCCTAAAAAAGGCCCAGGGAAGGTACGCGGACGACTAGGGTTGCTACTCTTTTTCCCTGTCAGCCCAAAGGGTTCCTCACCTCTAAGTTCAGAGATGCTTTGAGCAGCACGAGACTCCCATCCTATCCCCGACCCCGGGACGCCAGAGGGCATTTCATGCCCTCTGAGAGCTCCACAGAAAATTTCTGAGACCAGTTTTCTTTTCTGAAGTGCGATGATGCTGGGGGCAGCGCGCACATTTTGCGGTGTGTTCGACTGAATGAAGCGTTGGCGAAGACAAAGAAAACCCTCGCACGAAGGAATTCAACCAGTTCTCCGCTATTCTGCCGCTATTGACGTACCGCGCACAATTTGACGCATTTACTCGCACGTACGCGTGCACAAAGGATAGGCCTAGGGGAGCCTGAGGGCCTAGTACTGGACAATGAGCGGCGACACGCACAGCAAACGCAGACTCAAGCAAGATGTCAAAAAGGCATCTTTGAGAACGGCGGCGGCGGCGGCGGCGGCGGCGGCGATGCCCATTCTTTTGTTGTCGTTGTTGCCACATAAATAAACACAGGTGTCGTCGTCAAGGCACTTGGGCCAGGGAGATGAGTCTTGATGGGGCTGAAGGTGACGTTCCGAAATAGTGCAAACGGTACAAAAGGTCGTGAGAGAAGCCAACTACTATGCATACGGCATAGTGAAGTATGTTCGTACGACGCTATCTGTGTATACATTCCATGATAGGCAGGTAGCACACAGTATATTCCATAACTTACTCACTCGACAGCAGAAAACTTGGTGAAAGGAAACTTACCTAGAAGGAATGACAGTTGGGATTAGCATGGAAATGAGTAAAGCGATGGAGATAACTTTCTTGGCCTGGCCTTTGCACGCAAGCGTTCACGTCCCCCCCCCCCCCGTCTCGGCGTCCGCTGCGCCCCCCGCCCCCGTCCCCACCCTCACTCGCATACCTCCTGTCCCGCCTCCACTGGTCGAACTGCTTCTTCTTGTTGTACAACTCGGAGCCCCTCCACCACATGGTGAACCTCTTGACGAACTTGCCCCATCTAGACGTGGGCTCTGGGCTCTTGATTCTGTGTCCGTCCAAGTCGTACTGGTTGTACATATCGTTCTCGTGGGCCGCCGCGGTCGGCTCGCCCAACGGCGGCAGCGGCTCTAGCGGCTTCTTCACCGAGGTCTGTGTCGCTGGAGCCCGACCAGACTTGCTACTGCTGCTTCCGGCGCGACCTGATAAGGGCTTCACCTTCGTGGGCTGCTTGGGCGGCATGATCACAACTGACAGCCACGACTTGACCAACGCTTATAAGTGCAAATGGCACTCCAATAATTGGCAGACCTGCCTTCCAGAAGCCTTAGATGACCGACATTGCAAACTCACTTCTAGTGGAGCAAATAGTGGAAGGAGAACAAGAAAAGTGTGCTTTTTCTCTCTCAGGTCGTTTTCCTGGTCACTGCAAGCCAGTTTTCCTTCTGTTCCAAGTGGTTCCCAGCAAATAAACAGACGCAGTTGGCCAACTTGTCAGAGACTGGCAATACAGGAGCAGAAAGGAGCTCCTACTGCTTTTCCTCGGGCTCGAGGGACAAGCACAGAAGTGACGACGGCGACGTTGCGGACGTGGAAAGCCACGAAGTTACCGGGAGCGACGACAACAAGAACAACGGAGAGTGCAAGAGCTGCCAGCGGTGAAACGGAAAACTAAGTGAGGAAGAAGAATGGCGGTAGACACGAAAACGACGATGGCGACGGCGACGACGGCGACGACGATGCCGTGCAAAGTGGAGTGGAGGGGAGGAGAAGGCAAGGCAAGGCAGTGGGGAGAGGAGGAGGAGAAACTGCTGTAATCATAATCATGCCATTCTAAAGAGCACTAGCTCCACCAGACAGACGGACTTGGAGGTACTCGGAGCCTCCTGCGCCACGACGAATGCGGGCGCGGACCCGGAGGCGATGGCGCTAGGGGCAAAACGTCGTCGTCGTCGGCCTCTGACCAGGTGTTGCGGCCTACCTGGTCGAGGGCGGCGATATTGGAACAGAAATTGACTCCTCGAACAAACGTTCTTCGGCCTGACAGACACTACTTACTCTACGCACGGCACGACGTCCATGTACACGTAGTAGGACCTGCCGAGGAAGGGAATTTTCTCTACCTTAGAGGACAGGGAAAAAATGGATCAAGGTCGCTCGACTTTTTGCTTCGGTCTTGCCCGATGAATTCTTTGAATTCGAAGACCATTATGGTCTTTTTGTTTTTAGTCACTCGCATTTATTGGGCGCGATAAAAAAAAAGCTGTTGTGGGTCTTTCTTTTCCCTCACTTTATATCCCCCCTCATTGCATAAGTGCAATCATGAGAGTGCGAAATAGTTAGAACGACTTGGCTTGAAAGCGGTTAACGCATTAGTTAATCACTAAATGTCATGTCACTGGTTCAAAGACTGCAGCAGGTGACGACCGAAAAAAAGGGTTAGTCTTGGGCGGTGCAATACAGGGTGTCAAAAATGTAACTTAGTTGAGTTGACGTTTATTGCGTGGAATTTCGTAGAAATTGACAAGAAAGTCTTCGATCACACTGATGATACGACTAATGTTGGTCTTCCTTGACGATCTACTAACCCTGGATAGATCAGGACAAACCAGAGCTCCTTTTTGCGGTTGAACGCTGGCAGACCAGCGATGAAGATTAACCCACGGAATTTCTAAAGTCTCGTCATTTTCTACCAATTTTTGCGCAGTAAACAGCAATTCGTTTACAATTTTGCCTTTACTGTGTAGCCTATTTGGTGAATCTCAATTTAACAATGTGAGAGGAAACTCAAGGAATGTCAGGGTAAAAAAAGATCAGGTGACCTCAGAATGTTAGGTGAAGAACTTCGGCAATTTATTGTCTTATTTGTTACGTTTCATTCATTCCAACATTCCCATTTTTCTTCCAAATTTCATCTGACTGTTGCACTTTTTTTGTCGATGGCTTAATTTTTGCTCCACTTTAATCATCAAATGTTTATCCCCTTGAGGTTCATCTCAGATTTTTACCTAACATTCCGGAGTCTGGTGATGACAATGATCAGTGCTCATGCTTCAAATCGGAATGGTAGATGAAGCTGACAAGGACGACAAGAATGTAGATGACGATGAGGACAAAGAAGATCAAGCAAATGAGGTTGAGGAGTTGTCAAGATCAGCACAAACAATTGCTGGCCTAAATTCATATTTCTTTCGTATAAATTCTTCGTACTAAGTACCAGTGACTGTGAGTACGAGTTACATGACGAGTTAAAAGGTTGCCGCTAGTAGCAGAAAACAACCTTTGAACCGGAACTTCACTGTTCCTTAAGCACTGTGTACGTACGTACGTAGTGGCTAGGGTTGTGTCTCGAACCCGAATCGGTGTATCGGGCTTAAACCGAGCTTGGATCACCTGTTCCGGGAGGCTGGTGAGTAGAGAATACGCTACATACAGGACAGGACAGGAGGACGCAGCACACGGCAGAGGTCACTGTTGTCTCTACGCAAGCATGCTTATAAAACGTCCTTAGTTGGGAACATCAGTTCTTTCTCAAATGTTCTAGACATGAATTCTAGAGCCCTGGAACTGCCCCAAATTGCGATTTGTTTGCGAAAAATCCACCAACTAATAGGATCAGCTAATGCGCGCATACAGTTCTAGTAGGTACCATCTTGTCCTCTACAGAGATGGATCGAAGTATTCGAATAGAACTTCAACTTTTTCGCTACTCTGGCTCAAAAAGCCGCACTAGTCCGTCATAATGGCTGCATAATACAAATGATAACGTGTCCAGTTCAAAATCCCATCGCCCAGAAGTAGATCTTGATGCCGTTATGCGGTTCCCAACCTCTGTCCTGATACTTCCGTCTACCTCTGTGCACAAAATGAAAGGTTGAGTGAATGTCAAGGAGGACGCGCGTCAACTGACGTGACAACAATGCGCTCCAGTTAAAAGTCTGTGGTTTGGTCACAAGGATGAATGTGCCAAATGCCGGTTTACACCCGCCCCTGCCCGGAGGGAGCCCTAAAAGTGCCAATTCGTCCACGCCATTCACGGCGTGCAACAACGCCATGACCACGTGCCAGTAGGACTCCGCGGACAAAGACCGTTGACAACGGGACGTTCGCGAGCGACCGCAAAAAGCCCATTGAAGGAGCAGGCGAAGGCCTGAACGAAAGAAGGTCTTTAACATTTCTTGGAAGGGCTGATGCGACTTTTTTCACATCCTTTACGGATCTGTTGGTTTTTTAGCTTAAAAAAAGAGACTAAACCACAAGCGCCACGTGAAAAGGGTTGATTTATCTCCCCACGTGCGCGCACGCACACACGAGCGGCCTTCTTAAATAATGTCATAGCCGTTTTAAAATGAATCACTCTGCTGGCGAGTCCATTGTGAGCCTCAAACATTGTAACGTCACGCCTTCAGGCCCAACAGGCGAGCCGCGTTAAGTGCGTGTTCATTATGACGTTATACGGCTTAATAAAGGCAAGCTTCATTGCGCCAGTGGCGCCGACGCCGCCGACGCCGCTGCCATTCATGTTGGCGCTCTTGTTTCACTTCTATGGTGTCAGCCCACACTGAGCAACAAAAAAAACCCAGCCCCACCTACGTACAGATTACGTCGAAGCCATTGAAACATATAAGCATCTTTATTTTTACCCTCGTTGATCGTCGATCTCGTCCGGGGTCATGACGTATCTGCCCACCCGATCTTCGGCACTGAGAATTGGTACAGGAGAACCGGCGTCCGCGCCCGAGTCGGCCCCGGGGCCGGCCTCGGGGTACGACGGGGACGAAGAAGAGCCTGTCGGAGATTGTGGCCGATGGATCGTCCTGGACCACTCTGACAGGTCTTCTTCGGCCTCGTTTTCGTTGGAGGCGACGTCTTGTGTCGGGGGAGGCGGGGGTGGCGGAGGCGGTGGCGGCTCCGGAGATGGCGAAGAAGTGGTAGCACTACTAGCAATCGTGACGGCGGCGGAGGCGGCGGCGGAGGCGGCGGCGGCCTCATCAGTTGCCGGACCAACCTGGTTCATGGCCTGCCCGAGTCTCCTCCAACCAGCTGATTCTCGCGACCTCGCACTGTTCAGGGCTTCCCTATGAAAGCCCCCAACTGTTTAAGTTTGCTTCTTCCGAGTGCTGCCCGACTTAAAGGCCTGAACTGTTAGAACACAATTTTCTTGCAATGCACACTTAGAACACCAGATCTTGACTGAGCAACAGTAGCAAGCAGCAGCAGCCGTCTTGGCCTAGCTAGGCGTGAGTGTTTACGCTGTCGGTCTGCACGTCGGCGACTCCGTTCGTCGTGCGTCAGTGTTTGTAGGCCTCTCTCGCTGGCTTCGTAGGCCTCGCCCAGGCCTGGTAGGCCTCACTCTTCGAAGATTTTTTTTACGTGCACCCACATTCGGGTTGGCGAGTGCACAATTTATCCCCAGTCGCCCCGTGGTCGTCGCCGCGTCCATGTCTCTCTGAGTTATGGCTCCGGCCGGATGCAGGAGAGCAAACTCGTCCGTCGTTAGATTTGCTTCAATGCCCTCATTTTTTCGGACCTTTCCTCTCCCTTTTTTCTTGGTGTTGTAACGTCTGTATTTTTTTAGTCGCTTGCTCGATGGTTCTATACAATTCCTGCGGGGATCGTTGCACAATTGCACACTCACATGCAACCCTGCTGATTGAACCTTCACGCCAAATCAGTCCTCTGCGTCCTATTTGTAAGCACTTTTTCTTGCAATCTGCTCGTTTACCCTCGTTATTGGGCAATTTGCGTAGCCAAATGACATCTGTTCCTGGCAAATTGCGCACACTGATTAATGCCTAATGAGTTCCTTCCTGCTCGTTTAAGTCGGAAATTCGCTGATGAATTTTCGTGAATCGATCGTGATTTGTTTGCTTGCACGAGCAACGAATTCGTCAAGGAGAGGAAATGGATGAATTCAAGTGCATGAGTGGTCGTTTGTCCCTCACACTAACTAGAGATTGCAATCGAGTGACTTTTAAGTAACTTCAATATTTCTCTTGTTAAGCACATCTAAGTGAAACTTTAAAAAACACCACAAAATTTGCCCTTTGTTTGAGTAAGAATTTGGCAACACTAAGAGGAAGCACCTCTGACTTGTCGTGGACAAGAGTTCTCAAATGGTTTCCTGTTGAACAGATTTGGCAACACTTTCCCAAGCTAAGCAGGGCGTGAAATTATCCCTAGATTAGCATTACTTGGCAGCTCTGCTTTCATTAGCCGATCAGTAATTGGCCCTGCCTTGTCTGCATGTCAAAGGTTCCCGCTTTATGCAACCTCTTCCTTGTGAGCCAACTGGGAAATAAAGCCTCCGGGGAACAATAAGGAGGAAAAGAGAACCAAATAAAGTGAACTATTTGTGTCAAGAGGTAAAAACTAAAGTCTAATATTCGATTATATGCTTTTTTCTCCTTCAGATATTTGGTATGCAAGTAGGACTGAACAAGTCAGTGTGTCTTTTGGGGGGCATTTCGAATATCTATAAAAACTAGCAGTCAAAATAAAAACTGAAACCAGAAATAAAATTGAAACTTTTTCTAAACTCGAAATTAAAACTCCAAAGTTTTCCTAAACTCGAAATCTTGACATTGCAACTTTTTTTGCAAACTCTAGCCTGACACTGACTGTTGGAAGGTTAGGCTTAGCATAAGCTTTCCTTATCAAACCTCCCCCCTAGTTCGTTCCCCTCGCGAGTGAAAGAAGGGTCACCCCTGTGATTCGTACTTGATGTGGGACGCCGACGCCACCGGCGCCACCGACGCCACCGACGCAGCCGACGCAGCCGGAGGTCTTGATAGAATTAGACGATTACAGCATTTACTCAAGACTCTCCTCAAGGTTTTTTTTCTTTCTCACACACGCAAACAAAGCACAGGTATGACTCGGAGTTCCCTCATTGGGAGGGAGGGAGGGGAAATCCTCCCCAATCACTTCCATGTCCTGAATTTTCGCATTAGCCCAGGTGAATCGCGCTGTCCTCATTGCACACAGGTGCGCGAGATGACCTCGCTTTAGGAGGACTCAAGTCCTGTCCTCGGCAACGTTTCACATTTGACGGCCTTTCGGTGACTGGAGAAGAGAAAGGAGGCAGATTTCGACTTCTCTCTCTCTCCGTCAAAGGCCGTGGTCTTGCGTGGCCTTTTCTCATCGGAGCCCACATGTAGGCCAAGTATGCTGAACACGTATGAAGGGTGAGGTAAGCATAGGTTGGACCTCGCAGTCCGTTAAGAAATGCATGAGTGCGTGTGTGTGTGTGTGTGTGTAGTCCGGACTTTCAGGAAAGTCTCAGGCGAACACAACAATTCCTCGAAGACTTTCTGGTGTGCTAAAATTGAGGTGAAAATGAAGACGAGCTCGTCCGTGGAGTAACTTCCATGGCGGGGACGTCCTAGGACTGTCCCGTTTGAGAAGACAGACAACAAGAGTTATCGTTCATATATCATGTATGAATGCTTTTCCCGCCAATTACAGCCTAGTATGGGTAGTGCGTGTACAGTTTGTGCCAAAAGTTTTTACTGTGTCTTTAAGTTTTTGCCACCATGTAAGAATGGCATTACTAAAGTTGTGACATCTGTATGCAGCTTCTGATCTAAGAATGTACACACATTTTGGCTCGTCCTTGGCATCTCTTGCACTTGTTTTGTTTTGCCCTAACAGCTGACAACAAATTTTTTGGAACACGCAAAAACTTTTGCTACATACTGTATGTCGCAGAGTCGTTGTTTTCCGAGCAAAACCTTCTTGTCAGGTGTGGAGCAAAGTACGTAAGTACGCACTCTCAAACATCCTGCACTGCAGACGCTGCACTGGGTGGCCAGCAAGTTCTGCTACACCTCGAATCCGCTTTATTTAACAACACCTTGCGACGAACCATTCACTATTCTCTCTGCTCAGTCCGCGTGCATCACGCATGCAAAGGTGCACCACACCCTGGAGGCCCTGGAGGCCTCCGTGGCGATACAGTGAGAATTTGGTGCCCTGGTATCACCATGGCCTTCCATAAGCATTTGCCATGAACGTCAGGTGAAAAGTTACAGGTAATACAGGATTTTGAAGCATATGAAGAAAGTAGAACATGTTGACGGAACATATTGACTTTTTGGCCATCCTGCGTAGGTGGACGTAGGTAGACGTAGGTAGAGACGAGCAGCATAGAAAGGCATGTAGCTTTCCGAATACCATCGGGGGGGGGGGTGTTATTACGTGCTTTCCGCTTGCATCATGTATCGGGAAAGAGGACGCGATGAATGATTCACGGCTTCATCACATGTGGAGTACACGACAACCAGTATCAAACTGCCAATATCGATTCCTCGCACATATGTTACTTAGTGCGTCGCAATTCTCCGCCTTGAACCGACGAGGGACACAGGTTGTCTCACTACCAAGTGGATGGCAACTCCTGTCATGCCCGGACAAAGGTTGTCTCACTTCGAAGAGGCTGGCAACTCCTTACCTTTTGTCCGGAACCACCTTGGCCATGACTTCTCACTTCACACGCACTCATTCACTTGACATCGTCATTCTCCAATCCTTCACTCAATCAGAGTGCGGATAAGAGCAGCAGCAAACAGCTCGTCCATTGGCGTGCAAGAGTAACGTACATTAGACCTCACGCACACACACACACACACACACACACACACGCACACAGAGGAAGTCGTAGGAACAAAAAAACTCGAACATGCAACATGTGGGTACGGACAAGAGCAGTGGGTAGTTCTTCCCCTAGAGATAATCATACCCAGCCATTTCCTGTGTCCAGTTGCTGCGGGCCTTGCCCAATATAGAACTTTGATGACAGCATGTGTGACTCTGGATATTCATGAAGCATTGAGCAACATTGACACAATGAGCATCAGGCACTGAAAAAGCTACATGCTTTTGACCAGCAGGTTGTACCTCATCCAATGCGTAGTGGTAAATCTCAACAGAAACTTAGTCATACCTAGCATCTTAGTCTTTCCCAGCATCAGCATTGCATGCCAAAAAGGATGGAGCGATATACCCATATAGTTTTAGACATCACGATATTCAATATCGATTTGATGAATCTCCTACATGAATGTCCATGAATGGGTGAATTACAATCAAATAAAAAAGATATGAGTCTACGAGATAAGGTTAACTTGATGTACGCGTGTTCAGTGCAACGAAATGAGCTTTTCAGTGTCTGTAGCGCAAGAGGTCAACTCTCCCCCCGGGTTACTGAGGTGATGCGTGACACCGTAGGACACCTGACCGATGATCTCTTTAAAAGCGGCATAGCAGTACTGGGTAACACTTGCAAACACCCACAATACACATATTCCTAGTATATTCGAGTCAAAGGGAAAGAGGTTCTCTAATCTGTTGTGTTATGAATGAGCTGGTAGAAATTTGTAGTTCAGAGCAGCCGATAAAAATACAGCAGCCTAGGTGAAAACATAGCGTTCTCCAGAGAAAGTTTGTGACTATGACAAAAACATGACATAGGGCAGCTGCATACCAACGTTGGGAATATCCTCAAACACTTGATTCCGGAAGATGCTTCCTCATTTCTTTTGTCTCTTCAATTCTGGGGTGACTCCGTTTACTGACCTCACACATCAAGGCGAATGATTTCCAGTTGTCATCATGGGCATTACACACAGGGAATGTGTGATACATTTTAAACACATGCCAGGTTATGCATGTTTTATTTAGCTTTAAACGTGAACTGAGTGCCTAACAATGGTCATTAGACACCACAAAAGCTGCATGCCAAAAATGAGATTGAGACAACTTGATAGGTAGCTCTTGCCATCCCCCATCCAAAGTGTGCTGGTAGATATCATCCTCAGCACCTTCCTCATAAGTGAAGCCGCCCACTGATAGGACTGTATTTTGGTACTCTGCTCCAGTGGCAAAAAGTGGCCTCTGCAGGGGGTCTCTCAGGACCCACCTGTCATCAGCTACTGAGTACAACTCAGTCGTGTAAGCATGATCTCCACTAAACGCGAGTACCACAACGTCACTGTTGCCGCTGGTGATCATCTTGCCACAACCATGGAAATATCGGGCATAGCTCATGTTGGTCAGTGAAGACCAGGTGCCTGAATCCCAGTTGAACATAAATGACCTAGGATTAGGTCCATTTAGATTGAAACCACCAGCTACCATTGTGTGAGTGTCATCAACCTGAACTATACAATGGCCCCAGAGTGGTATTGGCAAAAATGGCCCAGGTTCAATCACCAAATCTCCATTGAGAATCTCAGTTGAGTTAAAGATAAGACCATCATTTACTCCTCCAGTGATCCAGAAGCCAACACCTGGAACTACGGCTCCAGCAGGAGAATCTCTAGCCAAAGCCATGTTCGCTACCAACTCCCACTCATCTGTGTCTGACTGGAACTGCACACAAGTGGAAATATAGCCGTCAAGGTCGCTGTACCCTCCACAAAGAGTTGGCTTTTCTTGAAATAGCCCATACGCAGGAGTCCGCATTTCCGTTGGAGTGTTAGGCAAGGGTCTGCACTGTCCCAAGGATCCTGATAGATCTATGGCCTCTGTGCCAGCAGGTCTATAGCCATCAGTGACTCCACCAGCCACAAAGAGGACTTGGTAGTCTGAAACCACATGTCTACTTGGAAGGTCAACTCGAATGACTGGCTTGACCAGACTTACCACTATTGCCAGTACTTTGACACTCATCCTCCCCACTGATGAAGTTTGTGTCCTCCTCCAAGAAGACTAGACAGTCCCTGGAGAGCACGCAGGCGTTGTCAGTGATATCAAAGCTGAACCAGTTGCACTCTTCAAGTCTTTGGCACTCAATCAGACAAGCTTCGGGGTCTTGCACCTGAAGGAGGTTGATAAGATTACCCTCGCAAAACCCCTGAATGAAGCACTGCCTCTCGCAGCCCCTTTGTCCAGAGACGCACTCACTGCAGCTCTCATCCCTCTGGTCACAGCTGGCTAAGGCAGTGCAAAAACCAAGCTCTGGACCATAGAAGGTGAACCACTGACATGCTGATCCAAAGCTTTGACAGAATTCAAGACACTCATCCTCTGAGGCAGCTTCAGTCTCATCCAGGACAATGCTATCCACACATGACCCCGGGACGAAACAAACCAAGCCTCCGTACTGGCCACTGGACCCACTGACCATGATGCAGAGCATCACTAGGATTTTGGTGACACAGGACTTGAAGATGTGCCTCATGTTTTGCATGCAGGGCCTGCCTGTACTCACAGAGTCATGAATGCACGATTGAGCTATCAAAGAAGACAGATTCAAGCCTATAAGATAAGGTTAAAATGTGTGTCTGATGCAGTACATACGTGTCTGATTGTGCTGTGCAGTAGACTTTATACACGTCAACTCTGCCCCAGGAACATGTACGTTAGTGATGCACCTCTCGTGAAGTACAGGGTTAGGCAGAATTATGGGTGCATTAGATAATTTTATGTTTAAGGTAGAAAGACTTAACATTATCAGTTCAAATTTGGCGCACATTTTCCTTCCTTGAAGACTAGTAAACAAACCTCAGCAGACCTGTAAACAAAGATGGTCACAGCAAAAAAGACCATCCGGGATCTGGTGATCCAACTTTTCAATGAAGGGAAGGCCAACTCTGAGATCTTACGAGCCTTGAAGCCCTACGAAGTGGGCAGGAACTTCCATTCCAAACCAAGGTTTGGAAAACGAATGTTACCTAAAACTCAGGACAAACCAAGATCGCCCAGGCCGGGGCCGAGAATGAACCCCAGCAGTCATCAAGAGGGTCCGGGAGAAAATCCGTCAAAATCCGAGGAGGCGTCAGTCTGATATGGCCTTGCAGTATGGCATGTCCCAACGAACAATGGGGAGGCTGCTCAAGGAAGACTTGAACGTCCATAGCTACCGGTTAAAGCCTCGACAGCTTCTTTCAGAAGCTACCAAGGCCAAAAGATACACCAGATGTAAGGCAGTGCTAAAAAGGATGAACGATGGCACTCTTCCCAACCCAGTCTTCAGTGATTCACTGTGCAGGCCAAGTTGAATCAGCAAACGACAGGGTTCTTGCCTCTGACATTGAATCCGTGCCCATGGAGGTCAAACCAGCCCTCAGGCGTCAAAAACCAGCCTCTGTAATGGTATAGGCAGCCATGAGTGCGGAATCAAAGTCACCATTGGTGTTCGCGGAAGCTGGCGTCAAGATCAACAGCAAAATATACATCCATAGCATCCTGGAGAAAGACCTGATGCCCTGGGTCGAAGCAACATTCGGAACAAGACTGTGGACCCTCACACAAGATGGTGCACCGAGCCACACGTCGAATGTCACGCAAACGTGGCTCAAAAAGAAAAACCCTGGCTTCTTAAGCAAAGAATTTTGGCCCCCCTCCATACCTGATGGAAACCCACTGGACTTCTGTCTGGGGTCCATTCTCGAGGACAAAGCCTGCAAGACCTCTTACAAAAATGTAGATGACCTGTCAAGGTTGCCCTTCAGCGTGCATGGGATGGAATCCCCCAGGAAGTGGTCTGTACCGCCGTCGGAGCGGTCAAGAATAGATTTTCTAAGTTTGTCAAGACCAAAGGTGGCCATATCGAGCAAAATTAAGTTATGTTTTTTCTAAGTATTCGGCGCAACACCCATGATAATTTTTCATTAAAATTTATGCATTTTCAAAGAAATTAGTGGTGTTTTTATACTGTATGCACCCATAACTACAACCAGCCCTGTAGAACGGTCGAACACATGAGCTTCATCATATGCATAACTAGCTGGCTGGCCCGCCTCTAGGGGTGGGAATGAAGGAAATTACGCCTGTTCTGTCCATGTTGCTTGCTGAGTGTTCTGTCCTCATCACTGACTCAGTATCTGAGAGATTTGCGGCTCAACTCAACTCAGCTCAAAACTTTCAGTTGAGTTTTTGAGCTTTTTTGAGCTGGTCTGACACCCTGACCTGGCGCATTTGTTTTTGAATGACAATGTTGACTCAACTCAGAACTGGTAACTTAAACTCAACTTCAGCTGGAAAATAACCAGCTCAAGCCAGCCCTACTCTGGCCATCGCTCCGACTCAGCATTGCTGCTCTGGTTCTTACCCTGTTGCTCTTAACCTGATTCTCACTTTGATTCTTGCTCTCCCTTCAACAATCTATGATCTGCCACAAATTGAGGTTATTTTGAGGCCTCAGTGACCTTGGAGGTCACTTACTTTACTTGGGCTGTAGCCCTCAATGCCCTCTGTCCCCCAAAGCAGAAATTGTTCATGAGGGTGATGTGCTGCTAAAGATATCTGTGGTCATGTCTGCGGCAAGACGGGCAGACAGACAATCTTTGTGTTATTATATAGATAACGTAAAGGGTTGCGGTGATCAAACTTTCGCCATTCTTGCCAGTGCCTTTAAACCAATAGGTTTAGGTGGCCACACCTACACATCTATGGTGTTAGGTAACAATTTAGCAGGCTTAAGCAACTCACGGTCATGGGTTGACTTTTCTATGTTACATTGTAGAATGTTCAGTAGCACTCTTGAAAATCGCATGTAACTTTTTTGACACAAACTTTTTTTTATCTATAGACAAGGTATATTCATTTTCTGCAGGATTATGTGCTGACTTTGCCATTGCATACAGAGACGCACACTTGGATGTTATTCAGAAGTTGATCATCTCATAAATATCCTTTTAAACCTTAAAGGTGGACCGTTTAGACAAAACTGGGCCCCACAGCAGCGAGGAAGATCAGATGGCCCGAGGATGTCACTGAAGTAACACTTTAACTAGAACAGTCACCTGGCCTGGGGCTCTTTAAATACTGTTCCATATTTAGCTGGAGTCTTATCGCACGACTCTCAAAACATGTTTACAATCATCAAGAACAACATGGCCAACAAGAACAGGTTCTGTGCTGAGATTAAGCTCTCAAAGTATTCATTTACGCGCTCTTTAAAAGCACCTCAGCAAACACTGACAAAGGCCGCTCAATTTTCAGCAACTCACTCGCGTTGGTGAGTAAGTGGGAGCCAAGGAGAGGAAGGTGTCCTCAGTCAGTCGGTAGAAGGTGTTTCAGGCTGTGAGAAACTGACGAAATGCTACATCAAGGTAAGGAACAATGTCATGGACGCGAGCAGCATCAGGAGCTGAAAATGCCACAATAAAAAGTCACAGAACTTTGAAGCCTCCCTCCCTCCTCACCTTTCCTGGAAAGCTCCGCATGTTTTTCCCCCCTTGCAGAATGCCAAACTCATGAGCGGCATTTTGCGAAAAATATCCTTTCATTTCGCCTCTCTTTTTCTTCGTCCGGCGCCTTCGTGTGGAGGCCTAATAAGTGTTCACCTTCCGCGCAAAAAAAGGTCATACCAGTCCAGACCTTTTATCGCGGCTACCGCAATAGAATAACGAGTCGGACTAGTATGGACAGAGCTGCCATTTCGCAGGCAAAAAAGAAAGTTTCAAAGTCTTCGTTAGGTGCGGCGTTGGAGTGGAATTGCCACTAAATGTGTGTGAGTTCTGTTAAAATGTTCGGTTGGCTGTGACCTTTTAGTTACAGATCCGTACAATGAAGCACTTTTGGGAATACTAGTTTTAGATCTCTTATTAGATTGGAACTGCAACAACAGGGTGGTTTTTATACTTTGTTGAAATGTAACATCTGTTGTGGAGCACATGGAGGCCCAAATTCTGCGCTACTTGAAAGCTACGAATTGTAGGTCTATTAAAACAACGAGATGGTGACCACTTTGAGCTAGACTCTTGTTTCAACATTTTTAGCTCTATGTTGCACAGTTTGTTGGGAGGGGGGTTCAAGGATATGCCTGAACAAGAGCGTGGTGGACCTGAGAGCAGATGAATTCAGGCCTCGGGCCGCAAAATCACACATCGAGTTCTTTTAAGTCCGGCGACGACGGTGGCAGCTGAATATTCTGGAACGAGAGCGGACTTGAACTGCTCACAATAGGTCTAAATCGGTTTTTGTAGCCACCATTCGTGGTTCCAGTAAAACTGTAGCTTTAAAATGGCACAAAAATTAGGTCTGTACATGCTCTTCAGCCGGAGTTATAGCACTTTAAAAGCTTGCTATTCTCTACAGTCACCCTGTAACCGTGTAAGTTGACGTGGGCTACCTTTTTTTTTTTAGGTAGTTGCCAATCCACGCATACTTGAGCTCCTTAAAAAACGATGTAGCTAGAAATGAGGCACAACCCAAGCTTCGTATCTCGACTGTTATAACACTCATGATTTTCTTTTAAAGGAACAATGTCATGATCTGACGACTGAGGCAGTACTCACATGGTGTGGACGAATCGAGCCATGATGATGAGCACCTACTGTCGACCCAAGCTTTGGTCTCCAGGCACTACCAGAACAATAACATCCGTGTGTTCACCCCCACAAACACTATCTGTGATCCTGAACTGACGATTGCAGAGATGATACCTGATTCTTCGCATAAACTAAGGGAGAGGCAAAGCTCAAATGTAAACACTTTTTTTTCCGCACTTTTTTTTTTCGCTCTTCTTCATCTTCTTCTCCTTCTCGTCCTGCCCACGCGCGCACGAATCCTGCGCCAAAATGCCGAACTTGTGCAGCCCGCGCGCCAACGACGGCCAGTGTGGGACGGACAAGAAGTGGCACAACCTCTTGCACGTGGACGCGGACGGCGCGGGGGAGAACGAGCTGGGCCAGAGAGAGAAGAACGCACGGATGTTGCAGCAATATCTTCTCCCACTTGAACAGATCACAACTCTGCTGCACGATCTCTCTCCCTCTTTGTTTACAATATCTAAAGGCCCATTAAAAGGCCTGAATCTCTGGCACAATTAGGGACGAGATAAAAAAAAGTAAGGATATTTTTACTAGCGAGGCAAAGAGCGAACTGAAAAAAAACCCTTCTCGTTCTACATTTCGACGAGAGCGAGTGCGTGCGTGCACACATGGTTGTACTCTACGGACCTGTAAGGTAAGCCCCCCTTTTTTTATGGACAGGGTTCCCACAAGAGTCATGCTAAACTACAGGGTGTCCCGGACAAAGTTCAGGTTGCCAACACTGCTGAAACAGACGTCGTCGAGATCTGAGTCACCGGACACAAAGCTTTTTTTTCCCCCAACAACCCTCTGAACCTTGTCCACACGTATGTATCACTGCATCTGCTGAGGCATGGACACAATCTCGCCACCTGGCAACCCTTCCTTTGCATCATTAGTCTGTGCAGAAAATCTTACGTACGCACAGGGATGGATGGATGCAGAGAGAGGGTCAGGCCCACCCCGGCACACCGGGGGGGGGGGGAGTCCTGCTTGCAGACTCAGGTCATGCCAAGTCACCAGTAAGTGTCTGCTTTGTTCTCCTCTCTCGCACTGGTATGAGAGGAAGAAAGAAAGTTTCCAGGGGGCAGAGAAAATAATGACAGAGCAAAGCTTGTGTGGGTCAGAGGGCCTAAATGGCGGTTTCCGCTCACTTATGATTATGAGCGGTGGCTTTTTAGGGCATCCCCATTGTTCTTTTGGGGCCTTTGGGTGACAGAGTTCGACGTGGGTGTGAGCGCGCGCGTTCATTGACCAAATGATTTGGAGCACCGATCCACAGCAATGAAACTCACCTGGAAGGCAAGAAGAGAAATGTCAAGTTGGACAGGAGCAAAGCTCAGAGCACTTTCATTTTCAGGCCCACTCGTGGCCAAGATGTTCACGCACATCTGATACGTGGTCGACGTCTTGCGGACCCTCCACATCACTTCAGATCACGCCCTCACCATCGACTTCACACCGATCTCGTCCCTCCCCGAAAAGAACCCCCCCTTGGCGGTATTGATGACTGCAAAAAAGACGGGGGGCGGGGTGTTCCGTCCCTGCGTGCGCGCACGTAGCGACTGAACCCCCCCTCTGTGTTAACCGAGGACCCCCTGCCCCCCTCCTGTTTGGAACCGCATGGGCTCTTCTTCTTCTTCTTCATTGGCAATATGCGAATTTATAGCGCGGGATGGACAATGTGAATGCGAGCGAGCGCGGAGTGCAAAAAAATCAGCGTTCTTTCGCATGGATGAATTGGCTGATTTCACACTTTGCGCTTTCCCCCGCCAGTTTGACCACTGAAGGTCGGCCCCGCCGTCTGATTAAACGGTGAATTGATTGACACACAGGTTTCCCCGTATAAAAATCATTCATCAGTGCATTTTTTTGGCCTCACACGGGCCATAAAGACAGAATTGTTGCCCCACTTTTTAAGTTTTTTATGGCAAAAGTAAGCTCTTCTGGATCGATTTCATTTCCTGACCGGAAAAAGTGCAGCTTCCATGACGCCACGTTTGTCGGTACCACACCCTTCTGCCTGGGGATGATGTCGTTCACGTCCAAGTGCAGGCACCGATTACCTCCGGCGGCCAACGGAACGACGCCTAACCGAAAAAAGCCAAGCAGAAAAATCTTTTTTTTTTTTCTAAAAAAAAAAAAAAAGAGGTAAAAATGATGGAAAAGGTATCAATTGCGAGTTTTCCCGCCTAGAAAAGTGCGAACGAAGTAGCCTCGGACTTGCTGTGCATCAGGTCGGGACTGGCAAAAACTCTCTCTCGCCCTACCTGGCCGAGTGTGTGCGCGCGAGTGTGTAGTTCTTGAGAGCGTGTGCGTGTGTGTGTCCGTACAGGTGTTCTTATCTCATTAGGAGTACATAACTAGACTTGACCACAGTTGAAAATCCAGTTTTGGAGCTTGATCAAGTACGCGCCTGGCCAGAGCTGAGGACGGACGGCGTCTGCAGTGCCGACGAGGACAGCAAGACCAAGTGAGACTCGAGCGTCATGGCTTCGTCCAAGGGCGTCATCACCCGCAAGGTGGTGGACACCGACAAGGCCCCCTCGACCAAGGGCTTGCCCTTTCCGCAGGTGAGTGAGAGAAAGAAAAAGAGGAGGCGGATAGAAACTTTTCGCAAAATCTCGTTCGTCATGAGAAAATGGCGAAACATTTCTTTTTTTTTCGCAAATGTCTCAGTCCAGATATAGTAGACTCAAGTGCACGCAACCTAACGACATCTTGGACGTGCAGGCGTTGGTCGTGGGCTCCACCGTGTACGTCTCCGGCAACATCGGCATCGACCACGACCACAAGCTGGTGGAGGGAGGTATCCAAGCCCAAACCAGGCAGATGCTCCACAATATTGGAGAGGTGCTCAAGTGAGTACACAGATCTCCGACCGGCAACGAACAAAGCCTCTAGAAAGAGGTCTTTTTCAGGGCAGCCGGGGCCTCATTCGATAACGTGGTGAAGGTGTCCATCTTTCTGAAGGACATGGGCCACTTCTCCGAGATGAATGAGATTTATAGGACTTACTTTGACAAGCCTGTCAAGCCTGCCAGGTACGTGCATACACACAGCGAATTGTACGGCGTGTTCGACTTCCCACGTCACTAACGTCCATCACTCCTTCACGCTCGCGTCCAGGTTTTGCGTCCAAGTGGCCGCGCTGCCCTTCGGGGCCTTGGTGGAGATGGAGGCGGTGGCCGTGTTGGGCGAGATCAGGGACTTATGACTAGCCGGACCCGTGGCAAAGTTGTGAGCAAGATCAAAGAAAGCTTCCATAGTTGGGAAACATCTGAACTGCGCACAAGTTTGCAAATTTTGCCACGGGGTGACGTCATTTTCATCCAGACACGTTCAGCGATCTCTTTTAACATGAGCTTGAGTCGTTGCATCATCAGTCTTGGCTTCGACAATCTTAGATGAAGATGTTTAGCAATTGCCACCCATTTTGTTACGAATTATTTTCCAGATTCCATCCACTTTTTTCCATTTTTTCAGTCCACTAAAAGTGGATTTCACACGCTTTCTTAGGTTTTCACCTAAAATGCCGATGCTTCGTCATCATCACCAAAATCTTGACGCTCCATCCACCCATTTCAGTTGCGAAAGTTGTAATCAGGCCTCGTCAGATTAGAATAAATTGGCACCACCGATAATGCTGAAGGCCTGAACGGGTGCATTGACGTCGGCTCCGATCAAGACCCGGCGTTCAAGAGCTGGCAGCTGATGTCTTGGCGCGTCTGGCACACGCACGCGGTACCTGCGTACTGGGACCAAAGAAGCAACTCACTTGTCGTCGACCCGGCCGGCCGTCGGGATCACGTACGGCATCTTGCGCCGGGGCCTCCGCGGCCGCCGATTCACGCTTTGCTGTCTGGTTCCAACTCCGGGCGAGGGCTCGGGGCGCCTCCGGGACCGCTGACCCGAGCGAAGCATCTCTTTTTTGTTCTTTTTCACACCCAGCGTCACTCGCTCACTCTGCGTAGGCTCTTGGAAGCTCCGTCGTTGCTCCAATTCTGCAGCCAACTGAGAGGCAGCGGAGGAAATGTTTTTACTCCTGGTTCAAAAGACGTCTCTTCGTCATCTTTGCATGTGATCCCGCGAAAAAACATCATTTGAATGACGAATTTTGCCGACAGAAAAAAAAGTAAATGTGTAACTCTTCACCCGTGAAGCTCCTCAGATAGACCTAACGGGTTGGATTGACGAGGAAAAAAAGAATCCGATCGATGTTGGACTGGTGTGTACGCAGGACTCATGACAGGTATGCTACACACTGCACAGGTGGGAGAGCACAAAAAAAGGGAGCATCTGAGCAACCACAAGTCAGTGCACACGATCTTGATCAGATAGCTTTGTCACAGCCATTTGTAACAGGCAGATCCTTGTCACACATGCACTGTATTATAATAGATGGGAATTCAAATCAGATTTGGGTCCTGATCCGTTTCATCCAGGACTCAGCTGAGAAAAGGGTGTCCTCGATGTAGACTCAAGATTGCAGTCAGGGATTTGAAATCCCAATAGCATTCGGGTGCGTGAAATATTCAGCTAGCTGAACAGTATGACTCTGATTTAGTCAGGGGAAGCTGTCTAAATTGGAGGATGCGCATTATGTAATGCGCAAAACTGGGTCGATGTTGCCACAGCTCGTCAGGAAGTTCTTCTCGATCAGACACTTAGGACATGCGATTCTTTGGGGAGTATTGACTAAATCCAGGCTGGTCGGGCACTTCAATGACCTTTGCTTTGTCTGCCAGACGCACCTGCTTTTCTTCTTTGCTCATACTGTCTCTCATTTTGATATTGAATATCATTTACTTCAGCAGGATGAACCAGCACGACCGCTGTTTACAGGAGATGCACCTTCCTCAACCTAACATACACGACCTTTCTCCTCCCTATGGATAATACATGTATATATATATAGGTCAGGTTGGAAACCCGGTCGTGATCAGACACTGGTCACAGCAGCCTTGCCGGATCAGTCTGCTACAGTAAAAGATTGGCTGAAAAGCCACATTTGATGAAACTTTACAGAAAAACATGTGTTTTGCTATTTGTGCACTGATTTTCAAGCAGTTGTGACCTTAGCTGTAACCTAAAGTTCATTAAACAGTAGGTAACAGAATTTGCTGATTGACTCAACTAGGCTGTTTGGGAGCAAAGAATCAATAGAAACATTGACTAAATCGTAGTTTCACTGTACTTCAACTGCTGGCATTATATTTGAAGTTTAAGCGCCTCTTGACTGCAGGTCTGCTTGTAATGCTCGACTGTTTGGACTGAGCAGCTTTGGTTCTACATCAGCCAAATCCCAAGTTTGGTTCTGTGGATCCAGATTCACAATCTGGCTACTCAAGTCAGATGCTGCAAATCCCATTATGGCAAGGATTCGCGATGGCACGGGCCAATGCACAGTTGTCAGGGAAATCATGAACTTTGGACAGTCACATCCTTAGTGCTATCATCAATTTGCTGTCCACCATATGTGATAATGCAGCTGTGACTGTGTTATTATCCTTCCACTGTCTTAGACACTTGGAGGAATTGCAACAGGAAGTTATGACTAAACCTCACATGTGTGCATGAAACCCGCCGCAAAGGAGGTTCTTGTGTGTGCATGCATACAGGTTGTCTCAGTTATGCTGCAACTTTTTTGTATTTTTTATCTTTGAGCATAAATTTCTTAAGTCCACTTTGTGTTCACTTGGCATGAAGTAAAGATTAGTGTGCAATGGCTACATTTCTGAAATGTTTTTCTTTTTTTGCAACAAGAAGCCTGAACAGTCAGATATGAAGACAACGCAGGACGAATTAGATGACGATGTCATACGGACCCGAGTTCAACGTCGTGAGCAAGAAGACGTTGGGTTGCACGTTGACATCAGATCTGATTTGCAGCGTTTCGTCACAAATGTTGAACCTTCCACGTCATGCAATGAAAGAATGAATCTAAACAAAGCTGCAACCTAACAGAGGCCACCTAAGTGTGTGTGTTAAGTGTGAGTGATGTTATTTTGTCACCACTAACAACACACACTCATGTCTTTGATGGAGAAGAAGAGGAAAAACCGCGTTTTCTCACGGCTAAGTCAGCGCCACATTTAAATGCTTCTCATAGAGCCAAGTGAGATCTCACTTTTCTCTCACACTCATGCACGCAAAATGGATGGACACACGGACGGACCGACAAACAGACAGACCTCTGCGCCCTCCTGTCCATGGTTGTGATGTCTCCGTAGAACTGCTCCAAGATCTTCTCCACAGAGGGCGCCCGGCTCATCGCAGAGGCGTCAAACACGAAGCATTGCGTCGGCACCACCACACTCATTCACTTCACGGAGGAGTCGTCCAACACCAACACGTAGGCACACAACAAAGTTTGAGTGGGCGGGTGTTTTTTTTTCTATTAGCTCTTCTGATGTGTAGTAGCAGAGTCAAGGTGTGACTACATTTGGAGTGTTTTATATAAAAAGTGCACAATCAATGATCGTTCATCAGTTAGGCACCCATGCACACACACACCCATACACACACACGCACACTTTGGCAAAAATTACGTAAGGCCGACAAAAAATGTCCAACCGTTTGGTCCACGACGTCGCGGTGACTGCTCACTTGGCCGTTGGAAACGTTGCGCTACTGCTGAGACACTCTGTTATGTGGGAGAATCGACTTCGTCCCCCTCTGTCTGAAGGCGACGTACTTGGAGGCGGAGGCGATGGAAGCGCGTGCGCACGCGCTAGCGTCATGGCAGCAGATAGAGGAGGAGAGGGAGATTGCACCTGCCTCTTTAGGTGGACACGTAGGTATTAGACACCACCGCCACCACCACCAAGCAGCCGTCGTCGCCGTCGCCGCCGTCGTCGTCGACGTCGTCATCATCCATTGTTCGTACGTGCGTGCAGACATTATTCAGGGCGCTCCTCACAGTCACTCATGGAATTGCGGGCGTCGCAGTCGAGTTGGAATGGAACTTTGGGGCCGCCGACACCTCCAACACGTACGAGAAGGGATGCGGCTTCCCTTTTTTCGTGCTGTTGTTGTTTTTTCTTTCGCCCTCCGAGGTCCATCTCTTGTCAGCCTTCCCCTTCCCCTTCCCGCGTGTAACGCAAAAAACGAGCCTGCCTTTATTCATATTTGCGGACCATATTGTACGAAAAAAATTTCACTAAGAGAAAAGCCTCCCGCTGCTCGATACTTCCGTCGAGTAAGCCTCTCTTCGGTTAATTCTCCTTCTGTGTGTGTGTGTGTTTGCGCTCGCGTGTGGGGGTGTGCGCGCGTGCGCACGCGCGCTTGCGCAATATTTTGGAGCCTAAACAAGGCAATCCAGTCCAGTACTTGCACAGGACGTCTGCAGACACTCCGGTGGTCATGCCTGAGCAAGTTCTCCTGGAGCAGCAGCAACAAATCTTTTTTTTTCCTGGAATATGTGATGGTTGTGCTCTCTCTCAAGTCATGTGTGGCCAGGAAGAGGCAACTAAATGGAACAGTGGATCCAGGAGAGGGAGGGGGCGATTTTATGGCAGACCGTTGTCTTTACAGATATTTTTTTTCTGCTCCTTCAAAGCAGACAACATGGGATAGATGGAAAGAGGCAGAGAGAGAGAGAAAAACCTACTGCCTCACACAATAAGGATCGCCACGCTGCATGTTTTGGCTCCTGCCTACGCTGATGTTAATCGAATTTTGTTAACGTCTAAACACTGACAGGCCCTGGAGGGGCCCACCGAGGCCTTCTCTTGCCTCCCTCCCTCTCTCGCTCATGTTTTGTGGAGCTCCTGATCTCATGAAAGCCATTATGAGTGCAAGAGTCGAGGGGCAAAGACTGAACCTCCCTCTTTACGCAGAGTTCATCGGTTCATCGCGAAATATTCGCACAAGGCCCGAAATGGCAAGTGCAGTGTTTTTTCCTCTTCCCAGGGCATGAGAAAGTTCGTATGGGAAGAGATGGAAGAATCGAACCAAATCTATGCTGCAGGAGCTGTTTTCGCAGAGGAAACGAGCTTCCAAGTAGTTAGTTAAGCTTTGATTTTTGCCTCGAATGCAGTGAAATGAGCTCTGAACACGCCATCATGCCATAAATGCAACGGAATTTTGCTAAAAAAAAAAGTATGTTAGCTCTGCTGTGCATGTATGTGAGCGCGCGCGCGCGATTTACGCATATCTGCGCGGCGCACACATTCGGCACAATTTTCTTGCCCGCTGTTGCATGACTGAGTGAGTCAAGATCTCTTTCTCCTTCAAGAAAGTGTTGTTCTCCCTCTCCTCTCCACTGTCGTGCTCAGCCAGATCTTGGCCGACTTCTGCTGACGAGGACGTCGAGGCTGCTGGCAATGATGACGTGAAAGTGGCTCAAATCACTTCCACATGCTCAAGATTGACTGTTTAATCCGGCCAATTTTCTGGATTATTGATCAGCCAACGGTCTAGCTGAGGCCTTACGATAGCAGGAGAGATGATGATTATGGGAGAGAAGAAACATGTGAACGGTGTTCCTATAAAAGTCTACAATTAATAGGCGCTTCCATGCGTAGCAGGCTGCTGATGAGAAGACCAAATTGGCAGGCGGAAGTTTTGGTCTCGTCGCATCAGTTCACAGTTGCCACTTCGGAGCTTTGAGGCGCTCACCGGTTGCCTCAGTGAAGTTCAAGTCAGCGCCGCCACCCCAAAGCGGCGGAACTGAATGTGCAAACCCCGGCCTAAGCAGTCGAAAAAGCTGGCAATCTCTATTCCTCCGGCCAAATCGTGTCCCAAAAAGCATCCGCAAGCACCTAAGACCTTGCTTGTAACCCTTTTTCGTCATCGCCATCTCTGAATGGACGTCTGGTGAAGCAAAGTCTTTGGCACGAGGTCAGGGGTGGCAACTGGCAACGCTTCCCGGAGCGTCGTCAACAAGGAGCCAGAAGTCGGCGGGATGAATCAGATGAACATGCCGTTGTACTCGAACTCGCGTTCGATGTCGTGCGCATGCATGACGACGTTCAGGCTCACAAAGGATGGATCAGCCATTCTGCAGGCTCCACATCATGTAATAACCCCGTTAGACCCAAGCTGTCAACAGAGACAACCTGTACAGGCCCATATTGGCACTGGTGTGCAGTGGGTAGGACATTTCTGCCATGGATTTCGTCACTGGTTTTACATCATGTGATAACCGAATGAATTTAGACAAAAGCAACTTTACTGAGGCAACCTGTATTGTCCAGCTCTTGTCAGCAATGGATTACTGCTATGATAAATGGTCACCCGAGCGAGCTCAGCACTCGTGGCAAGAGAGGCAGCATTCTGAATATAAGAAAGGGCTGCTGGTGAGAGTGAGATCTGGAAGACCAGGCTGACCAAGTATGCGAAGCCACAAACAAACTGTGCGCCAAATTGGCCCGTGAAAGCGCGGCCTTTCATTATCTCGCCTGTGATTAAGACATCAGGCAGGCAGGCAGGTAGGTAGGTACTGAGGCAGACCACGTCTAATTACCTGGCTACCTGAGCATGTTCGTCTTATCGGGACAATTTTACTCTTTGGAAGATAATTTTTCATACCCCTTTCACCGCTAATAAGTCTGGCGGATACATAAATCATTTCTATCTCGCCTTCCAGAGGAGACCGAAGAAAGTTTTTTAATGTATCAACTTTCAGTCATTAGCAGCATTTCTTTAATCTTCATGTCGACGAAAATGCGTACGATCTTTAGTCAGACAGGGTCACTTCTGCTGGGTAGGGCTGCGCACCGGGGTGTCCGGAAAGTCCTTGTCAACCCTGCGGGACCAAGTTCGACAAGATCAATCTCGGTAGCCGGAGGTTGTACAACGAAGCTAATTTGAAACAGGTTTGGGTACCCATATTCAAGAGTCGAGAATCGACCCAAAGCTTTTTTTTTTCTTATTGCCAAACAATGAATGAAAATGGGTGGAAAACAAGGTTTTCCACCCATTTCCACCCGAGGCAGGTCAGGACTTTCCGGACAACCGCTAGAGCCGCCTGGGGCGGGTCCACCAGCGGCAGCCTAGAGGTCACGGAGCAGGAGGAGGAGGAGGGAAAGTCATGATCTTGCCGAGAAACGAACTGCACTGATGACGAAAGTGCATGGCAGGGACAGACAGACGGACGGACGGACGGACAAACGGACAGACAGACAGACAGACGGGGGACGACGATTCGCAGCGCCGGATAAGAGCTCATCTGCCAGAGGATCTCCAAAATGTTTTGGGCACGATCAACACATATCTTGCAGGGGTCGAACGAACGAGGCACTTCAGACACCAGAAGAAGAAAAAAACAAGAATAATACTAATGGTACGAGATTCTTTTTCTGTTCTTATCTCTTCTTCCTTGTAATATAATTCATGTACATGTACCGTTAAAAACTTGCTCAGACTAAGCGGTTGGTTCATTGACTCTGGGTGAACAGTAATAGTTGAACCAACAACAAGACTAACAGAGTCGGTTATCGATCATTTTGCATTCGCCATTGCAAAATTTGCCATTAGAGGCTGTTTTTTGCCATCCCTGCACGTTCACACAAGCTTAAAATTGTCTAATTTCTGGTCTTTCTTCGTAAGAAAAACCACGGACGAGTGTTGCAAATAAACTTTACTCAGGTAGGAAGAAACAACTCTTTTTCTTTCAATAGTGGGATCTTTCACTCTGTGGAAGATAAAGTGAAAGTGAAAGTCAACCTCACGATAAGTTCTGTCAAATTTAAAAATGCTTTAACTCCTGAGACCTGATGTCAGCGTCGGTCGAGTCGCAGGTTTAATAAAACAATGCATTAGACTTACAAAACTATATAAAATGACGACCAACTCGAGCTACACGAAGAGCAGTTGCGCCCTTTCTTCAACGCTTTCAGTAATGTGCAGCACTATTTCTTGTGGAGGTCATTTTCTGCCTCCTCGAGAACATACCCGACGTCTTAGAGAGTTGTAGGCCTATGAGCAAGATGAGCGTAGGCCTGAGGCCTCAGAATGGGCAATCAAGCACATTTAAGTCTGGCGAGGATGGTGACTGCTCAATTTTATATGAAAAAGAGCACATGCGTGTGGAGCTCACGATGGACATGAGTTCAAATCATTTTTGTAGCCATATTAAATTGTTCTAATAGCTAAGTTTGTGCGGAACTTAGGTCTTTCTGTGCTCTACAGTGGCCGATACAGCATTTAGTAATTTATAAAAGTCACCCTGTAGTCGTGGTGATCACGCAGTTGCCATAGTCGATCGCGCAAGAGCTGTTTATTCCTGCCTCTCCGTGTTCCACATCAATCATGGCCTCATTTTCGTCATCTTCACCTTTTTCCCCCAGGGGGAAAAGGGGAAATTCTGCAAAGTTGTTTTGTCTTGTGCGATGAACACAGGATCTCCTTTGTTATTTCAAAGGACGCATTCACGGGGTCTCACTAGTAAACATAGCGCTTCTGGAAGAGGTGGAACTTTGGTCCAAGATTCCAGAGTGTTTTCGCCATATTTAAGTCATTGTTGCTTTGCTGCTCCTCACGGACGACAACGGCGTCGCTCTCTCAATCTTCGTCTCCGGCACGTCTGACTGATCTGCGTGAACGACGGCGCTCAGATTTCGGCCGCTCGTGCAGGGCCTCAGATCGATCTATTGTACTTTTGCGCGTGCTGCAAGTGGATTTCACGTGCGCAACCGTTTCCAGCCGTGAAATTGCTAAGTGGCATACAAAGGGGCTGAGGAGCAGCGTGAACGTCGAGTGAGTTATCGGATTCACCTGTTGGCGGAGGCGCCGCCGCCGCTGCCGTTCCTCAAGCCCATGGCCGACTCGTAGCTGTACCTCCTGGACAAGTTCTTGGCGTTGGTGTTGGCGTCGGTCGCGGAGTTGAGAGACGAAATCTTGGAGCTGAGCTGCGCCTAAGGCTGCCCACCCTAGGTCTCACCAACCTCTCGTCGATCAATCAGTTGCCGTCGAGCAAAAGACCCCGGAGACACCTCAACGTGCACAGGGCCCAGTGGGGGTCAGGCGACCACTTCACCTACATGTGAGCACGTATGGACGTCAACACTCCTGGCACTCACTCACTACACTCTCCTCAGGCAGCGAGCGAATCCACTGGACTGACGTGCGCGCGCGTGCGTGCGCGCGCGCAGGACTGCTCACGTTACGTAATGCGCGCGCGCACACATGCGCGCCTTCGGCGCGTACGCACAAGTGCAGACGCCACTGGCGAAGGGCCTGTGGAAGAAGGCCCTCCCCGTTGGGCCCAGGCATGGACGCGTGCAAAAATGAGGTTAAAGATGTACGAACTTGGCGGATGATTCAATGAGTGACAAGACAAACATCGCAAGCACCAAGTCTGCGCCGTGAGTTATGTGCGACCAAATATCGAGTCCGCGAGCTCGCTTGCGTCGTCGACGCTGGCGTGCGCGGACTCCATCGATCGCCACACCTCGATGGACGCGTCCGCGTCCATCGTCGGCGTGCGGAACAAGATTTAGAAGAAGGGGTGATTTTCCGATCGAGGAAAGAAACAAACAGATGTTCACGCATCGCGTACGTGCGTGCGTGCGTGCGTGAGGCGAATGAATGCGCATGTGGAAGATGAAGAGAGCGAGAGAGAGAAATCAAAACTGTTCGTGGCCGAGCAGCAAGAGCATAAGCGACGCACACGCACACACAAGGGCCGCACACACGCGCACAGACGTGCAGGCAAACGCCACGCACGCACACGCGCGCACGCAGGCACGCAGCACAATCGTCTTCTCTCATTTGCCTCAACCGATCTCTTCTCTCTGCCGGACAAATTTTCCAACAAGGTTCGCATAGGAGAAAATAAAGGGAAGACGAGAAAAATCGTTTCGTGCCTACGCAAGAGCTCGGAGCGAATTTCCATTCATTGGCTGCCAAAAGAGCGCTTAAAGAGATTCCATTAGAGAAAAGGCAGCGAACAAAAGCTCGGGTCACAGCGCAGTTAGCACAAGATTGTTTTTGCAAGAGCATCTGCAGCATCTGGCTTGGGCGCACGATCGAGCCAGACCTGCTCAGGGGTGAAGGCACACGCCCCCCTCCCCCTTGTGGCTACGCCCACCGCAATGGCCTACCTGGCGAGGATGTTCCTCGAGCTTCTCCTCCTCGTGCCACTGGTGGTGCTGACGCCGCTCTGGTGGCCCCGTCCCCTTTTGATACTGTTGTACTCGTCGTCCCTGAGAGACCTCCTGCTAATGCTTTCGCCACGCCCCCTTCTCCGCCTGGAAGAGAGTGTGGGCGTGGGCTCGTCCATGATCTCCTGGACCGCGGCGATGATGTCGATGGGCGCCGGCGGCGGCAGCGAGGAGTCCACCGAGCGAGCGACCTGAGGTCGACATCAGAGCAAAATGGGCGTGGCTCTTTGCTGCACACGGACTTGGTTGTGGACGTGGAAAGGGACAGAAGTGTCCTTACACCAGAACCGCTAAGGTGTGTGCAATCTTTGGCACGCCCATTTTGTTCATTTTCCTGATAACTGGATGACGCTCTATTCATCTGAGATCCTCTTCTGGGCGGGTTGTTGTACATCCCGAAGTCGTCCAGTGTGCTGTGAGACCTTTGGATCATGTTGTCCCCCACCTGCTGCTGCAGTTTCTGTTGCTGCAGCTGCTGCTGCCGACGCTGCATGGACAGCAAGGTGGACTCCGAGCGGAGGGTGGACGCGGTGGAGGCGTGCGGGTAGTCGTCGATGTCGTCGTCGTGATCGCGAACACTGCAATGTGTGGTGAAGAACATGAGGCACCGACAGCTGCCGACGCATGGGAGGGTCCTGCCCACGTCAGCGTGACTCACGTTGTACTTCGCCGCGAAGACGACCGCCCCATTCCAGGTGTTGCCAGAGACTCTGCTTCTCTGATCAAGTCCTCGGACTTCCGGAGAGAACCTCCAATTTGACTGGCCGCATAGGGCTGGCGAAGGAGGCTCTGGTTGGAGAACGAGGATCTCATCGTCGAGATCTCCTCCTCCTCCTCCTGTCTCTTCCGGCGCATGGAGCGCAAGGCAGAGCGCAACGACTCCAGCTGGCGGGCGCTCAATACCTCACCGGATCCAGCGGCGCTGTTGCCAGTCACGCCGCTGACCGTGTAGGCTTGGCGGCGGCTGGCGCCACCGAGGCCGCCGTGGCCGCCGCCAAACCCATTTCGGCGGCCGAAATCTTGGCCAAAACTTGAAGTCGACATCAGTGATGTCAAGATGCCAAAGTCTTATGATGGTTTTCAATTTTTTTTTAAAATCACGTCACCCAATCCCTGAGAACTGAACACTTCAGGCGTCATCGAGACACTGTTGTAACATAGATGTTTTCATCTCTGGCTTTTTTTGTTGTTCCAGCCGCAAATTCTATAAGATGTTTATATGTCCGTCCTGGACATGTAAACTATGATCGAACAAGTTTGGTGATTAATGCGCTGTCGACGAGCTTGGTTGACAGCCTGGGCATGCCCGCCTTGACACAGCACTCTGGAGTGCTTCACCATCTGACAAGTGTCCACCTTGTTCAAGTTTCACACGTGCTGCACGTGTGACGGGCGCTCTGGAACCAATGGAGACGCCGCTACTTCAGGCAGTCATTCTCTCAACCTACAATGAGGCTCGACTCGACTACAAAGTACAGTACAATCTGTTGTACTCAGACTGTACAGTACAGTGAGTACAACAAAGTCCGTACTTTGTGCAGTACTCAACGCAGTTGTGGGTACTGTACAGGGTGGGTCAGAATTAGCACCACTCACGTGAATAGTGAGCAACGTTACGAGGATCCAGGTGGACAATTCAATCAGGTTAATGGAAGTAGAAGAAAGCGCAGTCTGATGAACACGGGCCAGGACGACGACAACAGCGTCATTGCGCTATTCAATAGTTATTCTAAGCTTTTTCAGTCGAGCGCTAGTACAGAGGCATGGAAATATAGATTGATCTGTATTTGTGACATCACTAAATTGTACTTTCAGAGTACAATTTTTGCCGACAGTGATATTGTACGTCGTTTTAATAATAATAATGTATTTTCTGACCTGCTCATAGGTCAAACCGTTAAGGCATTAAGAAGCTGTCGTAGCAGCAAATGTGAGTATGAGTCTCAAAAGTGCGCTGAAACCATTCATTGGAGGTCACTAAAAAAGTCTTGACTCACGTCTTGCTCGCCAAAAACAATGTCTTCCATATCTTGTTCATGAAGCACTTTGACTGGGTTGCAGCGCGCGCATCAAGGTCATTTTTGGTACATATTGTACATTTATTAAAATACTAAAGGATCTCTGTTTTCTTGAGCAGGTGCTCAAAGTGGCCACCGTCAGCCTCAATATTCAACCCGTTTAGTGAGCTTGTTCACAGTAGATCTGACAGTAGCATCTGTGACGACGGCATCTTCCACGACGGATTTTACATCATTTCGGTTTTGCGCATAAATGCTTCACGTATACATAAGGTCCGGTAAGGGCACATGGTTAATAAGTTCCTCTAGCAAGACCCAATAGGTATGAGAAACTGTGTAAATGAGCATATAAAGGCTTTTTTTACCAACCTGCAAAAAATTATTATAACGCCCAACAGATCAAACAGATTCCAGCACCTGGTGATTCTGGCCGAGGCGCAGTTTCTCTCTCTCTCTCTCTCTCTCTCTCTCTCTCTCTCTCTCTCTCTCTCTCTG
>JAAUXU010001024.1_pt1 | contig 79531 bp, 90 predicted proteins | sample 7278151 | NCBI WGS metagenome assembly JAAUXU01 (sample SAMN14350113, study PRJNA611818) | marine sediment metagenome | isolation source: surface marine sediment (1.8m) | place: French Polynesia: Moorea | collected 2018-08 | reverse complement strand
GGGGGGGGGGGGGGCTGCTTGGGCAGGGGCAGCAGCGTGAATCAGGTGGAGGGAGGGTTGGACAGGGAGGAGGGGGTCAGGCTTGTGCATCCGTGTGTAATGTACTTGTAGGACGTAATGCACGCGCTCAATATGTTGAAGTAACGACGACGGCGGCGATTGGCAGCTGGCTCTTCAGCAGAAAACTGGATTGTGGCAGTTATGCTTGCTGTCCGTACAAACTGCTGCTACTGCTCCTACTTTATGGACTGCTCCACTGCGTGTGCGTGCGCGTACAAGGGTGCAACACGGGGGGCGGGCAGAGGAGCGGGGGGAGAACCCGAGGACCCCGACGGTCCGGGGATCCGCATGGCACACTCAGATCGTTACCTTTTTCTCTCCTCTCATAATTCTGTTGTCCCTGATGCGATATTAGCATTCGAGCGCGCTCGGACGACTGCCATTTTTTTTTTGCACGCCCAAGGCCGATTGATCACGTATTTCCTTCGCGCAAATGTGTACAAGTTGCAGCCTCGCCTTAGGGAATGACTACTTAATCTACCTCCGCGCACACTTTATGATGAAGCAGCAGAAAAATGGCAAAAAAAAAGGATGAATCGTCTTGACGGTGTGCTTAATCCGCACTGATCGACTGCAGGCTTGATGCCAGCCACGCACAAGTCGCGCCTGACCTTCTGGGCCGCGTCCGCGGCCAGATGCCGGGAGCCCAAGTGCACCGGGCTCTTGCATCACCCGGGCTAAGTGCAGTAATCACGCAATCCCTTTCAGCCGAATGTATTCATGCAGGGAAGATGAAGAAGAAGAACTGTAAATTCTCATCTGGGCCGCAGCTGTTGTTGCTGCTGAAGGCGTGGGATGGCGATGCTTTGCTGCTACTTTTGAGCGAAAAATGTCTTCCAAGGTCTCCGGCAAAGCTGTAAAAGATGATGCATGTAAGCAAATTGAGCAAAAAGGGGCAACAGCAACAAAGCGACTACTTGGACGAGGGCGACGACGACGACGACGACGTCGACGTCGTCCGCCATCTTACTCGATGCGTCTTTTGTGTTTGGATTGCATAACTTTAACTGTCTCGTTGGCAATGAAGAAGAAGAAAAAAATGAATTCCTCAATGGCAGCAAGGAGCGGTCAATAATGTTCGTCATACGTAACAATCAAGAATGTTTGTGCGCGAGCAAAGAAGGAGTCTGAAAAGAGTCCTGCAAAACTCCTTTGTTCGCAAAACCGACATTAAAAAGAAAGGACAGCGTGGACCAAGCGTGCAACGTGTGAGCCAAACAAAACCCCGATTTGTTCGTGCCGAAACCCTTTTCAGTGACCTTTTTTTTTCTTCCCATTCGAATTGCTCAAGATGCATTTCGAACAAAAAAGAGCAAATCCTTCTCGGTGGCACCAGATAAACCCGGAGTCAAACGTGAACTTTACGACCAGGATGCCCGCGCTATTAAGGGAGACAAGGAGGAAGCTTGCACGTAATATCTTGGCCGCGTACGCACTCAGTGCATACGCACGCGTACCCGAGCGTGTGTGCGTATAAGTGCATGTCAATTTCTCTTTCGTCGTCCTTCTCTTTTCTTGCGCGGTTTCGAAACTTTTCGCTTTCTCAATCTCATGCACCCATATAAATCTCTGCCGCGGCCGCCGCCGCCGCCATCGTCGTCGTCGCCGCCTCCTGCGCGGCCGCGGCTGCCGCCGCGGATCTCCTGGGCAGTCGTGGGCGAGCACACGTGAGTGAGGTCATTGAATGTCACGACGCCTTGGGCGCATTCCATTTTCGCCCATTTCAATTAGAAAAGTCGCGAGAAAAAAAAAATTGGCCCGGGAAAACATGAGGCGAAAACCAGGCGGAAGAACTTTCACGTCCTGAGCGTGCGCGCGTGCCTGAGGACGCCCCCCGACTCGGGGTTGAGGAGTAGCGACGCTTCTGACAATGCATGAAAGGATACAGTTTTGTGCGCCAGCTTCAAAGCAGCCACAAGTGGAAAATCGCCCAATATTTATGCGGACAATGTGACTGGCGCAAAAAGCACCGTGACTAATTGCCCGTCCGGAATATTGACAAGCGCCACGATCAACGAGGACGACGACGACGACAAGGCCTAAAAGAGGGTTTCCTACACCCCCCCCCCCTTCCACCATGTTGCCCTAGTCATGCATGTTGTTGCAATTTACGACAAGGAAGAAGAACGCAAACACTTCCTTGAGAGGAGATATTAGTAGAGTCACTTAATGTTGCACTGCTGCTGCTGCTCTGCGGCAGCGCAGAAGAGCTGCTTGCAGCGACGAGGAGGTCTTGGTCATGATCTCCAGCAGCTTGAACGACGATTCCCATGACATCTCTGACCCGCCCAAGCTGACTTTTTGGTCACATCCTCGAAGGAGAAGCCGCAAGAAATCGGTGGCACCGGTTTGCGCCACCACAACTCCTTCACACACACCCCAGCTGTGGTGATGCTTGGTGGTGCCGGCCACTGATGATATCAGGATCTTTCATTCCGCGTTTGTGTCCCCCCCCCCGCCCCAACTGCCTTGTTCTTCGTGGCGTTGGCACTAGTTGTGCTGCTGAATATTGCTGTGCTTCGACCTTCTGCCACGACGACAACGATGATTGGGCCTTGATTCATTGCGTATGCGCCCGGCAGGACCTGTGCCATTACCCAGGAGGACGACGACAGCGGCGGCGGCGACGGCGACGACTACGACGTAGCATATGACAGGAGAGAAGAGGAAGGCCTTGCCAGAGCAGGCAGCGGCGAAGGGGAAAAATGCCACATACCAGTGCGTGCTTAGTAGATGAATTTGGTGAGTGTGAGCGAGCATCGTCATCGTGCAGTGTATGTAGTGGAGGAAGGAAGAGGGGGGCGAGGTCAGAACCTTGCGCGCGGCCGAACGCGCGTGCGGCCGCCGCCAAGTGGGACTACATTAGAAAAGGAAGTGTGCGTATGTTGCACAAAACAACACGCGCACGCACGCCCACACCAGAGAGAGCAGCAGCAACTTGTGGCAGAAGAAGAAGACAATCTCTGGGTTCCGTCAACGAAGCTTTTCTCTCCTGACACACATAATGATATTTTCTCTCTCCCTCTCGATTGTTACGGCAATTTCTCCTCCAATTTCTCCTCTGCATGTGTGTGGAAGCGCAGGTTTTCCCCCTCCTCTGTGAGTTGCAGGTATATCAAAGGGGGCGGACTCGAGCAGGCCTGGTTCTTGGACGGCGGCTGCGGCGACTGCGGCGGCTGCGGCGGCGACGACAGAAGTGAAATCAAGAAGAAAGAGTTGGGAGCATCGTGACTTTAGCGAAAATTGCCGCCGGCGCTAAATGTGGTTTTTGTCAGTGCGTGTGGGGCCTTTTCTACTCTGACGAGTCAAAGCTCATGCTAGAGACAATGAGAAATCTTGGCCATTTCGCCAGGACTTGCAAAATGCCAGTCTGGGGAAATCAAGACGCACCTGGAGATGACGCACTTGTTCTCGCCTACCAAGTACACGACGCTCTCCAAGCTGGTGTGCGGAGGATGCTTCGGGAGCATGGGAAAATTAATTTCCGTCATTGCCCCCCCTGGATTTACTCATCATGCAAATTCTGCGTCGGTTTCGCAACCACCCTGTAGCTCAGCTCAACTTCCCTGGCGTCTCCGATGGAAGAAGAACATCTCGTATGTGCTGAGGCAGAATGCGCTGTGTATGTTAATAAACGTATTTGTGACAATTGTCGCTTTACAGTAGAGTCTCGATTCAGTGATATTTTTCAGTCAGGGGCAATTTTGTCGTTGCATCGAGACTTATCGTTAAATTAAGACTTCCTCTACTCAAGTGACGGTCACGTAGCACAAGAAGTAAACAAGTTGTGACGCAAGCAACTCTGAAGTGTTGGCACTGACAACTTCAGCTCATCCTCGACCTCGTCAACATTCTGCTCGTCCTTGTCAGCTTCTTCCACTAATGTGATTGCCATCATGAAGACTTAGAACACCTGATCTTCCTTGGTAAATGAGGCCCTTCTCTTGAAATAATGTTGTACTCATTGTTACACATACAGTACGTGCATAGTTAGTAACATAAGCAGTCGAATCGTCATCCAATCGAGACTAATTACTGGTCATTAGCTTCAGGAAAAGGCTCACAGGCAGCATAGTCTCTATTCAAACCAGACTTTCCTCTCCAGGATGGCAATGAGCATGGAGAGAGCTGGACCGGGGAGGGGGAGGCTGCTTTCGACCAACACAGTCAGCCTTGACCTTGATGGGCACGGACATCAACTTCATCCCAGAGTCTGAACTGAAGGGGACTCCCCTTGATGAAGAAAGGGGCCAACGCCAAGACGTACAGCATCAGGGTCGGCCATTACAGCCAGAAGTCTTCAGCAGCAAACTGACACACTCTTATGTGCTTGAAGACACCGGAAAAGGCAGTGTGGTACTCAACATTGCACAAGCCCCGGGTGGCAAAAGAAGAAAATCACAGCGTGATTCGATGTTCAACTTCTCGTCGTTGCTGCTGTCGTACAAGTTGACGCCACCATTCAACCTCTGGGAGCTCAACCGTGGGGAGAGGTCAAGATATTACCTTTTTTTTTTGCTCACAGCAAGGTCGTACCTTCAGTGAATGTGAAGTGTTGCAAGCGGAGTTGAATTCTAGAAGTTCCATTTTTTTGGTAGAAGGGTGAAATTCACCTAATTTCCATTCCTGGATGTCTGCACACTTGTCTTTTTAACTACTCAAGCACCTGGGCGAAGTCGGCCTTCCCCTCGTGAATGGCCTCTGGCCTTTATGATGAAGCACAATTAATGATGCAGAAGATTCCCAGCGAAATGGCAGGAAAAACTGCGAGGAAAGTTTTGCAGCTGTGATGGATTGAAAAATCGTGGTCTCAAAGCTTTGCACATTCGCCAGGTGAGGAAAGTCCCTGAAGCAGCGGGACTCGTACGAGTTCTGGATGTCGAGAGATCGTTCTCGATCTATCAGAAGACTTGGTTAACCCTTCCCACCCCACTCTTTGTCTTGTTTATAGTGGTGAAAACTTCCTCCCCCCCCCCCCCCCCCGATATCTCCGTAAGTCACCCCGCTGATCAGTGCGCAGCTTCGGCCTCGTCTTCTTGCTCCAGTAACCTCAGCCTCGTCACGCGCGTCCCCATAAGCAGTGTCCACTGTATCTCTTCTGACAGAGAGAGAGAGAGAGTGAAGAAAAAAAAAGGAGTTTGATGCGTTTCGAAATAGCTGCCTGCGCCCGCTGCTTCTTTGTCTTGAGAAAAGGTGAGATCGCGAACTCACACGGATCCACATGCACGTGTGTGTGTACTTGCGTCCCCTCCCCTGCTACTCCTTCGACTACCTCTTCTGCCTGCCAGCCCCTGCCTACATGTGTATGCATGCATGCATCCGCCAGCTCCTATCTGACTTTGTTACGTCATTTGCACCAAAAATGATCAAATGAAGCGTGTCTCTGGCATTTGACGTCGTTTTTCGGCCTTGATTGGGAGGGGGGGGCGACTTTTGGCCATTCTCAATGATTGTATCAATGACTCGGTCGCCGTGCAAAAGAAGGAGACGAGCACGGAGAAGTTAACGGGCGTGAATCAGTGTCAATTGGATAATAAAACAATGACTGTCATCAGTGACAGGAAACCTGTTCTACAAACTGCCTACCTGTATTCACACACAAGTACTCGACAGCTACTAAAGAAGCGGTTTAGCAGCCGTTTTACGACGAGCGGAGGGTGCAGTACTGTTCTCTGCTCCTACTCCTACACCTGCTTCCTCTCCTTGTGTCGTTCAGCGGCGCATTTGGAGTCACTCAGACGAGGGTGACGCAGTTTCACAAATATTGATTCCTGCAGGGATTGGGGTGGGGACAGGGAGTGATTTTTTCTCTCCAGGGTGGTGATCACTTCGAGAAGAGCCAGCCATAACAGCCTTAAAGAGATCGATAATTGCACGCCATGACTAGTGCGCTTTCTCGACTGTAGGTACTGCCATATCGACATATGTATATAGCACTTTTGTGGCGATCAATGAATGAAGGGGGGAGGGGGACAGAAGGAGGAAGGAAGGAAGCGACAACAAAATGCTGCTGCTGCTGCTGCTGCAGTTGTTGTTGTTGTGGAATTGGTAGCAGCTTGCGATCGATAGCAGATATGACGATGCTACTGCAACGATCCTCCAGATCAGGTCTGACGTCACTGATGGGAATGAATCGTCCACACGCACGCACGCGCATGAGGCCTTGCAGTTTTGCCCTTTAAGGGGTGTCGTCGCTCACACACACGCGCGCGTCAGCACGCTGGAGCGCAACAACCAACCCCTTTCTATTTTTTTTTCTCTCTCTCTCTCTCCCCTCCCTCACTGCATCATCACTGCACGCGGACACAACGAGTGTGAGCTGAGGCCAGGCCAATCTCCGCACGTCCGCGTGCGTGTACGCCGCCCTCCTCCTCCTCATCGTTTTGTTGGAAGCCTCAAGGACCTTTTGTGAGTGCACGAGCGAACGATAATTGCACGCTGCCGCTCCTGTATAGGCGCGAAAAATGCATCGGGCAACAATGTGCCAAGGAACAATAAAAACAGCCTTGACGACGATGATACATCCGAGGAATTGGACCCATGCACGCACATCCGCTTATCTGTCACACAGATATTCCCCAGGAGCGAATATGTGATTGAGGCGTTGAAGTGACGGGAACAATGGGTACGGGGACTCCAGGACCATCCACATAGTGCGCAGCATCGTGATTGCCAGAAAAAAAGGGGCTGGGGGTTAACTTAAATCCGAGGTCAACTCAAAATCACCGAATAAAAAGCTTTTCATGGTGCTTTTTATAGCATTTTTTGAATCTATTTGCTCAGGGAACGAACCCACACGCTGACTTGCCCAAGTTCTGTGGTTACAATGATTGCACAGCACGCCCCAGAGTGCTGCAGTCCACAGTCCACAAATTGCACTCAGTTCCAATCACTGTAATTATCTAATAGGTTATATGCAGTAAATGTGTCCCCCCCTCTCTCTATAGTTGCATCCAGCCAAGTTAGTTGCCTTCGCTGATCATTTGCACTCACTGCATTCAGTTGCAGCGCGCGTGCAGGCGCTCCTTGAGCTGCCCTGAACAGCCAACCTTGATGAATATGTGTTCAAGTGTCGATGCGACACAGCCACGTACACACACGTGCATGCCAGTCCTTTGGTGCCAGTGCAACGCACACAAACACACAACATTGAGAGGAAGGACTTTTTCTCGGCTTGCGTTTGCACGTTCGCACAGGAAACCGAGGAAGGCCGAAATCAGATCTGGTCTCCCCCGTTCAAGGCAACAGCGGCGGACCCGGCGGCGGCGGCGGCGTCGGCGAGAAACCTTCACTGTCCCTTGCACGCATGCATATTTTCCTCTCACTTCCTCCATTTCGCGGATCTGTGGCCGCCGGAGCCGCCGCTGCCGCCGCAGCAGCAGCAGTCGACGACCTTGGCCGCATCTCGTGCTGTGCCGTATGTACGCATGTAGGCCTTAAGGCCCCAAATGAAGGTTGATTGCACGCATTCGATTAATTAATTGCATCAGGTATCCTTCGGAGGGCGACAAATCAGCCACCCCCGGGATGTTGTGGCAGCTGACTCTTTTTTTCTTCAGACACTCGTCGTGCTTCTCGGAGGGGGAGGCCGCCAGGGACGTTTATGGGTGCGGGGAAGAGACACGATTTCGGTCTGTCCATGCAAAGTATATTGCGCACAGGCTGACTGGGTCTCCTCCATCTAGCAGGTCTCTTTCCTCTTTCTTTTCACTCCCATGTCACGGTGGGTAGAGCCACTAAAGCCACCAAGGTAAAGATTTCGCCGACCATTTGATGAGGACCAGGCCGGTGCTGCCGGAGCTGCCGGTGTCGTGGGCGCGCGTGTGAGTCATTACCAAGCTGGCATTACGGGCGTATAACTCTGCATTTGTGTATCCCACACAGCCCCAGCTCATGCTCAAGACTGCCCGACCAGCCCAGACTGCTGCTCAATCTCAGATTGGGATAGCTGTGCAGATATTTCGTAAGCCCAGGCAGGCATGAGGCGGGGAGTAAACGCATTTGCGTCATATGAGGTGACAGCTGATGATAACACAAGTCTGAGGTGTCAAAGCTGAGCTTTGATTCACACTTGGTCACAACAGTGTTCTCATCCCCACTCCAAACTTCTCCCAGCTTTGGCTTAAGCAGCTCGGCTTGATTGAAACCCCGTCAAGACTAACTGCGATCGCTGATTCTCTCATGTGGACGCAGTTGGGAAAGATCCGGTCAAAGTTGGACTTGTCAACTGGCCCCCCAGACTTGGGTGGCAGCTCCAACAACACGAGCTCATTTGCAGATCTACGTAGGACGTCTCACGACCACTGTCAATGCAAGACCAAGTTGTGCAATGCATTCTTTCGCCAGGAAAAAGGTTGTATGGATGATTTTTTGCCGGAGTAACAAGTTCCGAAGCAGAAATGCTGGAAGCAAACTGAGCAGGACCAACGCTGACACGTCCAAACTGGTGCTGTGACAGCGCCCAAGATGCCAATGCAAACCAGCGACAAATACTGGCTGTGCGATTTTTCTCTCCATTTGACTTATCAGACCAATCCCGGACGGACAAATTCTGGTGACGTCGGATTACGTCAGGTTAGGACTCATGAATGGCCCGGGCTAGCATCCAATGAGAATTGGCAAGAACATCGAGATAAGCACCTTTTTTTGCAGAAACCAGACTAATTTGCTCGTCAGAATTTCACTAGCCTGATTCCATAAGAAGTAGAATTATTCATGCATACAGTCAACTGTGCCTAATATGGCCACAGTTATGAACTGTGCTACTGCTGTTAACATGTGTGTCAGTCGAACGCCGTCATTTCGTCAGTGTTTACCTTCAGTCAGTGCCAAGCGCCAGCAAATTGTGAAAATTTGGGGGCTCTCTGGTGCATTTGTTTAACATCCCCCCCAGCTGCTCAGAAATCACTTCAGCTAGTATATATATATTTGTGCACTAACTTTCAATACGCCAGAGCCCTTAAAGGCTAGTCCAGATGCTCGAACCGCGTGTTATCATATGCCTCATCAAGGATTGAGGGCCTTAGGCCAACCCTTACGGGCTTCGAGGCAGTGAAAATTAGTGCACAAACATCGCAGCTTTAATCTGCACAAAGTACAAAAGGCACTTTCAAACATGCGCCAAATGATCCATTTAAAAGTGACAGCTCAAGAGGTGAAATCGCAGTCGCTGCAACTGTCTCGGTGCAGTTTTTCTTACGTGGTTTGTTTAATTGCTTTTGTTTTAGTCCTACTTTAATCCGTGCACCAATTTTTGCAAAAAAAAAGGGAAAGAAGTCAGGGTTTTTAGAACAGCTGGAGGCTTAACTTACTCGCTGCGAAGGGAAGATCAGGATGGAAAAAATGACCCTAAAAAGGACAAATGGCCCATGCAAAGGACACCTCCAGCTCTCAGAAAGTGCCTTTACCTTAGTCTTGTCTCAGCAGCCATATTAAAAGTAAACCAGACCACCATTACCTGGTCAGGTGGGTAAGGAAAGAATTGAATGTAGCTTGCATCTTCACTGCTCAGACTGTCTACTTTATCTATCTCGGTCTGTATGCATGCATGTCCGGGGCTAAATGGAGAGATTGGCCTGAAATTTCACATACTGCATCCCTTGGGGAGGCCGAAGTTTCTATATCATCACCCTGGGGGATTCAACCCATATTTTTCTTTACCTTCAGTGGTAAAGGACCCGGCGCAGTGACAACCTGAGGTTGATAGGTCAAGTTGCCATTTTCAGGCACAACCAGGTCCCAAATCAACAAATAGTTGGTAACAGCAAAATTGTTCAGCGCCCCTCAAAAGATGAGGCAGGAGAAAGGATCAGATGTGACCTGAACAACTTTGCAATGTATTAGTTCTTTCATTGATTTGTCAAGCTCTGGACTTCATATAGTGTTGTACGATTGTAGAAGCCTGTTTCCTCCTGTTAGGTTAGGTTAGCCCACGCTCCCATTTCCAATGGGCTCCCTGATGCTCCTGTCAGAGCTGCTGCAACAGAGAAAGTGTTTGTTGGGGGGTAGTTGAATCACATCGGCAACAGTCTTTTCAACACTTTGAGTGTGACAGGAGATTTTCTTACACAATCCTTTCCCTTCAGTTGAAATCCACCAACTCATCTGAACAGTACGCCATTGTCGGCAACGTAAGAAGCATCAACTTTCTCAAAGTCAATACGGTTTGGTGATTTTACAAAGGAAAGTCCCAAACTCGACTGATTGTGCACAAAGCTTAAGTGTTGCACAATTGTTGAGCACGGTGTGGTGATAGAATAAAATGTTAGTCCCCTTGGCCTCCACCATGGCCAACGGTAGAGATGGCTTTGTCCATGCCAACTCTGAGCCCATCAATATATTGTCAATCCAGAGGTTTTTCATGGCAAACAGAGTGGCAGAGGCAGCCCAACCATGATAACTGCACTCATAAATACATATATATATTTATGAGTCCCGACCAACTTTTCAATCTCTTTCTCTGTGCTACATGTTTTGCAAGGTTCCATTCGAATCAACTGTAGTCACAAGGAAAGAAGAATTCAGCAGCTGTTGGGTTACCTCTCTGCCGTGGTAACAAATCTATACCTGGTGTATTTTAAGAGCGAATAGACATATCGACACTATGAGAAATCTGCTTAGGTTCAAATAACTAAAGGTCAGCCGACATAAGATGTGACTTTTTTTCTGGTTGCTCCCACGTTGCTTAAAGGTTGATTTTGTTCTACATCTACGTAGCTACACAAAACTTAGCACTTTTTTTTCAGAAATTCAGGCCATATTTGTAAACAGAATTTTGGGGTAAAGTTGGCGTGACAAAACCAATGCAATAATTCTTAAAAAGCCATTCCCATTCCTTCCTCTGCGTTGTGTCCACGGCTTGGGTGAGTCCGGTGCAGTTGGGTCATGGTCAACGCTGCCAAGAGCTCCTCACAAGAACAATCTTCGTGGTCGTTGACCAAAGAAGCCAATAAACTTACTAATTTTGTGCTTAACTGTGAAACTAATGTGTAAGGTAAAGAAATAACTGGATAATTGGCATGAGAAGAGACTCAAGATTGGCCGGAAGTGCTGCATGCTGCAAGGACATTGGGGGCAAACCAGGGCTTCGTAACAATTATCCTGGGAGAGGATATGATTAGCTGCATGCAGGATGATGGCCAGAGATGGTGAGCTGGCAACCTTCCACAGTTCTGGCCCTGGTCAGGGTGGCAACCCTGACTCTACAACACTTTGGCAACGTCGGAGACTGAGGCCTGGATGCTCTAAAGGCCGTGGCGGACAAGGACGTCCCGAAGTCACACGCAGCCTTCAAGGCTGAAGGCCGTGTCGGCCGTGGAGGGACACGACTTTGAACGATGGCATTTGCGTTAGACTGAGCCAGAAATTAGAAACCATGTAGAGGTTTTTATTCATCAACTACCACGGATTTTCCACGATTTGCCAGTGCACAGTGCACGTCAAGCCTTTCACTAGCAATGTCAGATTTCTTCTGTCAGGACTGAAATAAATGAGCCACAGCACAATGTTTTAACTAATGGTTTGGAGATTTCACTGGAGAATGCATTTGGAATGAACGTTACATCGGTTGCATTTTCTCCGGCCAGCTTGTTTTTTGGAGCACTGCAGCTGGGGAGTGATTTCGTATACAGTCACAAAAGTATTTTTTCGTGGCCAGTCTTTTATCATGAGTTGAGACTTAGTAACACAATGATTGAATCACACTATCAGAATCAATGGTCAACAGCACTTTTCTGTATGGAGAAAGACATTGGACAAGACATCCTAGCTCAAGCCTTCTTAAATTCTCTTCCCAAACACTTCTCTTATAGGACTGTCGACTCTTTTCTTTACTACATAAAGCCTTATGTAAACTTGAGAAACATTCATTCTCTAGTGATTATTGACCTCTAAAACTGTCAGTGGTGTAACATTTTGGGTGAAGCCTTCACCAAATCGTTGTAGTTCTGTTGGAAAACCTGTCTAGACTCAGTGGAAGACGTTTTGTCAAGTATCGTGCAAAAAAAAACCAGCCTGACTTTTCTTTTGGGATGACCTCATGCATCACTTTGACTTGTGCAAAAGTTGGCTGATCTCTGCCTCGTCCTGTCAGCCACGAGACTTTCCAGGACGAGTTCGTCTCCAAAGTGAACGTGAACTTGAGACAGGTCCTTCAGGCTTGGACGGGACCGACCAGTGAGGAATCACATGGATGACGGAATAATTCTCGGGTCAAACAAGTCCTTCCGAGCTGGTGCGCAGCAAAATATTGCCGCTACATATGATATACAAAAGGGTCTTGACTATACATATACACATGCAGTTATGCCTCCTACATTGAAGTCCCGTTAATAGAGAAATTTGTTTTACAGAGCCAAATTTGTCAGAGCGGATTTCTCCTACGTACAGTCTTGGACTGAATAGAGCAAATCTGCTTTAAAAGAGGATTCCGATCAACATTACAAGTGTGATGACGCAGAGAGAATCCAACATTTTAATGCAACAATCAAGTGGTTGCATTCCCTGAGAATAAACCTTGGCTTTTGTCCGCTCTCTCGAGTGATTCCAAGCTAATCTTGGAAGCTTCTCCTATTAACAGGAGTTCACTGTCCATGTGCACGCACCGACAGGAGAAATCAAAGACCGAATCGACCTACTGCATCCTCTTCAACGCAGTCTTGGCTGTCACTGCCAAGTTGGGAGGAGGTGAATCTTCGTGTCCCCGATGAGACACGTGACTCCTCCTCCTTCTCCTCCTCCAACACCACCGCCCACATGTCCTGCAGCCCGTAGTCGGGCCTGTCCTCGGTCATCACGCCCAATTGGTCGAGTCCCTCCTTCTGACAAGTTGGTGAGACGTCTTTATTGCTGAGGGCGATTCGGAGGCGACGCCAGCGTGAGCAAGATGAAGAAGAACAAGCTCAGGAGGAGCTGATACGTGAGCAAGGTTGAGGAATGCGAAGGTTAAATCAGCTAATTTTTTTGTTTCTCTGTCGTCTTTTACTCGGTGTTAGACACCGTTAGAAATGCTGCTGCTGCTGCCGCAGCCGCCGCAGCCGCTATTACTCCTACTCACGATCGCACAGGTAGTAGGAGATTTCTCTCAATGTCATGGAACAACGAGACTTTTTTGCAATTCCCCGCAAAACTGCATGTGCAGCAACTCCTACGTTCTGTTCTGCGCGCACATGCACCAGTGCACGGACCGAGACGTCAGCACCGACTGCTCGTACGCAGAGAACGAGATGATCGACGTGGGCATGGTCCAGCCGGCGGCGCCACCGCGCGTCTGTCAGAAAGTGGGCCGAGTTGCCGGAGAAATGGCACAGTTCCTGGACCGGCGCGGCGCCCCAAACAGAGATTTTAACGTCAAGCGTTGGCTGTCATGAGGCCGAGACCGTTTTGCATGCGTCCCCTCGATCATTGTGGTAAGTTTAGGCCTCTTTCCGTTGTAAAGGGTCGACCTGACCTTGCCGTAGGCACCGTTACCTCAAAAGTTGTTGTCGAGAGAGTGGCTGGCGGCGAAGAAGGGAGAAATCTCAAGGACCTCTGCGGCACTGCCGCGCGCTACTACAACGATCTCCAAGCGAGGAACAACAGCGAGTGGTTCGACTGCAGCCAGACTCATGACGGCGGCCCAAACTGCTGTGTACGTATGCAGGCAGGAGGGCTGTTTGAGCTCCATAACTGGAGGAGACGACGACGACGACGACGTCGACGACGACGTCGATTCCAACGCATCAGTCATGCGCTGCAGCCGCGACAGCAGCAGACAGACAGAGATAAAGTGCACTTGCTTCTTGCATTGCAGATCCCACCTCTTCAACTCCTGACCGGACCTGGCGCACTTTGGCCTGTGCACGACTAAAAATGTGACGCAACCGCACAAATTAACAAAAGACGATAAATAGCTGCGGCGTCGTCGGTGGCTGCGGCGGCGGCGGCGGCAGCGCCCTACTTGGTCGAGCCGTTATCCGACCTCACTCGACGCCCTTCGCATAATTGTGCTTTGCTTGCCTGATGCAGCGGCTGAGGATTTTTTTTTTCCAACTCTCTTGACATGCATGCCCGCTCCCTCTTCTCCCTCCTCTCCCCCGCGCCCTCCAAGCCCGCCAAGCTCAATGCACTTTTTTCCCCCCTTCCCTCGAGGTCAACAGCGCCTCCTCTCACCTCTCCCCCAGGATCAAGTAGCAGTTATTACTCTATATCGCAGTGTCCCAAGATCTTTTGTTTGGCTCCTCCCGAGCATAAACACGGTTTAGTAGGCCGCAGAATGACACTTTTCCCCCCCTCTGCTTCTTGGCCATTTTCATCTATCACACACATGATGTGGTACAGGTAACAGGTACAACACGCAGGAGGCGCTTTTCATCGCACGCTCGCTCGCTCGCTCGCTCGCATTCTTACCTTTTTTCCGCGCTGGGCCCATCTCTTTCTAGGCGCTCTAGGCCTAAACGAGTGTAAGAGAGAAAAAGCGAGAAATCGCACCAGCAGCAAGAAAATTAAGCGACCTGCCTATACGTACTTGAAGACACACACAAGGCGCGCTATTTTCCCCCTGCAAAGCAAGCGATGCAAAAAAAAGAGAGAAAAGAACTGCCGCAGCAGCTCAGGCCTGCCCTAACGTCAAAAAGGCAGGCATGAGAAGATGTCTTCAAGACGACGACGACGACGACGACGACCTACTTACAAGGAGAGAGCAGAATGCACTTATTGGCGAGGTATTTTTCTCAATAATTCTCTTATTCGCATCCTGTCAAACGTTCCTGCTGCTCAGCTTTGTCTAACGGATGGTGCATTATTTATACTGCTGCTGGATGGAGGACGACGGCGACGACGACGACGGCGACGGGGGGATGGCGAAAGCAGTTAGCGGCGGTTATGGTGTCGCTCGCTCACTCGATGAAGTGATATTTCTCCTCTCTCTCGCTCCCTCTCTCTTGTTTCCCCCATTTCCAGCGGGATCGCGTGGCCCCAGGACCGGGACGGGGTCGGGGGAGGGGGGGAGGAGGAGGAGGAAGAAGAAGAAGAAGAAGAACGACAGCGCAGGGGCAGGCAGGGAGGTAGACTACGAGCAGCTGCGGAGGAGTTTTGTTTGGTATTCATCTACTACTTGCTTGCTCACTGTTACGAGTTGACAAAGAGAGCGGCAGCAGCAGATCTGACTAACCGCCGACGCCATTCACTCACTCAACTACACGCTGGCGCACTCAGTCAGGGTGGGCGTGATCGGGTCGGGGGGAAACGACTCGATAAATGCGGATGGTTCAACTTATCAATGTATATGCGGACGATTCCATGAGAAGGAGGGAAGAAAAAAAGATGGGACTCGTTCTGGGAGGGACGCAAATTAGTCAGCCGTGCGATAATTATAAGTGATTAAGCATCATCAACCAGGAGGAGGCGAGGCAGGCAAAAGAAAAGAAACAACACCCCAGTGAATTAGGCTTGTCCTCAAGTGTGTAATAGAGGCCTTCGGCTTGGGCTTGGCCATCGCCTCCCCCGTCTTGGCCCTGGCCGCCGCCGCCGCCGCCGCCGCCGCCACTGTTGTGTTTGAGCAAAAGAAATGCGCATCTTTCTCTACTGAGCGTGCGTGACCCCTTCTTGACGCTTCTTTCCTTTCGAGCCGGCGCGGCTGAAGGAGCCAGATCAATGAGGAGGGGAAGAAAAGCCAGAAAAAAAGAGAGTGGGGTGGCTGCCGCAGCCGCCTTCGCCGTCATCGTCGTCGTCGTCGTCGTCGACGTCGACGACGACGACGACGACGACGGCGACGGCCCCCAGAGTGCCGCGGAAATACCATTGTCATCAGGAGTGGAGTTGCTCTATTCCTCTCTCTCTCTCTCTTTGGGGCAGCAGTAGCTTTGGCATATGAGCGGGGCGACGACGACTATCGATCTCTCCGCTTCCATCACCTTGGCCGCTCTCTCGCTCTCCTCCCGCGTGCACGCGTGCGTGTTCCTCTTTGTCGTCCGCGTGCGCGCATGTATAAACATGCGGTGGAGCCATATTTTGGCCGATTGGGCAGAGATCTCTTTCTGCCTCCTCCTTTGGCCGATAATTGACTGTGTTAGCAGGAGAGCGAGACCGTTGTGGTGACGGCGTCGTTTTTGCCCCAGACGCGCAAAAACTTGGGGTGGATGATTCTGGAAAATGGGCGTCGCCGCTCACATTTCAATCGGGTGGAGGGGGGGGGTGCCTGCATGGAAAGAGCTCGGAGATCTTGGTGCAGCTCGAGCAGTTGTTCGTCGAGGTGTCCACGCATGTCACAACTAATGCGGAAACATTTGAGAGCTGCAAACAAAACGTTGGCCGTCGTCGTCGCGGTCCCCGTCGGGGGGGGAGGGGAGTGACTGGGGCTGCTTCCCCTGCCCGTGTGGGAGGAGGCGAATTATTACATGGGCAGGAGACACCTCTGAAGGTGCAAAGCGAAGAATTGGGGGCGACGCTGATGTGTAGTACACATGTGTCTGTCTGTCTGTCTGTCCGTGTGTGTGTAGCACAAGAATACAAATACAGTGAGGGGGGAAGGAGAATCGAGGCTAAACGGAAAGCAAGCACACGCGCACACACACACACACACTCACATTACGCGAGAGCGAGAAAAGAATGCAGTTAATTTTACACACAGGGAGAGAGCGCGTTTAACATGATGAGAAAGGGGGGGTTGGTGAGTCTGCGCTCTCATATCTGGCTTCCTCTGACTCGTATTTATTTTGGCGAGCGTCTTCTTCATCTTCGTCTTCGTGATGTGTCCGCATCTCCACACGTATCAGCTTCTCCGCAGAGATTTATGAGTGTTTGTAAGACATTAAAGCTTTCTTCTGGGTGGAGAAATGTCAGAATCTGACTATCGCTGACTCAATTGAAGGCACAAAGACGCGCATATTTGCTGTCTTGTTAATGTAACGATTGAGTCAGAGCCCAGTTAGTTTCTCATTTGTTTGTCCAACAAAGGAGACCTGAGAGTGAGAGCAGCTCTGTCTCACACGTGGAGGACCCATAAAGCCCCATTTGTGGCGTGTTCACGGCCGCCATGGCCAAGTGGACGCATCCAGAGTGCATCGGACCGGATTCTCGTTCCAGCATGGTCCAGTTCTCCCCCCTGGCACCACCAGAGAGTTATTTGAAAATAGCAATCGTGAGAATTCGTCGTCCGCCTAACAAACTCTGGATTCTGATTGGCCAAGCTACCCTAACAAAGGAATTTTTCCTGCATATCCTGTTAGGGGAGGGAGAGAAGAGGAGAGGACTGACATGGCAGCTTCTGGTGAAAAAACTCTCATAAGTCACTACTTCAATCATGAAGCTAATAAATAATAACTCTGGAGCTGAGTGGAGCGAGGTGCTTCTTCTCCCTGGACTGCGGCCGCTGCTCGCTCTCCCCCCGCGCGACCTTCGTCAAGGACAACAGCCGCAACAACAACAATGACGGGCAAATGTTTAGGTGTAAAAAAAACATCGTGAGTGAGTTAACAGCTGTTTCATTCATGGTGGCATCTCTTACGCAAATTAAGCTGCCGTTGGTACTTTACTACTGTGGCGTCAGTAGAAAGGCTGAGCAGCTGGAGAAAGAGGGGGAAGCTGCCGTTGCCTGCTGCGTCGGGTATAAAAGGTTGTGGGGCGGTCACGGGACAACGTTTGCCTGACTAAATACGCAGTCAGTTTTGGACGAAAAAATCACTTTGACACGGACTCAGACAGATTTGGGGCCAGATTTTTTTGTCGTAGCAACACATTCGGGAAAGCTGATGAAGACCCACGAGGTGGGCGCGTGAATCATCCGGGAAGGGGGGGGGGCAGGAGGAGAGGGGGGGGGGAGGGGGACAGGACAAGAAAAAACCCGCGAGTTCTTTTTTGCGTTGTTTTCCTGGAAGAAGCCGGAGACAGAATGAGGAGATCCTGGTCCGACAGAAGCAAAAACTTCCCGCCCGTTTGCAAATAGACACAGCTCAACTTCCTCCCCTCCCAGTGGAGAAAGTGAGGACTTGTTCAGCCGAAGTCCTCCAGTCTGGCCAGATCTGCCTGACCCGGGTACGACCTCGTCCAGATCCATCTCGGCAGTGTCAGGTTGAACAATGAAATCCACTTTGATTACGCATGCTCGAGAGTCGAAGTGCGACCCCCTCGTGTACGCAGCAGCGTTGCCACGCCACGACTCGGCCCAAGACAACGAGGTATGCCAAGACACCCGGTAGCAGCATCAGCAGCAGCATCTCAATAACATGAGGAATGGCGTCACCGGCTTCAGTCCCAGCCCGGAGATGAATGCAAAATTCCCTGCCGGCATTTTTTGGGACTCTCCTTTGTCCTGGGAGGGGAGAAGAAAAACCTTTTATCGGTTGATCCAAGCAGAAGCGAAGCGGGGATGCCAGGGGATGGACCCCGGAGAGACGCACCTGCCAGACGCTGGACACTGGCAACGCTGTCGTGCCCGAAGTGGCGTTCGCGGAGGAGATGGCGTTTTCCCGCATCCCACCAACACTCACCCAAAATGCTAATCAGCTCACACAGTGATGGGAACAAAGAGCCACCCGAATCCGTTGCTTTGACTCCCCCCCCCCTCCGGATGATGGCCCCAAAAGCCACAGCTCTGAACCTCCCGCCCTTTTTTTTCCATTCCTTCAAATGAGGCTGGATGTTGCAGAAGCTGAGCTTCAAAATCAGGAGTGTTTTTCTGTGAAAGTGCGACGAGATCTCGCACATGCACGCGTGGTGAATGGTGGGGTGTCAATCTTGCTGCTGCTGCGACGGCGGCGCCGGCACCCACAGCAGCTCCGGCAGCCTCAGCACGGTGTAATATGTTGGAAACAGAGGAGGGTATCAAATGACACGAGCATTTGAAGTTCCTCTCTGGATTTTTTTTTTTCTGCGCTGTCAACATTACGGTCATCGTACAACTCCATCCGTGTATGATGCATGTACTGGGTCTCGTTGATTAATGCGGACTCTTTTCGCTCTCCTCTAGATGAAATGCCAGTGATTAAGGACGTAAGACAAGCTTATGACATAATGACTTAATGAGGCCGTGACGACGGCCTCAAATGCGGGCCGGTCCTGAGCTGCAGGCCGGAAAAATTTATCTGCCCCACTCTGTACATTTATATAAGTGTCTAAGTAGAGAGAGCTGCTGCTACTGCTACTGAGAAAAAGGGTGTGCTGTGAGTGCCGATGGAGGGAACTACAAGTGACCCTTATATGTGGAACATAGTGTTTAAACGTGTCGCACTTATCAATGAGACCTCAAAAACCTCAAGTCTAATTCTCTGACGTCGTCCAGTCAGAGTAAAAAGTTGATGCATGATGTCACTTTTCAAATATCGCTGGTGCAAGACTTCGTTTCAATCTATGGAATGAAGGAATCATCACTGTCTGGGTCCTACTGTACAAGAGCTGTGAAAATTATAAACAAACACCAGACAGAGGGTCAAACATTTTTCAAGAACCTTCTGACGATGACTTCACTGCCCGAGATGCAGTCCAGAGTTCCCATTTGTTGGGCGTGGAGTCTTCCTCTTTTCTCATGATCGGCACCGGGTGACGAGGGAAAAACTGGCGATTTTTCAGTAATTCCATCTTTTTCTTTTCTTTGGCTTCTCGTTGGCGCCAGCAGAAGAAGGTGAGACTAATTTTGGACGAAAACGAGGGGACGACGACGACCGGATGTACGACGAGCAACAGACTGTGTGAGCCAACAGGAACGCGGCTTGACCTCACTTCGTCGGCCGAGCTGTCCCAGACGCTCGTTCGTTTTGGCTCAAAGTGCACACGTACACTCATGTCCACACAAGAAGAAACGACAGCAATACCCGCAGCGGAAGCTATCAAGTCTAAAGAATCATGCAAAAAAAAGCGCAGAGAGGCTTGTTGGACAAAACGTACTACATACGCTAGTACACGGGCTGAGAGGACAGGGGTCTCCGTGCTGCAGGTGCACGCGTGCTACGTCTGGCCCGCGTAGTACGAGTCGACCGACGTGGAGCAGAAGTACAAAAGTGGTGTCAAGAAGTGACGATGCGAGCCCCGGAGCCCCTTTTTTTGGCGATGGTAGCAGGAGATAGGGAGGGACAGAGCCTGAGCCCCCTCTTTTTATAAGCCCCCCTCCAAATAAGCCTTTTTGCGAAAATGGCGGCCTAAGAAGACCCCTGAAATTTTTGAAAGAAAATCTGGCCCGCACAAAAGTCCTTTATGAATAAACAGAAGTGACGTGGGCCAAAAATTGCATTTCTTCTAGTTGTACACGCCCTCTACAAGGTCTCTTTCCATTATATAATGGTGCTTCATGCTACTTGGGCCTAAAGGGCCCACGCGTAGGCTTGCGCTAGGCCCCCCCTGATACCGGGCTGACGAGCCCCAACAGTGTGTGTGTGTGTGGGGGGGGGGCTGGCATCCTCCCCAGCCAGCGCCAAGTGATGAACTTTTTTGATTGATTCTTGCAGATGAACCAGGCCCGAAGGATCCTCGACGTGCTATCACCCTACCCGACGTATGGACTGGTCAATAAAGGTTTGTTGGAGTAAGCCGGCCCGGCCGCCCGCTCCCCCCCCCCCCGCCGGCCCCCGCCGCCCGAGTCATGCCGTTGTGTACCATCGAGGAAGGTCTCGCCGAAGTAGTGACACAATGATACCGGATCTGAATCCAATTTCATGAATAGAGAGAGAAACCTCCTCCCTCCCCCTGGCCAAGCTGGCCCTGTGTAGAACTGCGCAGGTCTGTTCAGGGTTGCGGAGGAGAGCACCTAATATGGATATGTACTTAAGTGCAGTAGTGCTGGTTGTACGAGGCACACATGGATCATCTCCTCGCTCGCTCCCCGCTTTGCACGTCTAAGGGCCTTCTCAAAGTTTCAGCCTTGAGGAGGAGAGGGAGAAGGAGAGGCCTGTGTTGGTTAGCCTGCTGCTGGAGCATTCATTGGCGGAAGATATAGGACACCAAGAAAGCAAACGCCATTACTACACGCGCGTTCTTTCTCTTGGGTTAGCAAAGAGCAGGAGGGAGAGAGGCGAGGGCAGCATTGGCGCCAATTCACATCTTGACATTGTCGCCCGTGGCCACTGCCAAGTCGTGGGCCGCCGCCGTCATCCCCGCCGCTGACTTGGGTCTGAATCACGTGTGTCAAGTGTCCACCACGCCCACGTCCTGCGGCGCGGACGCCGTCCGTAGCATGTCCGTTTTGACGGCAGTTTGGTTCTTCCATGAAGCTGCTTTCTCTTTTGTGCCCCACGCGCGTGAGTTAACCTCCGCTGGCCATGCCAAAGCATTCCATTGTTTCCACCACTTCTCTCTCTCTCTGTGCATACTCGGGCTTGGAAGAGGCCCCCTCCTGCCCCCCCTTGAGCGGCGGCGGCCTCAGCAGTGGCAGGGCCAACTTTGGCCTTTCTCAAATCGATGTTTCACACACACGCACACGCAGCGAGAGATCGAGTTAGCGAAAAGGAGACGCTCCTTATAACTCTCTCGCCTACCCACACTGGTATTAACGGGTGGACTCGCAAAAATTGGTCCACACACGCCAAACACACACACGCAGAGGGAGAAAAGGACTGTGTGTCCTCCAGAAGAACTGTCCGTTGGTGGAGATGAAGTGGATTGTTCGGACGAATATTAACTTACTTATGAATATTGGGTCGCCAAGTGCTCATAACTTTGCCGCAGTCAGTTTTAGACTTTTGGAATATGTGCATAATTTTTGCATCTAATCAGGGTCGGAGTCAAGACGGGGAAAAGGATGCAACTCCAGGTAGACGAACCATTCGGCGGTGTGGCCATTGGTCAGAGGCAGAGTGTTTTCAGGGGGTTCACCCTGTACTGTACCTTTGCACCGTATGTGAACGGTCCATGAAAGGCTCTCTGTACCTCGCCTTTCTTTCTTTTCTTTGCATTAAGGCCTTCTTCCTCTTCTTGTTCTTGCTTTTCTCCTTCTTCTTCTTCTTCTTCTTCTTGTTCTTCCTCTTCTCCTCCTTGTTCTTCCTCTTCCTCCTCCTCAGCTCACAGCCCCTCCCCTCGATCGGGCGTGCGCGTATGTGACTTGGGGAGCCTTGGAGATCGCATAAGCTACAACGGCCTGAGGACATTTCAAGGAGTCTCTCTCTCTTTCTTTCTACCAGTATACGGTACTTTGTAGTTATGCCTCCTGTGTGCTCTCCTGCTGCCTGCTTTCCCCCCCCCTCTTTGGTTGATTGCACGAGTTCTTCGTCATTCTTTTGAGAAAGGCACCAGCCTGCCTATTGGGATGAGTGACTGGTGCCATCAGCACGGTCGAACCAGGGCAAAAGTTCGCTTTTAAGAGGCTTAGGGAATATTGCACATCAACAATGGCTCTCTGCAAAGCAGGCCTCTCTTTTGGGGAATCTGCTTGCGTAACAGCCTCGACTCCGGGAACGCTGTAATCGGACGAGACTGATACCGAGGTCGACAAAGCACTTGGCGAACTCTTTCTTCCTCCAATCACTCCGGGCGGCCCGAGCTGCCCTGACATTTATACACTCTACCAGACGTATGTCCGTGATTAGCCTTGAGTGTCATTCCCCCGGACCGTCCCAGTGAGGGTTCAATTGGGAAGATGGGACGATGATAATGATTCTCCCCTGACCAGTGTGCTCATGTGGTAGAAGGAGCGCATTTTATTGATCTCCCGGTGCTTTCTTTTGCCGTACAGACGCTGATGCACTCAGTCAGGCTACGCGCAGCATTACACGAGAGTAACATTACACACCAAGAACGACGACGACGACGGCGACGGCGACGACGACGACGACGACGACGACTTCTAGCCATTGAAGGCGGAGGAATTAGGCTACGTGAGAGAGAGCTGGTGCGTGTCGCACACTTAAACGACGACACCAGCAAGCACGTCGAGAGCCACTTCATCTGCATCCCGACACAGTACGAGAGCGGTTACACAAAATTATTGATCTGACGAGATCGCCCGCTCTGGTGACGAAGGCAACGCGCGTCAGACGCAGTGCAATGAAGAGACTTTTCTCTGCATGGACGTGTTTGTGTAGCCCGTCCTGCAACACATGTACGGTACATACCCGGACGACGTGGTGGAGGCCATCCTGGCGGGGAATAAGAGAAAGGCTGCGGCATATCTTGCCTCCTTTCTCATGTAACCATATTTCATGTCAAAAATGTTTGTTACGTACTTAGGTACAACCAAGCATGAGTGGAGCATCGACGACGACGACGACGACGGCGACGGCGACGGCGACGAGGTGGTAGGGTAGGAGGAGAAGGAAAGCATTGCCACACGCTCGGTGCCTTTAAAGATGTAGACCATCCTTAGGTGCGTGTCAGACAGTGGCTTTGGCGTGCCATAAGTACAGTTCAATGTTCCATTCACAGGTGTGACGTCCGCCTGACCTCCAGCACCCGGGGCGCGCCAGCGCGGGAGTCGGATTTTTTTTTCATTGACTGGATGCGTTCATACTGTACAGACTGAACACGAAGCTAATTGTCGATGTGTGCGTGTTGCAGACCACCTGTTGCTGCCTTTAAACAAGTGTTTAAATACAGCATTCGCAAGCAATAAGAGGTGTCCCTCTTTCTCTCTCAATTTTTTTTCCCGTTTCTAACAAATGCTTGACACAGGATCAAACAAAGTATGAGCAGCGAAAATGAGGTCGTCGTGCTGCATCAGGGACGCCGAGTACTTGACGTGGGCGTCCCACAGCGCCCACCACGTCTTTAATCTTGATCCCGTTAAATCGCCCTTCAGATAACAGAGCAAGAAGCGCTGGTTTCTCTGGAAGCACAGAGTAAGGAAAATATCAGAGGAAAGCTTTCATAGCAACACTTCTTCCTTCCCCCTCAATGACAATTATAGCATCAAAAAGTGGCGAGAGAGTGAGGAGAAAGAGGAAGCTGTTGTGGATGAATCACTCACCTTCCACCCCACCAGTCCTACCCCCTCCGGCACGCCCTCCGTCCCTCCCTGCCTCCCCAGCATTTCGCGCTTGTTATGTACATGTGTTCATACGGTGTGTACAGGGTGTCTCTCCTCTTTTGCGCCCCCCTTTCCTAGAAGTGATCGAAGTTTATTCTGGCTGGGTGAGTTAGCTGCACACACAATCTCATCCTCCCTCCTCCTTTCTCTCTACCCCCCCCTCCTCAGCTCTGGCTATGCAAACGATGGTGGCTGCGTCTTTCCTCAATTGGAGCTCCTCATATGACAGAGTGACAAAGAAGCGTTATGGAAGTTTGTTCGGACTCGAGCAGGAGCTGCGATTAAGCCTCTTCAAGCTCTCAGACGTGCATCCTCTGCTCGCTCGAGTTCCTGGAGAAGTCACACATACCCACGTATGCGACAAGTGTAGTGCAGCACTGTGGCTGCGTGGCAGGAAAGCAGACACGTGACTTTTACTGCCACCAGCTCGGACTGCAGCACTAAGTGACTCACTAAATATTGACGTACACATCAACTTGAAGAGAGAGGGAGAGAGAGAGAGAGAGAGCGCGCACAGAAGCTGCTTCTTCTGCCAATTGTTTGGTCCTCTCTCAGATGAAATGGTGGCTTTCTCCACAAATTTCAGAGTAGCAACGTACAAGCGTTCGCGGACTTTGTTACGTAGCCGGAGACTCCAGGATGAGGAACTGACGGCTCCCAGACAGGGTCCGACAGAATGCTGACCAAGAGAGAGTGACAGTTGCTGGGCCCATGACCTTCCTGGTCTGGTGCTGCTCATGACATTTCATGTCTAGAGCAGAGATGTTTGACACAGCTCCTCGACGGCGTCGATCTACAATAGAGAGATGATCCTTTCTCAGACATGCATGTCTCGTCGTCAGCCTCCCCACCTATGTTGTACTCGTGTGTGGTGGCCCGGCTGCTTAGCCTTTCCATGGAGCTGCTGCCCTCTTTCCTCTCGGTCCCTTTGAAATAGCTCCTCTCTCACTTTCAGAGAAGAAGGCAACTTTTAAGAAAAGAGAGCACAAGAGCGCAAGTACAGCATGGACTGTTCACACACACGGAGAAACGAGCAGTAGGCAGATCAAGGAAGAGAAGGCAGCTGACATCCCAAAAGCCCATACATACGAACTTCACCTTTGGCGATCGAAAGCAGAGGGAGAGGACGTAACCAGCCATACACAGAGAGCAGCTTTCTCTTTTTATTCAAAAGTGCGTTAAATGATTCGCGGTTGAAAGTGGCAGAAACTCGATACGCTTGACGATAATCTGGCCACGGACGCGCAGTCCCCGTCAGAGGTGTTGGCCGTCACGTTGCCGAGGAATTGAGTCAATTGCCACCTTGGAGGTCGCCGCAATTACAATTACAGTCAAGTGTTTTTCGGCTGTGTAACGTTGATACCAAAGTAGCGATCAATCAGGAAGACGTTTGACCAGTCCAAGTTACGGAGTCGCGTCCGGGACATTAATCGGCGTGCATATTCATGGTGGCAGAAAGTGAAGTTGAACACCAGACTGTTACGATATCGATTGGTCGAGAAATAATCAATGCCATTTTCCACACAAAAGAAGGGCTTATGAGTCATCTGGAGAGGAGATGGTGGCAGGGGGGGGGGGAGGGGGGAGGACCAGGGGGTGGTTGCGGTGAGAGCAGAGATGGTGAAGAGATCGAGAGGCAAATATCAGCTAATACGAGTATGCAGTTGTTATTTGATGACGCCATGGAAAAAGTGGAAGAAAGAAAGGAAAAAAAAAGGGCGTCGTATGTACACATGTTACGTAGTCGCTATACTCGTCTTTTTTGTGGCGCTTCGCAAGTCGCCCTCACGCGCGCTGTAACGTGCATTCGCCACGTCGTCCGCGGCCGCCTCCGGGCCGGCCGGCCACTCGGAGCCCGATGTAAACATGACACGGCACAACTGCATTTTCCACGTATTTTCGTCGATCGACAAGTTTTTCCTTTCTAAGCAGCTTATCACACGAGGTTCCTCGGCCCATTTCAAACTTACTCTTCCTAACAACAATAATAAACAATGCGGGCAGGACAGCAGTGCTCTATTCATGGCGCTGCATGCAAAAAAAGGAGGGCGATGGGAGGAAAAAAGATAACAAGTTTGTGTGCTGTTAATACAATTCGTGATTCACTCGCAATAAAAGTGGCAGCGCACACGTCGGTCACGACCTTGTGGAAAAGGTACTTCCAGTCCGTTCAGCTTGGTACTCAGACTCTGGCGAGTACTGAAGTTGGTACTTCCAGGCTGAATTTATCCAGAGATGGTCCTTAACCCAGTGAACCTGGTGTGAGATGCTCACTTTTCCGCAGGTGGTCGAGCACTCCTCATTTTCAAATCTTATGTACTAAATGAGGTGTGGAGAACAAAAAAAAGAGGATAACATAAACTTTCGGGCATCCCCACCCAATATTTGACTTGCTTCGCTAACCTCATTCTTCAACTGATATGAGGCCTGAAGATTGCAATTCAGTCAATTTTGGGGCACTGCAGCATGCAGTACGAGTTAAATTTTTTGGTAAGGAATGATACCAAAAGTTTCATTTACTATTTTTTGGCCATTAAGTTGATAAAATTTCCAAACGAGGCGTCTCAGACCATAGTTGAATGGAGATCAACTTTTTTTTTTTTTCATTTTTGACATGACAGAACTTTGGACGTATCGATGCGAACTAAGTGTTGTACTCAGATTTCAGCACGCCACTTCCTAGAACAGCCGAAATTGATTGATTGACACCACAAACCCGACCTTTAATGGTGGCTCTTACTGTGCTTGACAGCCTCAAGGCCTGGAAAGTAGCCCCCCCCCTCTCCTTATTAATTGAACTCCAGCATGATCTCTGTATCTTTGCCCTGCTCTCTCAGTGTTCACAAGTGTGCGTTGATCATGGAGAACACAATGGCGAGGTGAACAAGCAACTCCTCCTTCTCTGTGTAGCTCGTGCGCTGGCGCTGACTGCGTGACACAGTGAGAGAGATCCTCTTAATCTGGCTGTTGTGTAATCATCTGCTGATTTGTCGTACTCCTCCTGTCCGTCGTCGTCGTCGTCGTCGCCGTCGTCGTCGTTACCGGCCCAATGTCGGCGGCGCTATTTGTCGTACACGTACCTACCTGCGCCGTCGTTCTACCTGATGGAGCCGGGCAGCGGCCTCGACTTCACCCAGTTGACTTAATCATACTCAATGTTTCCTGCTACTACCTTACTCACTGACATCGCAGTCGATGACGAACGTTCTACGCATTCATCCTTATCTGCTCGCAACATTCATAAGTTGACGTAGGAAAAGCAGAACAGGATTTGTCAGTTGTCTTCACAGGAACTTTTGTCCGACCAAAGTTCTCGATGTCATAAAGCTAACCGAAAAAAAAGGAGTCGTATGCATGGCAGAATTCTCCAGGCTACGAAAGATGTCATCAACAATGGGCTCACACCTGTCTTCTAAGCTTGACAAGTGTTTATTATTCCTAGCTCTCTCTCTCTCTCTCTCTTTCAAGGGCATTTATTGCGTATCTTTGTGATCGTGCCAAAGTCGATGAAGGCAGAGAAAGATGAAGCTGCCGTTGCCCGAGTACACGTGACTTAAGTAGTCGCTGACCAGACGCGCCCGCGGGCCAAGAGGGAATCCTTTGTTACCCCGAGCATCTCTTCAACCACTGACACCGACCGAGCTCCACTCACACACACACCTGGTCATGAAGGCGTCATCGTGGTCTCACACAGACTCCTCCTCGTGCCCCTTGGAACCATTGTTTCATACCTAATAAAAGAGATTGATATTCATCGTGGTATCTGTATAATTTTGTCTTCGGCGAGGTGAAAACCGGGCCTATAAAGCAGCCCCATTGTATTCAGTGACCAGTTTTTTTTTTCCAGGGCGACAGAACAAGCAATCAAATATCGCAACCCACTGAACTGGCCAGCTAAGAGAGATGTAATTCCGTACTTAGGCGGACAAGGAGTGATTTGTGTACACTGGCGAGTCCGCTGCACGCATGAGCGAGGCCGACGTGAAAGTATCATCAATAGCCACGAGTTGGTCTTGTCGGACGTGATCCCATTTGCATGGTCCTGGACGGGGAAGAGCAACGATGTCTCCCGGAGAATTTGACGTCTATTTTTAACCAGATTCAGTTCTGCTCCATACGCAACGCCAGATCCTTATCGCCGGACGGTTGGTTGAAGTCTTGGGCCGAGGCCGCCGTCATGACGGAGTCCCCAGACACCTCAGTGACTTGACTGCGTTCAATTAGTGCGCGCACAAATGCTGCGCCAACCAAACATTGGACGAGACGTTGGCCGCGTTGGAGTCGGAGGCTCTTTTAATATATGGCCATTGTGGCATTATATGGGAGAGAAGGTTGGTGCTGTCACAATCAGGAATGCAGCAGCCTAATGATAGGTCTCTATGGGGATGGAGAAGAAGAAGAAGAACAAGAAGAGGAGCTGAATTATGAACCTCCCTTTTCGGTCAGTCGCCTCTCTCCGCTTCTGGCCTGCCCAAACTGCCTGCCCAAAGTTGTGAAGAAACGTTGTTGGGGGCGCCATAATAAATGACTCAAAGCTCTGGGTGATTTTTCAGAAGGCTTGGTGATGGTGGGGTCGGATTACAAGGAGAAGAAACAGCTTCACTCGGAGGCTATCGCACAGTTTTGCTGCTGCTCGCCATTAAGTGGTTCTGCTAATACGTGTATTGTATTTGTGTACCTCCTTTCTTTCTTTCTGCTCGGGCGCGTGCAAAAATGTGTGCATAATCGTACGTGTGGTGCGTGTCTGGTGACACCGGGGGCCGCGCTGGTGACGTCCGCACGTTATTGACTTGTGCAGGCAGTCATCAATTGTGCACAGACTCGTGGAAGAACAACATGGAGGACGCAAGGCAGAGGACAAGGGGAAGACGAAAACTTGCCCGATTCGTGGGGTGTCAGATTTCATACATGGAGGAAAAGGGGGGGGGGGGGAAGCAAATGTTTCTGCTGCTGGGTGCAGCTTCAAACGCTACTCGGGTGCGCACCTAATGCGACGTCCGTCCAGTCTTCTCTTTCCCCATGGCCCTGCCGGGGATGACGCTGAGCCCGCCATGATCTCGGCACAAATAGATTCGCACGGAGAGAGTCAGCGTCAAGTGTGCGGTCAGATGGTGCAGCAAGGGGAGCGCCACGCTCCGGATTCGGGAAAAGTGCACCTAGTTGGTGGTTCTTTGTCCACGGGAGAGAAGAACCCATTGGGAGAAGTGCTGTATAGTGACCTAAATTGAAGCCGCGGGCCTGCCTGCGTGCGTGCGTGCCAGTTCTGCTCACATCAGTTCTTAGTTATGCACACACGCTCAGGCCGAGAGAAGGCAAGCCAAGGCGAGCAAGGCAGGCATGCATTGTTACAGATGGAAGAGTAGAAGGAAGTGTACTATGTACATGTGGCTATGTGTTCTACATGGACGTGCAGAGGAGGGAGAGAGAGATTCAGGCGGCTGCCGGCTTTATATGTAGTTATGTACCAGTAGGCAGCGGAGAAAAGGGTTACGACGTAGGCAGGGTCACATGTGAGGAGAAACGCGCGCTCCCAGATTTATGGTTTCGGACCAAAAATGAAGCCCGGCGAGTGGCCGGTGGTGGCGGCCGTGATGACGGTGGCGGGGGGAAACAAGATCGTCTCGGAGTCATTGCTGACACCCACACGGCGTCAAAGATATGAGATATGGCGGCATTTGCGGACCGCATTAATGTCACAAGTGATTGTGAGAAAGTCGTCGGCCGCGGCGGCGGTGGCGGCTGGTGGCGGCCGGTGGCGGCCGCCGCCGCCACCGGCGAGATTTTTTTTTTTTTCTCAAATTAATAAAACTTCTCAGGTGAGCTTTTGTGCTTCTTTTTTGCTGGCGGCAGCGAAACTTTGCTGCTGCAATCGTCGTCTTGCCTGCCATTAACTCAAAGGGTTGCTGCTCTGCTCCTCCTTGCCTCTGTAGGTAATGGGAGAAAATAAGCTTGCGTGCGGTTCATTGACACCGAAAAACCAGCAGTCAGGTTGAACACACCATTACCTGTCCGCGATGTCCGGCCGCAATCAAATGTGCCCGCCGCAGATGGTCACCCCGGCCGGCCACGGCTGTGGCATGTGCATGAATGACGAGGAGTGAGTAAGTGAGTGCATCGCTCAAGACGTTGTTGTTCTCCGGCTAATCAGAGCATCATGCGGTCCTCAACTTGGCAAATACCTGTGCATGCCTCCGTGCAGAGCAACTACATACCTGTAATAGCGCGACAGTTGGAGAGAATCGTGCTGCTACCTGTTGTTTCTGGCCTGGCTTCATGCTTGATGAAGAAGAGATCCCGTTGAAAAATATGGCGAATTTCATACAGGCGAGTGTGAACAGACAGGAATTGCACACAACTCCATGTGGGCACAGCTTATTGTAGTGAGCATTAGTAATCATCCTCTCTCTCTCTCTCAGCCAGCCAAAGAGAATCACTCTCGTAAGAAAGAATGGGACTTTTTGCCGGATCTTCGCCGTCATCATCGTATAAATGCGGGGAGAAAAGAGGTTCTGCCTGCCGCAGCCGCCGCCGCTGCCGCCGCCGCGGCTGCCGTCGGTGCCGATGGTGGCGGTGGTGCTGCTGCTGCCCTTCCTGTACATGCCTCTTTTTTTCTTCTTTTCTTTCTCACCCGCCCACGGACGGACGATGAAAATTTCGAAATTGGAAAGTGAAATGGTCTCTCTCTCTCTCCTTTACCTTGTGTGCGTGCTGGCGCGCGCGTGCGTGCGTGCGTGCGTGCATGTGTGTACGCACGGTCGGCCTAAATTATCCCTGTGCTCCTTTGTGCTAAACAGCGACTGCTGCTGAGACACCGAGTGCACATGAATTTCAGAACATTTAGCCAGAGATGCTGAGCGCGCACAGAGTCTCTGCTCCTGAAGCCACTCCTGGCCCACGCAGCTCTTCAGGCTGCACTCATTGACCGCCAACCGGCGCGTGACCTATGGAATCGCAACAAAGGGGATTGGGAGACGAGAGAAAATGTTCGCACGCCGTCGCAGCCTCATCCGCATTTGCCTGACTTTTATTTCGGTGTCCTCCCACTTTCTCCCCGTCCTGGCCAGGGCACCCGGGAGCCTCCACCAGCTCCTTGGCGGCTGCTGCCGCGTCTCCTTCGCACCCGATTGCAGTCACCTCAACAAGTACATGCCAGAAAGAAGAAACCCCCGCGACCTCCAAGACGAGCATTCGGCGACTGCCACGGGGCGAAGAAGGAGGCGGCGGCGGCCGAGCCCAAGTCACTGTTTGCAATCACGCTGATAAGGACAGCGGGGTCGTCTGAGCATCGCTCGACTTGAGCCTCAATAACTCACATTGCTCGTTCGTCCTCGTCATTCAGCACTCGTCGTCGTCGTCGTCGGAGGCTAAGAAGGATCCTGGACGATTTGGTGACCCTGCAACCCTCAGTTCACTTGATGATTTCTTAACCCCCCCCCCTGATTTCACGTCCTTTCCCCCCTTCTCTCGACGCACGCGTTCACTCTCTCTCTCTCCTCATTTAAATCGGCCTTGTGTACAGCGTCGGCCTATTCAAGCGTACGCGCGCCAGAGTTTTGCACCGATCGAACATCCTTGAACGTGTTAACAAAGCCCTCGTCGCGTTTTAAAGCTTTTTTATCAACAAGAGCGGCCGCAGCCAGCGAGAGCTGCAAAAAAAGCAGGTAATTTGGCAAAAATGAAGTCTGCTACTCCTGAAGCTGAGGCTAATGAATCATCGCGGCAATTTTACACATGCAAATTGTTTCACAGGCATTTGGGTTGACTTATGGTGTTCCCAAAAAAAAAAGTCCCCTGGCCGAAGCCATCGAAGCCATCGGGCGGGCCCACGAGCGAGCGGGCGAGCCAGCCTGCGGTAATGCCGACAAGTATCAGTATGAGACCAGCGGTAATTTATTCGAACGGTATTTTCTTCTCAGTCATGCGTGCTTTGAAGACAGGTACGTATGTATCTGGTCGGTGGCACTGGCGAAGTTCATCCATACGAGGGAGCTGCTGCTGCTGCAAAAAAAAAAATCTGCTTTGTACAGACGAGATAAAAGGCCTCGTGTTCATTGTCTCAGTACATGTTAGTTTCTCCAGCCATTACCTGCACACTTGTGTTTGCCGAGGCTTCATTCGAGAAAATGCTGCAGCCGCTGTTGTCACACGCAGAAAACGAGATCTTTTTACACATGGCAAGCATGATTTTTATCGAGGATATCTTCAGTCCCCACCCTGATGTGTGTGGCCTCCCCCCCCCCCGGGGGGTGTTGCGTCCCGGAGTTCCTGCCGGTCAAGTCGACCAGGACAGTGCAAGACGATATCGTCGATTATGCCCCCGCTGACGTCGTCGGCGCCCCCGCTGTAACATTATGCGCGCGTGAAAGCCAGCGCGATCAAGTGACACCTGAGAAAGCAATCATTCTGCCTCAATAGATGTGTGCTTGCATGTACTCTAAACAAATTCAGCATAGCTACAGTTGGACAATCGATGAAACAATCCGTTTGGTTGCCATACCTACTCTCAAAACTAATAATGAGGCCGCGGCCGCCGCCGTCGTCGTTGCCGCATAAGTGACTCTCTCAAATGGCCGGTTTTAGCAACTTTCCTCTGCTTACCGTGCATGCTACAAGTATTAGAGGCTTGCGGTTGAGTAGCGGCTAAAGCCAGTGCATTGGCCTTCCACTTTCTCTGTCACCCGCTACCGCCGCAGCTTTCTACAGATTCCTTGGCATTGTTTGTGCGGGCCCGTGTCGTATGCGTGAGCGCGCCGAGAAGAAAGAACATATCAAGAAGTGGTTTCAAGAGGAAAGCACCAACAGCTAGTAGTAGTACTGGTAGTTGTAGCATTACAGACAACTTCCAGAGAGAGAGCTGCGACTCCTCTGCCGCCACCAGCTCGGTGGCTCCGGCTCTCTGTCAATGGAGGGACCTCACATACGGCTTTCCATAACCACTCCTCCGTCCTGTCCTCTCCCTGGCCCGACCTCTGCTGCCTCCTCTTTCTCATTCCATCTTCTCTAACCCCCCCCCCCCTGCCTCCCCCCCTCCAGTCAATGATCGCAGTTCTTTGTACTGTACTGTATATGGCCAATACAACATGCACAGATCCGCCGCTTATGTACTCCTTCATCGATTTCTTTCCAGAACAAAGGGAGGCATTTGACAGGTCATGCAATCACTCGTGCCATCCAGAGCTTTGTCAAAAGCCAGTGTGTGACTCCTTCGTAGGCTTTCTTCTTGCACACACCTCAAGGCAATAATTTCCTCCCCACCTTTTTGCAACCTTGAAGAAATCTGCTCCTGCCGGGGTAAAAAGTTGAGAATGTTGTTGTCACGTCGCTGTTCTCTCTTACAACTCGAAGGTGAAGAATTTGCCTGCGCATTATTTCCCAAATAACTTAGGCCACAGTGAAATAAAACTTCTCCTCTGTGGCGGAGGCTTCTGTACAGTGGAAAAAAGTTGCGACACACGCGCGCGCGCATATGCTTTCACAGCAGGGGGGGGCCGAAAGAAAGCAACCCATCCTCTTTCCACAAAGTGAGCACCCCAACACACGTCCTTCCTGTTTGTCATCTCCTGTGGCAGCAGCAGCTTTCTTGATAACTCTTTTCTTATGTCCCGCCGGTCCGGTCTATCTGATGCTGACTAACGCTTCTTACCTACTAAGCCATTCAGATCTGGCCGAAGAAGTGGCAGAAAAAGGGGTAGAGAAAGCTGCTCCGGCCTCGCTCGCCAGCACATTGTGCTCAAGGATAGCAGGGGCAGAAGAGTTGTAAGAGAGCAATTATAATTTCCATGCTGGTTAGACACAATTCGGTCAGGTGACGCCGTCCTGGGGGACGTCGGCGCATATTTGCCATGTCTACTGCATGCGTGTGTCACACATGACTGGAATGTGTGACAAAAGCTATTCAATTTGTTCGTGCCCAACAGTGATGCCACCAGGCAGGACGCGCACTCCACGGCGGCCGAGACCACCAGCAGCAGCGGCAGCAGCACCAAGCTCTTCTCTGGTTGTTTGGTCTAGCTATGACACCGACAATCCTGACGAAGCGAGGAAAAACAAAGCATTTTGGAGTAGATATTCCGCATTCTTTTCTTTCCCTCGGGGCTATAAAGTAGCTGCGCACACCTTGGCTCCGTTGATAAGTTCGATCTTGCTCGCACTTACGCGCAGCAGAATGCTGGGTTCTTTGTTCTGTTCCCCCACACAAATTTCCCTTCCCCTCCTTCTTAGTTTCATCTTTTTGGAAAGCCTTCAATTTTTCCTCTTTTTGGCAGCATCAATCTCTGCTTGCTCTGGCGCGCACACACCTACGTGTGTATCTGCGAGAAAGCCCGGGTTGGGAGGGAAGACAGAAGGTAAGGTAGGTAAAGACACAGAGACAAGCAAGTTCACCTCATCAAGATCACTTGAATAAGCACTTGAAGCAGAAGGAAGACGTAGGAAACGAAGACTCCGAGGGAGAAGAAGAAGCAGAGGAAGAAGAAGCAGAGGAAGAAGAAGCAGAAGCAGAAGACGAAGAAGAAGAAGAAGAAGCAGAGGAAGAAGAAGCAGAAGCAGAAGAGGAAGAAGAAGAAGAAGAGGAAGAAGCAAAAGAAGAAGAAGAAGAAGAAGAAGAAGAAGAAGAAGAAGAAGAAGAAGCAAAAGAAGAAGAAGCAAAAGAAGAAGAAGAAGAAGAAGAAGAAGCAAAAGAAGAAGAGATAAGAAGAAGAAATCGCAAATTATTATGCAACCAAGCCCGCCAGGCAAAGCTGCCGCCGCTGGGCATACATTGTGACGTCACCCAAGCTGGCGCTCTCGGACGTCTGGTTGCAGTGCATGTGCAACAACGTTGCTGCTCTCTTATCTCTCTCGTTCCAGAGTCCCCGGAGCATCTAATAGATAGATAGGGTGTGTGCCTGCCTGCCTGCCTCCCTCCGCCGCTACACTCACTTTTGCGTGATCTCCACATCAGTATTTACACCTTGCTTTCCTCTTGTAAAGTCGACGAAGAAGGTAAAGCAGTGAGCATGTAATTCCTGTCTTCTCCGCTCTCGTTTGTTCCCTCAAATTTCCTGGCAATCACGCTTGCTCCTCAGTTCATTTGCTTGCCAGCTCCTCCACCAGCCCACCCAGCCAGCCCAGAATGCCACATAAAGTCGAGATGCACCGTACTTGTTGGCAAAAGGTGAGCGCTGCGACGGCGGAGACAACGACGAAGACGACGGCGGCGGCGGCGGCGGCGGCGACGACGACGACGACGTAAAGTTATACAAACAATTCTATTAGGGGCATAAGCACGCGTGCTCTCTCCAAAACATTGAGGGAAAGGAGGAGTAGGAGCCGCTATCATCATATTAGGCTTTCTTTTAAAGGTGAAAAGTCGAAAGCAGCTAACCAAGAGACAATCCTTTGCATGAGTGAGAAATCATTACGACAGCCAATTGTTAAATGTCGTCAATAAACACAGGTAGCGACAGAGCAGGTATGAGAAAAGTCCTGTCGACGAAGACGACGACGCACGCATGTAGTTCATGTAGTCCCCCCCCCTTCCCTGGATGACTGTGCTATATCTTCTTATGCAATAAATGAGTCAAAGTCGACGTCGGTGTCGAATCGTCACCATATCGACGGCTGGCTGCACATATGCATGTGGATGAACCAGAGTTTTGTGGAGTGTGAAGAAGCGGTACAGCACTCCTGATGGGCTTTATACGGTGCTTCTCCCTCAATTCTCTCAAGCGTAGCCGAACACCAGCAGACAGACATGCCTATATGGAGTGAAATTCATTATACCTACACAACACACATTCTTCTCTCCTCCCTAATTCTCTCTCTCAATTTGCTCTGGTGTGTGGAGGAGCGCGTGCACGCGTGCGTGCTCGCGTGTGTGTGTGTGTGCCACGCAGGCAGCAGGGGCAGATACGACTGTACTATACTATGCGAACAATTGTCGCAAGAGGCAAGCCATGATACGGTATTTCCCAGTCGCCCTGATCGCTCGGCCGCAGACGATATCTCCTCTGCACTTTTTCATGCTGCTGCTCTTGTGGGCCTTCGTTTGCGCCCCCCCCCCCCCATCATTCTCTCCGACGCGCACGCGCAGAGAGAGAATGGACACAGGTAAACCAACTCCGTTCATTACTACCCTTCCTGGTACGATACATGGTGCTACTAAGTAAGTCAGCCAGCGGGGCGAGGCCACCTCGGCGGCCCCGGCGGCCGCGGCGGCGGCGGCGGCGGCCGAAATTTCCTTATCACGAAGAAATCGTTCTTCTCTCCTTCGTCGGCTGCGACAATCAGCCATGCAAGCTAGAGAAAGAGAGATAGAGAAGAGGGCGAGCAAGCAAGCCCAGGTATAAATTTACCCAGCATTGACAAGACGGTGGCGGCGGCGGCGCCGGCGCCGGCGGCAGAGGTCGCAGCCATCTCGGTGGCGAAACTTTCATGGTTCAGCACACGGAGAAAACATTGAACCTTTTTCTGCCAAGTTAGGCCGGAGCCACCCAGTGAAGCCAGCTCAACGCAGGCAATGTCAGTCAGACTGCAGCAGGAGATGAGGGCGTGTGGAAACTGCTTCGTACACAGGCCGAGCTTGTCGGACAAATATGACGACGATGCTCGAGTACACGCAGACCACGTACGTGGTGACGGAGCAGCAGATGGATAAGCACGCCATTGATCTGCACGTATGTGTATATTTTTTCGACATTTTCAATATCTTTTATGCGCATGTTGGATAAACACGATGATGGTTACGTTATGACGCGTCCTCTCCATGAGGGAACATGAAAATGAGTATAATGACTTCGGCGGTATCCTAATGTTTTCGCGTGTAGTACGAGCGGAAGAGAGCTCCGTCTCTCATCACCTCATCATCTTCGAGAGACCTTCTTTTTCTTCAGGTACGAGGGGGGCAACAGGTCCGGTAACGCGGGCTTCGTCGGACCCGCGCGCCTCAGAAATCGTTATGGCCATGCTGCAGTTTTTGCGTGTCTTTTCCTGCAAGTATCACGAATTGCATCCATGGTGGCGGATCTTGGTGGAAGACGACCACATCTCCCTGGCCAATGACATGGGCAGCTTGGACGACAGCTTCATGGGAAGCTGCCCCGGGCCGCAGAAAGCTGCTCCTCTGAGCAGACAAGGCCAACGGACGCACAGAGGGAGGAAGAGAGCGTACGACACTCCTGTAGTCTGTACTTGACGTAGTAGTCATTGTAGTAGCGGTGGGTAGCAGCATTGCCTTCCCCCTTCCACCAGTACATAGCCACTCTGGTGTCAATCTTTCTCTCCGGCACCTCCTTGTTGCTGCTGCCGCCGGCCGCAGCAAATTCCACCGTGTGCGGCGTCGCTTCCATGTTTGACTCTGATCCAGAGGCAGTAAAAACTGCTCTTCTTCTCCTCCTTTTTACCTCTCCACCTCAGGCAGGTAAGGGAAAAACCCGCTCAGGTTAAACCGTTCCAAAGGAGAAGGAGGTGGAGGTGGAGGAGGAAGAGGAGATGCCGTGTACAAACAGGCAGGTAGCGATATTCTCCTTGAAGCAGACGAGGTCGCCTCATTTCATCACATGCGCCAGCTCTTCTCTCTTTCTCTCTCTCTTTCTTTCTTTCTCCTCGTCGGTCATCGATACTGCAGACTTCTTCATGGGTGGTCTTGGTGAGTGAATTCTTTTTGCACTTGAGATCGACGACGCTGAGGTTCTCACACTGCGGCCGACACATTGAGGCAGGCGGCGGGCGATGCCGGCGCAGACGCCGACGTCATGCTCACAGCCTCGGCCCCGCATTGCGTGTGCAGCTCAGTGGCAGAAGACGATCGAGAAAGCTTGGTTAATACGACGCCGCTGTCGTCCAAGTCCTCCTCCTCCTCTTCCTCCTCTTTCTTGTCGTCGGAGTTGTCATGATCGTCACTGGAGTGGCCGCTGTCACTGCTCGTGTCACTTTCAGTGTCGGAGTCAGCCTTGTTCTCGTGCTCCTCGCCGCTACCGGGCACATCATCTTGATCCTCTTTCTTGCTGCTTTCTTTGCTGGCAGAGGTGGACTCTTCTTGACCTCTGCCCCCTCCGTCGTCTTGCGTCACAGTAGTAGCAGCTGCGGCAGCCGCAGAAGTCGACGCACTGTCAGAATCTCCCGTTGCAAGGGCGCAGCTGCTCGAGCTGCCGCCCCCGCCCCCGCCCCCGCCGCCGACGCCGACGCCGACGCTGGCGCAGTTGTTGTTGCTGGCGGCTGCGTTGGCGGCTGCCATGATCTGCTGACCGAAGGAGAAGATCGAAACCAAGCTTGTGATCTGGTCAATCTCCATGGCTGACTGCGGAGGAGGCGACGGCGGTGACGGCGGCGTGACGCCGGAGTCGAAGCTGCAGGACACGGGGCTCCCCAAGAGGCAGGGCGTAGCAGGACGGAAGGCCGGGTGGAACATCTGAAGAAAAGAGACGGACCGATTAGGTTGATGCGAGGACACAGAGTCGAGGGGCAGCAAGGCCACACAAATCTGTCGGCACGATAACTCACCTGATTGTTTGCAAAGCAAGGTGTCTCCACCTTGTCCTCCTTGATGGCTTGCTCCTCTTCCTCGTCCGCCAACTCCTCCACGTTGTCGCCACTTTCAGACTGTCTCCGCTTCTTCTCTGGAGCTTGGCCGCTGGAGATGTCGTCGCTGGTGGAGTCTTCGTCGCTCTGACTGTCACTAGAGATCTGACGACGCCTTTTGCAACCAACTCGCAAAAGTCCCAGGCCGGAGCAGTCGTCACCTAGTGGAGACTGATTCTCCGTCGACTTTGAGTCCATGTCGTAGATGGTGAAGTCAGTCGGTGACGTCAGAGGCAGCTGTGACACTGACGAGGAAGAAGCTGCGACGTCTGCTGAAGCTCCAGTCGCTGAACTCGACGCAGCTGGGGATGGGGATCTTGGTGGCGGCAGCGGCGGCGGAGTTGTCACCACTGGGGGCGCAGAAGGCGATGGCGACGTAGGCACCAATGTTGGCCCTCTTCCATTGGCCGGGTGGAAAGGTGCACAGTTATAGCAATACTGGAAGGGAACGCGACCGTCTTCATCACTGGTCCCGGCGCCACCATTACTTGTGCTGGCGTTGGCGCCGAGTTGGGCGCCGCCCGCCGCCGGGGAGATGTCGTTGCCGAAGTTGTTGCGCGCATCGCAGTCGCAATCGGGCTCATCGATAAAGCCCTCGTCGCTGTTCTGCTGTTGCTGCTGCTGTTGTTGTTGCTGCACTTGTTGCTGCTGCTGCTGGAGTTGTTGTTGCTGGAGCATGAGTTGGTGGTGTTGCTGCGCCATCATCATCTGGTGGTGCTGCTGCAGGAACTGCTGTTGCTGCTGCTGATACATGACAGCTGCCGCAGCCTGCTGCTGCTGTTGCATTTGTTGCTGCTGCATGACTGAAGCAGAAAAGGCCAAGGGGGAGGAGGTGTTGGAGGAGGCGGAGGCCACCGACGACTGGTGCTGATGGGACTTGTCCTCCTCCTCGGCGTCGGACTCCCCAGACGATTCGCAGTCCTCCTCGTAGTCTTCGTGATCGGGTGCGACGGCGTCCTCCTCGTCGTCGTCGTCTTCCCGTGGTTGTTGTTGATCTTGCTGTTGTTGCTGCACCTGCACTTGCTGTTGACCCATGGCGCCGGTCATAAACTGTCCAGTCATCATCTTGTAGTTCATGTACATGGTCTCTTGCATGTAAAGATCTCTGGCCTTATTAAGCACAGTGGCCACGAGCAAGTTCTTGTGGAGCGGCAGTCCGCCGCGCTGGTTGCGGCCCATTTGGATCTTGGAGAGCGAGAGGCCGATGATGCGCTGCACCTCCCCCAACGAGCTCATCTTGCTCGGGAAGTCGTCGCCTGCGTTCTGCATGGCGGCCACGAAAGTCACGCAATCGACACTCAAAGTCTTCTCCGTTCACACTTTACTCCTCGTACACCTCCTCACTCTCGAACGTCTCGGACGCGAGTGACCCAGCCCGACCGCTCCGGCCCTACTTATAACCTCGGGCGCGCGTGACGTCACAACCTACTTAGTAACCAATCAAATCACTCCGTTCTTCTGTTTCAAATCTTCTCAATGGATTGTCACTCCATCTATCCATAAACCTGGCGAGAGATGCGACAATACTATTAAGAGCGCTGCCGCCGGCGGCCCCGCGTTCGTCGTCTCCGTCCGCGGTGACGCGGGCGCTCCCTTTCCCACCGGCACTTCGCGCGCCAGACGCCGGTCAAGAGGAAAAAGGAGGGATTCGCGGACTCTGTCATCTTGCTCCAGTTGTAGCCGCCGCCGCCGGCCAGCGACCGTGCACGCATCACTCACAGTAGTGCACACACTCGAGCACACTTTACTCTCTCTCTCGTACGGTAGCCACAGCGGCGCCGACGCCAGCAGCAGCTCCTGCACCATCACCGGCGCCGCCGCCGCCGCCGCCACCACCGCCGCCGCCACCACCACCACCACCTCCACCTCCACCACCACCAGCGCCTCGCCCCAGGCAGCTCACGGGCGTTGTTGCCCCTCAGGAAGGAAGAGGAGAAGAAGAGCTCAAGATGTGCACTCATTGCGTGCAAGTCAATCGTCCGTCCGCGCACCCTTTATTTCGGGCCCCACCGCAACTGCCGTAGCCTCGTGACGCACGTCGGAAACGACGGCGCGCTCTAAAGGAGGTTGCGTGAACGCGGCGGACTTGGACCAGCTCGACGACGACGTCACGCACCTGAATGAAGTAGCTTCTCCAGACATGTTGTTATTCTCACATACGCATATTGCATAACTATAAACATGTGTCAGGCTAGGTCGAAAACGAACTGGACTGGGTGTTCTCAGCTCTTTATATGAAAAAGTAGTCAAATACTGCTTAAACACAGTTGCATTTCACTTGGGCTACCGAGTGTTTAAGTTTGACGACGTGGAATGGGGCTGCCTTTGCACTAGTGAACGCTCCTCAGACAAGTCTTATTTGCAACTCATAGAAGTGCAGTTACTGCATCACGTAGTAGCCATAGTGCATAGGACACAGTTCTCAGAATCTTTGACACTTTTAGGCCTGGGGTGCAGAGTTTCCACTTGATTGCAACGTTACGACGTATATGACATGCAGAAATGTCATATATGATATCTTTAACTTCAATAATCTTCAGAAACAAGCTTATTTTTTCAGGGCCATCCTTTTCGCGTCTTATTTGACCATGGGGTCTTAATATAAAATGTAAGTACTGAAGAAACACGTCAAGTCCAAGTTTTCGACCTAGCCTAAGCTGTGGGCTTGCGAGTAATTCCTTAAGACTTTGTCTTCCTCTGGGCCATGTACTCATCCAACTCCTTGTTCAGCCTCTCCTCCTCATATCTCCTGTTTTGCCGGTCAATGTTTTCGTAGTATCCGCCTGACTTGGGCCTGACGTAACGTGATTGATTCGCGGACGCCGTGACCCTGGGAGGGTTTTGCTTTGCATCCCTGACGAGATCGACGGGCTCCTGCTCCTCAAAGTCGAGGAGCATTGGTTTCTCGTTGAGGTAGACTCCATCGTAAAACTCCTTCGCCTCCCTGGCGCTGCAAGTGTTTTCTGCGCTGAACTTGACCTCGGCACGAGTTCTCTCGGAGGCCAGCGAAATGGACAAGATATCCCCGAAATCGCCAAAGAGATTCTCCAGATCCGAGATAGTCGTCTCCTTTGCGAGGTTGTCCACGAACAGCACCGGGGAAGGCGACTTCTGTTCGCGACCCTCAGGGACGTTGTCCAAAAGCTTCGTCGGCTCCATGTTGTTGCTGTTGGGCATAAGACAAGCAGAATGTTACGCATGGCAAAACGAGTACTTAAGTCTTCGCGCATCGTTACAGGGGCTCGTCCTTGAAACGAGCAAGTACAAACTATGGACATGATGTTTACTCAACACTCCGAATGCGCCTCATGCAGAAGCGGTGGTAAGAGCATCTGGACAAAGTCTAAGACAGTCAGAAAGTCGAGCGACCAAGACTCATCGGGGGAGGCTCGTCTTTCTTGGACACTTCCTTGGGTGCTAAGGGATCATGCTCGATAAGGACACTTGACTGGCGCCATCAGGCTGTCTCTGCCTCCGGAAAAAGTGGTTTCCTGCGTCCACGAACGCAGAGTGATGTTCCACGAGCGTGTAGTCGGTTTATGCCGTCTCCACTCTGCCTTGGTGACCTCAATTCCAGCCCCCACCTAGTTTGTAATGACCGTTTTGGCGCTATTGACACTCCCGGAACGACCTTGGGCAGATGTCGGCGCAAACCGTTCTGTTCCGTCCCTCCTGCTTAAGGCCAAGCTCTTGCTCTAAGGACTTAATAAGAACAAAGTGTTTTTGCGCATTGTGCAGGTCCAAATCGCTGGAGTATGTCCGCGTGTTGGACCTTCACAACCTTCAAGCAGCCAATCGAGACTTGTCTAGAATAGGTGCTAAAGACTCGTGTCACCCTCACTTGTCAGTGTTCGAAAAAGTTCATCCGCCCAGAAGCCTTCTGTGACTTCCTCGTCACCCTCTTAGAGTAGCCCTTCGAGGGAGACCCCGACACCTTGTTCACGTACGCGGCCCGTTGCTGCTTGCCCCCAGCCCATGCTAACGAACGTATGACTCTCAGACGCTCAAACTCTCCTCCCTGAACCTTCACGCTGACTTGGACGGCACTTCTAAAATGGTATCTGAACGTCGTCGCTATCGTCGCCCAAGTCTCTGGGCTCCCACCTGAAGGCGACGGTGATGGCGGGGCCTCAGTTCAGGATTTCACGGACCGTGGACGCTTGCGAGATGCGGCACGAACGAGAGATCGTCTCTTTCACCCCTCGACACGTGCCAGCGATGAGGAAATTATCATGGGCAACGAAAAGAAAAAGTACCTGACGACGTGACTGATGGCGACTGAGTGACGATGAACCAGGAGAAAACGCGGACTTCGATTATTTGGATAGGTCTGGATCGAGCTGGTCCTAGACGGATGGACAGCGTTGCCAAGAAGTTTCAGTCATCCTAGATACAGGACACGCTGTACTTGTCATATGGAGCTTGAAATTTTGAGTCAAAATATAAATAATATATATGTATGTGTTCCTTTAAGTGCTGTCAGGCCGTTTTGCAACGTGTGACTGCAAGATAGTAGCGAGCAGTCGCTCTCTGTGACTTTTTGCAATTTTCCCATGATGCGGAGGCGACAACGCCAACCTGATTGGACATTTTTGCACATACAAAAGGACCTTTTAGCATCCGCACTCGCACCCTTTGGGTAGCAAGGTCATCGCGGTGGGGCAGGACGTGAGGGCGGCAACCAGTGATGTGCGTATCACTCACTGGCGGCAACAGACTCATTCTCATCGCAGTTAAAAAGTCATCTTCGAACCGGTTTAAATTTTTCGACAATGATTACTCGCTGCTAAGAAATATGGGAAGAGCATGAGTCAGGCTAAAAAAAAGTGAGGAAATAAGTGACTTTTTCCAAATAATAACTAAAGAAAGTGCCAAAGAGTCACGTCACAAATTGTAGCAAGTCATCAGGGGAAACTTGCTTATGTGTCTTTTTTGGCGAGATCAGTGATTCTGTTTTGTGTTATCTTTCTACGCCGGAATCTCGATCTGCAGCTTGAATCTGCTTCTTGCTCACTCTATATCTTCTTTGCTTGAACCAAGCTGATAGATGAACGTGCTAAGAAAGATCACTTGACAGTGTCTCCTTTTCAGGATTGCCCACTAGCATTTCCTGCGGCCAGATTTCCATACACAGATCCAGACTTTGGCACAGGGTGTATACGTGGACACCGGATAGACCTCCCCTCGTGGTTTAGGTACCCATACCTTGTTATTGAGCAGCAGTTGATGTCTGTTACTACAAAATAGAGATATATTGTTGGCTGTTGATGCCAGTGAGAAAGAGATAAAGGCAACAAGTCCTTATGACTTTAATTCCCAACACAAAAGAGCAACAGATTCGACAATCAAACAACTGTGTTAACACTAGCTTTCCAATGAGGAAAACTTGGTAAGAGGAGTGATGACAATCACGATCTTCAGGCAGTCCTTGTTCGGGCCGCACAAGAAGTTGCTCTTTGGTTTGAAACAGCGCAGGTCGTCAAAGTCCAGCACGTTGTCAAAGTTCAAGATTTGATCGTCTCCACAGAAGAAATAGTTCCTGGTAATGACTTTTCTCACGTGCTCGAAGCCGTCTTGCTCTCCCATGAGGAGGATACCAATGTGGACTCTCTGTTCCTCCTCTCCATGGGTAGATATGGACACTCTCACTGTCTTCAGGACTCTCTCAGGCACCTCCAACCCGGACGGCTGGTACACCGTAAGGCATTTCTGGAACCACACGCCCTTGGGATAAACGTCCACGTTCCATTCTGAATGGTCCTCGCCCATGGACTCTTGGGTGTGCTTCTGAGCCGTGAATACTAGGCTGCGGCAGTGATATGACTGCAGGTTGTGGAAGTGCTCGATAGAGAGGCAGGCACAGAACCGCTCGGCCGTGTAAACGCGTGGCGTGAACAGGCGGGGATCGCTTTGGGCGTCCGGCATGCAGTTGCGGTGAAACTTCATCGCCGTCCGGATCTTCTCCACCAGCAACTCCGTGTGTGTCTGTGACAGCGGGTTGACTAGGAGGGAGGCCAGTTGCGCAGGAGTCATCATGGGGAATCTGATTGTCTGCAGAAGTTCTTGGATGTGTCCATCCATGTGCAGGTCGACTAGATGCTCTCCAGACCTTTCCATGGCATCGCGTTGGGCTTGCAGCCAACTGTCTACGCACTGAAAGAGCGTCATTTCGTCCTCCACGACGAGATCACTCCTTAGCAGGAAGTGCTGCAGAACGTCTGGTTCCATATGCGGAAAGTCAACGTTTTCCGATACCTTTTGGAAGTTGGTCCGGATAAAATCGAAACAGAGAGAGGCCACATCCATGTGGCCCGAAGCTAAGGCAAACTGGTACCAGGAGACTGCCTGATTTCTTTTGCATGCCGTCGACACGTTTCTCGCCATGTAGTCCAAGCCCAGGCGAAGCAGGTCGCGGACATTATACTTGTCCGCCAGACTGACCAGAGGGATGACGGTGGCGTAGTCCAGGACAATTTTGCCTGTGTAGAGGTATTTCAAGAAGTCTTCGAAGACTGCCTCTCCCGACGGCGTCTCGCGCAGTACCACGCGCTTTTCTTGACTCTCACTCCAGTTCGGATTCATCAGCATGATCTGAAAGACGTCGGAAGAGGCGCAGAGGATAAGACGATGAGATGGATACTCCACGTTGCCAACCACCAGCACGACGTCAGACATAAGCCGCTCGGCATACAAGTTGGCAATCTTATTGATGACGGTGCTAGAGTTATCCACGATGGGCTGACCCTGGCCGCTGCCGCCACAGGACATCTTCGAGCGCTTGTGCGACTCCAGTGTGTCCTCCCAAAGCTTATGGTGCTACTTTCTGGTTCCCTCGCAATCTGTTCCAGCTCAGCCTCAAAGTCTAAGCCAAGGACTTTAAAGCTCGAGCTGCAGTCAGAGCTTAGTGAGTTGTCAGCAGACAGCGAGCAAACCCTCAGCAGCAGCCTTCAGCTGCTCACCATTGGCCTGGCTTTGTAGCTGTTGCTGCGTAGAATGTACGCAGTGAATCGCGTCATTCAAGGTCGCCGCCGACTGCTCAGAGTGCTCGTACATTTCGTGTGCGTGAGCACGACACATGCACAGTTCTAGTTGGCACATGTCTGGCACATGTCTAGCACATGTCTAGTTCGTTTCTAGCGTTGTCGTTGACCCCGACCGGGGTAAGATTGAATCCGACTGCTACGGCCACACAAACGTTCAGTACAGTAAGTTCTAGACGGCCACGTTGTCAACATTCGTGCTTTCACCTTCATGAGGGACAAACTTTATTTGAGGAGTAACGAGTTGACGTACAAGAGAAATAAGTCAGGTTAGGTTCAAATATGCGTGCATCTCGAGTTATTTGCATATCTTCCTTCTTATCTCAGAAGTATTTCAATCCAGTGGTCGTGCTTCATCCAGGAGTTGCCCAGGTACCCGTCACGAACCTGAGGTCCCATTTTCTCCCTTGACCAGGGATGAGTAGAACGCCTCTAGATTGGAGTAGGCCTTCATGGCGGTGCCCAATCTGTTTTCAATAGAGGACAAGAGGTGGCCTAAGACTCTTACTCCACCAATGCAGCAAAATATACGCATGGAACAAAGCTGCTCACCTGTTAAAATCCTGCTCCACCTTGCTCACTTTGGAAGGCCTGCACACGACGACAGTAGAAGATTCTTCCGGAGAAAGAAACCGACGGACTAATTTCTTCCCAACCCTGTTCAAGTCAGATATGGTCACTGACAGGATTCTCTCCATGAGTGACCTCTTAAAGTCCTGAGACTCTCGATACAAGAGATTAAACAAGGCCTCTTCAACCACTCCGGCGACGGACTGCAATGCCTCTACTTCCTCAAAGATAAGGGAGCTCTTGGCTGCCTCCAGTTGCTGTTCATCCCACACGAAGCCTTCTTCCAACGGTTCATGCAAGAGCTTTAAGGCGGCCTCGAACGCTTTATCTGGGTGAGTGGACTTGGTCAGGCCCAAGACCAAGGTACCCTGGTTCACGTTCACGGAGAGGTTATACCCATAAACGAGACCCTCTCCGCGAAGCTTGCGCCACATTGGTCCCTGGAAAAAATGCGATCACGTCGCTAAGCAGATTCTAATAGCCCATCGGCGCTGCTCACCTCGATCTGTGTCACATACTGGAAGTACAACTTCAGTGGAGCCAAGTCGGGATCCTCTCGACATGTAATCCCCTTGACAGTCCTCAACACGTAGCTGGTCTCCAGGGCTCCTAGACCGACAACGCAGTGTCGGATGGGGCAGTTTTCAATGGTGCAAAACTCGCTGTCTCTGTGAAACGTAGGGCTGCAAAAGAAGCCGTCGTACCCTGAGTCATGAACCAAAAAAGGAGACATTCACACATACATCACTTGGCTTTTGCGGTCTTTCCATACAGATGCTAAGTTGCTCGGTGGGTCCAAGGTAGATCTCGCAACAAAGATTGTGATGCACTCGAGAATGCGCTTCTGTGCCTCCGCCAAGGCTGCCAGGATCTGACCTTTCTTTTCTTCCACTTCCAGGTCCTTCAGCAACCTTTGCAAGAAATCTTGCTGATACAGAAGACTGTTGATTCTCTGATTGCAGTTGGGCGAGAAGTTCAACACCCTGGACACCGTGTTGGTTACAATTCGTCCCTCTCGCTTCATGTCAGCAATACTGTTAAGCATCTTGGTGGCGACAATTCGCACACGTCCCTCCGAGCTGACGTCCGACCGCGTCAGGAGCTGCTGCAGCCACAGACACCCACTTGCAACCTTCTCCTTTTCCACGTGAAGTTCAAGGCGAAGGTGCTGGCTAAATGCTCCAGATTGGAATCGTCCGCCACTTGAAATTCCAAGGTGACTAAACCGCCCCAGGGTGTCCTCATTCAGTTGACGAATAACTTCTTCATGGCTCAGACGAGGTGAGGATTCATCGGCGCAGAGATTAGATTCAAGAAGCAGTTCTGACAGAAGGGGTAAGTAAGGTCGAAGATCCTATCGAGAACCAAGGGCGTGCACTCTGTCCTCATCAAAGTAGTAGGCGTGACCGAAGAATACTCACAATTGGAAGAGTGGAGGTGTCAAGTATGGCCGATATGAATGCGAACTCGGTCTTGACCCTACAGAGGAATGTAGGAATCAGCGCGTCGTTTTCAGTACACTCCACACCGTGAAAGGATATGGAGTCGACATTAGGAATCTGAAAATAAAGACTGTGAAGGACACAGTTACGAGCAGTTTCAACGGCGGTAACCTTGAAACCAGCAAGCAGCTCCTTTGGAGGCTTTTTTTCATTCTCGTTTATAGCGTCGTCCAACTCGGTGGCTTTCTGCTCCAGTCCGTTCACTCCCAACTTTTCCTGCTGTTGCTTCACCCTCTCCTCCTCGTCCTCAGCCATGGTTGCTTGCAAAGCAACACTAGGCAGGCCAAGGACAGTGACTGACGGACCAGATAAGATCTTCTCCAGTACACAAATCCAAAAGATGCTGGTCTCATCAAGAAAAGATTTGTAGAACCTTACCGGATCCATCCTCTCTGCAAACTGCAACGGACTCGATTGCTCACATCCACGTACCGTGACATAGACATCATACTCACGTCTTTCTCATCCCTGCCATAAAGCGTGTCTCCAATAGCCATTCCAGCAAGCAGGTCGTGAGGATATCGCTCTTCCGCAGCCAGATGCTCAGCGATTCTCCGCTGTATAACTACCTTCATCCTGGACTGATCAAAAGTGTCCACATCGATAGACTCGAGCGTTTCCATGAGCATCCCTTTGACGTGGGAGAGCCTGCCCAAGGGGACATTGTCGAAGGTCACGCGGATGACGCAGTCACTTTGTTCCACTATCGTGTAGCTGACACTGTCAAGTACAAAATGAATGTAGCACGTATGCACATTACGTATCATATACACTGTTATGAAACCCACCTGCTGGCGCAGGGATCATCACATTCCACAAATACAGCCTGGAGGGGACTAACCGAGGATTCGGTAAGGTACTCCATCAAACAAATTGTAGCTAAATTCCGGACTAGATCTGTCCCATCTAGCCCCCTCCAGGCTATGTAGACCAAGCCGTTGTCTTCCTCATCGGAGGGATAGGACACACTCTTCTCCACGGACTTTTTCAGAGGAGGGCACTCAGACATCCAAGGCCGCGAAAATGGAGTCGTCCTCTCCTCCACCAGTTGTTCAACTTTATCTATAACGCTGAACAAAGCCTCTGGTTCAACAGACCCAGTAACGACAATGCAGAGATTGTCGGGGCAGTAGAAGCTCTTGTGGTAGGCGACAACCTTCTCGTGACTAGTGCTTTCTCTCAAGTTCTTCAAGATTCCGCCCGTCTGGCTCTTGTAGCCACATCGTCCTGGAAAAAGGGCGCGCTCCAGCTCTCTGACAACAGTATCAGCGTCGGAGTTTTCTCGTCCTTGCATCTCACAGTAGATGACGCCAGCATCTTCACCGTCTCCATTGATGTGATGCACTTCGGTTTTATAGGCGGCAGCAGTCAACGTAGGGAACAGCACGTGCTCAATGTAGACTGGCAACATGTTCAAGAACCCCTGAGAACCAGCAGTCTCCATGGTGTAGCTGACAATATGAAGTAGAGGGTCAAACGTTCACATGAAACCATATACCGGTAGCAAAATGTTTCTTTTACCAAGTATGGTCGATGTCCGTCCACGCGTTCGTACCGGAGGAGAGACACCTGTTGGATATAAGGTCGAGTACTCCTTTGTACGGCATCTGTCTGCTCCCCGTGAACACTAGGTGCTCCAGAGTGTGAGGAAGTCCGTCGTCGTCGTGCGCCTCTGTGGCCAGACACAAGTAGCCCTTGACGAGCGGGCCTGAGACGTCCGCCAGCACCAGCTTCATGCCGGTGAGGGAGGACACAAACTTCGTGACTTTGATGCCTCCGGAGGAGATGGCCTCGGACTCAACACGCCAATGACCAGACATGCTGATTTGTCGTGAAGACCGGACTTCAAAGAAGACCTAATTATGCGGTTTATATTTCTTTGTAGATGTCAACAAGTCGGACGTAGGATGATCCTTCTGGTACGCTAGTTCTACGATCTGACTACACTGTAGGGGTGGGCCGAGCACGCTAGTCTCGAAATGGATTTTCCCCCAAAATTTTCAACTTCACAGAATAATATGTACTAGAGATGTGGGCGGACTAGGCTCAGCTCGGAGTTTCATCTTATGGCTCGTCATGTCTTGAAAAGAATTGTCACGAGCTCGACCCACCCCTAGTCTCGCAGCTGATTTCCATGAGGTCGCAACTCCTCCGTGGGTTTGGGCGCCAATTTTGAATTCGTCGCTAATGACGCGTTGTCGACAATGAACGCGTTCAAGAGCGTCACTGTGCACTTGGGCCGCGTTACCTTGCAGGATCGGGCAGCCAAACGTTGTCCTCGAATCTCCACAAGCCGACTTCACAAGCGTACTTCTTGACCTCGGTGGCCTCGGTGTCGGTAATGGGACGGTCGATCTCTTCGTACGCAGTAAAACCACCCCTTGCCCTCTTCTCCCCCTTGCCAACAGTGAACTCGGGCCTGTATTGTTCCATTACGTTGACGTATGTATCCTTGGACACCTCTTCCGCCAACCAGCGCATTATGTTTTTGCCTTCGTCCACATGATTAGGCATCACTAAGTGTCGGACAAGCAATCCCTTCTTGGCGAGGCCGTCCTGATCGAACACGAGGTCCCCAACCTGCTTGTGCATCGCCTTGATGGCTGTCTTAGCTACTTGGGGGTAGTCTCTTGCCTTGCAGTACCTCTGACTTGTTTCTGGGAGCCAAAATTTGAAGTCGGGCATGTAGATGTCGATTAGACCATCCAACAATTCAAGTGACCTCTCCGAGTCATAGGAGCTGGTGTTGTAGACTATGGGCAAGTTGAAGAATTTCTTCACAGCGACGTGAATGGCCTCAATCACCTGAGGGACAACGTGCTCAGGGGTGACGAAGTTGACATTGTGACATCTAGAAGTCAAGTTGTGCACACGTGACATACCTGTAAACGTGCTGTAAACGTCCATATCGTTACCGACGTACTTGGTCTCATTCTGCAATTTCAGCATGAGGTCCGCTATCTCGTCAGCCTCCAACTCCCACCCCTTCTTGCGCTGGCTGATATCCCAGTTCTGACAAAAGACGCAGCGCAGGTTGCACAAGCCGAAGAAAATGGTGCCTGAGCCATTCCAACCTGTAAAGGTTGTTCGGTATGTATAGTCATTTCTCATAAACTCATAAGTCCACCAGCGTGTGAGATACCTTGCAGGACTGACTCCTCCCCGAAGTGGGGGAAAGCGGAGCTGACGACTGCGAGTCTGCCGGTGTTGCAGGCGCCCTTGGCGTCCTTCATGCGATCGACACCACAATCGCGAGGGCAAAGGCGACAGTCCGACAACTCTTTTTTGGCCTCGGCATCTCTCTGAGCCAACAAGCCACTCTTCAGGGCAGACTGCGCCACCGGCTCGTAGTTCTCGACCACGAAGGGCGGGGCGAGGTGCAGACACCTCCTCAAAAGGGTACGTGGATTTCTCCGAAGCATCTCTAGCCTGTGATAATGAAAAAAGCACGATGAACTTACTCTTAGTCAGAAGGTCAGACCACATTCCACTTTATTGATCAGCCCATGTTGTGCCTATTCCCTTCACCCCGACGATGAGTGTCTCGGTACTCGTCCCAGTTTCTCTTTCTCTGAAGTTCCTCCTCATCGTCTCGCTCTTCTTTCTCCTCCTTTTCCCTTGCCTCCTCTTCTTCTTGTGCTCTCGGGTCAGGCATATCTTGGAGAGCTTTGCTCTGGTTCTCCGGATTGGGAAACCAACCCTCTCGCACCCGCTGGTCGTAAAACTCCTCTATCGACATCACAGGCACGTTCTTGTAGCCCATGCCAAACACTTCCTTCTGGGCGGCGTCACGCGTGATGATCACCGGCTTAAGCGGCCGAGTCTTCTTTTTGTTTTCCACCGGCGCCTTGCCCGCCCTCATCAGTCTCATGTGCCTGAGGAGCTGCTTCTCACTCCCGAATGATGCTAAGTCGTCCACACACTCAATGACAAAGCGCTCGATGGTAGCTAAGTGAAACTCCCGGACAGCCCCTTCGTCGGAGCCTTCTCTCTCAGCCACCTCTTGCAAGATCTTGAGCCGCTCTTCCAGCTCTTTTCGTCGCTTGAATCGTCTTACAGCCGCCTCACGCTCCACAGTCATCTTGGCCATATCCGGCGGTCTGGAAACTGTTTCCCCGGCCGTCTCCTCCTCCTCGTCTTTGACCTCGGGTGGAATTTCTATCCCGGAAGCGAGGCCGTAATCTTGACACCGACTCAAATAGTCCCTGTAGTAAGCTTCCTGTATTCGAATGACTTCGGCCCTTGTATCCGCCGCTCCATCTCCTTCGTCTGTCAGCCTCCCCTGGAGAGATCCTAGCAACGCTGGCAGCAACAGGTATTTCAGATGAGCCGTGGCCACCTCTTCCACGCCCTCGTTGCGCGAAAAGATGTCAAGGGCGGAGACCAATCGAGTGCCGTCTTCCAGAATGAGGATGCCCCGGCGGACCTTCGACTGGAAAGAGGAAGACCGGGGATCCTCTGACGAAGAAGACAGCTCGTTGTGCAGGCGGAAGCCGGTGTCAAACAGCTCGGAAAGGGTCTGGGAGGAGTCGTCGTTTGCCAAGGGCTGCTCCGACGTCATGCTGCCCGTCAACAAGGGTCGCCTACTCCTCGCTGAAGGCGATGGTGCAGACGTTTATGTGCTGGTCCTCCAGAAGAAGTCAGAGCTGCCTTCCAGTTCCAGAACACAGAGAAGTTAAAAGCACTGTAGATCAAAACGATCACAAGAGCAGCCTAGAAACATAGCAATATGAAGAATTATCCAACTAAAAAATCTAAAGAAATCATTTGCAAATACTAAAACTTCATGAATGCTAAAAAAACACGCTCGAGCAACGCTGACTAGATCGTTTATGTGGCAACGCTGTCTTCAGTGGCGACCTCTTGTTTACTCTATGAGATCCATTCACTTCGGTTTCTGATTTCTGTTTGGTGTTTGCTTCCGTCGCCTTCTTCCACGTGCGATCACAACTTCGACCCGGTCGAGTACACGGAGAAGCCGTTCGACGGCGTCATGGCTAAGAAGCGGAAGAGCAAAGCTGCCTCGACCAGTGCCGACGGTAAGACTCCCAAGAAGTCGGGCAAGGCCAAATCGCTGAAGAGCAAATGTGACGAGAATGAAGATGTAGACTTGGTCGTCTCGGAGTCGGCGGAAAGTGCTCCGGTGGAGTGGCAACCCGAGGACCCGGACCCCACAGAAGACGGAGACGAAGACGACGAGGTGGCTCACGGGAACTTTGTCAAGGACCTGGCCGCTTTAGAGGGGGCGCCAAGGTGAGCCATTCCTGGCCTCACAAGGCCAGTCTATACCTACGATAACTTCTTGTACTATTCGAGCATCTGATTTTAGATTCTTGCACTTCAATGACCGTCGAGGTTCTGACTTGCCATTCGCTCAGCTGTTGTCGTCGTCCACGAAGGCTTCTGCCGAGTCCAAGCCTCCGAAGGTGTCGATAGAGTCTCTGTTGGTCGACTTGCCGGAGTCAAAGTCTGGAAAGGCGCTGAAGAAGAGCTTGCGGCGAGTCGTACAAGGAGAGGATGAAGACTCGGCGAGCAAGAAGCTAAGAAGGCCTACCGCGGAGGAGAGCAAGGAGTAAGACTTGGCTGTTTGGTCAGGCGCAATCTTCAGATTAATTACGGTGGGTTTTTATTCCTTAGGAAGCGTTCTTTTAAGCTTCCTGCACCTCTAACCACTCCCGAGAGCGAGCGTGCCGCCCGAAGTGCCCTGTACACTCGCACCAAGGAGGATGTCCGAGTTTGGGATGCAGTTGTACATTCATCAAGAGCAGCCGACACGAAAAAATTTCCGCTGGTCAAGCCTGACATGAAACTGGCCACAGCAAAGGAATTTTCAGCGGCATTCAAGGTAAATGAGTTACAGATACACATGGAGATTATTGTCACGCTCAACTAATCGGGGATGTCCTTACTCTTTAGCCCAGAAATGCTCTGGAGGAGCAGGTAATGACTTTGCTACAAGGAAGCAGGTCGGACAAGAGTGACGAAAAGGATGCTAGCGAGGAGTCTGTCTTTGCCCAGATGACTTGGCGCGAAGCCGAAGAGAAACGTCGTGACTTGACCCGTCTCCGTATGCTTCAGTCCTACCATGAAGCAAAGATCAAGCGTCAGAACAAGATCAAGAGTAAAAGTTATCGGAAGATCTTGAGGAAGCAGCGGGCAAAGGAGAAAGCGAAGGAAATGGAAGAATTGCAGCGAAATGATCCCGAGGCTGTGTTGGAAAAACTCCAAGAGTTAGACAAGACGAGAATACTGGAGAGGGCGTCTCTCAGGCACAGGAACAGTTCCAAGTACTTGCAGATGCAGGCCAGAAGAGGAAAGACGGACAAAGAGGTGAGTTCAATATTTCTTATTATTATTAAGGCACCGCCATGATGGTACTTCTTTGCCATGCGCACTCTTCCAGAGCCGAACGAAGGTTAACGACCAGATCAAACTTCACCGCGAGCTCACTGCTAAACGAGTTCCAGAGGGTGAAAAAGAGGATGACGATGACTTCATAATAGATGAAGGTGCAGAGCAACCTCTGAATTCAGATGGTGAATCATCGACCACCTTTGAAGAGAAAAAGAAAAAGGCTAAGGAAGAAACTCTTGAAGAGTTTCATGAACGGTTAGCGCAGGCAGCCACTTCAATTGACGATCTGTTCTGCGAGGCTGGTAGGACAATCCAGCAGAAGATCGCCGAGGCCCAGGAGAGTGACAATGATGAAGAGTTGGCACAGGCAGAAGACCAGGCAGAGGCGAAGGAAGAAGAAACAGCGCTTGAAATGAAGACAGACACGAACACGACTGTAAAGAGTAAGCGAAAGGATGCGAAAAAGCGTTCGGAGGAGTTGCTCGACCCGGAAAAGTTTGTCAAGAGCGTCGATCTCATGCTTCCAAACATGTTGAGTGAAAAAGACGCAGGAAATGAGGATTTTGACTCACAAGAAGCAGCGATTGCCGAAGCTTTCGCGGATGACGACGTCGTTACCGACTTTAGGTAAGCTTCGAGTATCATTGCTTGCTTTTGTCATTTTTAAGCACCTTCATCTGCTGTGTAGGTCAGAGAAGCAGGCGCTGGTGGAGAAGAACAAGCCGAAGGACATCGACCTGACCCTTCCAGGCTGGGGCAGTTGGGGTGGAGAGGGAATCAAAATCTCTCGCCGCAAACGCCGCCGGTTCATCATCAAAGCGCCACCGGCGCCCAAGCGTAGAGATGAAAACCGAGGACATCTTATCTTGAACGAGGACGCTGACGCCAAAGCCCGGGCACATCAGGTATGTACGAAGCTGACGCATGTAGAAGGTAAATCCGGGCTTGTTAAACATTATGCATTTCCTGCAGGTGTCGTCTGTCCCCTTTCCCTTCACCTCAGTCTCGGACTTCGAGGCCAGCATTCGGCTGCCGATGGGGAGCACCTTTGTCCCGAGGACTGCGTTTAAGAAGCTCATCAAACCACGTGTGGAGGCAAAGAAAGGCGCAGTCATTGACCCCATGGATGCAGAAGAGCTCATCAAAAGAAAGATCATGTAAACAATAATCGTGAATGAGGTTGCACGACCTCATCTGTGAACAATGTGATAACCGCGAATTAAGTGACGGTTTCCACTTTTTGCTATCTTATCAATGTCATAATGACATAATGCAAGCGTTTTCAATTCATAGAACCTGTCAAAACGCATGACCTAACATCAATGACATAACATCTTGTTGTTGCTCTGATACCTCTCATTTTCCTACTTTCAACACGTATAACCTTCAAGATGATGAGACTGTTGAGCAAGGGGGGCAATGAAGCTCCCACGATTGCCCCAGCTTATTCTTAGGGGACAAAGGACGACGCCAGAAGAGTCGACGTCAGGTAGGACTGCCTCTTCAACACGGTATGCAGTGGGCAGTCCTTACGAGACGTCTTGGTGTCTACACACGGCCTCACGCTTTTGCCCACTGCTGGCCATGGATGTCTACTTAAGTGCAGCAAGGGGCTTTGTCATGCAGGAGTCACCGGGGTCGACGGCATCTAGAGTGTCATGGGCCGGTTGGAGGCTTTCCATTCGGTATCAATGAAACTAGTTAAAGTTAAAACTTTATCTATGTACCCGCGCGTACGCACTACCCACTTCGTTGGGTAGAAAAACACATAAAGCGCTATGCGTGTGTTTCTGACACGTACAAGCGTGCCTCCCGCGCTCATCACGTACTTCTCGCTCGTCACACGCGCATGCGGCCCTTGCGCTGTACATATAAGATTATTGATGTACAGCGTGAGGCTCTCTATGTACTTTGTCTGTCACGTCAGCCGCTGCACGGATCATCAGACAATCGGTGGTCAGCAGATGCTACTTCTCATGACTTCCCAAGCGCTTACATGGCACTGATGTCTGAGGCCAAAATCGAGGTCCAAAGTTCCATTTAGTGCAGCAATGGAAATAGCTGTGCAGCATCAGCATTTATCAGTAGCATAGATAACCATCAGGAGGCATCTATGGCAGGAAGCAGAAGTTAGAGTTTCTGCTCACTGTGAAGGCAAAAGTTCTAATTTCTACTACTCACTGTGAAAGCAGAAGATACAAGCAGGGGGCTGTGAGTCGGGCAAACCCGGCAAGCCAAACTGTTGCTCGACCTGTGGACTGAAGGGCCGCTACCATCACCATAGTGAGAGCAGGAGACCGAGGAGCAGTGAGCTGTTGTAAAATGTATGTAATCTATGTGATGTTAGAAAACACAACGTGTTCTAGGGGACACCTGCAGCTGGCGAGCTGGACTGGCAATATCTAAACCCAAGTCAAGTACGTGATGTCGGGTCCCTCCTCCAAATTGGGAGGCGGGGAAGACATGACGAAGTTCGAAAAGACCCGCGAACTTAAGGAGCACATCGACAAGATCTGCGAGGACTACATCACGGACCTAAGATCGAAGGAAATGCGGATCCGTCAGAGGGCCGTGGCGCTCTACTTCATTGACAAGCAAGCCCTCATGGCTGGCCGCGAGAGGGGCCAAGCCCAAACCGTCGACTGCTGTTCCCTCCGAGAGGAACACATTACCCTGGATCGTGTGCACGAGTGTGAGTGTTCCGATGACATCGTCGTTTAAAACCTCGTGGCTGATGCACCCGCTTTCTTTACAGCCAAAGAATACGTGGTAGAATTTGACTTCCTGGGGTATATTCACTTCTACGCGTATGTAGCCGTGGGGAAGCGCGTCTGCAAGAACGTTCAGCTGTTCATGGACAACAAGAAAGGCTCTGACGTTCTCTTGGACCGCCTCAACACTTCCATTCTCAATGAATATCTGAACGGCTTAATGCCCGGGTTGACAGCCCGGGTGCTCCATACCTACAACGCATCAATTACGCTGCAACAGCAACTGGACGAGCTAACTGACGAGACCGACAACCTTCGAGCCAAGGTAAGGCACCATTTTGTTGATGTTTTCGTTAATGGGATTTGAAATGATTGTTTGTCATTCCAGATGCTATCGTACAATCGCGCCAACCGTGCAGTGGCCGAGCTCCACAATCACCAGAGTGCAGTTCGCAAGACCCACAACGTGTCTAAGGCTTACCTCCGGGAGAAGATATCAAAGAAGAGGAGGGCCATTGCCGTGGCCAAGGATCGTCTCAACGATGCTATAAAGACTTACGAAAGCGCTTTAGACAATGGTAACTTTGTCATCATAAGAAAGAGCAAAAAGGAGAAGAGGGAAGAGGCTCTGGAACGGTTGAATAAACAGCTAAGGATGCTGGAAAGGCAGGAATCCAAGAAGGAGAGAGACATGGAGATCATCCTCGCCAAGTCGAAGTTGGACTACTTGGATCCGCGAATCTCTGTAGCCTGGCGTAAGCGCCTTGACGTACCCATTGAAAAGGTGTACAACAAGACGCAGCGGGAGAAGTTCGGCTGAGCCATCAACACGGCCGGGCCTGACTACATCTTCTGATGGGGTCCGAGGGCGTGCCCGTCTACACCCACAGGACTGCCAATCGCTGATCGTGGCTCTGCACAACTGGCGGTCTTGTACCATAGTACACTGATCTTGAGGAATTCGTTGTGAGCGTAGATCTGCCTGCACAAGGACTCTCAGCAGGAAAAAGGGACTGGGAAAAGCCTCGTGACTTCCTCCAACTATGATGACAATCCGAATTGCTCGATAATTGTTATGCCTGCTAAGAAACTCCCAGCTCATTCATAAACTAGGACACTGCAGCACTCGATCTTCTGCTCATCCTCTCCCCAAGATTGCTGAGGCTCTAATCTCTCTCGGGGGGGCTTAGCTCAAATGGCGTCCCCAATCTGTCCATCAGGCACCTTTTCTAGTCGTTTATATTTGCGTAGCCGACATGAGAAATGGCGGCTCTAATTGCTAGAAAATTTGACTTTTAGTCTGACTTCTTATTGCATTGGACGTACTACATGCAAACTGTTGGTCACTTTGTCACAACCTCTCTTTTTTATACCAGAAGTACATGACTGTTGAGACAGAGAGTAGTGAAGAGTAGAAGAGGTTGATGGAGGTTTGTGGTGCATTGTTGCATCCATCTTTGGACCTGGGTAGCAGAAAAGGAACACTTGACTCTACACATCTAGAAGCACCTGTTGAGTCCTAGTCTGTTACCTGCATGTGCAGTACTCCACATGAATGTTGTAAGTGCCTGACCTATGGATGCAGTAGCGCTCATCACCACCGATGCCAGGCTCACCCAACCATGCACAAGAGCGGATGTAGCGCCAGTTCCCATTTACTGAAACATCACGATATAGAGTGTTTCGGGTGACGTTCGGCAAGGACTTTTACAGGCATGGATAGTAAGGTGGCAGGGCCAATTTCCCCACGTTTGAACATTCCTTGGCAGCTCTGGGACAGCCTATTGTTCAAAGATATATGATGCTCTTACTCAATGATTCTAAGATGAAATATTTGATGTAATAGCGATGAACGTGAGAGAAACTATTGAATATCGCATCCCGTACAACATCCATGTTGCCCACCCCTGCCAAGTTAGGTTTGAACAACCGCAGTCTACAGACTTCTTTTAAGCGTCCCTTCCACTCACCTTTCTGTCTCACCTTCCTGCACATTGTGGATTGTAGTCCAGGCAGGTGGTCCCTGGGCTTCGCCTGCTTGCAGTCTGTGATGGGGAAGCTGGTGTTGTCAAAAGGGTCCGCGCATTTTGGGTCACCGTCAGAGCGGCAAACCCAACACTTGATTGCAGAACCTAAACCAGTCGTGCTACATCAGAAAGGATGTTTAGATGCGTCGTGCGTACATCTCTAAATTGCGTCTGTCACTTTGAGAAGTCCACTGACTTCAACATTGGCACGAGTAGTTTTGGGCGATTACACCATGGCCGGGGAGCAGAGTAGTAGTTCTTATTGCTTCCTGTACTAACGTTACCTGTGCGCTAAATGTTGACAAAAAATGAGAGCCTTCATGGCCATAACACCTGTCACATGCAGCATAGTTTATTCCAGACCAGTTACGCAATCTCACCCTGATCGATGGAGAGAAGATAGAAGAAGGCTATCACAATGACTATTGAACACTTGCTAGACACATGGCTGATCTGTCGGGGCCACCACTCATGCCTAAAAAGTCTCTTCATAAAGGTCATGATTGGCAAGAAACCACCAAGGTCCTATTGGTCTCTTTTTTCCTCAGCTCAGCTTCTCCTGCCACTGCCAAGAAACAAACAAGAGTTCACACAGGTAGTCGACGTCAGACATGGAGTGGGTGACAGTCAGGTTTGAGGCGTACTCGTGACCACAGTTCTGTGGGTGTGACCAGGACGTGACGAGATACTTTGACGGGGAATTCTACCAATGAGATTCGCAATGACATGTGAAGTCTCACTTGGATGAGCATGTGTACAAAACATGATAGCCAGAGCGATAAGGAGAAATATGTGCACAGTAGTGGTGTGACAATCGTTGTGCATTCTCCGGACTCTCCGGTATTGCATCCGAGACGTCTTCGTAGACGTTGTTGGCCTTTGTCAGCTGCAGCCGCATGTACTTCGCCGCGAAGTACATCTCTGTTCACTCTGCTACTGTCCTTGTTTATCTTCCTGGGTGTGCTCAAGACTGTGCACCAGTGATATGAAACAGAATATTATGTATGTAAACGTATTGCACAAATCACTGCTGCTCGGACATAGACACACACTTGTAAAGCGTACCTGTCGACCAGAGGACGCCATTGTTTGCATACGCAGTTGAGGCAAAACCACATGCTAGATATCAAATGAAGTGTTGTTAAGAAGGAAGTCATGTTGTTATTAGTCTTCAATTCGTGCAGTGAACTGATTTTTCAAGATGGAGAGGAAGAATTGGACTCGATAACATCGTCACAGGAAGTGGGAGAGCTTAGTTGCAAGTTTCTACCGTTGCTGGCTTCACACAAGAACCTGTCCCTGATCCTGGGCAACGGACTGAAGGTCGTGGGCAGTGAGAAGTCTGCCAAGATCTTGGTTGAGAGCATCGGTGACGAAGCCACTTTCATGGTAGTTGACACCGGAGGAGAACACAGATCTGTCATCAGCTCCTTCTTAGGAGCGTCAGTGCGACTGGCACTGTTTCTGTGCGGGGGCCCTGGACTGCAAGAACTATCTTCGTCACCGGTGGCCCAGCTACTGCGGGATCTGTTGAGAGAGTGGAGGAAGTTGATGTGGACAGATCCTAGAATGCTCTTCCAGCTGACGCCCTGGAATCCCATCTCACCGCATCATCTCGATGCACTCTTTCGCCACCGGCAATTGCAGAATTTGCAGCGTCACTGCGTCTTCGTCTTTGACGGTGAAGGCCATGTGATCTGCAGGAACAAGAACATGCTGAACGTCACCGAGGACTGGGAGCTGAGCATGATGGCGCGAGTGAAGAGGAGAGGTCGTCTGGTCGTCCACGCCAAGGTTGGGCGTTCAAGACTACCTTGCCTGGTGGAATTCGTCACACTTGGAAAGAAAGATCTCAATGAAATGAAGCTTTGCTTTGTGGTGCCCTTGTTGAACGTGATGCCGCTCTATGCTGCTGTCAGCAGAGTCTTGCGATGCACTGGTCGCATCTCTGCAGCCATCGAGGCTGGCAAGCTGAATCGTGACCGTGACGCATCCATAGAGCTGTTAAAAACCTTCCTAACGGAATGCGAGTCCCTCAACCGGGTCTTTGGAAAGACTCTCTTGCCAGTGGAGAAGATCTCGCTTGCAGTGAGACGACTGCTTACCAAAAACGACGAATCAGAACTACTTCTGATAGCTCAAAACATCTCGCCAGACCTAAGATGTCTGCATAGAAAACTGTGCCGCTGTCCAGAAGAGACTGCATCCCCGAAGAACTCACTCCAGATGATCCCTGACCACGCCCTGGCCTACCTCCAGGACTGCTTCCTCTGCAAAAGCCCTTCTTCCCTATGCCTCCAGTCCAGTTGCCTCGTCTCTTGCTCCAAGGTTGCCAACTCACTGGTGGCCTCTGATCAGAGAAGAGTTAATTTGGACATGATTGGTTGGTTTCATGTAAACGTCGATAAAGCCAAACTTTCCAGTGCCCAAGTGCCGGATCTCACTCAAAGTATCCGAGCTTGGTGGTCGGATGCTGATTTCTCTGAAGATTTGGCCAGCTACCGAGAGGAAGAGATCATAGTGGGCAAAATTTTAGGAAGTAGATACCTCTCCATCGGAGACTGTGTTGTGAAGATATTTTGCTGGACGGAGAACGCTGAAGGGACGTTGTTGTCTCTCGACGCCGCGAGCAAGAAAACGTTGTTGAGAGTCATGCGGGAGCGAAATTTTACATCGCCTACGCTGCATGATGACATCGATGGTTCTAAAAACACAACCAAGGACTTCCGGAGCAAGCTGGGACTTAATACTGCAGTATTTCATCATCAGCTCAGTTGTATATACCTCCAGAAAAGAACAAGTGAATGAGCGCCAGTGGCATCTTGAGCACTCTGCATGAAAATGAGCCATCACAAAGTTGAACCTATGTTCTCAACCCTTTGTCTCAGTGCCTAAATAAAAGTTGCAATCGAATAGAACTGGATGAAGTTACTCAAAAGCTGGAACACTAGCTGTGCCATTTTTCTCTGTCAAGGCCATGTGCTCAACACTAAAGGCACACATTGACTGTTCTGTGTCGACCACCTGGCACTTGATGGAGGGGCTTGTGCCGTTGTACAACATGATGTGGTTGCTGGTGGGCCATGCATTACTACACTGTGGGGAGTGCAAGACGAAGTTACCATGTTCACTGCAGGTGACATAACCTGAATGCATAGCAGAAGGAACGAGAGTTCGTGGTGAATGTACTTGCGTAATTGTACGAAGCTGTCGTTCATCCAATTCAAACAAACAATGTAAAGACGTACATTAGTTTTATCTGTCGAATATCTGCACGTGCGATATGAACACTTACTTCCCTGCTCAACGATCATATTGAATGTCTGTGAACGACCTGACCTGCACATGATGAGAATAAAATCTGAGAAATCAAGCCCTTGAAGTGACTCAAGGACATCTGAGCTTTTAGACTATGAAACTAGTGAATACATCTATCATCCCCCGAACAGAGTTTTCATATCGCACCTGGAGCCCTCACAGCGACTCCTTTGGTAGTAGTACAGTCCTTGGTGTAAGTAAATGCGTCAAGCATGACGAGACCTGAAACACTGCACTGAAGCATGTTGGAGTGAAAATTTGATGTGGAACACGTAGATGTGATGCTGGGACACAATGTTGAGTACACTGGATCATTTTGGAGCTAGAATGCTGAAAAGGAGGCCACCTGGAGGGAGGGCCATGCCAAACAGGACTGAAAAGTGGCTTTTTGAGGTAGAAAACGTGGATGAAATGGCCTGAAATTTTCATGGGACAATCCCAGCCTCCAGGCCAATCATTTCCACATGGTTGCATCCCCCGGGTCATCCGGCACCATGCACAGGCATGCAAAAACCCGGTGTCCGGGTTGAGAGGTTGCTACGTTCCGTGAAGCAGCCAAAAGAGAGCGACGGGGTGACACTTTGACAGGTAAACAAAACTCATTGACGACAATCGGGACATGAAGGCTAGGGACGGCTGCGTTCTCTGAGACCAGCGATCTGGACCCATTCTGTCACTGCTCCTGAGACCAGTGATCAGGACTGACCAGTTGTGGATGACTGCATTCACTCGCTCCTTCTTAGACCAGCGATCTGGACTGACCAGTTGTGGATGACTGCACTGATGGTCGGCATTCCGCACCAGCAAATGGAGTGAAGATTGCCATCACCAACACGAAGCGAGATGTCCCAACTGTCGTTGACACGTCCATGTGTCATGGACGGGTCCCACGCCAGGCCGATACTGACGGTGGTCAAGGATGAATACAGAGTAACGAAGAGGTAACCTAAAATCAAGTGAAATTTTTGTCAGAAGCATTTCCTTTGTTTTATTTTTAAACTTTTTTTTACTTTTAGCTACTCACACGTGGAAGTTCGTCCTCCAGAAGAACTGTGCAATTGGCAAGACGTCCAAAAGTTTTCCGCCGAGAGGACAAAGGTGTGGAGGAAGGCCGTGTACAGCGGAAAATCCGACATCCGCCTATCCGACACTGATTTGCCGGTCGACGGGATCGGCGAGATGGAATTGGTGGGGATTTTTATCCCCGGACGGACGGAAGTGACCGTCAAAATTTCGCACGTGCATTCCTGTGTATGAAGCTGTGACAAAATTTCTGTACCTGTTCGTGTAGTTGCCTGTGATGAAAAGTTTCGTCTTTCACCTCATGTGAAATAGCAGAAAGTATTTCTGCGCCGAAGAAGACGACTTGCCTGACGACGCCCGTTACAGTGGGCGAGATGGAGCTGGCTGGCATGTTTACTGCCACAAGTACTGAGGGCAGACCCCTCCACCTGGGAGCCATCTCCGTGATCACGGAAATCTTCAACAACGGAACCATCGAGGCACGGTTCACCCCAGGAGACAAGCCAGTGTTGCAGGACGTGCTAACGCAAGTGTTCAAAAGCTACGTTCTGTTTCGCGAAAAGTCAAAGAACAAACTCAACTGGAAGACACAAGAACAATTGAAAAATTTCGGCTGTCTTGATGTATTAGCCCTGTGGGGTGTTGGACATACCGTGGAAAAAGTCAAAGAAAATTTAGGCTGTGTGTTGGGGTGTAGTAGCCCTGGAAGTGATAGAAAATTTAGTCTTTGTGTTGATTTTGTAGCCCTGGAAGTGATAAAAATGTAATCTATCGCCTCTCGTCATGTGAAGTAAAGAATACGGAGTTCATGGACGACGCATTTCATTTAAGAAGTTACTAGCAGTTAGTAGCTGTGGATATCACAATTCTTTGAGATAGGAGTTTACCATAGGTTCTTACTATTTTAAACTTTTCGAGCCAGCTGGAGCATCGGCTTTATTTTCAGCTCGAATTACAGCTCAAGTGCCTTGACTAAGGTTTGTTTTTGTTTACTTTTCTTGGTCGAGTTGCCATTCGCTCAGTGCATGCGAAAATTCTGTTACTCACCTGTTACACAGTTGGGGTCACCAATGAGCCGTCAGCACGTGAGACTTGGCAACTCTGCAACTGTTGCCTTCGGTTTTTTTCCTCGTCCCACGCGCCCCGAAAACTTTAACGAAGACATCAAGTTGAAGAAGGTCTTCGACGAGCACGCCATGCTCTCGCTCTGCTCTGGCTTCTTCCGCCGGAGGACCACGTCTCTGTTGTCGGGCAAGCATACGCGACCGTTCTCCCGTTGTCCGGGTCTGACGAGGCGAAGTGAAACAGCATCGAGAACACCGAACAGGGTCAGTAAGACTGCAAACCTCAGACAGACCAGCAACATCCTGTTTCCGAGTAAAATTATTAGTCCTGTCCGACACCAAATGTGCAAGGACTTTAAAGCTCAGACGAGCAATGCTTATGACATTGGTCCGTAGATCTTGGATCCGGAGACGCTGCAGCCGCTGCCGCAAGTACGCACCAGATTGGAGGACAACCTACAGGCACAGGAGGAGGCGCGAAAGGCTGCAGCAACTCTTAAAGGAACTCGACTTGAGAAACTCAAGCCACGGTTTTCTCCGAATCGACCACCTCAGGGGGCTGAGACACCAGTCAGATTGGAGGAGTTCACCGGGAATGAAGAGGCTGACGACAGCTTGCCGGAGGGACTCAGGTGGGAGGATCTGCCCAGGTTCAAGCGGATTCACGGATGGGACAAGACAAACAAACATCTCAGGTGAGCATGGAAGCGACACAAGGTACACGCTTGAAAAATTGATATGACTTTTTCGCTTAGACAGTTGTCTTGGATCATGACCCACCGTGGAAGGGAGGACGACGCGGTCTTGGTGGAGGGAAAGCGTTTGATCATAGACGCCATGAAGGCAGGCTTACACCCTTCCATATTTCTGTTCAGCCGTCTCAATCTCTTGTCTGGTTATCCCTTCGATCTGTCCAGAGACTTGGCGATGTATCAGATACCTTACCGCAACATCAAGGCTTGGTCTGAGCTAAAGAGTCATCCTGGAGTTATGGGTAAGATTAAAGTTACATTTTCTTACTTATTGGCGAATATGGGTGCTGAGCACGTTTGCTAAATCTGACGTAAGTTGTATCATTGCCATCGTCTGTGGCATCAGCGCCGTCATCATTGTGCTGATGTCACGAAGTCAGTTAGTTTTGGCCTTATTTGTTTCATGCCCCCTTTTTCCCTACTGACTAAGAGGTCCACTAGTGTATTCGCCAAGCCAGCATCATAACTTCCCCAATCTACTGACATCAGCTTGAGGTCCAGACAGTTTGGCATTAGCTTCACTTTTGCACAATATTGTTTTTCAAAGGCAAGTATGCGTGCGTCGGCGGCGCCATCAAAATGAAGGATCCAGTGCCCGTGGGGCAGTTTGTGGGGCGTTGACCATGGGGAAGCAGTGAGATACGCGCACCGCCGGTGTTGTCCACCACACTCAACTTGAGTACTTGACCTCTTCAAACGCAACCTCGCCTTCACTGACACGTAGGGAAGAGCAATGGCATCTGGTGACGACTGAACATGACCACAGAGGCGGAGACGTTGGATTGGGGCACAGACCGATGTTTGCTACGTGCGGCTTGAATAATTCTGGAGCTGATGCAACCTAAAGATCCTAGCTTGACAAGACATAAACATAGGTTTAGGATGGCTGTTACATACTTTGGGATATCTTGACAATGCTTCTTTTGCACTACTTAGAATACAGTTGACGTCACTGAAAAGCTTCGTGTACAATTGTTGGCCAAACATACGGTACAATCATAGTTTTGCACTTCATAATTTTTGGATGTACTGCAAGCTGTCTGACACCTTGACAATGATATCATACCTACCTATGTTTTAAGCTTCCTTTGCTTAATTGACGCATTTCTCTCCTAAAGGAGCTGTCGGATATGAATTCTTGTTCTATAACTTGTGTCTGTTCTTCATAAAACAGCACTTTTAATGACCCATACGATTTTTTATCACGGGGAGGTGAGTGAGTGGCTATGACAGGAAAGAAGAAACTTTGATGAACTGAATTTTTTTTTTGGAACATATGTGTGAAAAGGGTTCATTCTGACGGAGATGACATTACATCATAACCAAACAATGTTGTACAGTTCAATGCTTGGAAAACATTTTTGTTGGGAGTGCTTCCGAAAATTATCCAAAAAGGGTGATTGTAGAATCAACAAATACTCATGTTCGGTTGATTGACGTAGCTTGTCTCTCTAAACTTACAGCTGTCTTCAGCCGACGAGAGGTGGAGGATCATGTTGCTACACTCAATCATGCAGACAACAGCTCAGCACTTCCCGTCACTCTGGTGTTGGACAACGTCCGCAACCCAGACAATCTTGGTGCATTGCTGCGCGTAGCCGCTGCCATCGGCTGCCGCGCCACCATTGCCCTGCAGGGGTGCGTGGACCCGTGGCAGAGCAAGGTGTTACGCGCGGGTTCAGGTGCACATTTCCGTATGCAGATCCATAGGCGAGTGCCCTGGGATTCGCTGTACAAGTTGATTCCAAAACACCCCCAGGTTGTGTTGGCCGACCTGAACAGGGACGACACAGCCAGTGAGGTCAATATGTCGGACGAAGAATTGTCTAGGCGATTGGCTGCCTTGGAAGAGAGGAGTCAAGAGTTTTGGCTGAAGTTTTCCCCTTCTGACAGCGGGGACAATGACAACGACCAGAAGAGGTCGTGCGCGAAGACGACGTCGTCAATCCGCACGGTGGTTGGTGATGCCACCACGAAGTCCCCCGACGTCTTTGAACAGTTTGAGAAAATTTTCCACGAGCAAGCGAAGGAAGAAGAAGCAAGAGATTTTTCTTACTATGAGGAGGACATCATTGCGGAATACGGCAGTCTCCCCCTCATCTCCAAGGAGTACCAGGACTTCTCTACTTCCTTCGCAGGCCAGGAGCTGGTGGTGGTGATTGGGGGTGAGACGGAGGGAATCAGTCCTCAGGCCAAGAAGTTCGCTCACTCCTACCTGGGCGAGAGGGTGTTTATTCCCTTAAGCAGCGGCATGGACAGTCTCAACGTGGCCAGCGCGGCCAGTGTGATCTTATTTGAAATCAGAAAGAAGGTATTTGCACCGTGATTACTGTGCATTCACCTATTAAAACAAGCTTGTTGATTGCCGCAGTTACTGTGTGTTTGTCATTTCTTGAGTATGCCTCTGGTTCTCAAATGTTTCACAATGAAAGGTGTAGCTGTGAGCGTGATGCTGATCCTCACGGGTGCGAACACCTTATGCACGGCGTACGCGATCACAAACGTCGTTGCGCCGGATCCAACAGCGGAGGCACCAATCTTTTCTCCCAGGTACGGGACGTGGCTTACGAGTCCAACCACATCAAGGCCACTGGAGGGTTTAAAAGAGTACTCCTCATATAGTAAAGCCCAAGAGAAGTGACTTAGTTCTATCACCTTGACACAGCGGCGTAAAATCCACCAAGCGAAGCAAGAGAAATTGCAACGTGGAAGACGATGACTGTGCTCCCATAGTCGCGCACAGCCTTCTTCAGCAACTCCTTTCGACCCAGGGGTGTGGCGCTACTAGGAGCATTTGAGGAAAAACACCTCAAGGCTGAGGACCCCACCAAGGGCTTTATAGCAGTCCACTTTCTTTCTGCATCATGGAGACTCTGAAGAAGAAGAAAGCATACACCGCGGGGCACTCGATATGTGTTCGTTGTCATACTGTACCATAAGACCATGGCCACTTTGGAACCTCTTCTGGACGTTTGGATTTTGCCGAGGAAGCAGGCAACTTAGGTGAAAGAGCTGGAAACTCTGACCTAATCACAAAAGGGTGTCAGCACGTTAGAGAGCTGAAATCTCGACGCAGGTCACCTTGGAATCCTCGACGGAATGTGCTAAAGCAAAGGAGTCGTGCAGCAGAAGGTTGCATGTTGAAGCAATGATGTCTACGGTGCACTAGCACATGGCCTGGCGTATGGGGTCAAGGCACACTTGAATAACGTAATCGCACCTCACAGGTCAAAACGTCTGACCTCAGACCTTGTGACCTTCAGTTGACGATTGCTCGGCTAATGCACGGGGTAGCCGCAGTCAAGTGACGTCAGCTGGAACTGACCAGTGGCGTAGTTGTCGCGTTCCCGGGACAAGAGGGGCTCTCCAGCAATGTGCTGTTCGTCGTCCTCTGCCCCTTGTACAACCACAACGTCGGCAGCTTCGAGCTTCGCTTTCGAGTGCGACTTCTCTGCAGAACCTGTTTAAGATCAACATCAGCTGACGAAGAAGGGACAAAACAACAGTCTAGTGGAGGCCTCGGGTTGAGCCCGAGCCCTGGAGCCCGAATACTATTTCTCCGGTCCGAAACAGAACTTTTTCAACCAATTTGGCGATAAGTGCAATAAAGGGGAAATATTATAATTTTTTTTAAAAAAAAAAAATTAATGAAATATGGACGAAAGTCACAAATCCGATGGTTTTCCTCGAAATCCCATGGCAAAACTTAGAGAAAGCAGCTGTTGGCTCGATGTAGAAGTGCCAGATCTGTCAACAGCGCCAAGCTGAAGAACATTGGACGCTTCTTGGGCTTCGAGGACGGCACCAGGACTCGATGCCAAACTAGACACTATTACTTCACTCCGAACTGCTATGTGTTACTCGTAACACTTTTTCTCCGACTGCAGTGTTGTTCTAAGCCCGAGCCCGAATCGAAACACCCCGATTGGACCCGAGCCCGAAAAATCCTTCATCTCCGCTAAGCAACACTCGACCGTGAGCGACGTAGGCTGGACTGATCCGAGATCGAGCGAGAAAACCGTCTTCCGGGTGGCGGTGATCTCGTCCGGGGGCTTCTTCTTGGCTTTCCCGAAGGCCATGCCCACCCAGTGACAGCCGGGACAACCATGGCAGTGGAATCGACGACGCCCGACCTCAAGCAATTGGGGGATGACCTCCAGCGGTCCAGGCTTGAGCGTCTCTTTCACTCGCTCGATCTCAACAAGGATGGCAAAGTCGACCCGGATGAGCTGGAGAAGGGACTGGAGAAGATGGGCTACGCCCACGTCAGCGAGGAAATGATCAAGGTCTGTAGCAAGTTCCACGTTGAGGTCATTGCTAGCCTCACCAGCGATAGCTAAGGCCTTTGCATTGAAGTGACGACCATCTTGTCCCCACGGACTGTCACGACCTCTGTTCTTTGTAGGAGTTTTTAGAAAAATCCGACGTCAACCGGAGCGGAGACCTCAACCTGAGCGAGTTTACCGACTACCTGATTCAACACGAGAGGCAGCTCCACTTCGTCTTTTCCACTTTGGACGAGAACAGCGACGGTAACTGATCAGACAGATCTTTCTAAGAGCTTGAGCAGCGCGCCCGACTCGGCGTGGCGCGGAGAGAGCATGGACATGAGCTTAGCACTCACTCAAGGTCAAATCGAGTCGTCATATCGATCGATACACTAAGCATGACTGAGAAATGAACGGCAGATGTCGAAGGTTGCAAACCCACTACTTTCTTATCCATGTCCCTTGATTATGTAACTCAGCACTTGCTTTCTCCCTAGGAAAGCTGTGCATCAAAGAGATCATCATGGCCTTCAAGAAGATGGGAATCATCATATCCCCGGCTGAGGCGAAGGCTTTGAGCAAAAGGTAAGAAGAAAACGGTGTCATTCAACATCTTATTCCTGCATTTTTCGTATATCACATACTTTGTCGGCATAACACTCGTAGTACAGCAATTTGCCATCGCTTGTGGGTGATTTGAAATGCGTTCATGACTCCTCGAGGGAGAATTATGGCTTCTTGACGTCTGCTTCAAGTTGGTGGTGATGGGGATGCTGGTCATCACCGCCTCCACTCTCTTCGTGAGGTGACTTCTTGGCGCTGGAGGAAGCGTAGGATGAGGTTACTACGGCCGAAGCAGAACTGTTGATCTTGCTCATGATATTTCTTCCGACCGGGTTGTTCATGAACTTGCTGCCCACGCCTCGTATGGAGGGTTTTCTCTTTGCACTGGGCGACGGACTCTCTGTGGGGTAAGAGGTCTTATACATGGAAGGCGGGGCCAAGCAGCTCGAGCCTGAAGGTAGCATTTCATTGAAGACGGATGACGAGGCCTCACTAATCTTGAGTGCGTCCATCCTCAGCTCGGCGAGGTCCTCGTCGTCGGCCAGGTCTAGATCTATATCTTCCAAAAAGATGTGTTCGTAATTCTCTATGAGAGCAGCGACCAGGCCGATCACGTTCTCCAGGTTGCTGTGTTCCATCTCCGAGCAGCTCCTGTCTGCCCAAAGCAGGGTGGGTCCAAGGACGATAGAGATGTTGCGCGGTGTCATCTTTGTCTCACTGCTGTTTGTAGCCAGGACGTGGAGGAACTTGAGCACGTATTGCGCGTTTATGGCCGACAACTCTGTGTGCTCAGTCTGTAGAATGTCTTTAAAGGCCTCGAGGCGTCTCTTCTCATCCGGTATTCTGGCAGCCTCGATCCAGCGATCGTAGGCTCGACCCCCGCCCAGCAGCGGCACAGGTAGTTCTCTCAGGTAGCTCTTGAGCAATGATGCGTACAGATGCGGATCGTTGTTGCTCTCGGCCAACAACTCTGCCAGCGGCATGCGCGAGTCCAGGCATGCCTTAAACTTGTCCAACTTGACCTGCTTGGCGGAGATCCTAAAGAGTCCTTCATCCGTCAGTCCGGACTCCAGCAGATAGGCAACAGAGAGCGCTATTGGATAAGCTATGGTGCGTCCAGTGGACCTCAGATGGTCTTCGAGTTGCTCCCCGAAGACGGGCCTGATGTTGGTCTCCTCCAGCAGACGCGCGATGTTTGGCAACTCCGCCTCAATGGTGCGAAACGCGTTCTCGTAGAACTGTTTCTTGATACGCATCAGCTCATACACGGACTGAGCGTATCTGTTCTCTCGTGACACTAGCGTGAGTAGGGTAGAAGAGAGCCTGTCCTGCTCTAGTGACAACTCTTTCGACAGTATTTCCAGCTCGTGCGCCGTGCGTTCTTTTTTCTCTCGTTGTTGCGCCAACGCGTCTGCGTCCACCACCTCTTCCTCCGAGGCCGCCGCGGCTAGCATCATTTTGTCGAGTCGCCTCTGCTCCTTGTCGAGGGTGCCTTGACACTGAGAGTGCTTCCTCGCCAGAGCCTCCAAATCCTTTCGAGCGGAAGCTGCGGCAGGTACATCTTCGGCCAGTAGACGAGACAACGGAGTGTCTGAGCACATGAAAGTGGCTACGTCGCCCTCGTTGACCGCCACCATGTGACCCAGGGTCTTCTCGAGGTTGGCGAAGCGTTCTAGCACTGTGTTCAAGGGTGATACCACCGGCTGAGGCAAGTTCATAGCAACTTTCTCTTCGTTGAGAAAGTGCACGGAGGCGGCGACGTTGTCCCCCAGGGTGAACTCTGCGGTTCGACGTTTTCGGACCGAGGGATCTTCGCCGCGGTTCTTGTTGGGAGCCGTCTTCAGTGACTCCTCCACGCTGTTCTTGAACTTTTTGGCGGCCTAATGGTACAAGAGAGAGATAATTATGATGGAGTTAATTACTTTGCAACTAAGCGCCCATCTGCTATGCGTCATACGTACGTACGTACGTACGTGCATGCCATAGAAGTAGAGCCTCCTCACCTTTTTGATAGCGCCGAGTCTTGCCTCCGCGGCCAGAGCTCGCTCGGGGAGGACCTCCCTCTGTCGATGCCAGTTCCAATTCATGGCGTGCAGCCGACGTATCTGATGTCCTCGCCGTCAGCTCGGATTTCAGTGATAACAAACCGCACCTCCTCCTCCGTCCGACGCAGCAAATCACTGCTTTCTCGTGTGAGAGTGACAATTTTGTGCCTCCTGCTCCTGCTCTTCTTCCTCCTGACTCACCAGTAGCAGAACGCTGATGGGCCTGCTGTCGTCATTGTCGAATTGGCGGAGGAGTCGAGCCTCGCCCGGACTGTGGCTCATTCAAGAGGTCCCTCCACAGCCTGGACGAGTTGTCCGTGGTCCACAGGAAATGCCATCACCTCCTTCGTTCGTATCACACATCCCAAACGTCTCTGGCGAAGTGATGACGACTGCGACGACGCAGAAGAGAACTCAGTAGTGTTAGACACTGCAGAGGAAAAAGCTGCGCCCGCACCTTTTAATCCGTTTTCACTTGTGCTAAACACCTGCTAGCCCTTGTGCGACTGGATGATGAGAGTTCTGCTAAGTACAAGCAAAGGCGTATTTACTGTTCACGGGCAGGCTGGGTCTGCCTCTCTCTCCGCTGTCGTGACTCCTGATGCTGCTGGCGACGACCACTTCCACGCCTTCCTGGTATAATACGTGTGCTGCAGAGGAGTTGCACGTACTACTACTACTAGTCTTTTACGCTCGCTGCTCCGTAGTAGTACATAATCACTGCTCCATCCTCTCGCTGCAGCTCAGGGTAGAGCTGGAGTCGGTCTTTTTTGGAGGGCTGCAGCAGAGGGAGGCGGATTCTCACTCCTCGACGCGTGTGCGTGGATGCATGTGCGCTCTCGCACTACATACGTTTTACTGCTTACGTGCAATAATACATGCTCTTTCTCTCTTCTTCTTTTTCTTCTTCTTTCTCCGCTGCCTGAGTCACTTGTCTTCCTCCTCCTAGTACGGCGAGGGCGACGGCGGCGCCTGCTCCAGCCGCAGCCGCTGCTGCTTGCTTGTTGCTTCTCTCGTCGTACGCCAAGGACGCCTCGTGAAAGATGCTGAGGAAATGGAGGAAGGAAGCGTTGCACGCCTAAGAAAAACCACCAACAGTCGCTGCTGCTGCGGCGGCTGCGGCTGATACGGCTGCGGCGGCTGCGGCGGCTGCGGGCGCAGCCACTGGTGTAGCCACCGGCATGAGCGGGAGGGTTCGTCTTATGATATGGACACCAATATTACCTGAGGACAGATCTCCTCCCGGAAATGGGCCGCTAAGACACGTCCAGCATTCGCACGTTGCTAATCTGCGTCATTCATGGCCGCCCGAGATTATACTTTCAGTCCCGTGCTGCTGACGCAGACGAAGGTGATGTCTGTCTTCACGAGGAACAACAACCTGCATTGTGTTGGGAAGGTGGGGGGAACGGGGAGGGGCCAGAGCGGTGAGGCGAGGAGGGGGAGATGGTTGTAGGCCAAAGGGTGAGGAGGAGGTCGGGACTTTTTTCTGACTCACGCGTTGAACGCCTTGGGTTTTGCGCTCTGAGAGAAACTTGTTGCTCGCGCGTGCAAAAACATTTCCGTCATCGGCAGTAATTCCTTGAACCGCGCGCGCGCGTGCTCGGAAAAGACGCTCATGATGAAGTACTCGATACTGTTCGGGCAGTTCGCTCTCAATATGCCTTTACCTGTTCTCGTCGTTGTCTGGCTGTCGGAAGTCTCTCCATCTTTTTACTCTCGTTGGAGGAGGCGGATGCCAACTTGTCCGTGGTCAGCGAAGGCCTGTACGACAGCATGCTTTGATCCGTGGTCGCCTGGATGACCTGGGCGCTCACGTTGGTGCTCTTTGATGGTTGCTGTCGTAGATCGACGGCACGACGTTGATCAGGTCCTGCATCGCGTTCTGAGGACAGCATGGCCAGGGAGCTGTATGAGAATGAGGAAATGGCGAAGATTTGCTCTTGTGGAGAAGGAAGAGAAAAATTTTGAGATTCTGACGGTTGCTACCTACTTAGCAGCAACGATTGACACTTAAATGTCATGCTGTATCTTGTTAGGCCTCTTTATCACTTCTTAATCTTATTCACTTCTTCTTCAGGATCAACGCCAAAGACCACTCTTTGGACATCAGCTATGAGGAGTGGCGCGACTTCTTGCTCTTCCACCCGAGCACAGAGCTATATGACATCATTCAGTCTTGGCGCCATACCACTGTGAGTCCTGAGTCCTTCGTATTATGCAGCGTGAGTGCTCTGTAGTCACGACTTCTGGGCGACGCTCGTCATGTCACGTCTCTGCACGTGCAGCGTCTTCCTCGTCAGCCTGGAGGAAGGAATCTTTCGGGGCTCTGAGGCAAACGTCAATGAGTTGTTACTACATGCAGCTCTCGTAATCAGCTTCGTCGTTTGTCGTCATGTTCAGCTGCAAGATGAACGTCCCGTTGCTGCAGCGATGTAGTTCCATGAGTACTGTCTCCTCGCCATGCTAGATCTACTCAGGCTGGTTCTCCACACTGGACCAACTACGTCGACGACGACGACGTTGGCGTCCTCGTCGCGGGCTATTTTTGCAACCAAAAGTCGACTTTTCCGTTTCTGTCTCCTTTAAGTATGTGGACTATGGCGAGGACGTCGCCGTTCCTGAAGACTTCAGCGACCAGGAGATCATAACTGGCATGTGGTGGCGGCATCTAGTGGCTGGAGGTATCGCAGGCGCAGTCTCAAGGACATGTACGGCACCACTGGATAGGCTAAAAATCTTCCTGCAAGTAAGACCGACTAGAACAGATCCACATGCCATTTACAGTCGACTCCGTATATGTCATCCCGGATATACTACTGGAGCTCCGCTCATATCGGCGGAAGCTTCAGTTGCAAGCGGTATGAGACCGAGAGAACTGAGTCATTGGCCACTTACTTCTACCCCTTTGCAATGTGATGGGGGAGGGAAATCACCCTCAGGCCCAGCAACTTGTCCTGCTCATGGACCTTCAACATCTGCTTCACTGGCCTGCTTTTTCGATGTTTTCTCTCGGTCAGTCATTTTGACCGGCAGAATCATTTTTGCCGCCTCTTCGGATGCATCGAACCTCCGTTCAGCTCGCTCAAATGGCCTCGGTCCCACGTTGACCGGAGTCGACTGCATGTGACATTTTGCTCACCCTCTTCTTGATCATCAGGTTCATGGTGGCCGCAAATCTCTCCGCCTTCTGGACGCGGTTCGCTACATGCTCAGTGAGGGCGGCGTCCGAGGTCTTTGGCGAGGGAACGGCATGAACGTGATCAAGATTGCGCCAGAGTCAGCGCTGAAATTCGGCGCATACGATTTCATCAAGCGAAAGATCAGGGGAGAGGCCGACCGAGATCTCTACCTCCACGAGCGATTCCTCGCAGGATCGTTGGCCGGAGGATTCTCGCAGTCAGTCATTTATCCCATGGAGGTAAGTAACGATGCCTTCCACTCTTGGTTCGAGCCAGACGTCGAGTTGTACCTCTCTGCTTCAGGTAGTCAAGATTCGCATGGCCCTACGTAAGACGAACGAGTACAACGGGATCGCGGATTGTTGCAAGCGACTCTTCAGGAGCGAGGGCATTAAAGGCTTCTACCGAGGCTACATGCCCAATCTGTTAGGCATTCTTCCATATGCTGGGATCGACCTGGCTGTCTACGAGGTTCTGTGGTTTCTCAGCTTATTGTTACGGCGTATGCTAATTCGTGCTTGGCGATGTTTCCAGACGCTAAAGCGCCGGTACTTGTCCGAATACCACTCAGACGGCACGACTCCTCCGGCTGTGTCCCTCTTAGCCTTTGGCACGTTCAGTAGCTGCTGTGGTCAAGTGGCGGCTTATCCGTTGGCGCTCATCCGGACAAAGCTCCAATCTCAGGGTGAGGAGGAGAAGCAAGTGCATAATTCGCTATCATCAAAAATAACAACTTCCTCTGAATGCTTTTAGCCGGTCTCAACCTGAACCTCCCCTACGAGCAGACCCACTCCATCGGCTTATTCAGATTCATCCTTCGCACCGAAGGCCCCAAAGGCTTGTATCGAGGAATTATCCCCAACTTCTGCAAGGTCGCTCCCGCCGTCTCAATCTCATATTATGTTTACGAAAGAGCTAGAGAACATCTTGGAGCGGAAATGTCCTGAAGGAAAGTGCCACGGGGAGGCTGGAGACGTGAGCGAGCAAGGTCGAGGTGTGGAATTTACTCTTCTCGCTCGCTTTTTTAAGGCATTCCTAATCTCTATGATTACAGTCAAAATCTGTTGTACTCTAGTTCCAGTCTCTAGCATGCCTTTTTGCCACGTATTCCTACAGAATTGGTCGATTCCTGCTGCTCCATCACTCCCTCCACCCAACTTTTATGTCTCGTTGTTAGTTCTGACATAAATATAGACCGTTTGCGTATATATGTACTCTTCCTTCACTAACCTTGTTACCGGAATTTCAAAGTATGAACAGATATGTGTTGAAGACGCTGCACATGAACAATCAGACGCACCTAAGCAACGGTGACGGCGAAGACTAGCAACAACTGATAGAATGTGTCATTTCCCGTGTCCGGAGGAGACAGCTTGGTCCAACTTGTTCGTTGCCGTCGCGTGTGGCCTAAACAGAGGAGAGGAAATGAAATCTGTCCCTAAAAGATGGATACTTTTGAGAACACTGACGAGGTGTTTGACGCTGAGGACTCGGCACTTTCTTCATCCTGGGGCGCCCAACGATCGACCCAGTCTCCCCTCTTGCTGCCGATGTTCTTCATGACCGAGCAGATCGTCACTCCGACGATCACGATCAGCATGCCCGAGAGCATGACCAACATGACTGCTAGCTCTGGTGAACGCGGCAGCAACGTCCCGACTCCTGTTCCGTAGATGAGGATGAACAATGTGGCTAAGACGAACACCCCGGAATAATTAGCCACATTGCCATCAAGATGACCGTCATCAACTTCTGACGGCTGAGACTTTTCTTGGGACATATTGGAAATGTCCTGCACGCAGTTTGCCATAAACGAAATGTCTTTGATCATATTGTTGTGGACCACAACGTTGGCTTCGTCAACAAGATTCAAGGGTGCAGAAACAGTTCTCGCATTAAGAACAAGAGGTGTTTCTCGCATTGTCCATGAAGTGTTACTGGGAAAGTTAAACTGGCCCTTTGTGAGAATGTCATAAACAATGTCTAAAGACCTAAGTGTGTTTACATTTGGTGTTCATCACACATACAATGCTCGAACTTTGTCCCGTGAGCGATCACGGAGATGAGGGAAAGTAGCACTCTGAGGAAGTCGATGGCGTGACGACGCCACTCGGCGCGCTCTGGGCTCTCATGTTGATCTGCTGCCTGTTTTAGTACGCGGTTCACGTCTTCCACTGATGTTGCCTTCAAAGGAAGTGACGACAGTAGAGGCATGTTGTGGAGCCGAGGTCTCCACAGAAGAAAGTGAGGGAACTTAGTCTTGTACTCATTCTGGCTTGCTCCGGCTACACTAAAAACATTCGAATGCATTCTGAAACTGTTGAATATTCTAAATATATTCAAGCTAAAGGATATCACAGTTGTAGTCAAACAGAGCGAAGTCTAAGCGGTAGACGTCGCACAGTTTCTTCTTTGTAGAATCTGACAATTGGTCGAAGTATTGGTGGTATCCCCTGGCGTCCACCGAGTTCAGCTTGGGCGTCGAGGTGAAGTGCTCCGACAGCCAGGGGAAGTAGGCGGCGAGGTAGGCCAGGTCGTCCTGCATCGTCTCCAGCTTGCCGATCATATCAAGCCTGGAAAAGACATGTCTTATGCCGCACCCCCGACTGCGCGCAAGATCACCTACCTCGTGTCGCACATGTCGCACAATCTGTAGTAGGGCATCCAATGGAAGGTGCCGAATGACACTCGGTCTTTGGTCAGCTCCTCCAGCACGAAGTCCACAAAATCCGGGAAGCCGATGTTAAGTTTTCCCTCGCCGGTCGCCCTGACCGGGTCTGCCCGCTTTCGCTTCAGATACCTCAGGAGCGGTGCCAGATATCGCTTGTCTCTGCGGCGGACGAACTTATCGGCGAAGGCAGAGAGCAACCGCTTCAGCGGGTGACGCACGAAGAGGAAGCGCGTCGAGTTCGTCGGGGTGCTAGATGAGGTTCCCGACAGCATGATGCGATGCAGTTCGCCGTCAGGAAGCGCCTCTGGGTCAGAGACGCCCCGGACTCGGGCCAGAGCGGCCAAGAACCACGTGCTGGCCACCTTGGGGATGTGACAGTAGGCGACGCTTCCGTTCTGGCTGTCGCTGTTGTCCCCCCCAGCGTGGCTCTGCTGTTCCACGACGACGAGTCCGCGAAGGAAGCGCCGACCGTGGTCTCTTCTCACCAGCGGACAAGCTCGCGAGAAGTGATCGAGGCGCTGTTGCATCACTGCACTCCAGTGGTCGTTGGTGCTGTTGTCGTCCATCAGCGAGCTCGACGTCATGATGAGGTACGAGCAGGACACCAAAAGCAACACCAGCAGCACCGACCACCGCAGCCTGTACCTCATAACGCACTCCGCATTCCCACTCCGTCTGTTCCACGACGGATGCGAAGACTCCGTCTGCTACTGAAAGACGTATTCTTCGTCCCCTCTCGGCGTCCCCCTGAACAGCGACGTTCTAAAGGTGGCGGAGAAGGGAGGGGATTTCCTCATCGTCCAATAGAAATCGAACTGCAGCCTTTTAGCTACCATGAAAAAGACGGCATGAAATATGGTGTGTCTTGGCTGGAGGCGATGACGACGACGGCGACGTCGGCGACGACGACTTCACAGTACACGCTGGCGTTGAGTGCACGCGCGCTCTCGACAACGCTGCCCTGTTCAGTTCCACTAACATTGGCGAGAGCGGCACGCATGGAACTGCCGGAGCTCATGCATGACAGAGAATTTCCTATTTTCTCCACGCCTTCGCCAACTCCTGGAGAAGAAAGACGAGCATGAAGAAGTCGCGGTTTTGTTGCTCTACTCGGTCTTGGATGATCCCATCCGGCAATCAAGGCAAGCGGTTTCTTTTTTTTCCCCAAGCAATCAAGCTATAAAAAAGCTTTTGTCGATGACGACTCAGACAGCGGTGAAGAAGACTCGTATGTTCAAAGACGTGGTGAAGAAGAGAGCCTTTGTTGTGCCTGAGGCTGAAATCGTTCTTCATTGTAGAAATGCTCGGCAAAGGCTTTAGATAGGTTGGGATTGACCCATTTTTCTTCTTGGGCGCGCCCGAGAACCCGCCCCGAATGCAGCCACGACCCAGGGTCTGGAACTGAGACACAGGTTGTTGCACTCTACGTGTATGTACATTTTTGCACTGCATCATTGCTGCTTCTTGCTCTACTGACGGGAGTTCACGATGAACAAGTCCACGTAGAGCATGCGAGAAATTCGTTGCTCGTACAGGGCGTCTCAGAAACGTTTGTGGAGTCTCATCAGATCTCTTCTTTGACGGGGTGGGGGGCAGAAAGTGGCAACACTTTAATTAAAGATGTCCTCAACGTGAAGTCAGCACTAAGTAATACTGTTTTCCTCAACGTCAAGCAACTTAGCTGAACCACCCGGTTGCGCTTGGCGCAACAAACTCCCTCAACAGTCGTGGATCAGACGGGCTGGTCCGGTAATGACGATGATTGTTTATACGAGGCGGACGACGGTGACTGAGGAGGAGGAGCCGCAGTCGCACTCGTACGTGTGCTCGCTCGTACGAGAGAGGCTTCTTCCTCCCTCCGGATTCAGATGCTACTGGAGACTCTGGTGTTTCTTCTG
>JAAUXU010043475.1_pt1 | contig 79564 bp, 75 predicted proteins | sample 7278151 | NCBI WGS metagenome assembly JAAUXU01 (sample SAMN14350113, study PRJNA611818) | marine sediment metagenome | isolation source: surface marine sediment (1.8m) | place: French Polynesia: Moorea | collected 2018-08 | reverse complement strand
TTCTTGGTCCAATAATTTCTATTCTTCCAATTTGTGCTGTGGATAAAACGCCCCGGTTGTATATGAGTGCGTGCGCCGATAGCCCCCCCCCCCCCCCAAAAAAAAGAAGGGACAACAACACTTCTTTTCTTTTTTTGCTGAAGTGGAGCACGACGACGACAACGACGACAACGGCGGCCACGACGACGTTATGCAAGACTGCTCGGAAATCATCATTTGTTTTCGGTCAGGTCGCTGTCAGTTACTGGCCGGTCAGTCGAGTCTTGGTCCTGGAGCTGTTAACCTCTCTCTTCATGCTGACTCCTTGCATCGTGGACGACGACGAGGGTGCAACCAGAGACCACAGGCAGTGCTTGGAGGAGCAGGAATGAGAATCATCGGGTGGGGTGCATGAGGTGGTGCAGTCGGCAGTCAGACTGACACGCCAAGTGTACCATTAGTAGTGGAGCCGGAGGATCAGTGAGGGGAATAAAGTTGGGGCAGTGGACCTGCTGGATTTTTACTAATCAGTCGCTCCGGCTGAACAAAGTGCAACATTGCTGAGGCCCAACCTAACCTTGGCCCAAGCATTAGGTTGTTTCTTTTTGGCTTTAAAGCCGCTGCATACTTACACACACGCAGAGCGGACTCTATCTGCTGACCTTGTCTTGCTTGACGGAAAGCCATTCTCATTGAAGAAGGCAAAGCTAAGGACTGATCTTCGCACCTAATTTGTAGCTGTCAATGCGGCCGTCGTCTCCAGATACAGAATGGACTTTTTCATCGTTGTTGCTGGACTTTTTTTTTTCGTTTAGCTGCATGCTGCTCTACAGAGTGAGATGTTTCCAACGAAAAATCTCTTGGAAGAAGAAGCATCGATGGTTTGGTTGAGTAGAGGAAAACCGACATTGTCTCTCCTCACGGTTTTCCCGCAGTTTGTTTCTTTAATATGCTGTTGTCGGACGTTATTAGAGCAGCTGTTTCGCAAAGGAAAAGAGTTACGTTTCGATAATAGCTACTGTGTGCATTCTATGAAGAGAGAGCCAAGCACATTTCATGTACCTTTCCACTCACGGTGAACGGCCAGATGTAGAGCGGCACGCCGGTGTCTGCGTGTGACTCAAACTTGTTCTTCGTCGTAAAGCCAGGAGAGAATTCACAGCGATGTATATTTCAAAACAGATCAAGCGGAAAAAATGGGATGGATTTTTATGGTGGCGGAGCTGCTGCAGCGGCCCAAATTGCGCCAACGTGAGAAAATGGTGTCGTGTTCTGGAACAAGTCGTCTTGCCGAGGAGAGGCAAAGTGTACCCCGGTTGTCTGCTACAGCACCGTACGTAAAGTAGGCACCTACCTACCTACCTACCAACCTGTACATGCCACGGAGCAATACTGCACATGTTTTTGCGCGACCTGACCGTGGCAATTAAAGTTAATTAGGCCCCAAATTCTCAGCACTACAACATCTTTCAAGGTCTCCGGGGAATGCGTGCAAAAAAGGGTCGTGCGAAGTGAGCGGGGCGCATTTTTTTTTTACGCTGCCCCGATTTGCATTGCCGATTTCATATTTCACATTGGGCGGAGGCAAGCGACGGGCGCTCGGCGAGACAGCAACGACGCTCTCATGAGCAGTACTTGATGATCTTATAATGGGCACTTGAGCGCGGTACGTGTAATTTGCAATCTTTTTTTGTCTCAGCTCTAGTTTCTTTTTAAGTGCAGTGCACTCGGCTGGGAAGCGCGCAGTGCAAACTGCAGTGGCATCCGCCTCATTCTTGCAACCATGTAGTTCTCCACCACATGGGTGTCTAATGGAGTACGCACGCAAGCCAGTACAGTCATAGCATAACACCGCGAACATTATGCACTCATAATAAGCTGCTAGCTGCTACGTACTATGCAAAGGAACAAAAGGTGAGTGAAGGGAGAAAAAAAAAGCCTGGCCGAGCACCTCTCGTGCTTTTTTGGGGAGGGGGTCGGTCTCCAAAGACAAAGAAAAACCTAGTTAGTAAAGCAGAACATGGAAATTAAAGCCTCATAAAGCATGCGGTCGGTGTCCAAGACTGAGCGAGGAACAAAGTGAAAGAAAAAAAATGTGGGAATTACGATCCACATTTGACGTTTGCAGTCCTCTTGTGATCCTTACGACCTTTGGAGCACGGTTGTTTGGCCGGATTTTTCAGCCCCCACAGAAAATCTGCACAAAATGCGCTGCTCACTTGATTTTTGTACTCCTCAAGTGCATAGAAGGGGTAATAAAGGCGTTTCTGCGTGCATGCGGGGCCAAGTAGTGGGCACACCTACGCTCTGCGGTGCGGTGGGGGTTGCATTCCTTAAAAGGGGGGTTCTTGGCAGCCTCGAGGAGGGAGAAAAGAGCGGAGGAGCCTTTTTACGCGACTGCGACAAGTGAAATGACGTTGGGATGAACTCAAGCGTGTCATCACGCGAGCTGCAACATCGGTATTAGCCTGGCCGCCGCCAGGTTGTTCCCCTCCCTCCACCCGGAGAACCACAATTTGGCATAAAAGTTCGGGCGCCAGAGATCCTTTCTCCCGTGACATACTACTGTATGCACACGGCCCTTAAAGAGCGGTCGCCCCTGTCATTAGCGGAGCTTTTTGGCTCTTTCCAATCTGCATTAATTGCTATCCACCAAGAAGGGTTTTTTGCCGTAATTGCGCGCCCTGATTTTCTGTTTGCCTCTCCAGACTCACTTGATCTTCTTGGAAAGGCAGCGGACAAATTTAATGAAAGGCTTGGTTTCCCTTCTCAAGGCTACCAAATTCTGAATATGCGTGCTTCAGCGCTAAGGATGATTGTGACTTTGCCAACCATATTGCATGCTTTTTTTTCCCACGTCCACTCTCTTCTGTCATCGCTGAGCTGTCTCAGACGTCCATTGCGTGATATGCGCTTATTGAACCAGAGAGAGACAGCGAAATTCTGCCAAGCCATGATGGATAAGAAGTGCATTCTTGTCGCATCCTACGTGGAGCGAGAGCGAGAGAGCGGTAAATAACACCGCAGCTTCTTCTGGCATTGGTTTAACTAATAGGCCTGGGGAAATGACATGCGCTAAAGCCTGAGCGCAAATTGGGACAGAGATGGCTATACTCAGCTTGCTTTTTTTACTTCCTCTTTCTCAGATAGACCTCCAGGGCCCATAAAGCGCTCATATGGAGAAGAATTAGGCCCCTGTGGCAACTGCGGACCAAACAGATGCACGAGTGCACTGTGCACGGCAAGCAAAAAATAAAAAAAGAAAGGGGGGAGATGCAGAATTCAGCGAAGAGATTATTCACGGCCTCAGAAAGATTTTTCCGCAGGCACCCCAGTGCCATTGTTTTTATTGACCTGTAAAGAAAAACAGAAAAGTGAGGCAAATTTGCATGCGCTCCTCGTAATCCTCGACGAAAAAGACCTTATCGTGCAACTCAACTAACTGCAACTTGCCAGAGAGAGAGAGAGAGAGAGAGAAAGTGACAAGCACCTCCACCAGACAATATCGAGCAGATACTCTGAAGTGAGCACTCAAACAATTAATATCCCCTGGAAGCAGAAACCGAGCGCTTTTGTTTACTTAATGGGCGTTAAGTGACTCGGCGAACGACGGTCCGATCTTGTCTGACAGAGTGCTGCAAGCAGTTACTCGATGCCCAAACACCGACGAGCACACACTGCAGAAAAAAAATTGTGCACAGCAAACTTTAGCGCTGTCGAAAGTAGTGTAGCAGTATTGCAGGGGAGGAGGGGGGGAAATGATTTGGTTATATTTTTCTCTTCGACTCTTTTACAACTCTCTGCAGTGTCTTCTCTGCCTCCCTCCTTTTGCAGTAAAAGTAGGGCCGCAATTTGCAGCCGTTAACGGAGATCTGATTCGCAAATGCCGGCGTTGCATATCTGCAAGGCGAAGAAGGCCAGGGAGAAGAAGAGATGAGAAGGGATTCAATCAGCATCAAAACAACCACCTGCTGAGGCAGCTCGGGCAGACACTACTGTGGAGAAAAAAAGAAGGGGAGCAAGAACCTCTTGGAAATTTTTTCCCCAAGTCTGATTCGTCAGCTCAGTCGGGGAGAAGTCGGACTCCGGCAGCATACGGCGAGGTGCCGGGGTGTGGAGAGCCACCGCAAGGTCAACGTGTCCAACGTAGGCAAGTAGTGCAGGAAGAGCTGACTGCAGTCCGCCACCGTGCGCAGAGTGACGATGTCTGCCCTGCATGATGCCACATGTGCACATTTCGTGTTGACAGAGTCTTTTCTGCGGCCATTTCGGCGATTAATTGGCCGCAACTTAAAAATTACAGCACTTCTGGTGCTTTTGACGTCGGCGTGAAAAATATCCGCGCGCCGATTAAATCGCTCCCCCTGGAGAAGAGAGGAAAAGTCCATCATTACGAGGAAATTGAATCGGGCCGGAGAGCCGAGTGAGAGAAATCGCCCTGTGCCAGATAATGAATGATGTGCGTGCACTTGCGTGTGTGTGCTTTGCCTCTTTTGCGTAATGACGGTTATTAAAGGCGACTAAATCGAGCGCATACTACTGCGCACTTCGTGTGCACACATCTCTCTTTCTCTCTTATACCATTTCAAAGCACCGCCAGTCGTTATTAGCGTACAGGTAATTGGTGGGGCCGCCAGGCATAAATTACTGGCAGTGCAGCAGGGTGAGTGACAAAAGGACTGACGAGAGAAAAAAGTGAAAACGTTTGGTGGCACAATCTGAAACACGATATCGAGACTCTTTAATTGCCGCCACTGTTCTCATGGAAGATATTATGGTTAAGCACGATCCTGTCTTGCAGGAAGTCGCGTGTCGCCCTCTCTCTGACTCTCGTCCCCCTACTTCACCATGGCCGTCGTGTGGTTCGAGGCGCCATCGGTGAACTTCTGTGCCATTATGCAAAACCCGACTTTTTCCGTCAAGATCTCGCCCGCTTATGACCTCAGAATGGGGCAGCACTTTGGAATCATCTCTGGATGCCTTAAATATTTGATGCCCGTCATAAATTCGACGTGAAATGATCTGACGAAAAGAGCGGCTCAGGGAGGAAGGAGGCGAGCCCACTGCTGACTGACTGTGAGTGCCACGAGTACCACGTTTGCGTGAACATCCTAATCTTTAAACATCAAGCCAGCAAAGCATTCATTTTTATCATCGACGTGTATGTGTGTGCCCTATGAGTGCGACCTTTTCTCGCCTACGAGGAAATCATTTTGACCAGGTGAAAGAGATGATTATGTATTCAAATTTCCGCAGGCAGTAAATTTTGATAGACGAGGCCTTAAAATCAGACCTGAAATTTGCGAGAGCGCGGGCTTTTTTCCCCCTGCGACCCCAGTCATCATGGCCGAGACACCTCAAGGCGTGAGGACGTGGTTGGACCATTCCTATGACTGTCTTATCCACCCATTAACTGCGTACAACAAAGCTGCTCTATTAGATATAGCACCAAATAGGACGAGAAACACACAGACACCCCTCCTCAGACGAGTGTTGGTACGCCAAATGTCTAGACAAAGTGAGAGAAAAAAAAAAGAATTCCCTGATACCGCACCAGACCCAGCCATAAGTATTTAATTCCAGACGTGGGGCGACCATGAAAAAAGTCCATTATACCCATTTCGCTTGCTTTTATCATGGAAATGAAAGACGACCCCGTCTCAGCTGTTGTCGCTTCGTTTTTTATCTTTCCCTCAGTTGCTCGGCGGACTCTGCACTGAGTAGATCCCCAATGAAAGGGGAGGATGAGAGGGGGGGAAGCTGTGGTGGAGACATTCCACAGTATGCAACGATTTGGCATGGTAGGAAAAAATGCTGGCCGTAGATATCGAAAGAGAATGAGATGATTTGTACAGGGTGTACGAGCAAAAGTCAGAGAGCATGATGCTTTGTCTCTTCTCGCAGCGTGGAAAAAATCTTTTAGTTTTCACCAAGTAAGTTTCTGGATACACTAGATACCGCTTGTCTTGGCCAAAGTGCGGTCAAAAGTGGTGATATTATCCACTGCTGGAGGATCTGTGTCGTGACAATGTGTGGCAACAAGTGGTTTGGAGTAATATCCGTTGTGATAACAAGCGGCTTCTGCTGTAATTTCAACTGGACTTGTAGACTACTAGTGTCTCATTCATCATGCCTCATCGGCCTCAATCCACTTTTCGATATCGGAAGCTTGGGCAAGCATGCTCAATTTCACTGACAGGAACTTTGTACCTTAACAGAGCTTTTGACGGAGGTTAATATTTGTGTAGGATGTCTGCTCCATCTCGGTGACGTTTCAACAGGAGCAGACAAGGAGGCAAGAAGTCACAGCTTTGTTGTCCTTGTACAAACGTACTCAGAACTCCTGCGTTCAGGTCAGTGTGTGAGCCTTGTCCTCGGTGCTGAAGAAGTGTGGGGCCATGACCTTGCTTGCCATCGCTCATGAAAAGGTCAAACACTTAAACTTGGACTGGATGTTTGCTCTTGATGAGTGTCGATTCCGCAATTCGTCAGTGAATCATTACAGGTCAAGATGAATGGTTTGCTTCTTCGGTTGAGTCAAAAAGCCTTATAGTAAGTATCTATATAAAGGCGTAAAGGTCCGTTCAAACCATTCTGAGCAGGTCCTGCCACCAGTCTCGCAACCGGGCCTGAACAATCCATCTGGAGAGAATACAGTTCTGGCGGAGGTCAGAATCACCTACAGGTGCTCCCTCAGGCCAGTTTTGACACATTTGTCAAGCAGTTCAGCAGGGGACACTTTACTGCCTACTGCAGGTCAAGAAATGGACTCTCCCCTATCACTGAACTAACAGGTAGCTGGTGCATTAACTGCGCAACAAGGATTAAATAATATCAGCAAGGGCAACATGACCCACAGCCAAAAAAAACTGTGCCACATAAGAAAGCCTCCCTCGTACAAGATTAGGAGACATGCTCTAATTCCTTTAGTAGCTTCCATTCAGCAAGTTCTATCAGTCTTTTGTGCTGATCCGAGGTCAATCCATGAAAGCTATCGCATCTGATAGCTATGTCTGAAAGAAATCTTGATCATGTTGAATGAATCCTGAAGACGTTCAACTTCTTACCCGCGAACTACATGACTGCCTACACAATGGAGCACCGACATTCGGTACAGAGTATGCACGAACGAGTATGTAAGTGAACGAAACACATGTCAAGGTCGACTTTACACAGAATGTACGGGTGTGCAACTGTTCCATTCGCACGTCATTGCCGCAAGCAGAGTACGTCCGGAGCCTGAAAAAACATCCTTGGAGCGCGCGGGCGCTCACACACTTTACTAGTGTACGAAAAGTCATTTGGCATGAAGCGTTCACATTTGCGTGGCAACTTTTCAACGTGAGAGATCTCCGTAACCTAAGTCTTTCACGACCACACACAAACAAAAGTTGTGCGAGTTCATGAAGCCCCTCACACACAGACATTGCACGCGAGCTTTCCGCCCTGTGCATGCCTTCGGAGAGTGCAACGGCGATCTTGAGCACAATTAGTCATTGCTCGGTAGCCTGTCTAATTAATTTTTATGCTCGCTCCATGCATTATGAACGCCAGGGATAATCTCTGTGCAGCATCTGCTCGTCCATTCTCTCAGTCTCGCGTCGTTTCCTATTGCCGTTGCTTGTTCTGATGAGATTTCTAAACGTACGTGAAATGTCTGCTCCATACCGTGCACGCACCCACTTAGCATATCCACATGTCTATATCTTAGTACACACACGCGGTTGCCGAGAGCTGTACACATAGGTATAATTAGGAACGATCAAAGGGAAGATCTTTCAAGTGGGTAGGAGAGGATATCATGAAGATTCAATGAGACGACGACAAGACACTCTGTCAGAAGCTAAGAAAGACGAAGAAAAACATCTGTCTCGTCGATCGACGCTCCCCTCCTCGTCCAATTTCTCAACCCCGGTCCCGTGCGTGCGCAACCCGTACAACCCCTTTTTTCACCACTCGCTCGCGTGCACGCTGAATGGATAATTAAGGCTGCTGCTACTGCTGCATCATAAAATCCAGGTCAATCTGGATCGTCCGCGGAAGGAAGAAGTCTTTAGGATCGGTTGACGTAGACTTCCTTGTCTCTCTATCATTAGTGCATATTTCTCCACCCGATATGATCACTGCGCTCGTATAAAATACGCGCTGCAGATTGATCAGTTGCTACTGCGCGGAGTCAATTTAGGCAGTTTGAGGAGGATGTGTTAATGATAATGGAGTCCTGCCTCTGCGGTGCTATCGAGCAATGTGTGTGCAGGGGTTGGTCTTGTTTGGTGGAATTGCTACTACAGGATATGTGGCAGGGAGGGTTGGTGTGGTACATACTCTCGTGTGTTCTGTACTATCCAGTACGTGTGTACATACGAGACCGGGTGTGGCGAAAAAACTGACACACTTTGGACTTTCAACTTTGACCCGATCTTATTCGTGTACAAGGAGGGGGGGAGGTGCACGTAAATGGAGCTTTTTAAGCCGAAGAATTGTGTGTACGCTTACAACGTAACTACTAACCAACAAAACAATAACACTACTCGATGCAGTCATGAGGACAACTTCCTGAAGGCCGCACATGACCTTGCAGGCCATGGACTCCACGTTCGGCCAAGAGGCCTCGTCGTCAAGGAGACTGGAGCATCTGGACTGTACGGTGACCACATACATCCCCTTCGACCAATATGTCGGAGAGACTCTGGCGTCTCACCGGCCTGTATGGTGGCGCTCCATCCTGCTGGACGCTGGACATGGCCGTCTCGGCAAAGCTTGGCGGACCAGTAACTCCCGAAGGCATTTTCATCTGGCGTGTAATGTTGTTTCGGGACACCCGGTATGTCCCTACATACAGTACAATACGCACATTGTATCGTACGTGTGCTACGTACACACTGTCTCGCCAAAAGCCACATGTGCAAAAAATAATACGAATTGCGGAGTGAAAAACTGGAACTCAGACGAAGGGGGCGGGGTTGTGCAGAACTTAAAAGCCCCACTTCCTGTACGTGTTTGTGAGTTCCACATTGGTCTTTTTTGTTGCTATTTCTTCTTTGTAAAAAGAGTGAAATTGCCAAACTGTCAGCGATTATTCTGACAAGTGGCATGAAATCTCAAAGGAGGACAAAATATCTCATTGTCTACTTCTCTTTTTCGTTTTTCGAAACTCTTTCTCAGTCGCACACCAGGGAGTTCACGAGGAGGACGCGACTCTCAATGGGCGCTTTTCTCACACAATTTGAATGATTCAAGCCTTTCTTTCTTAGTCCGCTCCAGTAGTTGCACTGGAGCTTTTTTCCTCTGCCAACTTGAGTCAGTTCGTGTTTTAGACTAAACAGGGGTTAATTGTACTTGACACACAACGCACGCACGCACGCACTCACGCACGCATGCACGCATGCACACACGATGTGAGAGGGTTGCTTGGCTTAGCTCAAAAAATTGTTATTGAACGTCTGTAGGACTCTGGACATCTGATGATCTGTTTACGATTCGTGTCGTCTCGTGTGGAGCAGAACCAGCGTGATGTCTTGCATTCAAGTTATGGACCAAAAAAACCCTGCACGTATTGAGAAATGGCGATGATTTCAATTTCTGCCAGATTTCTTTCGCAATGCGTGCCACTGGAGTGAGAAAGAGAGAAGATTTTAATGTACCGACGGGAGGAGAGTCCCGCCCATGACTGTGAGGACGTCTCGTGGCGAAGAGAGTTTATGGTTTGCTATTTTTTGGCAATTTTCTTGCGAAATTTTCAGCAAACGCGACCACAATTTCAGCCGCAAAAATTAACTTGCCATGTTCTACAACGACTGTGCATGGTGTTGATGAATTCTCCGTGTGTTTTGCCGACGCGATAAAATGTTGCGCAGCACGTTGTGTTTACAGGTGAGTCGTTCCTTTCTCGTACTAATACATCACGCCCAGTGATTGTAATCTTGGGACGCTGCTTACACGAATATAAATTCTTGTGAAACGGTTAAGGCAACGATTATTTCCCGTTACTCTGACAAATACAAAATGCAGGCTCGGGTGCCTCACGGGTGGAGGGGCAGAGGCCCTCCCGACTGCCGTCGCGCAGGTCAGATCTAATGGGCCAAAAAGGCCGACGCAATAAATTTCATGCCGTCTCCGCGATGGCAGAGTCACATGCGTATTTCGAATTTATCGAGTCACCACTGAATAACAACCACTCTCTCCCTCTCTCAACATACACATATGTACCTACCCGACGTAGTGCACCTATACGTGCAGAACATACGGGCCTGCCTACATGGTAAAGTCAAGAAGTCAACTTCATTTTGCAGAGTCTCTTTCTCTTGAGAAAGGGTTGTCCTCCGGAGTGGCAGGTGCTATTTTTCTGCTAAACTCCATCCTCCATCTCTCTCCCTATGTCCGTACCTATGTGCTACGTGCGTAGACCGTCAGCCCGACTTCTCTCGAAGACATCTGCCCAACCTGTTCAAGACCATTTCTTCGAATAAAAACCGCCATGCATTGAGAGAAGCTAGAACGGAGACGAGGTAAAGACTGAGAGGTCAAACTGTTCCATGTTTAACCCTAACTTCCGTAACACGTCGAGATTTGAACACTTCATCCCTAGGTAAATACGCCCCTAGGCGTAAGCAGGAGAAGAAGTGCACTGCTGCTTCATACTGTGTCATGCCTGGACGTATTCATGTCTGCAGACTTCCACTCTAAAATCCCAGGAGAGCCAAGCTGAGGAAACCGCGGGGGGAGGAAGAGAGAAACAGAGTTCTTCCCATCCATCCGCCCATCCATTCCGCACCTCTTAGCAAAAAAAAGGAGCAATGAACCCATGAAAATGGCCTTGATCTTGAAGGAATGAGGAGAGAAGCGCGGCAGCAACAGCAGTAACAGAGACCCTGGAATGCCATGAACGGACACCGACCGGCCCCAGGTTGATTGCCGCATGATGAAGAGAGGAGGGCCAGCCCAGACCACCTACAAGGATGGATGGGCAGAGAAGAGGGATGGACAAAAGTGACAGAAACGCTAATTTGGAACAATTAGGGCCAGAGAGACACCGACGACATCGAGGAACATTCTCATGAGGGTCATTCATGCTCCAAACTTGGAAGTTTGGGGATTTTCGACTGCAAAAGCTCGACATCACTCGGGAGAACATGCCAGATTCAGGGGATGTGAATCCGTCAGCAGCAGTTCAAGCTCGACGATGCCTCTGAAACCCAAACAACTTTTTTGTCCCCGGCAAATTGTCGAGTCTGGATTAACAAAAGCATGCATAGAACCCAATCTGCGGCAAATTTATTAGCCCTTAAAGCCTGGGTAATTTGCACCGCTGTACACACGCACGCACTGTAGGTGCGAGACGAGTGAGCAGACAAAAAAGTCACTTTCCGATCGTCAGAAAATGCGCTCTGATGGGATTAGAGGGAACATTTTTCTTCGCCTCCCCCGAAACGACATCAAAACCTCGGTGGGGAAGACGAGACGATTGTGTTCGACGTTGGTGAATGTCTTTGACAATTGCAGCAGCTGCTACCCTCCTTCAGTGTTTTTGAGGCTTGCACACAGACAGACAGACAGACAGACAGACAGACAGACACATACTCACACATACGCGTGCTTCTCTCTACAAGACAAGTGAAACTGAGGGGGGGGGAAAAAGCAGTGGCGGTGAAATACGAGCCCCGGTGGGTGGCAAAAAAGTGGAGGCATGTGAGAAGAAAAGTGCAATTTATGCCTCCTTTCCCCCATTCTGACATGCATGTCTTCTTTGTTGCCTGACTCGAACACCGGATTGTGCACACAACCCTTCTGTGTGTACGAACATCGGTGCAATCAAGTGCTTTCCAGTCATGTGTTTTGTTACACACTGCAAAAAGAAAAAAAAAGAATTCCTCTTGTGATCCAGTATCCTTGGCCTAGAATAGCAATACTGCACTCTGCGTATATTACGTGCAATCGGCCAAGAGGGACTTTACGACACGACGTTCGATGCCGCCCCAAAATGAGGGGGGGACACTGAATATGGGTGGCATCGACCCGACGGTTGTAAAGCTTTTGCCTACTGTGTTTTACATCAGATTCGGATGCGCTTCTTTGCAAAACTGTGCTGCAGATCTGCTCTCGACACTGTTGGAAAGCGGCTCGTCATGGGAAAGTCCATTACAGGCCGCTGAAAGTCGTGAAGAGATGCCTCTCGATGCTATCGCCGTGCGGAGACTTCAATCGGCAGCTAAAAGATTTCTTTTAGAGTGGTATCTTTCATCATTACCCCCGAGTCTCTTCTAAATGTCAGATTTGTTACTTTTTTCTTTGATTACAATCTGGGAGGAAGACTTGCATTGTACGTGGAGGAAACACTTTGTCAACACTACAAGTGGAAAAGCGGTGTTTCTTACTTCCCGGTACCGGGTGCACCAATAAGAAACACTGAGCAGTAGCGACTGTGACTTACTGCGAGACCCACTTCACTGCCTACCGTGCTGCACCGTGCAGCCTGTGCTGTCCTCACCCGAATTAGTACGCGCAATCGCATCGCACAGAACAGCACGATTGCACTCCTGACGAAAACTGTTGCCTGCCTCACGTTGACAAAGACACTTTGAAGAAGCTTCGGTCTTGCCAACGGCGCCCGATTTGGTTAGGCGGGCAGAGTCGCACTCCCACTTTCGCCACATGACCGTAATCGTTTAATGTGGCATTAACCCCGCGCCCTCATCGTTACGTTTGACTTGCATTCCCGTTACGCACGTTCGTACCCGAGGGGTTTGCCCCATGATGCGGGTATTATTTTATCCTCCCCAAGTTCTCACCTGATTGGAAGGCTGCAGTTCCAGTCCAACACTAACACTAATCGTGCATGGCAATTATCTTTCCCCTCCTCCTCTTCCCCATCATTCCTGCATCCGACCAAACCTGCTGCAGTCTTAACGAACGACTTCGCGGCCTGCTGAATCGGCAGAATTCGCTCGCAAATTTTCGATCTGACTATAGGGAGAAAAGTATTTATGGGTCGAATAAACCTCTGCGGAGAAGAAAAGGCTTTTTGGGCTACTCATTCCGCGATCGCCCGAGCTTTATGGGCGGAATGCAATTACCGGATCGGTGGGCCTATTGTGCACGGTTTCTTGGGAGCCAACGAGTGCAGATCGAGACTTTGTTTTTCCGCAGCTTTACTTCAGTACCCTATATGGGTGGGGTGGTCGTAGTGACTGCGTCACTACATACGCACTGTGTGAGTCATAAAAATGTCCCTTTACCACTCCTTGACCCCTTTGCAGTTTTTATTTCTGCCACCCCTGTTATCCTGCAGAGCCAGTCAGTCCTCTGGCCCCCTCTCATGTTCCTCACCACCTCCCTTTAGACCCTTACCCTGCTGACCTCCCCTATCTCCTGTTACCTCTATGTACACGTCCGGGTACTGTGTACGCAGAGATGTACGTACTCACGCAGTACGGAACAGTACAGTACAGATAGCATGTCCCCCGTCAAGACTCTCACGGTAAGAACGTCCGTATCGGACCTGTACAACGTGACCGTGTCCCTACTACTGCACAATGACTGGTTAATAAAGTTGCGTGCCGTGCAGGGGTGGATTCTTAGATAATCGGTACTACAGCTATGCTTCGGACACATATCGAGTTTCGAACTGAATAGAGCAGGGGTGGGATGAGGATGCAGAACCTTTCATTTTTTGGGAGATTTCCCGTAATGAGGTGAGTTGTAAAACGAGCCAAGGTTTAAGCGTGAAGTGAAATTTCTAAAGGGAAGGTGCACCGCGGCGTCAACAGGCTCATGGAAATTTTCCATTGCGTGCAAGGCTACTACAGCACACTGACCTAATTTTGTAACAACAAAAAGAGAGTGGGAGAGCCTAAGTCTACGGGATGTTTCACATGTTACACGTATTGTATATGCACGTACATGGACATGTGCTTTTTATGGTCGTTATACCATGAAAGGAAAACGTTTTAACATAAAGTAATGGAGGGAGACCGAAGAAGGAAGCATTTCTTGACACATCGAGACCATTAGGAGCAATGACAGTGAGCAATATCTCGAAAGCACAATTTGTCGATTCCGTCCGGGCAAGAGTTTTTTCTTCTTGGCCTCCTCTTCCCCTCTGCTCAATACATAGAGAGGGGGAAAAGGCAAAAAGGCCAGATAAGGTAGCAAAAAAGGGGGGCCCGAGCTCAGAAATGTGACAAAAAGTGACGCCCCAATGAAAGCAGACTAAGAAACTAATGGACTGAAAGTCATACTCTGGATCTTTTGTTGTGCAACTTACTTGTAGTGTACTCTGTGGAAAGCTACAAATAGCTTTTGATGTATAACGCCGCTCACAATGATCCCTCCATCTATCTCTTCCCCTCCTCCTTCATCATCCTTGAGCAGATAAGGCACTTTTTTGCTCTCTGGCCTCATACTGAAAGAGAGGCCTGTGTCTGAAGCAATGACGGCTGAAAGCACAGTGGTACCATTAGTAAAAGACTGTGTCAATAGTACATTACTTATATTTGCCTTCAGACTACCCAATGCCTTTCTTCCTTTCAGTGTGGAGAGAACTTGTAACAGTCGTCTATCCAACCTGGACCTCTTTTTCGGCCTCCCTACGAGACGAGCGTAGGTGCGCGCGTACACACACACACACGCGCACGCACGCACATATGAAAGCTTGAGCTGCTCCTCGATGGAGGACGTGACATTCCTGCTATGCATTCTCTTTGATTGATGGAGTGGACGGAAATGACTTTCTCGACAAAAAACAGTCGTTTCTTGACCTTCATTTTCGGACAGCGTGAAAGCTTTGTACTCACCCACCCGGAGGGTGATGATCTTCAACCAAGTCATCGCTCTGTCGTACATCAGCCTTGTTCAAGTCGGAAAGAAAGGCACTTTCCACCAGCGTCTGGAGCTCCCCACCAGCATGTGTTCGTCATGCAGTTATGACTACCATGTTGTGTACGAGGACAAAGGGTCTGCCAAGAACAAGTCCGGGATAGGAAGACAATGTCGAAGTCTGGGCAACCTTTCATGCATGAGTCCCGCCAGCGGCAGGCAGGCTGACAAATATTTTTGTCTCCTCCAGAACTGGTCACGTGCCAGTGGCTGATGCGCCACTTCATGCCTTCTGTACGCTGTTTTCATGGATTGCCAATTTCTCCTGGCCTTTTCTGCCATGGCAAAGCCCGGGTATACGCAAGTACTTTGCTTACGTAGATCTGAAACATCAGATTTCATCTGTCAACCATAAAAGGCGAAGGAGGATGGAGAAGACAAGGTGATGATGCCAGCGAAGAAGAAGCTACAGAAGACGGAGGAGGCAGGGACACCATGGGAGGAGGACAGGTGATGACGTCAGAGGGGGATGAGGACATCGTAGGAGCGATGATGTCTGAGGAGAACGGGATGAGGATGATGTGGCAGGAATGTCATCGGAGAAGAAGAAGCCACAGGGGAAGAAGCGGCATTGATGCGATGAGAAGCGTTCTACCATAAAGTCTGGTGAAAAGGCAAGGTTCTGTGTCACTTGCGAGGAGCCACTTGCAATGGTCCAAGAGTCACGGACTTCGTCTAAGAAGAACGCTCAGTCAAAGATAAAAGGACGTTCAAACTCAACTGGTGGATATGCCAGAGCAAAGTAGTCATGATCAGAAGTGCTCAATCACGCATAATGAGGCTCTGCTATCTGAAAAAGCTGGAGAAACTCCATGCAATATTCATACTGCGCAACAATAGCAGGATTTTCTTCCCGTTGAATGTTGACAAACTGCCTGCGTAAACCCCTTGGTGACACCACGAGCAGCAAATGGGTAGCACTGCAGAGCTGCCCATTATGAACATCAGTTAATAGGTGGAGCTACGTACATACACTGACGAGCGCCAATGGGTACAATCTTGCCAATGTCCTGGGGGGGGGCTTCTTTAAAGTAAAGTAAGTAAAAGTACATAAAAATTCCTACATCCCACAAAATTACCCTTGCTGACAGATGTGACAGTCTTAAAGCAGTGTTTGAGCAGGACGACTGTGACAAATCGTAAGTACAGTCAGGGAATAGTATGTAACAGAGTAAAAAAAACACACGTGGCATTTTCCGATATCATCTCGTATTTGACCATTTGCTTCGCCTGAACCCGCACGACACATCAGATGTCTGAAGTAGCCACATTCTGCCCGGAATGTTCTACGTACGTGGCACAGTATAAACAACAGCCGAAGATAATGCACACTCACCGCTGAAGGCCTACTCAGAGTCAGAAGGTTAATTGCACGTGCCAATGAGCTTTTTCCGTAATGGCCCAAGTCGACCTTATAGTGCCAAATGAAATTTGCAAGTTATTGATTGCCAAGTTTCTGCGTGTGTGCCAACACCCCGTAGTCGTATATATCATGGGTCGACAGTGCCCGCCGCCATTTGTCACGGAAATTGCAGCTTGACACTTCACATAACCCTTTTCCGGCCGTTCCAGAAGAGTTTTGAGTCACGCTTCCAAAAATTGATCACGTGTGTGTGCGGTTCAGCACTGAGGGATTCACTGTTCAGATTTCTTTTTTTTCTGGCAATAAATCTCGTTTTCTGTGTATTAGACCCTCTCTCCACTCTCTCTCACACACACATGATTGTTTCTCCTCCACTCGACTCTGCCTCTGTAATTTAGAACAGCTTTTTCTTCCACCCGCGATCCGGGTTCCTTCGGTCTGGCACCTGACTGCGCCGGCACCACCAACCAATAATGGGTGCATGACCTGGAAAAACGCTTTCGCTTTCTGAAATTGCGATCGGCCGAGAAATCGGAGGGAAAATTAAAACTCCTCCATGGTCGGACAGCCCCTTCAAGTCCCTGACAAACGCGAAAAAAAGGGAGTGCTCAGCTGCTCTCTTGAACCCCGGCTTTTTTACACTGTGAATGCGCCAAGGAAATTAGAAATGCGTGCATCGCACGTCTCAGCTTATTTAGCACGACGCGGAGATTGAGAGAGAACAGTAACAATGGCGTGAGACGCCGGCAAAATATGAAAGATGGTCACAACTCCTTAATTATAGTCACTACCATACAGCATGCTGCGTTGGCCATACTCCACCAGAAGTCGTCGGAGAGGTTTGTCGGCGGCTGCAGCGCCGCAGTCTACCTCGCCCCATGGTGTTCTCGACGGCGTGTCTGGTGGAGTTGCGTGCGTCGCCGTCTTCTCTGTGGTGGTAGAAGTAGTCGTAGTAGTAGTTGTTGTTGTTATAGGGCAATTTAATGACAATGCTAATATCCCCATTATGTGCCGCCGTCCTGTTAGAGCTTCCTGGTTTTTGTAATGCGTCGAGGCTCTTTTTGGAGGAAAGGCAAGGCTGGAGTATAATTCAGACTTTATGTTTCCGGTCAGAGAAGGCCAAGCATTTGGCAGAAGAAGAAAATTGGTAATTTTCCTAAAAAGAAGAGGAGTCATTGTAGTGAGACGAGTTATGACTGCATACAATTGCTCTTGATGGGTCAGCGGCCACTTTCCTACAAAAGACGCCACAAATCGGCGGCAGTTGCGACTTCTGCGTGATCACTCTGAACGTATCGTCACTTTGTTCTCACACTGTCAGATCTTTTCCCTGCTCAAGCGAACATGTTTGTCTACATAACTCACCTCATACGCTGCGTCGACAACACCATCCACTGCTGCCTGCACCCTTCAACGTCGACTGTCATAACAAGTCCACTGCTGTACGAGCTGGGGCATCAGAGAAAGGGGTGCGTGTGTTTGCTGTTGTACGTAGAACTTTCTTAGGTACTCGTATATTTGTTCAGCAAGCAGCTCTAGACTCTCAGAACACGTTCAAGCGTGGTGCACACACCCAATGCATTGGTATAGTTGCAGTATATTATGAGGTATCTAAGCGCAGCCAGCAGCAAAGGTCATCGATTTCATGAGATCCTGCAAGACATGAAGTGAGCAAGTGCACGCTTTGCCGTAGTGACACCCAGATTAGCAACGTGGGAAATGGGGAGACAGCTAACTTATATACTTCTAGTTGATGTTTGTTTTCTCAGACCTACACACACACATATCTTCCTACTTTCAAAGGGGTCACGTTCACACATTATATACGGACTTGGCGACGCAACATGTACGTAAACACTGAGAGCATCGCATTTGTTGTATGCAGGAAAAATAAATGTGGCCAGAACAGTAAATAAATGCACCTTGAACGGCCGGCATGACCAACGCCCGCTGCAGCAGCCTGACTTTGGCCAGGCAGAACTCGCTCTTATCTGCTTCTTTTGCACAGAAAGCATAAATCAAGCCGGGGAGGGGGCGACAAAAAGTACGGGTTTTTGCCACACACAACCAGACACATCTCTGAGTTTTTGATTTCTCCAACATTATGAGTTCTTGTTTCAAAGTTGTTTTTGGCTAAAGGTAATAAATAATCCTTGATGCGCAAGTGCTACTTATATACCTCGGCTGTCCCATCACCAGAGGCAAGTGGGAACGCGGGCTTTTTCCGGAAATCTGCTGCCATGATTTATCTCCTGTGATTGGCATTTACAATGGTCCGATTTCCATTTGAGACGAGATTTCGTGCGGAAATAAATGGCTCCCTCGTCTCTGACAGAGCAAATAATAACAGTACATGGAAGATCCATAAATTATTTACGCGTGGGCCTCGCCACGTTGATGTCTGCAGAATCATGCCATTACTACCAGTTATATAGTTTCTTTGTGCCATCGTGGCTTAAGAAAGATTCCTGTCCGCCAAAACGTGTCATTCAATCTAACAAAAGCTTGAGAACAAAAGTCTCTGGCAGAAGTGAAAAAATCCTGTTTTTTTCCCTCTTATTGGACAAGAGCAGTCCCAAGAATTCCTTTTTCCTTCGTGCGAGAAAAAGATCATTAGTTTGCCTCCAGTGTCAATGCCTTCTGCTCCGCTATTAATGACATGCGCGCGTCTGTCAGTCAGAGCGGGGGCGCCAATGAACATCCAACCCCCCTCTCCAGAAAGAAACTATTATTCAGCTCCGGCCAAGAATTTAGCGACAATGACAGGGAAGCCTCGTTATCAGAGCTTCATATGCATCAAGTCCCTGAGGAGGCAGATGCGATTTCGCCATCGTCAGACGAGGAATTTCTCAGGTCTGTTGTGTCGTCACACCGGAATCTAGGAAAAACTTGTGATAAAATCACCGTCGCTAATAACATTCATCATGGCGGGCGTCGTCAAGGAAAACGCCAAACATGAGTTAAAATCACGACAACAAAATCGTGTTGTCACCGCCAGAGTAGGTGGATGGTGAGGGAAAAAGGGGGGGGGGGAAGTGAGTTATTCAATGACTTGGGAGAGCTCGAATTCAGCCGGCATTGGTCTGGTCCGCCAAGGTCTGAGCGGACAGAGTCAGTCACTCTGACTACGGACTCTTCTCGGGGAGAGAAGAAAGCTTGGAAGTGCTGGCTCGTCCTGGGGGAGCACTGAGGAAGTGATGATGCCCCTGGGCTGGCAGGCTGTGAACACAAACATCCAGGATCTTTTTCACGGGAAAATGACTGTCAGCTATTCCACAAGATGCGACGCAACCGCCTCATTAGTGGAAGTATGTAAATCTTGGCGTGTTTCCTCCTCCAAATGGAAGACTCTCAACGGTCACTGGGGCCGTCTTCAATGCAAACGACCGAAATTATCGCGAGGAGCAGCCAAAAAACATTGAGAGAGAGTGCGATATCTTGTGCGAAGTACCGCAAAGTGTACTCTGATATCTACTCTCCACGGAGATATTGCTGAGTGCCTTTTCTGACGGTGGTCACTATTTCGTAACTACCATGTCCAAAACATTTTGTGACCTTTTCCAGAGTTTTCAGGGTCATGTCCTGCCTGCCCCCCCCTCTCGGGGGGTTCCCCGATTCGCCGCCAGAGGGCAGACGAGTATGGTTCCAAACAAAGAAGGGAAGACGTTTCGTCACTACCATACTCTAGCGGCGGAAGCGCGAACTACGCAGACTCGCGAAAACGGTCGATACCTCTGTGTCAGTCAGTCAAGGGCACAAACATGGGTGACAGCAACACGATCGCATTGAGCTCCAGTCAACTGTGTAACCTGACAGTGCACTTGCCTCGAGCGCAAACTTGGGTGTCCACAAGTAAATTTGCCGTAGTAAGACGTTAGAATGAGTGGAAAAGCCCAGAACAAAGTGTGAATATATGTGTTCATGCCTTGATGTGGACATGACCCTTGGCAAGATTTCTGCTCCTCTGCTGTGGACGGACAGTCAGTCCATTTGGTCTAGAATGTGAGAGGTGAAGGCTGGCTGGCGGCTGCATGCATGAGTAACTTTGAGCGATATTTTCCATGAAGACATTTTCTCATTTTCTTCTGCCTCGCTTTAAATTCATTATCGATACTTTTCCTGTGCACGTGTATATGAGCGTCTTGGTGAGTGTGAGAGTGTTTGAGCGTGTCTGGGTGGGGAACACGAACCAACGCTTCTCCACGACCCCGAAAGGGTGCCCAAATCCTTATTTTTCTTTCTCTTCCATTCAGACTAGCGCATACAAGCAGTAAAAAAAACCCCTTAAACCTGTCTATTGACAAATCATCAGCTGAATTTACATATTCTGAATGGGGCTCTCGCGAGGGTCTGATTGAAGCTTTTTTCATGTCCTCTGTTGGGACATTCACACGACTGTGGCACTTTTGTGGACGGATGTTTCTTTATATGCGTCCATACACTTTGCCACCGGACGTCCAGCAACATCGCTGTTGCGTACAGACGTGCATACAAATTTTGCGCTTTTGTTGCATTCTGTCACATGCTCATCCCCCCTCTTATGTGTCAGAGATACAATTTACGCCTTATTTAGCTCGTCCCCTGGGCTATCATGTTTCCATGTTTGACAGGAATTCAAACATTCGAACATGTGTGCGCACACACACAATGAGTGCGCTCAGCTTTTACGGGACAGGATGCGACAAGGACACAAATCACCATCTCTCTCATTGACCCCCCTACCAAGGCGATCTCGTGAAAACTTGGCCTACGGATCGTTTGGCACTGAAGCCTCTTATTAATATGGTTATTAAGTTACTACTGTTATTGTTATTATCATCATTTCTCGAATGATTACACTCTCCCTCTGCCCTCTTTTTTTTGGTGCAGCTGCTACGTTTGGAACCCCCCCCCGTACCTGCTTATGCGCATCCAATTTGAGTTTCTCCTCTAGCGACGCAAATGCCGCCAGTTGAATTATTTTCTGTCACAAATTGTCGGTCGTGCGTTTTTTTACCCCCAGCCTGGTTGGCGTCGCCAGATTTGTCAATTATCGGGGGTGCCGGAGAAGAATTTCTCCTAGATAAAGGTCGAACTCGTGTGCCACGTCCGCATGTGTACGTAGGGGAGAAGGGGATGGGTGACAGACAAGCGAATTAACCCCGCTGACTTTTAGTATTTTCCGTCGAGGTCTCTGTTACGCGCGGAGAATCGATCCGCTATGCCCAAAAGCGTTGTTGCTCTCTCTCTCTTTGGAGCAGGCGACACATATGAATAGGCAAATATGTTTGTTTGACACCCAAGACTATCTATCAGAGCCAAACACTCCCCAAAGTTTCGTAACCAAAAAAAGCCGACGACATCTTGTTAGCCACGAGATCCAGGCAGACGCACCATACTGGAGGTGTCGCCCACGGCGAAGCCTCCGTTGACACAGATGTATTCTCCTTCCCCAATCAGCGGCTCCCCCAGCGATCAAGTCGATTTCGCTTGTGCGCGGCCAATTTAGATTCGGCGCCATTTACGCACATACCGTGTGTGTGCACAATGGTGCAGTCTGTGCATGTGTGCGCCTTGCACAGCAGCAGTCAGGCGTGCGAGGCTCACTCCGTGGAAGTCGGCAATGGCTCCCCCCCCCCCCTCCGTCCTCCCCGCACACAAGTTCAATGAGCCGCGGACATATGAATAAGTGCGTAAGCAGAGTAAAATATTAGTTCAAGTGTGAGTGTGCGTGTGCGTGTGTCTTTGCTCCATAGAGCAACAACAGTGATTGATCACTATCCACTGAATGTTTAGTTATTCGGTTTCAACACCTCGTTTTGCGCTGCTCAGGTGAAGTCAGACTTCTTTGGCGATGCACTGTACGTGTGTGTGCACACAGCAGACCTGGCTCAGTAAGTGAGCTCTTTGCACGCGGCGCCCAGCAGATAAAAAAGGCAGATGCAATGTGTGCACCATACATACGTACATGGGTCTCTCGTAGGGGAGGGGGAGGGGGAGGGGGGGCGATGGGTGGGCGGAGAGTAGAGAAGGGGAGTGGACGTCAAACGGTTACGGGGCTGAAGGGGGCGCGACTTCCTAATGGCCCCCGACCGCTAATGATCTTTGGCGGCAATTAATTATGTGCGAACAAAATGAATAAATGAATATTCAGGCAGAGAAATGAATCTTGCCAGGAGCCAGCCTATCTATTATTTACGTTTCCTTGAATCTCCTACTTTTTTGTTAACTGTACCTATTATGCATGGAACACGCAGAATGCTGTGCAGCATTGTTGGTTGTATCCCATTATGCATTATGAATGTACGTATTGCGTGTGGCCTCGTGTGTTCTGCCTTGAGTGCAACTGCGTCGCTCTCGTTGGGCACGAGTGTCGTTTTCTTTTAACCACGGAGCCGAGCAGCAAAAAAAAAGCAAATGTCATGCAGTTGCCCTGCTGAGACATGTGCAAACAGACCTTACTCCATGCATCACTCTCTGATCTTTTCTACGTTGTTCTCGGTGCTGTCACGCAAGCAAAGTAGCTGGGAAGACTCTCTCTCATCTGTGTTGGTTCGACCAGAACTCGACTAGGACACACACACAGAAAGCCTGGAGAGAGAATGACACGCATATCCGCGCTTTCGACCGATCCGCCCCCCCTTGTGTTGCCATGCGCCAAAGTATGTATGCAAGCCATGCTCTCCTATGGAGACAGCAGCAGGGACGACGACAAAAATAGCAGGGGAAAAAAATCATTTCCCCCCCCTCCCGCCTTCTCCTCCCCCTCTTGATTACCTTGGGGGGTTTCCTGGCGTCACTTCCTTCCTTTCACGGGCCAGTGAACGAACGAACGAATGGAGAAACTGCGTAAAAGTGGGTCGCAAAGCGTACACAATGTACGTATGTCTTGATTCAATTGAGTGGTGAGTCATCTTCGGCACTATATATCTAGCAAGACTTCTCGGAATGTAGTCGACGTAGCCGCTGACCCTTAAAGGGCCGCAAAATGGGGTGAGAGAGCAAATAAGACGTACGAAAGTAACGATCGCGCCGAATGGCGGCTCCCCAGATAAAGCCTGCCAGCGGGGTCGTTGTTTTATTGTACGAGCACGTGTGGACGTGTACGTTTCGTTCCTTTATCACTCCATAACTTTTAGTAAGTTCAATTATCAATTCCCTTCTCTGATAGGCACCTTTTCACCTCTTGTAAATAATGAATGCTTCGATTTTGGAATGTCAACTCACGCAATCCCTGTTTCTTTTTTTTCTGTCTGCGCACGCGCGGCTTAGCAAAGTCGCCGATCGATACCAGCGAAGAAGAAGCCTCTCCGGAGCTGCCGCTAAGTCTGTAATGACGGCTCTTCAAATTACCCCATGGGAGGCTTAGGGGGCGTGAAGGAGGGTGGAAATGCGGGAGACGCCAACCCTGAGCAGCGCGTACGCGTGCGTAAAGAATATGGGGAGGAGAAATGCGTCATGGAAAGTGTGTCACGCACAGAGGAGGGGAGGAAGATGGACAAAGATAATCTGTCTTTGAACACAGAATTTCCTCTCATAAACAAGAGATGAGGAGAGCAAAAATCCGCAGTCCGACGCCGTGCGTACAAACAGGAGATCTTTCAGGCTCTGCGTGGTGTCGACGACATGTGTAAGCCCTGGGCTTTCCTTTGTTGGTCAAAGTCCTGCAAACAATGCATGTGTGTTTTCTTCTCTACACAGGGGATGGCGAGCTACTTTTTTTTTAGGCTTGGTGAGTGGACTGAGCACACAAAAGTTTCCCTGTCAAATTAGGTACTGCTAGAAAGCATAATAAGGTGCATTATTATTGTGTACACGAACGTTTCTTTTCCTCACAAGAGATCATTACATGCATGTGTGGCACGTGTCGCGGATTCCCAATCTCTTTATCAAACAGGAGCTGAGGGGGGGGGGGGACAGAGATGGAGCGAACACACGTACGATATGAACACGTAGTCCAATCAGCTCTGGCCCTACCGCGTACCTTTTTTTTGAAGCAGATCGTCAGAGCTGCTGAGATCATTGGGTCTAATCCCTCGCTTTTCATAACTGCAAAGATCAAGAGACAGAGGCCCTCTCATCACTGAGGATTAGAGAGATGAAGACAGGGGTGGCACGCGCGTCAATTCTCAGGGGAGACCTTTAGAGGGAACAGACACCACGAGCAGTTGCATATGTGACATTTCCCATGTGTGCCCGACTCCAACGTCCCTCCGGCCGCATCGCGGGACGTCGTGACGCCCCAAGTGATTTGTTCAACGTCCAGTTCATATTTCATGTTACCTTGTAATCTGCCCATTGTGTTCACCTGGCTAAGCAGGGCGGCCGGCCAAGGTGAGCGCGGCGGCAGGTGCAACCACTGTTATTCATCCTTGACTTGAGTCAACATGCGATACGGCTCTTCAACTCTTGTTTTACGTCCATCTCTGTCATCGGAGATTATACATCATTATAAAGCTGCAGAAGGCCTGAGAGCACCTTTGAGCCTACGTGATGAGGCTTCATTAAGAAATTGCAAAAGGTCTTCAAGCACCTTTTAGGAAACACTCTACCAACGTCCCCTTGAGCGCAGAATCCTCATAACCGAGGCCATGAACGTCAATGGCTATGATGAATTGAGTGTGTGTTGCTTTAAAACAAAACAAAAAAATAGAGGAAGGAATGTTTTCAAAGTGTGTGTGCATGAGCTGAATGGGTTAGCGCGTCCACACACTCTGCAATGTCTATCCTGCGAACAGCAGGGTAGCTCCATCTCATTTAACAGCCACTACTTTCATGTACTGTCGAACTGTGTTAACAGTCCCTAGACACGTGCTAAATCTCTTGCCTCGAAAAGGCCAATCTATTTCACTCCCAGAGTCATTATGGCCCCATCGTCATTAGCGGAGGAAACAAATTTCTAGGCAAGCAGTTACTCCTTGGACGCGCTGGCGAAAACGTCGGCCAGTGCAGTAGGGCCAGAAAGAGGTGCCGAAGCCATTAAGGTGGAAGAGAATAGTGCTTCTCTCACTCAGTCTTTTTCTCATTCGCTCCGTAAATTCAACGTGTCATGGCGCCACTAACCGAACAATGAACAAGGAAGAGATTAGCACACATTAAAGTAGTGCTACTGCTGCGTGAACACAGAACGTTGCCAACAGATGAAAATTGGAGCACATCCGACCATCTGATCAAATCTTGTAATAGATGCGCTCCTCCTAATTGGACGGCGGCGGGATGGACCCCAACCCCAGCAGCTTCTTCGTCAACTTCAAGGCTGAGGAAACTTGTATACGTTGATATGCGTGTATGCGAGGCCATCAATCGTTCCATCCAGATATGCCAAATGTCACTCTCTGGGCTGACAGCCACAACAGAGGGAGTGACGAGAGAAAGAGACGAATACACATATTGCAATTTCGCTGATCCCAAAATAGGTGCGCCGCAATTTCGAAGCATCTGTCATTCCATCGTCGAGTAGTTACGTATTCGCCCGACTACGATTTCCCCTCTTTTGGCGAGGGGCTCCGTCCCGCAGGGGGTATCGCTTTAACGACGAACTAACAAAATGGGGGAAAACGAAGAAGAGGAGCAGATTGCGTGGATGTGCTCACGTCAAATCGAAAATCAAAATCCCATTTTCAGACAGAGGAGAGAGAGAAAGAGGTGTCGCGCACAAATATATTGAGAGCGGCGCCCCTGTGCGCATGAGGGAATTGTCATCCTGGCAGCTTCATATATATGAAAAAAAAATGGTTGGAACAGTAGTAGCTCTTCTTTGAACTGCGCCACGCCTCCTCCTCCACCAGAGATGGCAGTTGCGGCTTCGTCTTTTGGTGGTGGCGTGCCAAAAAAAAAAAAAAAATAGAAAATTGAGGAGTTGGTTGAGAAGAGCGGTTTCCTCTGAGCGATATGAGCAAAATTTGCTGTCTGTCTCGTTTTGATTTTGGCGGCTTCCAGATCGATGATGAGCGTTGATTCAACAAGGGAGGAGGGGGAACGAACGATGCCATCAAAAATTGCCGCAGGAGACTAAAGAAAGGATCGGGTTACAATTGGGTAGACAGGCTAAAATCACAACCCCGACACCCCTAGAACATTTTGAGGCTTTCTCCACTTGCGTAGGGAGTTCAGTCAACAGGCGACCGAAGATGATTAAAAAAAAAGCTTGCACTGCTCCAACATCATCACGCATCCACTTCGGAATGTCCCCCATCAAGAGGAGGAGGAAGACGCTACTGTAGCCGACCTCTGCGTGGGTCTCGGCACCGTGCGTACTTCGCACATGTGATAAGAGCGAGATGCAGAAGTCAGTTGTTTTCTCACGTCAATTTGGCCTGGGAAGTCAAGCATCAGCTCATAACGTTCAATGACTTCAATCGTGCTTCATCAGTGGCAACGACAGAGAACAGAAGTCACTACTGTACGCACATTCTTTAATTTCTCAACAACTCGAGGGAAGCTCTAAGAGGCAGAGGTCGTAATAACTTCTTTATGGTGTACAGCGTCATCTCAACATCAACCCCGGTGTTTTCTCTTTGGTGGAGCTTTGCTTTCCTCCCCAATTGCTACTGCCTATTTCTCCATCCTTTGTGTCTCACGTATGCTATCAAAAGAAGAGCTCATTTCCTTGACTTTAGTGGATAGTTACACCTTTCATTAGCATTCCTAGCCAAAGTGGCCCTCCTGTGTTCACCCCCCCCCCTCCACGACCGTTAAGTCCTTGATTGTTTCCTATATAAAAGTTTTGGGGGAAAGAGTTCTTTGTGCACCCGTTAACGTCGCTCTCACTACTTGCTACTCATAACTCGTCCGGTTTCACTGCCTACAGATGGGATAGAAATAATAATATAAGACGACAAAGATGAGGGAGAGACAACAAAACATCGCTCGAGAGCTCCGCGTTCTGCTCAGGAGGACGACGGTGGTGGAAGTGAGAGTGAACGCCAGGAAGTTGCCAAGCCAGCACACGCGCATAGCAGGATAATAAATTCGTTGAGCAGAATGACCGTAGATCTTTTATCTACCTGTGTGATTGGCCCCTGTCAAGGAGAAGACGTCTTCTTCCCCCCACCTGGCGAATTGTCGGGAGATGAATGAGGGAGCCAAGACAAAGACTCCTTCTGGAGAAGAAATACCAAAAAATGTTCATTTTGTGAAGCTGCCCCTCAAGGGAGGCAGGGCCAAATCACGGCAAAAAAAGACGCAAGGTGACGACGACGACTTGGTCCAGAACAAGGCCGGGGGAGGGAGGGAGGCAGGCAGGTCAGTAGGATCTCTGGCGCGTGCTGCCTCCTCTGAAATACTAACGTCAAGTCTGTACTGCCCTAGTATTTATGGCGGGTCCAATTTTGAGCCATTAATGTGCGCCACATTTTCCATCCTTCTCCACTTAGGACGCACTCTCGTCGTGAATAAACGTGGCCAACACTTTTCCCACAGCAGCCTCGAGTGGTGGTGGTTTTCCAGCAGACGATTTTTGCGACACTTTGACGAATCTGAATTGTATAGTCCGGGTATCCTTTTTTTGCCTCCTTCTTCGTCGACCTCCCCCCAGTTGAATCAGACTGTGTGACGTCTTCTTTAATTCATTGATATGGTAATATCGCCCTCCCTTCCCCTCTCATTGCAAAGACAAAAGCGTCGACATTATGAATTAATGCCCAGTCATGAGTGGCTGCGCGTAACAATAAGCAGCGAGTCAGTGACACGAAATCCTCCTCGCTTGGAAGTTGTTGCTGCCATCTGCCACACGAATGAGCAAGCAAGCACTGTGTTTGTCTCCATAAGTAAATGGGGGACGTATGGCAGTGAACGCGTTCATTTCGTGCACGACTTCGTCCTGGGCTGTGCAAATTATTCGCAGAAATCGCACTCAGAGACAGGAGGGGGAGGAAGCATTTTGCATGTGTGCCACCAATATTTCAGATAAATTGGCCGTCTGTAATCGCATTCACGCTCTTTTTTTGCCGACGTTTTCTGGTATCACATTGCCGATTTGTATCAGCTCCCCCTCCTGAGGTAACAGCGGCAAGTTTGATGAATGTCCGACGCACAGGGAAAAAAAAGAGGGGGGTGGCGATTACGTCAAATGCAGGACACACAACAACACAGCACGTGCGGCGAGTTTTACCCCCCTGAAAAATAAAAAAATCACGCGAAAACGTAATGAGGGGTAGGAATAGGTGCAATTACACAGCTCCACTCGTTGTCTCTCCTGCTCACCCCCAAAAGCAGCAATTAAGCCGCAAATATATCACTCCCGGCAATGAAAAATGCGGTTCTCTTTTATTGGCGCGAGTGCTTTGCTTGGCTGTGGCGTTATCATGAGCAATCTCACTCTCTTCCTGCTCTCTGTATCTCCTTTCTTCCCCCCCCCCCCTTTTTCCTGAGTGAATTAACCCTCGAGTGGAGGGAGTTGGTGGCGGTGGCGGCGGAGGAGGAGGGGAGACTGTTGGTGTTGGTGTTGCGACGACGGAAATCTGAAGGCTTTTTAAGTAGCTATTTGCTCGGATTTACGAGCCATTTTCTGTCGCCCTTTTTTATGCAAGTGGAAATAAAGGCAAAGCAATTTCTCTTCTCCGTCATAATAACGTCGTCCACCATCCTTTTGAACGAAGCCGCAAACGATCGCGGCCTTATCGCAATGAGGAGCATTAGTTTTGAGGAACGGCTGTCTCGACCAGACGAGAAATCTTCAGAGGTTGTTACTCTGGCTGGCGTCTCAAACGTGGGGTATGCGTGCTTGGCTCATATTTGTTGTGGGTGGCAGACAAGCTCAGTGCTGATGCATTAACGTTGCGATACCTTATTGATAATGTGCAGTGTGCACGCGCGCCCGGTAAACACTAGTGTGTGAGGGCTGCGCCAATGACTGTATGGTACTCCTCTGTACGTGCACAGCACGTAGTTTGGTAGCTGCCCTCATCTTCAGTGCGACTCCGCACCCTCTGACACCAGCTGGCACGTGCTGCTACAGCCGTGACGTTGCACGTTTGCAAGGCAACCGTCAGACACTTGGGTGTTTAATAAAGCTGTGCGTACGTCTACAGAGGGACGCAGCAGACTGAAATTATGCTAAAGACGAAGAAAGTCAACTCTCGTGATGCAATGCGGACAATACGCTTGAGCCGGGAAGAAGTAAGAACACCCCCACCTGTTCAGCCTTTTGTGTGCACTGTTATTTACAATGCTAATATACTTGGGGCTTCGTGTGTCACGCTTACGTAGCTCAGGCTGCTCGTACTCCCGTAAGAATTACTCCAAACTACTGTACGTACACACACACTGTAGGCATTGCTGATACGTCATGTGTGATCCGTTCGCTTAGAAACAATCCACATTAGCTCGTTGGGTCACAGTCTGACATGGCATCGAGTGACCTGAAAGATGAATGAAAGAATCTGTCATAACTCAGTCTGCCCTGGCGCAGTTTTCCCATGGAAAAAAAAGCTGACATGAAATTCGAGAGCTTGATATATCCTATGCTCATCTGAGGGCTAAGTTGGGACGTGCACTTCTTGTCTCCTGACATCAGCGTATGTACCGTGAATCATTCATGCAACATTGTTAAGTGTCGAAAAAGTGTCTTTTATTATTTCCATGTGGCTGAAATCTTCATACACGCACTTTATTATGTTGCCCAGAGTAGAATGAATGTCATATTACATGTATAAAACTGTGAATCATAGAAAACTCAAAATTACACACCGAAGTGAGTTTGCTGACCGGGTTGGCTTTTTTTTTTTTACAGGGACTACAAAACAACGTCATACTATGACTTGAGTTTTCCGAGTGTTTAGCATTGGGTTCCATCAGCCTTTGAGCGTTTAAGGGACAAAATGGAGAGACAAAGAAGAGATTTTAAAGGTGGTGCGCAAGCCTTACGTTCACTAAGAAAGAGAAGCTTTCGTGTGCTTTGTATGTATGTACATAGGTAGCGATTTCAATGGACACGCACGCGCGCACACAGGCATGCGCGAAACCCTCACGCACTCATTCGCTTGAATGTAAACTTTGTGAAAACAAGCACCAAAGTAAGATGTACTACAGCACTCCTAAATTCACTACGTACTACGGTTTGCTTTCGTCATGGGGTAGAAGCGACCTTAAGATGCAATTATTGTCAGGAAATAGTCGATTGCAGCAACATTCCATACTAAAATATTACAAAGCTCAAAAATACACGTTCATCATATGTCTTTCTCTCTCTCTCCGTGTTCTCTCCTTTACTTCCAGCAGGGGAGGAAGAGAAGCGGATGTATCAGAGCAAAAATATTGTGCGAAAATATCCAATGTCTTTCTTGCCGATAAGAAAAAAGAATACATTTAGAAATTCGCCATTGCAAAAGGCCCGTTGAGCCAGGGGTCGTTCTTGGCCTCGAACTCTGAGAGCAGCGCATTGACTTCGCCGGCGCTGAACTGGAACTGCGGTGGTGACGAGGAGGAAGAAGGCGTCGTGGATGACTCCGTGGACGAAGAAAGTGGCGTCAACTCTGTCGAGGAAGGCGATGACATCGCCGTGACGGGCAAGAGGTCCGTAAGGTCGTCCAGCTCCGCCAGCGAGAGAAACTGTTGGTCTTGTTGCTGATCGAGAAGAACTAGCTGGTCCTGCAGCGGTGGCTGTTGGCCCAAAGGCAGCAGCTCCGTGAGCGAGCAGTTGGTCTCTGGTGACGATGGGGGCGTCACATCTCCTCCGGCGATTGCGGTGGTTGCCAGCGAGGAAGTGGCGAATCCCAAGCTATTGTTGTCGACAGTGGCAAAGAGGCAGTTTCCGCCGTCGTCATACAAGCTTTGAGACTCTGGCGAGCTTGGCAGTTCGTTGGTCGAGGAGGCAGGACTAGAGGGCACTTTGGCCGGAGAGGCTGGACAGTAGTTGGCGTTGTTGGCGATGCTACTCGTGCTGGCGTTAGCCACCGGCGTGAACTTCTTGGCGTGGCTCAGGTGACTGGTCTTGAACTTGTCATCGATAGTGAGATGAGTGCGCAGGCGACTCTGCTCAAAGCTGAGCTTGACCGTGCTGGCAGTGAATTGGACTTTTGAAGACGTCGAATTCCAGGAGGTCACGGGACCTCGAAGGGGATCTTCGCGCTTGACCAGGATGTCATAGGGCGTCTGACCGTGGTTGTGATGGGCAGTCTTGTTCTTCTTGCGCGGCCTGTACTTGTAGTCTGGGTATTCCTGCATGTGCAGCAGCCTTAATCGCTCAGCTTCTTGGATGAAAGGTTCTCTCTCTTCGTCGCTGAGCTGCTTCCATCTTTTTCCCAAGCACTTTGAGATCTCGGCATTGTGAATGTCTGGTTGGATCTCAATGATCTTGCGTCGCTCTATCTGAGACCAGACCATGAAAGCATTCATAGGTCTCTTGATGTGGTTCGGTGGGTGCTTCTTGGTCTGAAATGAGACAAATTCGCCTTGTAGCGTACCTTTTCTTGGGTGGAATGCATCGAATAATCATGTCTGAATGACTCCGACGAAAAAAATAGAATGTTGACCGAAACGAAACAGCACAATGATTAATGACATCATCCAGAGAGAGGAAGTGGAAAAAGTTTCCCAACTACCTGTAATTCTCAGGATTATGCACGAAACGTTATAATCCGAATAAGAGAACCATGACTTTACTGCAAACAGTCGTTTTGATAAAGCGCCTCTCCCAACTGACGGCCCATGAGGCGGAAAAAGAGTTGGAAGGCGAAAGAAGAGGGGTAAGAAGAAGGAGGGGGGGACGATCTCGAGCAAGAGGTGTCAGGGGGGGTCAGGTTTCATGCTGCTTACCGCTTAGCGGTCCAATAAGACGTCTGAAATCAACGAGAAGTATCGCGCACTGTCTCAAATCTCCACGTTTTCAGACATGGAGAAAAGTAAAAAAACGTTCCTGTGTCCTCCTCCCTGGGGGGGAAGGGGTTCAGACGCATGGAAAACTGCATGCAGGTCAAAATCACAGTGAAAAAAATCAGACACTACGTCGTCCTTAACTGCGCTTTTTTTTCAGTCGATTGTCTGGAATGTTCCTAGGCAACGTTTCGGATGTCAGTCAAAGGCGATAAAGTTTAACACGTAATTTCGTCTGGAGGAGGCGTGATGGGCGAGTGACAGACAACTTGTCTGCCGATGCAGCAAGTCTTGGGCAGAGAGCTTTAATGTACCTCGATCACGCTCTGTATTGCACAGTAACGTCAGTATTGGACACTTTTTCTCACAGTGCTAGTCCAGAGGTGAGTGAACGACGCTTAACCCACATGTTGATTTTTTTTTCTCTTCACGTACCTGAGTCGCGTCCGTGTAGGGAGTGGGAGAGTCTGCGGTGACTGAGAGGCTGCCGAAGGCCTCGCCGCGACCGTCGGCGAAGCGCATCAACTGCCGGCGTATCTCCTCGCCGAAGTAGTACTCGGGCTCCATGGACATGTCGGCGAGTCTCTCTCTCTCTCGCTTCAGGTTGGCCCGTAGAAAAATAGCAGAGGCTTTTTGCTCTCTTGGAGAGCTGAGGTCGGTTGGAGTACAAAAAGCTTCCTCGAGAACAGGTGAGCTTGGGGTGTGTAGAAAAATTGTACAAAGTGTTGCCTTGTGAAAAATAATAACGCGTCTGTCGCCCTGTACGTCCGTCGGCAGACTGATGACGAGGAGAGAGCGGCAGCCGCGGAGGCAACAATGTGACGACACACACATGAGGAGAGCACGCGGAAACAAACGCTCTCTTTTCTTTTCAGGATCGTTTGGGGGGGGGGAGTAGACGAAGGAACGGACGCTAAATGCGTACGCGAGGAAGTCTGCGTCTGCCGAGGTAGGTGGAGGAGGAGGGGTTGTTGACCGGCGATCGCGGCGCGAAACGCCGGTGGAGAGAGCGAGAGAGAGACATTCCGTCGATCTCTTCCGTCCTCTCTTTGACGTTATCTTACTTCCGATCGTTGCAATGCGCATTGAACGTGGTGGTGATGGTGGTGGGGGGGGGCGAGAGAGGAAAGCTCTTGGTGCACGAAAGTTACAGGCTTAATGTCCCCTTTTCATATTCCCTCCCCCCTCTAACAGGTTTTAAAGCTGCTCATTGTCGCACGATGCACTTCTTTGATGACACGATGGGGGCGACCAACGCCATGCCGAAGGACTCCTTCTGCCTCGTTATCAGCCAATCCGCCTCCTTTTTTACGAGCGACTACCATCAAAACTTAAACTGTCGCCCGAATGGGCTACTCAGAGCAGAGAGTGGAGACCAATAATTCGCCGACGAGGTTTTTGCCTCCTGAGAATGGTCGCGAAATGACACTTCCAGCTGAGGAGATTACGTGCTCGATGCAGCTTTCGCGATGATAAATCCTTCGTCTGGAGGGATCATTAAACATAAAAGCGAGCAGGGGAGGGAAAAAAATTAGTTTTTCTCTTTCCTGGATAAAGGTCTTTTTTCTTTGTTCCTACTCAGGGTGTCATTATTGTCCCTTAAGTGAATCGAGGTTCTTGGGGGAGGGAGGTGACACCTTCTCGAGAGCGCCAACCTTAGACGTTGCATTAAACGCCACCGTTTTTCTTTGTTATTGCAGTGCTATAAAAAGCCATGAGTTTTGGACTGTTGCCACTCAGTGGAGGGTCGTAGTAGCAATCAGCGATGCCACTTCTCGTTCATACATGGGCCAGACTATGGTACTTTCGGTACTTTTTTTGCAGCGGAAATGAATGAGAGAGCGCCGTAATCGACGGGAGCGAGGAGCTCTTAATTATCCGATCTAATGATCCGGACAGGGCTTAGGCGAAGATGTCATTTGCTCCGTGGCGGCCAAAAACATCGCCGGAGTAAAGGTGGATCGGGAGGGTAATGAAGCGTTCCTTACGGAATCATACTCGTAGCATGACGTGTACTAAGTACAGACATCATCGAGGAGCTCTCGAATGCGATCATTTCTCAACTCTGACCTTTTCGGGGAGACACGATTACATATGAGAGCGGTTTAATCCTAGTTATTCGTATTTGGTAGAGAACAAGTTCCCCCCACTAGGTAACAAATGCTGGTGTATTAGTTATGTACCCAGTTCTATTCATATCGATACTCGTAATTCTACTGCATGGACTTGGCGGGTGCATTTCGTCGTCCGTTCTGTATGTGTTTGAGTGCCGAGGTACTGCTGGCTGTGCGCACGAGCAAGGATACCCCTACACATGTTCCGACGGGAATAACACTGCACCATATAAAGCATGGCCACGCCAGCATTACAGAACTGCCTAGCTGATTCTGTTGCGTGATGATTTCGGATTGGATATGGAGGCCTAAAAGTCTCGCAGGCCTCCCCCCCCCCGATGGAGCCTTGGCAAGCGTTTAATCTAATTTTCATCTTCACCAGCCGCAAAAAGACCAAAGGAGAAGGATCTGTTGTGACTGAGGCGATTATGGGCATAAAGCACACACACGGGAGGTGGCGAGAGCAGAGCTTGCGTCGGCCTCCGTGCATTTCGTTTTCCTCTTTTTTTTTTCTCTGGCTCGAGCCGTCGTCGGGCGAGTTCCAGAAATGCATTTCAATTATTCTCTTGTGCATGAGCTGTTGAAGGGCCAGATTACAGAAAGATTATGGGTATGTGTGCTTGCCCCTTGCCGGTAGAGGGGGCCCAATTACTCCGAGGAAGGCATACGCACCACATAACTGCAGGAGATATGGAGACAAAGCCGCTTGTACGTACTGAGCATTAACGCTGCAACAGTCATTAAACTCAAAGATTAATGTCGTCTGCACCTCCTCGGCCTCCCCCCTCTCCCTGTAACACGACGCCCCTGTGGTCATATTCTCCTTTGCGTCGATCGTCGTTGTATTACAACTTGTACCTCTATCGCCAAAACACCCACGCAGAGTTGGCCCGAAACGCATCCAGCATACGAATTTGTCAAATGCACTTGCTGCGGTTGTCCTTGATCGACCACATGATCTTTTTTGAAAAAAAAAAAGTCTGCCCACTCCATTCTCATCTCATTTCACTCGTATTCACAGTCTCTCCCGATAAAAAGGGGCTCAGATCCACTTTGTCATTCTGGGAATATCACTCTTGATGGCGGAGCAGGTATGTGTACTTAGACGGACGTTCAGAAATGGTAGCTTAGTAGGTGGTGCAGGCAGCGGCCATTTTTATACTCGCTCGACGATGGATATATATATACGAACTCTCGTCGTAGCAGCATTCAATTACCTAGTTCTTAAATGCATCGACCGAGATGGGAGACGAGGGGGAGGACAAACGCATGAAAGATCGTTAGGGAGGAATTCATGTCCGAATAAATTATCCGTCGTTCGGTATTAAAGAGGTGCAATTTGCAATTATGTTACAACTTTTTCCAGTAACCAACCACCGTATGGAGGATGTTTATCGTAGGTCATAAATTGGGGTCTTCGATCGGTTATGCAGAACCTGTTCCAATCTTGCGTAATAACTAAATATCACTTTTTTTTTCATAAGCGGAACCGACTTAACTATTAACTGCTCACTCTTGCCAACAGTTACGCATCATTCAATGATGAGCCAAGTGAGGGGGATGATGGCGATGTTGCTCTGTAGTCCACACGTACATGTTGTACCTGCGATGCACTCTAATGTCGGTGATCGTCTCGAGACACCCCGACACTAATAACACTATCAATTATTGCCTTGTCAGTCGCGTGCATGACAACAGTGACAATTAACTGTGTGCATTTCTCGAAAAACTGGGCGGTAAAAGTCCAACTTTTTGCACCGTGACCAAGGGGTGGGGGTCGAACCTGCCGGAGTACAAAGCTTCACCGTGAGAAGAGCCTAGACTTTTCCCTAGAAAAGCGTAGATAGACACGAGAACAATTAAGAATTAATTGCTAACAGTAAAGGGCGGAGGGTGCCAGAGATTTGGTAAAGGTTTCTTCCATGCTCAACGGTTCATCTCTCTCTGTCTGACCCGGTGCGCACTTGTCGACGTTGATGACCCGTGCCCGTGATCAGGAAAGCCCAATTTCCATCCCGACGGACTTTTAAAAATGATCGCCTTCCTGTGGCCTCTCAATCTGGCGCGGGTTGGTAGGGGAGGCAATTTATCAGGTTTAAAAGGCCACCACGCAACAATTACTGGACAATTATTTAGGTAGATCTCTTTGCCAACCAGGAGGAGAGGAGATGAGTGCTACTGGACGCACAAAAAATTATTTCCTGTCCTCTCATCCTTTGACTCCCTGACTTAAGTGGCTGAGGAAAGCCTGTAATTTCCCCCTTTGGAGAAGAAGACAAACACACAAAGCCAATTTTCCTGTCGTCGCGGTCTGCAGGGACGCCAACAAGCCTTTACTGTGTTTAAGAAAAATAGGGGCTAAGAAGATATGAGTGCACCAAAGTTGCTCCCCTCTCTTTATCTGCCTTGCATGGCAATTAGGATTCTGCACTTGGTCCTTTTCCAGCAGAAAGAGACACCGCAGACCGCAGGAATGAAAGACAAACTCCGTGTCTTGGTGCGTGAGTCTCGCCATTGAGGACCCCTTCTGCGTCCCCCTTCTTTCTTTCCAGAAATGTGTGCGGCTTGGCCAAAAAATGCTACGTACCATTATTCACGCAGAAATTGCGCCACAAAGAGGGTGTTTCATTTCTGGACAGCCGCAAAATTCGCGTCCGTTTTATGCCGGGCGATATAAAAGCGAATAAAGTCTCGTCCGTCCACGTCAGATCCCCCGAGCAGCAATTTCTTTGTCTTCAGGTGATGGCCACCACCGCTGCCATCAAGCAGTGTAGTAGCTCACTCATTAATTTGCGGATCCACGGGGCCAAAAAGTGAGCACTACGTCTCATGAAAAAAAAATAAAAGCAAAAAAAAAAGTGAGCAACTGACTTGACAACAGACTCCTCTCGACTGTGCCAAACCTGCTTGATGAGCCTCTTTAGCGATTCAAGACGTCACCTCTTAACGACGTTCGTGCAGAGCTCCCACTTCAGGAAAAGTCTGCTTTTTGGAGGCGCACACGTCGTTTGTTCGGTGCGATTCGTGCTGTGGAAAAGAAAAAGGCAGCACCTGCTTCTTGATGGTGGTCGTCATCAATGTAGGCTTGTCTTCTGTGCTCCAGCCCTGCTCTGTCCTTGAACTCAGGTGGGATGATGGACGAAGGAAAAAAAAGAGGAAAAAAGTCAAGTCAATTTGCTTTGCCACCGCGCGCTGAAACTTGCAATTATTGACAATTGATGCATCGTCGCCGTGACCAATCGCTTGGCACATCCATCTTCTGGTGGATCTTTGAGGGTAGCTTCCATATTGTCAACAATTTGATCTTCCCCCTGCTGAGAGCGTCTTGTCTTGTGTCAGGACTTAGGGAGTGGCAGCAGCTTCTGCGTATTATTTATGCAAGAGGCCCCCGGTGCGTTTGCATAAGTGAAATGGGGCAATTAAAAGCGCTGCTAAACAGTCGGCAGCGGGGGGAAAAGTGATGGTTTGGAGGGAAAAAATTTTTGCAAAGTTCTTTCTTGAATTCGGGGGAGAGCGTAATTACCTCCGCAAATGCATCGGCGATGGAAACCGCTAAGACATTAAGGTGGAGGGCTAAATTACGTGCGTTGTCACGAACAATTAGCACGCAGAACATTCTCGTGGGACCCCATGAAACACTCGCCCATTCTGACTTGCACCTTAGTCCCCAAATTTATGAGCCACGGGTTGATGCTTCTTTGTTATTATTGCGCGCCCGGTTCACTCAATGATTATTACGCTTGTTCGATCGCCTTTGACTTCCAATGCAATCTGACTCAGCCGCCATGTTTTGGAGGTCCAGCAGCGACGGCGTCTCCTTTTTTCTCATTATCGCCACGCCGCCACCTTTTGGACTACTTGTGTGGATGCACATGCACCCTGGCCCCGCTACTTCGTTAATGCACCGTCTTCCAAAAGGGTCAGAGAGGCTGAGGCCCATCAAAGTAGCTTACCAGTGTATTGTGCTGCTGCCACCTTGACCTTGCGGTTTTTAATCTATGACTAAATCTGCAGCCGCGAGGTTTTTCAAAGCGAGAAGCGTGATAACGCCGGGTTAGGCGATAAGAGGTTACTGACAAATTGCACCGGTGGGCGAAATAATAGGCCTTAACTTACAATGATTATTGGCGTAGCGAAGAACTGCTGGATGAATTAGCTGGAGCAGGAGTGTTAAAACGGGGCTTGATATTAGGCAGGGACATAAACGTTTTGTGAGGGGAGAGAGAGACAGAGTGTGTGTGTGTGTGTGTGAGAGTCTCCATGCATGCGAAATGAGTTTTGGCGAATTTGGGCAGCAATGAGAACTTTGTCGTAAATTTCGGGATGAGAGGAAGACCTTGGCCGGGCTAGATAAATCAGCATTATGCTCCTCCATTTCGTCTTTTAATGTGCGGGGAAATAGCACACCCGTGACAAAGCTTGCTTTTGGCACAGAGCTCGTGTTGTTGATCCAGAGACTGTTTGTTCAGTGCTGGTGCCATTTAATGTTTAATAGCTTCTCGCATGACGCTTGAGAAGACGCTCGCTCGCTCGCTCGCTCGTTCGCTCACTCGCCGCCTTTTTCCTACTGCTACTCCTCTCAGGACTAAGTACTCGCCAGACCAGAGGCAGAGCGACAATCTTGACTGTCCGTGAAAACATTCTTGGAAGTAATTGAAACCGAGTCATCGCTTCAAGCGCAGGGTTCACTTTCTCCCAATCCCGCAAAGTGTGAGAAAGAGATCAAATTGAACAAGATGACTAGTGTGTATTTGTGTGCGCGCGCCGGGTGTGTGTGTGCAGGACGTGTGTGTTGAAATATCGATGCACTGTGGCCTTGGACTTGATACTGACGCGAGTTCAGGCATCTTGAAAACAGCTCTCTCATGATGTAGATGATGTAATGATGGATTAAAAGATAAATGGAGCGCGGTGTGAGGAGAAAAGTTGAAACTCTTCTACGTGTGTATGTAAACGTGTGAACCTGCCAATAAGCGATTCACTCGTGCGTGATCCGATCATACGTGCATGACGTATCGCCTCATCGCTGCCTAAGGGGGCAAAAAAGGTTTCCTTCGACGTCCAGATTTAGCGCTTACGTACGTACTTGGCATGGTCAAGGACACTATCTGATCGTGCTGATCTCAGGTTCTTTTTTTTCTGACTTATTCCCCTCAAGGAGTACATACACGGACACGTCGATGAGCCTGTAACCCGTCGTGATTCGCCAATCGATAAAGGCGATGGATCCATTGACTCAGTGAACTGTGAACCAAAAGAGTCCAGAGCCTCCAACGTCTCTCTTCTCATCCGTCACCGACGTGTTTTGACTCATTCCATTATTAATGAGTCTGATCCCAAGGGGTAAGCGTATGTGACGGAATCGACGCTTCTTCAAATATCGTGAGAAGATTTCCTCCTCTCTGAGCATCGCCACAAAGAAAAACTCTTGGGAAAACTCTACCAGACATCATTAATACGGACTTTTTTTTCGCACAAAGCGGGGCTAATTATTCTGGAACTTTTTTCAAGCGGGCCAATTAGCCCTCCCGCACCAACTTAACGTCCGCACTGCTGTGATAGCGGACCCTGTAATGAGAACGCTTATTCAATAACTCACTTTAAACAAATGATCCACTTCCGCCGATGTCCGTCAACTTCCTCAAGTGTTAAAGAAGGTTAATTGTCGCTTCTTTCTCTCCATTATCTCGTTGTCGTCCTTTTTTCCGGTCTTTCTGCGGACAAAACCAAGCCAAGCGAAGAAAAGGTGGTTTTGCGAGGGGGAAACGAAAGAATAGGCCCAGAACATGCAAGATCTTGTGTGTGAGAGACGCATCATTAGTCCGGGCGATGCTTTTATGTATGTCTTCAGTGGGAGGATCTTCTGGAGACAAATGCATCATTGGCGTCTTCTCTTCAGTAATGCGGAGGCATCGGGGGAAAATGATCTGGGGTGGCCAAGAAAAAGGCGGAACAAAGAACGTTGCTACACATCCATCCACGTACTGTGTGCCACGTACAGACACTGTACTCACGTGCGCACGTGCAGTCCCTTCCAACTATCTAGCGTCTGGGTACTGGCGACATCTCGGTAACACTTCAACACGGACTAGGATATGTGGTCTATGGCTTATTAAGATTAGTGGAGCATCCGTCTACCCAACGTCTTCGTAAGCCCTCGCACTAAATGAACAAGGAGCTGCAGAGAGAGGCTGCGTGTGAGAATCTGAGTGCTTAATCTTGGATAATGGTGGCGACGGGAGAAAGCGGTTCCTTAACTTGATTGCGATCCTGTACTGCTTTCACTTCAATGGATGGTTACATACGGAGAGGGGAGCCGAATACTTGGAACACTCTTCTTACTCAACAACTTATGCGTACTTAACTCGGACATTGTAATACTAATCCTTCTAGTAGACTTATGGCCTCTTGTCGTCCTCACTCATGGGGCGCAACAGGAAGCCCTTCTTCTACCGACATCTTGATTTCTTTTTTTTTTTCCGACAGCTGCCAGTCCTTATACACCGAAGGCACAGAAATTAGTCTCAACCTTTCCTTATCCTTATCCTATCCTTATCCCTATTGTTCCTATTTATGGCTTCCATGAACTCGTTATATGCAGTATATAAGTACAGGTGCTGAAGCAAGTCAGTATCAGATAGGTAGGTTGAGGAGTTTTCCAGGGTATGCCAGGTGCCTCTTCCTTCGACCGGCATACTTGCTTACTTAGTCAGAGGATCGTTCGGGCTTTCTTTTCATTCTCTACGGTAACCATGTAGTCCATTAGGACATGGGTAGAGCTTCGACAGGTCCACCGTTACGCTGCAACAAGATGGGAAACCAAAACAAAGCCTCGTCGCCAGGCAACGGTTGACCTACGTGAAGGGATTGCAATATCTATTTTTGGCAGTGCCATCACTGAGGACCGTTTCATTCGGCATTCTGCCTTTTTCTTCTCTTTCTCTCCCTTCTTTTGCGCTGAGGTCACAAGATTAAAAGTGTCGTCGACGGACAGCAACAAGGGCCTCGTCACCATGGGGACGACCCGATGACTGGACGTTTGTTGTATCCATTTCTTACCCCTTTACTCACACACAACAAGACTGAGTTTTCATACCACTTTTTTCCCAACTCTCATCGTTTCCGAATTGGCTCAAGAAGAACGTCTCTGGAGACTCATACGTCAGGCGACCCGACTCGAAAAAAAAAAACCCCGAGAGTTATGGAGCCTCCTCCAGACTACAAATCAGCACTCGGCGATTGCCGTGACAGCTCAGTGGATGTACAGTACCTTAGTACCTAGAAGAGGGACAAATTCATTTCCATTCGCCAAGATAAGTCTGCTGTTTGAGCAATCTCTCAGAGTCACTCCGATCGTCCCTGTGGCACGAAGTTGAGATTACCAGCAAATGGAAGGGGCGAATTCTCCTTGCACCACCCCCTCCTGTGTTCTTGGCCGCATACTTTCACCAAAAGCATCCGAAATTGGAGGCCATAAATTGAGTTCTAAAAGAAAGGGGCATTTAAAGTCGGATTCGCTCATCCTTGAGACGCGATAGAGAACAATATCCTACTCAGACAAGACCACACAGATACGCTTCTTTCATTTCTCCCAAAAATCTGGAGACATCTGCTCCCTCTGGGAGAAGTCTGGCCCCTCCGGTGGGGCTATGGCCTTGTCGAATGTTTCAATAGCCCCCATCCGAGTTACAAATCAAGTTAATGTCGGAAATGTCACGACTTGATCGCGGACTATTTTCTTCTTCTTCAGCACGTGCTGAGACGGCGTGATTTACGTTTCTTCTCTCATTGCGTCCATTGAGTCGTGCTCTGCCTCTCTGCTGAGATGCCGAAGGTGAATTATTCATCACAACGTTACTAATAATGACAATGGTTCACTTCGTGCATGTCAGCTTTGGCATCTCTTACAGGCAGCTCAGGAATGCAGGCTTCCTGTGACTGCTGCACCAAACTACCTAGCGGCTGTATGTACGCACCGACTACGTGTAGTCAGTCGCTTCGGTCAGGGAAATTCTTATGCGTGTAGGTGTGACGGACATTTCATCGTTGTTAGTCATCAAAATCATAGATATCTGTGCAGTTAGCGCCACCCGGGAAGTCGGTCTTGACTGCTGGCTCAGTAATGCAGTAGTAACGCATACTTCGTATGAAATGTGCAGGTGATTGTACATGTGTATGCAAATGGGTCATCAACAGAGAGAGAGAGAGAGATGAGTTACCTAGCAGCATGCTGCAACTGCTCGGGAGGGTAGTGGTGGGAAAAGAGGACGATAAATTCTCAGTCCTACGCAAGAACCTCCCCGAGTCAACAGAGTTGTGGCAAAAACTGCACGGAGTATCTCGTTCACAATTTTTTTTGCACATTTGTAGGATTATGTTTTTTGCAAATTGCAGTCGACAGGCACGTGGCTGACTGCACTGTCTTGCTTGTTTGCATTTAAAAGGCCTCTACTGCTGATAGAGCACACAAAGTCTCATAAATCGGATCCCTCTTTAAAAGAGCGACAAAGTGAGAGGCTGTTTTCGTATGCATACGTGCTGCTACTACGAACAGCGACGAAGCAGTTTTTATGCGAGCGATTTTTTTCATCGCACCTGAAAAGTGCATCATCCAGCTTGGGGAGAGAGAAAAATTGCCTCTGTGAGGAGAGGAGTGAGATTATTATTGCTTCTCTCTCTCTCTCTCTCGCACACACATGAGAAAGAGACCACAGAGCTCGCTCAGGAGGAAGATATGCAGCCATGGTATCATTGAGTGGGCTTGTCCCATGTGCCAGGTTCAGCCATGCACTCTACCGTAATTACAAATTAGAATAAGATTACAGCAGAGATCCCTGCAACAATGGGTTGATGACCATGGCCCGAGTCGTGCGATACCGTGCACGCACGTACGTGTGTATGTACGACTGCGCCGCCGTGGCCTGCACATATCTGGGACTGTATGCGGGCAAGAGACTTATGAATCCCAAGCAAGCCTTCTGTTGCTGCCGAGTTCGCGATCGCCGCTTGCTGATTTATCTTTCGCTCGTGTGGTTTGGCCAAAAAAAGAGGACATTAAAATGCAGCTGCAACTTTGACCTTCAAGATCCACCAACAGCAGACGACGGCGGCGACGACGACGGCGACGACGACGGCGACGACGACGGCGTTGCAGTCTAACACGAAGAACGTGACTAGGGGAGCAGAGAACGTTCTTAGCCCGGTGAAAAAAAAAGAAGGACATCGCGAGCTGACAGAACTGCGTTTGTTGTACGGGGCGCTAAGGTTATAATTACACTGAAAGAAGGAAAGCGGAACTTTCATTACGCACGCTTGAAAGCGAGATAATTGAAAAATTCGCGACCGCCACCACTTTTTCCACGGACATTAGCATGGTGCAGGTGGTAGAAAAGGTTGAAAAATTTGAGCGTGTGGCTCGTGTTGAAAGGATATTTATGGTCGCTATTAACGACAGTAAGACCAGTTTTATCTACTGCTGCTACTCAGCGTTTTGTTCATGAAGGCAGTGGCCAGCACCTTTTTGCAATTCGCAAGTGCACATTCTGAGCGCGCTACACGAGAGTACGAAATACGAACGAGGTCACTCTGCTCTGTTATATCGCACTTCTTTAGAAATAGCAACCTTTCTGGTACATACACACACGCCAGCATGCAATTAATGCACACTCTCTTTGTGGCATGACTCATAATTTGTCATTGCACACATGCGTACGTATGTAGTGGGGGGGGGGGGGAGCCAAGTGTAGCGTGCGTACACCCTGGCCAGGAGTCTCTACATGACTCACGTGAGTTTTCCTCGAAAGTGTTGCGACTTCAACTTCCAAATAACTGCCAATTAAAATCTGACCGAGTTACCCAATGCAAACGGGGTCTTCCTGGGAAATCCCCTCGTGTCTGGCAAGTGTTACCTGCGTGGGCGCGTCTGTTGCATCAACGGTACGTGGGAGGGTCTGTTCGGTCTGGGCCAAGAGTCACCGCCTACGCTCTCCGTCAAGAAGGAGAAGAAGTTTTCCGCTTAGCTACACGCGTACATAAAAACAAGAAGTGCATCGGCCCAGTCTCGGTACGTGCATATGAGCGTGTAGGAGTTCTGTCGTGGCAGGAAGTCTAGGCTCGGACTCAATAAAGTTCGTGTTAGTTTTGGCTTCAGTAGCCAAGCCGTTCTAGTTTGCAACGCCATCACCACTCAATGGCATGGGGAATAAACATGTCGCATTTCCAAAAAAAGACCTGAAACGCTTACTAAATTGGGTCTCCTTTAAAGGATGTCTTAAAAGGGTAAAAAAAAAACTTTCTGGTGGCAACTGCGATCAAAGCTTCGTGTCTTTGCAGCCAAGCTCGTGGTAGCAGCAACGTCATTGTGTTCCCGCTGGAAAAAAAAATCCTGTCTTGAGGGCAGCAGAAGCAGCCGCAAGAGCAACAGGGACAGCAGCAACAACAGGCAAACAGGCCTCGCCCTTCCAGTAATCGTCTTGGTGCGCCTGCGACTACGCAAAAAAGTGCATCACGATGGGTGCGCTGATAAAAATCTTTTATCTACCTATGTAGTACGTAGATGCGTCACCAAAGTGCATCTTAGACGACGCCAGTTGGAGGTAGAGTCAGACTCTCAATGTCTCTGCGCGCTGCGATGCATAATTGTTGCCAGCTGCTGAACTGTGACTGACCGCACGCCTAAGATGCTGTCCTTGAAAATACCGGTTCTGTTCAACTGCAATCTCATGATGGTGCAACTTTCTGCGCTTGTCGCGTGCGCGCACGTCTTATCCTCACGTACGTTTATGAACGAAGTTAGAGAGAAAAATAGAAGGAAGCGCAGTGCTTACTCGCGCACGCATGCACGCACGCACACACGCACACGCACAACGCCCTGAGGTTAAAAAAGCGCCTGTCCATGGCCTCGGGCGACGGGACCGAGAAAGGCCATAAGTCTTCTTCTCGGAGCATTGTGTCCCTCTGAAGTTGCACTTGCACTGGGAGCATATAAATTTGCCTGCACACAAAGATTCTAATCAGAAGAAGATCGCTCATGCATATTAACGTTGCCATAAACAACTTCACGTTCATAAGACCATAGTATATACTATTTATTGGGCTAAACTCTAAGCAAATCTAGTTCTTCACGCAGAGACGATAACGACTCCAAGCGGTCTGCTGAGGCTCTCCGCTAAATAAAAAAAGGAAAAAAAATAAAGAAAGATGCAAGCTGCTGCAGGTGATCCTAACGACGCGATGGGCCTAAAGAGCTTCCCAAAGACATGGGCCGTCGCCCCCCTATAGAAAGACTCTATCAAAGTGAAAAAAAAGGGAAATAGAAAGAAGAAAGAGCCTTTGTGCCATGTCCAGTCTTGGCGTAGGTTCACGGCCCAGCAGGTGAGGCAGCAGCGCCATTTTTATGTTGCTGCAAAGAAAAAGATACGAGAAAGGAGGCAAAAATGGTCGAATGTAGCGAAACGCTGCGCAAAAAGCGTCTTGTGGATGACGCGTGCATAAAAAAACTTGTTACACATAAACGTGCGCGCAGGGGGGGGGGAGGAGGAGGAGGAATCCCCCAGACCAACGCTCTGGTTGGCCAATCTAATTTTCCAGAGAGAAGCAGTGACAAAAAGTGTCGGAAATTAGACACAAAAGGTCTGTGATCTCCTGAAACTGTTTTTCGTGTGCGTCTTTTTGCCGGCGACGCCGGCTTCAAAAACTCTCCGGGAGAGCAAAGATTTCGGCAAAAAGTGACAGCAGCGGGAAAGGAGAGGATTGAAGGGAGCTTCTTCTTCTTCTCCGTGGTCGCCGTCGTCGACGTCGTCGTCCGGCCGATGTCACATGTGAGAAAATGCCCGTGAATAATGGATGATCGGGGCCTACTACAGCTTATGCAGAAAAAGATGGTTTAATTCCTTTTTAGCATGATTGAGGAGACGTACGTCGGGGGCTTAGGATGGACCAAGGGATCTGGTACGTTCAGTACGCAGAAAAGAAGAGCAAAGCCAGGGGGACAGAAAAAGTCCAATCTGGTCCGCCTATGAAATCAATCTCTTCTTTTGTCGTCACAGACTTTTTTGTGTAATCTGACTATCTCCTCAGCCAGGCCTGATTCGTCAGATCGTTTTTGGTGATTGTAATTAAGTAAAGCATGAGTGATGTAACCGGCAGCTCTGCTGTGTCCAAAGAAGAGCCATGACGACAGTTTCATACGTGTCTGCACTTGAGGCATGAACTACTACAGGTCCTGCCCGGCGACCGACGGCATCTTCTGGGGACTGCTTGAGGAGTTGACCTCTCCAGTGATTTAAAAGAGGTACCCCTCAGCAAAAACCTGCCTTGAAATTTTCCGACCCAGCCGAAGTTAATCACCACTTGGGATCCCCTTTCTACCTCCTTCTTGTCAATAATCACTCCGGTCGCGCCGACAAATGGCGATCTTTAAACGCTCGTTTAAGTGGTCTCCGGCTCTCTCGAGCACTTCTCAAGGAAGTAGCAACCATAGCTCATGGGGGCACAGGTGATCCCGACACATGTAGCCAAGTACCAGATAAGGACGATGTTCGGACAATCATTAGGAGGGGACATCTGCTCCCGTACTCTTAATGGCTCGTGCACAGGGATAAAAAGGGCAGTTGACCTTTTTTTTCTCCTCGACTGGAGCAAAAAAGTGGCGACATGTCATTTTCACTGCCTTTTTTGTGCCCCCCGAGAGGTGATTAGGGGAGAGCATCAAGTGAAGAGGATATTTTCTTAGGAGAGGCAAAAAGGCTGAAGAAGAAGTGTCCTTTAAAGGTGAAGAAGCCCTGCTTAAGGACACTGGGTCCTCCTCTATTCCTTTATAATGAGGCTTGATTAGCGCCGCCATCCATTGGGTAAGCACTGGCTAAGTACTCGTTACTACGCGAGCAGCTCGTAAGCTCATTGTGAGGGGGCATCTGTCTCCGCTAATTGAACGTCGCGAAGAAAAGATCGCCTCTGTGTCTTCCCGAGCGATTTAAAGAGCCGAGCTAGGCAAAATAATCTACTTCAGGCAAATAGTAGGCAACTGACAAATTGCCTTTGTCACAGTAATCACACGGGGGGATAGCCAAAAGTGGATGAGAAGCCCTTTGTGTCTGTCCGCAAGCATAAAAAGCTGTCGACATGGCATCAAACGAACAACGATCGATTCTGTGTTTGTTTTGGGTTCATGCATGCATGAACACTCACTCACTCCTCCTCTGGTTGGCTGCCAGCCTGACTGACTGGATTTGAAGCATTTTGACAAATTTGACAGGAAGCCGCACGAGCGGGCGAGGAGGAGGCACACCAGGGGGACATACATGACCCAGCCCCCGGCCGGCCGGACCCCTCGGTGCAGACCGAGCGATATCCCCATCTATAATCAGGGTTGAACGCCGCAGGTATCATTTTCCCGATTTATTCGATTCAGATCGCTGGTCACACGCTAGGCAAAGGCACTTGGATGGCGCCAACTGAAAATAATGACCATGCAGACGAGAAAAGACTCACTTCCTGAAGCCATTAGATCCGTTAGTGAGCGCAAACAAGGGTGGGCTGGCCATACATACAGACATACATATATATATAAATGTGCGTGGGGAGAGAGAGAGCCGAATATTCGCTAGTTTACTGTACTTCCCGACATAAACAATGATCATTATCATTACAACTCTCTCTGTCTCTCTCAGTGGGAGAGACATTTAAAGCCTACATGAGGCGGAAAAGGGGACCTTACGTAAACAAATGTCCGACGCGAATCATCTGTCAAATGGACGACGTCTGCTCAATGACTGACTGGAGAGGAGTGAGGGAGGAAAAACTCTGATACGGAGGAGAATCTCACGGGTTCCCATAATTAGGCCGGACGCATTAGTCTTTTCACCTCGAAAAAAAAACAGGTGAACGCCTTTTCAGGTAGCTTTTTTGGGGGGTGGAGGTGAAAAGGGGTGCATTTGAGACACATACATAGAAATGGCGCTGCTTGGACTGGATCTGGCGCAATTAGCGTGTAGGGTCAAGCGAGACCAATGAACGCAATGGGAGTAAATCACTTCCCACGACTGGCGGCGTTTTTCACAAAGCGCATTATTGGGAGAGACAAGGAAAGGATTAGAAAAAGTCGCTAATGGTGATGCTGTCGAACACGCATGGGAAGTGAGGGCGGAAGGAAGGAAGCAACCAGAGTCAAGAGGGCCAAGACCCCCGGGTGGTAGGACGACCTCGGCGCGTTCTCCAACGCGCAGTCAGTGGGCAACAAAAGCAAGAAGAAGAGCCCGCGCTGCATTTTTCCGCAGTGTCATCGTGCCGTCATTGTTCCGCGGCGTTCCGGAAGCGCTTCAATTAGCTTCTTCATCCCATTGTCTTCATTCGCCTCTTCATAACAATTATTGCGCCCATCCAGTGTCTGTATGTCCCTATACACGACACATATATGGTACCTGCTTGCGTGCTATATTGTTCTGCGTCGGCAACTGAAGAATCCCCGCTGGCCACTTGACGCCAGTCTCGTGCCAACAGGGGGGAGGGGGGGAAGACCAGGGTTATTTTTAAAATTTCAGCCTCAATAATAAAGGAGGGGGGAAAGGTTAGGGCACAGAACAAGCGTCACCGGAAATGAACCCGGGAGAGCATGAAAATCTGGAGCAGCACAGATAACGACGATTAATTTTCGGCTCTCTCCCGGGCTATCTCCGTCTTGGATGATATATCACAGGCCGGCCAGCCAATACAGCCTGGGCGCGCCACGCCCAAAGTTCCAGCTCCCAGACGACATTTTAAATCGGACGGGGGCAGCGAAGCCGCCGGCAGCAAGTAGCAGTAGTCCATAAAATGGCCAACCCCGGCGAGACCGAGGAGCCGATGAAAAATCGCTCCCTTGGCCTTTGTCTCATTGTCTCGATCGACTCATTAAATTGGTCCAATCTCTCTGTTTGAAATCGCAGCTCCAGTTTGTTTGGTTGTGAATGACCAAAGGTGAGTTATAGACCGGAAAACCACAGGCTGAGGCCGAAATCGCGCACGCTGCGCTGAATAAAGGGCAATAAAAGTATTACCAGAGCCCCCTCATTCAACAAATTTATCTGATTAATTAGCAGGTGGGTGGCAGGTATCGATGTGCTTTTTCGGCGGTGCTGAACGGCCAATTGCACTAATTACTGCCTTTTTCCCCCCTTATCACCCTTTGGCACGTTACGAGTTGATATAAAACACAGGTAGCGACTTGAGTGAGTGCACATTGGGTGATATCAGACAATGATATCAGATTCATCACCTACTAGAGGGAGGGCGAAAATCAAGGTGGCATATGACACCATAAAGACCATTATCAGCCTGGGCTCGCCTCCCCGGACTCGCTGGCTCGCTCGTGCCCTGTATAACCTGGGCAGAAATAAGTGAGTGATAAATCTCGCAGAGACCGTTTGACATTTCTCGGTTAAACTACTGAAGCGCCGCCCTCTTAATTACTACGTAGCCCCCCGTGCACGCATGAATATTCTTCATAAAATTCCGTACCATTGTGGACTTTTTACCGGACACATTTTGCGTCGCGTGCATTGATCGGACGAGAATGCACAAAAGAATACGTGGATTTGGCTCCTTTTGTCGTGGACCCAACGCCACCCCGAAGAGCAGCCGCTCTGCTGACATGGCACTCCTAAAATTAGACATTTTTTTACAGAAAGAACTTGAAGACAAACGACATTGATTTCTGCCATTTAGGAAGTTCTGACTGCCTCCAGGTCAATCTGACGAGATTCCTCCACCTTTGCAATAGGAATCTCGGGCAATAAGAGAACCCCAGGGAGTGAAGGCAGCTGCTGCTCATTTTATCTTTGACACGAGCGTAAACTGATTATCCTCATCCTCCTAGACAAAAAAAAAAGAAGCTCTTAATAGCTCTGCTGCTGCCCACGCTCAAAGCCCTTCTCGTCACTGTGTACTATATAAGTTCTGCGAAACAGTAGTGGCCGCTCTTGCTCCCCCTGGCCGCGCTGCTCCCGCTGGCCCCGTTGCTCCTGCAGCCGCCGCCCCAGAGGATCATTAAAGGCAATCTTGCATCTCGCCATCGATTTTTTTTCCTTTCTTCTTCTTACACCTGTCCTCCTTTGGTTTTTTTTTTGCAGCCCCCCAATTTTGACGTTTTCCGTCCATCTCCTGGGGGTCGCGTGCTGCTTAATGAATGTTCGTCGAGCGTCTCGTCTGCCTCAATTCTCCTCGGGCAGCCGCCTGTTGTTTTTAAAACGTGTCGTCAGCGATCGGTGAGGATGTTGCTTCATTGAGCGGGCGGGCGTAGCCAACGTGCGTATTTGGCTCTTCACCATAACGACGCTCAAGGGTCTTGTATGTACTGCTAACTACTACTCATTGACGGGGGGAGGCAAAAAGAGGTAGTTTTTCCTGCCTAAAATACGCGAGGTCGTGGCTGTTGTACATGCTGGGGGTAACGAGACACAAAAAAAGAGTCGTTCGGAACAAACGCATTCTCCTCGCACGTTTCCCTTGAGGATACTGTAGACGGAGATCAAGGTTAATAGCGGCCTGAACGGCCACTTCTGATCGCTTCCATATCGTGCAGTGCAGCACTGACTGCACTGCGCCGTCGATAAATAAACAAAGTGCTACTCCCACCTGTCTTGACATGTGTGTTGACAATGTGCGAAGACGGAGGCACGTAAGAACAGTTAGAATGCGCTAAAGCGCAAAAAAGGAAGTCTTGAGCTTTAGGAGAGAAGAAAGCATTTCTTTCTTTCTCCTTCTTGTTACAACGCTGCAGGAAATGAGACGATCGGATTAAAAGCCACTCGTCTGCGTTCATTTCCCCCCCCCCTTTGCTTTTTTTGCCTCGTAAAAAAGCCATGCTAAAGTGGGTTGGGGAATGTTGTTGTCTCCTCGACGACCATGGAAGGAGGCAGCGAGCGTGCCTTGATATGTTTCCCCCTTTCTCCGGATCCAATCAGGAAATTCGTCTTGGCTGCCTGACAAAAAAAATGGATAAACAATCGACGAGACGTGGAGGAAGACACAAACAAATACATCTATGCATACGGAGTTCTCGTTGGCGTGCGCGTCCAATAGATGCCGAGTGATTTGCGTGCTCGACGCTATGATGCCCATCACGCTGACTGGTGTGGCAGGTTGGAGCGCTATAAATCCTCACCACCCAATGCTGTGCATGTCGCGTGAAGAAAATGCTGCCATGTCTTCCTCCCAATCCAAAGAGAAGCTTTTTGCTGCAGTGACCCGGAACAAAAGTCCTGCTGACAAATGACAAGTGGTTGCGGCTTTGAGCTTGATGTATCAGCATCTCCCCACTCTCATGAATACGATTGCTCTGGTATGTAGTAGTCCTAACGTTAGTACTGCACAGCACAGCACCCAGCGGCACCATCTTTCTCTCCTTGGCCTCAAAGCAATCCAGTGGCCCGATGGCCCTCAACAATACGAGTGGCCTCGCTCTCCTTGCGCTGCGCACGGCCCAGCAGGCCAATTACGATGAGGAGGAATCGGCCTGGGGAATAGAGAGAGGCCGCTGCTGCTATGGCCAAAAAAAGCTCTTTGTTTTGACTTTTTGCCTCCAAGATTAAAGACAGTACTGTGCATTACATACTGCACGACTACTGCTCGTAGCAATGGAATAGAGCGGTCGTTCGCGCGTATTGAAGCAGATAGTCCCATCTGATTTTCGTCGCTTTTGGCTTTTTCTCCATAGGAGGGATCAAAAAAGTCAGTTGGGAAAAGGCGCCACGATAGATCGCTTTCTCCGACGTCAGTAGCCATCTTTTATATCAGGAGAAAAGAGGCGAGAAAAAAGTAGGAACAATACAGCACACGCTAATACCAGGGTTTTGCATAATGGCAACATCGTTGACCACGTCTCTCACTGCCAGCCAGGCACGAGGCCGTGGGCACAGAAGAGGTCTCCACCGCGGTTTCTCCCGTGGCTGCGATGCAAAGTCTGGCCTCATGGGCATGGCGTCCAAAAACGGCATGAGCGTGGCCTGGCGCTGAGCCACGCCAAGCTGGGGCTGGGGCTTCGATCCATCACGATATGCAACAAAAGCTACTGTACTAATGAATAATGAATCTTAACCATGTCACCCAGGGCGACTCACCTTCATTCGATCCCCCACAAACGCAGAAAAACACTGTAATTAGACTTTTGTGCGTACTCCTGCACTTATATACTAGAACATGCGTGCGACGATAGAGCTCCTATAAAGCGTGCACACTGTACCCGGTAAGTCACACACTGTAATAATTACCATCCTGAGTGTTGACTGCAGTGTACCCACTACATAAGTAAGGCTCCCCCCCCCTTCAGCGTGCTGTGACTCACGTAACAAATAGCAAACATCTCCGAAATAAATGAGTCCGCGCTCTACCGATAACTGCACGTTGAGGAACGGTCTTTGTTTCTTTCTGTTCTTACGGGAATGCGTAATGTGCAGTATGCGACTGTGCGGAAAATGCAAGAGCAAACAGAATGGTGCAGGTTCCTCCTGTGATTCTGCGTTGTTTGTTGGGCCCGTGCCCCACAAGACGCTCGGTCTCGTAAATTCTCCGGATGGCCAAGTTGATGTGAGACCTCTCTTATGTTTTCAGAAGGCAGGCTCTAAAAATGATACCCCGAAGGATACAAAAAAGGAGATTGCATGTCCGCCCGCGCGCGCGCGCTTGCAAGATGCATTGGAACAGCACTCGGCGGCAATCGATCTTCGACTAAGAGTGGAAAATGCACATTTCGTACCGGCATCGCAGTCTTCTCGCCTTGACTCTCGGGCACAATCGTGGTACCGTTGTTCTGGTGAGATTGCAAATGCATCTGGACCGGGCGAGGCCTTCTGGAGTGTTGTCGCCCGGGCTTTTTGCTGCCCGAGAAAGCAGCGATTAGTATCGTTTTGTGGCTCCCGCAAATTGGCGGGTCAATCTTTAAAGGGAGGCAGCACCAATTTCGCCAATTACGTCATTGGCAGACTCGTTCGCACCTCCCAGGCCTCGACCGACGCGAACGAGGAGGAGAAGATGGCGATAAATGCACTTTCCATCAGAGTTCGTAATTAGGCCCTCGTTTCTGTCTTTGCTGAGGCCTAATTTTGAACGATGTTCGACCTGTTTTCAAGCTCGCGCTGGGGGGAGGAGAGGATAAAAAAAAATCTTCACGACTCGTGCGTTGTTATCATTTTGACAAATGGATGCAACGCTTGTCAGACGTAACGAAAAGCGGTCGTGCAGTCCGGCGTGCTCACATAAGTGCATATGCACAAAGTTGCAGCGGCAACAGCAACAAGAGTGAAGACGACTGCAAAGACTCGGGGCGACCGACGCCATTTAGAAGATAGAGCAAAGATATGTTCGCTCTCTTTCCTCCTTCCAGGGAACAAATGAAATCTTGATAGGCGAAGAGTTACGTACTTTGCCTCCCCCCCCAAAAAAGTTCTTTTCTTCTCGTCAGAGAAAATCGTGACAAGGTTACGAACCACAAACAGAGACTCTTCTTCACCTGCCTGGAAAGTGTCAGGCTGAGCTAACGAAGTCCTGAAAGAAGATGCAGCGAGGAAAAAGTATCGGCCTCAAGGCGAAAAATGACAAAAAGTTTCAAGGAAAAACCGGAAGAATCTGACAAAAACGCGCTGTCACGGCAAATCACTTTAATTAAGATTCCGATGCTCCCCCTCCTCCTCAGTGTTTCCAACCGAAAGCATCCAAGTACAGTCAGTGCGTACGCACAAGTCCGTGTACACAGTGGTGAAGAATGCTTTCTCCTGGGGGAGGGAGATGACGGGTGCGCTGGAGGACGAGGAGGAGGGGGGGGGAAAGCTGTTCTTGCCGTCGGATTGACATTTTCCCGCACCCACTTATGAGAACGCAAGGGTGGAAAAAATATGTGGAGCTACTTAGGAGTCCGTCCTATGCCTTTTTCTACCCCCCCCCCCCTCGTTCCGCTGTCGCATCCGTCAAAAATTAAGACCACCTCGATACCGCTGCTAGTTCTTCTTATCTGCTCCAGAAATATAAAATCTGTCAATGTCGTAAACTTGAGGCTGTGATGTGTATCTAGGCTGGCCTGTCAAGGAATCTCTGCTGACGATTTTTTGCCGCCCACTCACACGCACGCACACTGAAAGATGCGTCACGTACGTTGTAGTCTGTTAAACCCTCTTCTCCCGCCAGAAATACCTCTCTAATCACTAGAGCAGTTTTCTCTGTGAGTGGAAAACTTTCTTCCTCGAGACCTGACATTTCCGATCCCACTGAAGAAGAAGCCGCATTCTCCTCATTTACGTGCTCGCACCCGCCGCCTGCCTAATTTATCCCCCAGAGTGAAAAACATTGAATTCCTGAAAAGGGAGTTTCATGAGGCAAAAGTCTCTTGTTATCTCTCAGGTAAGTGTCGTAATAGGAAGACGCAGGTAGCAGACGGCACCGACGTCGTTCAGTACTCAGTGGTGTCGGTCGAGCAGTTCGTCTCAGAATGGAACGAGCGTACGCATGGAGATAGATACTGTCTCGAGGTGTGGCGGCCGCCGGCCCAAATGCACCGAAACCCGTTACTCCTTCCCGAGAAGAGAGAGAGAAAAAATATATATACCACAGTATAAAGCCCTTTTTTTGTGTCCGTCCATGTCTCGACCCTGCGTGGGTCCACAAATTATTCATTTCGTTCACTTTCTCTCTTTCACCCTCAGAAGAAGATCCTCGTGCAGTCCAGTCACTCACTCAGCCCGCGTGTGTCTAATGCGATCTTTTTACAGCCCTCTCTTTCCCTATAGTCTGGGGTAGGAAAATGCATTCCCCTGCCCCCCAGCTGAGAGGCCCGGATTTCCAGACCTACTTTGATGCTTTTGCATGATAAGCCTACATGGGCAAAGGGTGCAGGAGCGAGAGAAAGAAGGAAAAAAGCAACAAAATTGAGCGGCAATTGGTGTAGTACGAAGCTGATGGGATGCATGTAACATTTTAAGGCTTGGCTGTCAAAATGAGTCATTCAGGGACTATTAAAATTTACCATTTTCCCCCCGGGTCCAATTAACAGGCATCTCCTCTGTTTACCTCTCCAGAGGTTTGTGTCAGTCAAGACGGTTGTGGACACAACGACAAGTGTCAAACATGGGGGGAGGGGGGGGGGGGGAAATTCCTCTTTTTTCACCCCGTGAAACCCCTTCAGGCCGATCACTCCCTTCTTCTTTGGCAGGTTCTGTTCGATAGATGCATTCCTGTCCCGAGTCTTTCGTCAGGCGTCAAGCCGAGGGTGGAGACGAAGCGGACGGAGGGAGGGAGGAGGGTCGTAACTAACCCCTGACTAGACTTTCGATCTAGACCGTTTTCTCTTTCTCGCCCTGCTGCAAGCAGAGCAGGGTGAACTGGACAGATCTGCGTTCCGCTGACCGGGCTCTGACCGGCCTTGAGCTGAAGCCCACGGACTCGTCCATGCACTGGCTGCACTTTCTCACCCCGGGTGCCTTCCAGGCCAAGCTACAAGCGATCGCAGTTCATCTGCCATCATTCTCTTGTGGACTTAGGCAGGGTTTTCCTCCTCCAGCCCTTTCAGGCGGTCTCTGAGACATGAGTGTTGGACCGTGTTGTCGCGTATGGACAGGAGGAAAGAGAAAACGCACCCCGTAGCACGTCCGTCCGTGTACATGTGGTGTATGTATGTAGACACGGTGGCCGCAGACATGTGCAGTCTCCCTGTCCGCCAGTGAATGAGCCTCCTTAGGCTTCTCAAAGGAGAGATTTTTTGGGGGAAAGATCTGGCTGGCTCCATAGGGGTCTGTTGGCGGGGGGTTTAGGAGGAGGGAGGAAAAATGTTGTTAAATTCGACCCAATCAGTCAAATTCAACAAGCCCTTTCGCTCCCTTTTGACGCGTCTGGGCGAGAGATTTTCTCCTCGTCCCCAGAATAAGCCTCATTAGTCACGCCCCGAGAAAGAGAGGGAAAAAGAGGAGAAATTCAGGCTGTCGGAGGAGTCGACACTTTAGTGAGCGTTCATGAAAGAGCTTCTACGCCTCCATCGTGTGGCACACGGGGGAAAAGACCCTCATGTGGTGGAGAAAAAAGATTCAATTTGATGCCCCAACTCCTACTGTAAAAGTCTGATAGCTGCTGGGTGCAAATTTGCGGGTGTTTTTGTTGTGGTTGGTTGAGCGAAAAAAAAGAGGCGATGGCCAACAAAAACCGCAAATTGTCCCTTCTGCGTGCTTATGTGTATGTACCTGCCACGTGCGAATCTTGCTGGCGGCAAAACAGGAGGGAGATGGAAAAAAAACAGTGACTGAGTGTTTCCTTTCCCTCTCTCAAAAGTGCATCACTTGGCTCAGAGAGAGCTGTCAAATTAGCATGGGCCAGCGTGATCTGGGACTTCGACATTTTGCTCCTCTTCATTTCATCCATGGCCGGGGGCGTTTTTGCTTCTTCACAGGTGATCTCAGCCGCCGAGTCAAGCTCGTAGCGTTGCAGAGTAATGATGGACAAGCTAGCGATCACTCAACACATATTCACATACGACGAACGCTCTTCCAGGAGGACTCAAATGACTAAGCGATTATTGAGATTTCGTTCACATCGTGACTCTGGCAGAGGTACAAAAATCACTGACAGATGGACGCAGACGTTTGCACCGCGTACAATCAGGGTCAAAAAGTCCGATGACGAGGGCGTCTCAAGCGGATTGGGAAGAAAGTTGAACATGCACTCTTTGCCGGCGGCCCACCGCACTGCACAGGACTGCGTGACACACAGATTGCATTGCGGCTGTTTTAACGCATGTGCGCACAATACAACGCCAGGCATTGTGTGTCTAGTGCACAGCTCACATTCGTCAACCATGAGTGTGGGAGACAAAAGTTCAAGTGTCATTTTCTGGCCTGCTTCTCTGCCGTCACTTTCCATAGTCGTCTATGGCAAACGGACGAGACTTCGTTTTCGCTTGATTGCTCTCCCATGGCCAGCCACTACTGCGCCCTGCCAGGCCGTAATGATGATGCTCTGTCTCCACACGTACAGTACGTAGTAGGTTCTGGCTCCCATCATCACTGCCTTGTATCAGCTCTCCGATAAACAACACAGTGGCCTGACAATCGGCTTTGTCACGTACTAGACGATAAGTGTGTACGCACAGCACACACAGAATCGAAGCAGAGGGACCGTGTGACCAACATGGTACTGTAAAATGTAGAGCAATGCATTAAAGAGAGGCAGGGAGGAGTCGTCATCGATGTTAATTGATCTTGAGCCCATCAGTCACGCTCGGACGCGCTTGCGCGCCCGCCCGCTGGAGACCGGGGTGGTGGTGGTGGTGGAGGAGGAGGAAGAGGAGGAGGAGGAGGTGGTGTGCGGCGCCGCGTGGTACACAGCTGACAAGATCTCGGAAATGGGGAATGGGGCATAAATCACAGCCAAACGTATGGGAAAAAAAAGAACGTGCCCACTACAATACCTTAATTGATTCCTGCGTACTTCTCGTGTCGATGCATTGTCCATTGTTCAACGTAGTTAACGTGGAAAGGTCACTTCGCCAAATGTCTCTACCTTTCCTGTATGCGCGTTCTTCGTTCGTGGTACGACTGCTTAACAGTCGACGACGGTTTTCATGTATTGTTTGCTATCGAATCATACTGTGCGTTGTGTTAATGCCGGCCAAATACAGACGTTGTTATGCCATGGCCACAGTCATTTAGTCATCACTCCAGCTGATTGAGTAGTTCGCTGTCTCCATGGGTAGATAGATCTAGAGACACGACCTGTTCCGCTACGTGTGCTATACATCATACTCAGGTGTACAGTTCATTTTCTGTCGTCTCTGCCACTGCTTGCTGACAGCCAAGTCGAAAGACTGAGTCACTTTTCATAAAATGTATTTTCATCCAAAAATGACGGATGGACTTCCTCCTTATTTGACCAACGCACGCGCTGTGTTCTTGGACGACGCCCTTCCCTCCGTCGTAAACACACTGCACATACACGTACGCACGTGGACTAATTCGTAATAATAATAACAAGTCGAGATTAGGCGGCGATGCCAACAAATCCTGGCGCCTGCCTGAATCATTAGGCTCGACACCGGATGCAAAAGGTTCGCGCATGACAAAGATTGCCGCTGGAAAAACAGGCCAGTCCCAAACGTAATAATGTCATCAAAGCCAGCACAGATGTACAGACTTAATGATGTTCTTATCCCTGAAAGTTGGAACAATGGATAAGCCCCGACTGCTGCTTGAGGCTGCAGACCGTCAGTGCTGCCAGGCCTGACCTATGGCCAGTGGTGGGATGGATGCCCATCCTCTTTGTTTGCTAGTGTCAACTCAAATCTCATCATCATAATCGTAGTCGTTGTTGTACTAGTTCGACAAGAAGGCACTGGTGTGGCGAGAGTGCTGATAAAATCGACTCCACCAAAAAAGAAATGATACGAAGAGAAGGGCCCAGATAAAGCGGCGAACGAGACTCGGCCTAAGTGCTTCCTTCGTTAAAGCACTATTTGTTACAGCATCGAGCGACTTCTTTTTAGAGAAATCTCAGCTGCAGCATTTGTCTACTCCAGACCACGTGTGCGGAGTAAGAAAGAGCATTCGTCATAGCATCTGACGCTGGCATCGATTTGGACAAGAGCTGATGAATCTTGTGTCCAGCGAATCTGGGCCTTGAAGCTTTGTGGAAAAAAAAATATAGTCTCTTGATCTGATCTCTACATTCTTGGGGGGTTTAAAAAGAAGCTAGTGAATTCGGAGAATGAACTACTGATGCATGGTCAACCTATGCAACATCTGCTGCCGCTGCCGCTGCCGCTGCTTCACGATGCAGCATACGGAAGCATGCAGCAGTCCCGGTGGCGGCTGCATTCCAGCACAAACACCGCATGCCTCGAGTGCACCTACGACAAGTCGATTGTGAACAACACCCACTGCATGTACTTCTTGTTCTTTAACGTAGCAACCCTATGGTAGGTAGTGTTCCTCCGGCACGACCGCGCATGCAAGAGCGCGAGCGTGAACCCAGCCTTTTTCTTATCCTGGGCACTGAGGGGGAATATGCAAATGTGTTGTCCTCAGCAATGAGTTATTCGCTTGGTCGAGCAAATAACGCCGTAAGGCAGCAGCTCGCACTCATGCTTGCCACTCCTAGCAATTATGGCACTTAATCACAGGCTGTAAAGCAGGACATGATTACGCGCGAAGTAACCACAAAAGCTTGCAAAGGCACACGCGCGTAAACATGCACAACGCCAAGAAAGTGCGCAAGGCGGAGAACATGGCAAGTTTAATTCTGCCGTGATCATTTCGACGAGCTCTCAGACCCCGGAGGAGCTGCTCGTGTACTCAGAGCTGGGGATTTTTTTTTATACGGTTTAGCATCATGTTACTCCGCCTCCGACCTTGAGCACGACTGCGTCGGTGTCCGCTCATAAACTTTATCACTCTCGATTTGCAGTCATTTTTTACCCCATAAATTTATCTCCCCGGTAAACATGACCCCACCTAGGCCGACTTTTTCCTGCAAAGTCAAAGCTTGTTAGAAGAAGCTTGTTAGAAGAAGATTCATGACCAAAAGCGTTATTGACTCCACTTTTGTAGTTAAGCTCATGTGTCAGGTCATAAAGCTGGTATTACTATGCAAACAATCCGTTCATTTTTTCTCTCCAATCGCCTAAAACGATTCGGATGCGAGCAACGCATACCAAGTATGACTGTTGGCAACTCTAGAAGAAAAGAGCATAAAAAGCTTGATGTCCGACACAAGAGCAAATATGAAGTTTCCACAATGCCGAGGAGGGGGCAACATCTCCAGGAAGTCGAGGAACGTGGGCCATGTTGCTGGATGTGGAGGAAGCCACTAAAGGAAGAGTCCTCGGTCCAGTGAGCAAGAAGAGGCCAGCCTCCGAGCCGAGGCCAAAATAATGGAGGAGGAATGGCCTCGGGGCAGACAAGCCCGCCGTCCAGGGAGGCCCCCCCCTGGCCGCACGTCAGGCAGAGGAAAAAGCTATTGGCCTGTGAGAAGAAGGCCCAACAACAGTCGTCGTCGTCGTCAGACATTGTGTTACAGCTTTTAGCGTGGACGCGTGAGTGCGGTCAAGGGTATATGTACAAAAGCACCTACTACTACACTAGGTCTGTCTTAGTCGCCCGAATATTAAATTGCTAGGCCTCGGGCCTTTTATTGGCTCGACAACGTAGTGACTAAATCGCTCGCTCACCCTTCCTTTGCGGTGAGAAGACAAAAAAGGCGCTTTTTGCCCAACATTTCGATTGTGCTGCGAATCTGATACTCGGTTTCATTGACCTTGTACTTCACGCCGACTCCGGTGCCGTTGACTTGTTTGGCAAACCGATATGTTCAGCGTCGAGTTTTGACTTTTTTCTCTCCGCACACGATCGAGTGGGGTTTTACGCTTAAAAGGCAGCCTTTTTTTTCCCCCCGCCCGATTTTTTCCAAGGATGATAAAAGGTGGAAGCTCGACGGGCACGCGCTCACATTTGTAGGAGCTCAAATTAGGGAGTGATGAATGATGGCTTCTCCCGGATCACGACAATGATAACTGTAGCCTGCTTTCAAAGCCTCGCCAGGTCCGTACTCACATACATCACTGCTATGGAAACACAGACAGACACATGGACGGTTAAATATGCTAATGGTTTTTTGAGACTCTCTCGGCCCGATTAACGTCTCTTCTTACGGTTAGATAAGATGATGCATCGCAGCCCGGAAGAAAAGCACCTGCGACGCACGAGACATCTGTGATGTTGGAGACGCGTTTTGTGAGCTCAGTTATTTTCATTTCCTCAAACGGAATTCCTCTTTGAAGCCCAGGAATTCGGGCTGCGCCCGCTGCAAACCTCTGTTTTGATGCATCTTCTGCTACACAAAACTTTTGCGCCCTCGTCTTTCCTGAGGAAGAAGAAGAAAAAAAAAGGCCAGCACAGTTGCTTCAATTATGCGGAAAATCCGTACGGGCACAAAAACAAGCGTGCTTTGTTTCCGATATTTTAGTGCTGGGGCGAAGTTTTAAATCGGTCGATCAATCTCAATTTCTCCGTCCGCACGCACTAGAGGTGGGGAGGAGACCCAAAGAAAGGCTGTGCCGACCCCGTAAAAGTTTTTACTGCCTGCCCAGATTTCTGAGGCCGCTTTAACGCGGCGATGATGAGGTCGATAATGACGTTGTTTCACTACACGCGGCGCTGATCTCATGATAAATTCCTCATCTTTAGTTAGCATTTTGCGCGCCCGCATGTCTCACTTAATTATTAAAAATTGGCAGCTCTGTCGAGGACGCGCAGCTGCCGGCGCCATCAAAATGTGCCAAAGTGCCCATTTGATGCCTGCCATCGATGCTATCGCAGTAGCAATGTTTAAGACTCTCTGACTTCATGAATAACATTATTTACCGCGGGGACGACTGAATTGATTATTCCAAACATGCACTTTCCCGATCAGTAAGCCCTGGCCTCAGTCATTACCATTTTTCTTCCAGAGATGTGAGAAATGCTTGTGCTACCAGACCCACTTTTGGCACGCGTACTCGTCATCTCTGTGTGTGGAGAAAGAAGAAAGGAAGCGATAAAACTGTTATCGCCCCACGCTTCTTCCCCCTTTTCTGGGGTGGCAGCAGCTTTTTTTTTTCTGGCGGGCCAAGAAAATGTGGATAGCAAGCAAAACAGGGGACGTCTTGTGCAACTACTTTGCCTCTGTCTTGTTCTGTTTTCATGGGAGGAGGAGGGGGGGGTCAATGTTGACGGCGCGTGACGAAAGCGTGCAACATGTGCGTGCGTGCGTGCGTGCTGGCGCGCGCGTGTGCGCGAGCGTGTCTGTTGACTTGATTACTATTGTGCATACAAGTACCGGACCTACGTGGACCTGGGGAGGGAGGGAATGCTTTGTCCAATGTTTCTTTTCTCTCCTCTCCTCCACGCACTTGATAAAAGTATGGGTGAAATATTAAGGAATGGTTGTTATTCGCACTTAGACACACATGAGGCCTGGGTCCTCTTTAATGGTTTGGCCGGCAGGCACGCGAGGACCATTAATAGCCTATCCGTGGCAATTTGGCAAAAAGCTTCTTCTCTCCCTCTGATTGTTTCCTAAGCCTTCAACGTGGTCGTTTGTGTTGTTGCTTGTGCGATACAACAGCCAAGGAGGAACAATTTGTCAAACGACTCCACCTTCACGTTTTTAGGCCCGCACCTTTTTACTGTTCCAGGCAAAAACCACAATAAAATGACAAAGAGAAGAGGCCTTTTCAATTTTCTAGTCCTCTCTTGCCGTGACACCGTTTTCGTGCCAACTTTCGTGCCGGTTCAGCCCGGATTTGTTTCTTGCCCACTTTCTGGGAAAACGGTGTTGCTTGATTATGTGCACGCGATGGAGAGAAGAGGGCGTAATAACTTCGTCATTAAAATCGGAAGAAGAAGTCAAGGTGTTCTCATGAACATGTCCAACGTTGCTGTTTTTTGTGTGCATCAAATATTAGTGCGAGTGAGGTCAGAGCAAATCACACAATGCGCCCGCCTGTTTTTGTCCGCCAGGGTGGGGCGCGCAAGTTTCCGCCAGGACTGGCCCGGCCGGGCGGGAGGAGGACCCGGAGGAGGCGGTGATCCAGATAAAAAATGACCTTTTCGTAATGATACGTAAAAAGCAGCAAAGCAAAACAATGCATGATTATGCTGGACCGCGCTCAAGCTGCTACGAGCAGGTTAATTGCGGACTCAAAGTGATTCCAGAGACACGTTGACAAATCTTCTTTTTCTCCCCCCCTCTTCTTGCTACGTGTTTTTTTTCTGGTCTCTCGCGGGTTCCCTTTTTTTTGGTCGATTTATTTGACGTGATCACCGAGTAATTGTTGGGTGTGAAGCTCAACGAGAGAAATATCAATTGTACCTGCGAGTAAGTGACGAATACAGAGAGAGATGGCGAAATAAGTAGGCGAGTACAGTGCAGTAACGACCTCTTCTCCCCCACCCCCAACCCCGACACTGCCATTCCTCCTAAGTATCTCGTCTGTGAGTCATTTAATTTAATCGTCTCCGCCGCCGTTGCTGTTGCTGCAGTTGGACAAGTCGGACCGGGACCCGTCAGATTCGATCCCGCGATAGTCGACGTCTCCTCCTCCTCCTGCATGAGACCGAAATTAGGGTGCAGAGCGGGCGAACCCTGATTCCCATACTTAGCGCCCCGAATTGGGATCTCCTTCCTGAATGCACCGCCCCAAGCACTGGGAGGTGGTGGCGGCGGCGGCGGCGGCGGAGGTGGGTTAGTATTGCAGAGCTGACTGCAATCCGGTGCTGCAGTTGAGGTCTCGTTACTTGCTGATGAATGCGTAGCCCTGAAATACCGAGCAGATTCGACGAGTACAACGCCGGCCTTGCCTTGTTATCCAACATGCAGGTCGTCAACAGATTGATGTCTGCCTTCCAGCTTTCCATCTACGCATCTTCTGTCAGCCCCAAATTCTCTCTCCAAGCTCAGATGCTTGAGTGCCTTGGACAAATGTGCAGGAGCTCTGCATCAGTTCCTCGCTGCACTGCACTGGTGCGCAGGCCCATGCGCACTGTCTATCCTGCTCTGCATTGAGAGTGCGCAACCCTGGACCGCTCATATGTGGATAGGAAAACGCTTTGTTCCACTGGGTAAATCGAGGAACACTTTTTTGTACCCACCCCCGTGCACAGACTCGGATTTTTAAGTGATTATATGCTCGAATGAGTGCACTTGAGCTCAGTGGACTGAGTCTGAGTGTGTGACAAAATCACTTGAAAATCCGAGCCCTGCAGCCATACAACATTGGAGCAGGATGACAAGCTCGTAACCCACACAAGTGTGTAATTAGTCAGCTCATTTCTCGCCAAGTTATTAGCTTCATTAATTAGACACTCACGCACCAGAGGAGAGCGCCCTAATCTCTTAACGACACTTTCACAATTTCCTTAAGTGAGACCTGTCGGACCGAGGGGACTCTTACAAAAAACAGTCAGGCAGGGGGAAATGTCAATCATCCCCGGAGACTCTCCTATTATTATTGATGGGCGGACACGGCCAAGAAGCACAGGCAGGCAGCCAAATTGATGGCATTTCTAATGACTTTCGTGTAAAAAAAGAAGTGTACGCGCATATGCGTACTCAGCCTCATTCCTAGAAATCACGCCACCATTGTCATCTATGGTTGGAGGAGACCTGTTGAGGAAAAGGCGAAAAAAAAAATCCCCCCACATTGCGGCCAGGGACGCCGCAATCAATAACTTTTTTGTCCCCCCCCCCTTCGCCTCTCTCCCTGTTGCTCGGCTTCCTTTCCCCCGACTTCTCCTTCGCCGCCGCCAACGACTTTTTGTCCGCCGACCAGAAGGTTTTTAGTGCTAACTAGTACTATGCTTTTCGCTGCGATATCATTAAGAGGTGGCAATCTCTGTGTTGTGACTTGATTGACAACATATCTTTATTCTCGTCGGTGCTGTTCCCCGGCCTCTCCCCGGCGCAGAGCAGAGACCCGTAACAAATGGGACGCCTGCTTTATCGGAAGCTCTCCTTTTTTTTTTCCTCTTCTTCTCCTGACAAATCTGGGAAATCCACCTTGTTAAGTCCTGACGCGTACACTATTTCTCTCCCCCATGCAGTCGTGTCCCCGTTACGGATTTGATCTTTTTTCAACTCTCTTTTTTTCCAATCCTTTGCTTGTTGCCATATTGGGATTCCTTTGTCCCTCAGTAGTTTAATTCAAGAGCAGCTTTAAAGAGGGAAGGGAGGAAAGTAACCCTTTCAATCGGATGAATGCCCTGAGAGACTGCTGAGCAAGGAGGGGAGGAACACTCGAGCAAATATTCTGCCGCATGTGGGTTCCTCCTAATTTTTTTGCCGAGCTGTTGTTGGCTTTGGGAAGCGAGCTCTGGGTCCCTGTCCGGCCCTGGAGGACCCGTCACAATGCCGACGTGCACGTGCATTCGGGACAGTGACGTGGAGATGCGCCGCGTAGCTGGATTTGCATGGCTCGACCCGGACTTCGCGCGTGCATCATCGATCAACAGCTGATTCAAAAAGAAGTGGGGGAAAAAAACGGTAGCCGCAGCATTCATAAATAATCTTTTCACACGCTATATCGAGAAAAAAAAAAGAAGAGAAAAGAAATGGGGGAACAGCCACGAAGATGCTTCACTATCCTGCCCTCCAAGGGTGGGTCAGAAGCGATGGTCGGTTTTTCCTGATTCAGTACAACACTATGAAGAGACAGTAAGAGGAAGTTGACCAAGCCACTGAGATATAAAGTCGAACAATATAATAACGCGGCCATGAAAGTGTGGGTGGAACAGAAATGACAAGACCAGCATTGAAGAAAGACTGGGTTCCTCGGGGTTCGTCAAGTCCTCCTTCACCGTCCGGCATCGTCCAATATAATGCAGCAATGCTCCCCTCAGGGCATGACTTGCAATATAGTATCCATATTATGTAAACCGTGCGAAAATTTTCTCCGAATTTGAATGTGAATGGACTGCTTGAATGACGGCCAGATTTGTTTCCATCTGACACATCCAGGCTCAATGGGTCTCAAAGGGGGGAGACACTGATATTTGGGACGGTCGTCATCATCGTCTCCTCTTACGACTGAGAATGGGCAGATGTGAATTCGTCAAAGGATTTTCATTACGTCTGCTGCCGGATAGAGAAGAAATAACTCAAAGCCGTCTGATTGTGAAGCCCTGTCCAGACGCTGGAAGCCCTGTCCAGACGCTCCACGTCTGTCTCTCACTGAGCTTTTTCCGTGGCCAAAGTGTAATAACAGACACACACCTCTCTCTCCACGTGCGAATCCCTCACGGTGGCAGGCAGCAGCAGCCTCCTTTTTTGCACATGCCATTATGCCGTGCAAACTCCAAAATTGAACATATTCTTGATGCTCCCATGCAGAGGGGATGATTCAGCAGAAACAGCGCTTTTGCCTGCTTTGTTTGCCCATTTCATTTTCGGCGGGCTTTGCCTGCCCCACCCTCTTGAGGGACGTGCACATGGTCCTTACATACGATAACAGGAAGACCGTAACATGTAAGTGGTTTTCTTCACTATAAAGGGGTGGGGAAGGAAGCAGCTTGGCTGTCAGGGGGCGGATTTGCAAGCAAAATTTCAATGGACAAAATGCGGCGACCCCTGCTGCACGTGTCGACTCCACCGCTACCGTGCGAGGGCGCGCAGTGTGAGCAAAAAAGATCACCAGCGCGCGCCCTCAACCTGACTTATTATTGTATGCAACTTTTGATGTCAAAATTATACCACAGTTCTTAATGACGCATGGAGAGAGCGAGGGAAATTTTGAGTTTGCTTGCGCGGCATTGCCTAGATTTGCCATTGCTGCTCTCTCTCTCTCTCTCTCTCTGTGTCCGAGGAGATAAATCAAGGGGCGCTTTCAAAAAATCTGAGTTATTGCTTCTTCATGCGCATACGCACACGCGCCGCGCTCGCCAAAGGGTTGTAAAAGGCAAGGAGGAACCAACCAATAATGCGTCAGCTGTGCACCGTCGACGCACAGCGATGATATTTGCCACGGTCCGACTTTTATTAGCTTTCGCGTGTTTGGATATCGTTAGTGGTGTGGTAGAAGGCAAGTTTTATCGCCGCCGCTCTGTGGGTGCATCCTTGGGATTATCTGCCCCGACGAGGACCAAAAACCGCAAATAAAAATCGGAATTAAAGGAGAAACGAGCCTGTTCTAAAAAACCCTCTAAGCCTTTTTAGGGGGGAAACGGGGGGGGGGGGCGACGGCGGCGGGGTCGGCCCTCTTAATATGTGCCATACTGGAGGAGCCGTTAAAAAGCAGGGGATTACAGATTTAGAAGCGTGCGTCAAACTGAGCTGGAGAATTGTTGAAGGAAGAGCAGCAGTTGCAAAAATAAAACACCCCCAGCAGAGTTTCTCTCGCAGATTTTTGCCCACTCACTCACTTACTCACTCAGGCATTCCTGGCCGCTTCCCCCCCCCCTCCTGCTTGATTCCCCCCTCTGTCACTCTCGTGACTCCATGTTCATAAATTCATATTGGTTATTGAGGCGAGCAGCGTATTTAAAAGCATGACAATCTGAACCGCCCTGTTGCATCCAGAGACGACGTCTTTGCTGTCGCTCTCACTCACCCAGTTTTCGCATCCAACAATGGCGCCAACTTTTAAAATGTTGCAGTGCTAACGGTGCAAAAAGAGTGCAAATCACATTTGTATTACGTGGACATCGCCGGAGTGCATGGATTTTCATGAATCCCTAATATACAGCTAACCATAACGGGTGAGTCGTATATAACTATTTTTGCTCTGAGCGACAACAGAGTTGTCTCCATATTTCAGCCTGCGTCAAGGAAAGAAGGGCGTGTCTTGGGTGCATCGATGAGAAGCGGATTCGAGTAAAAAAAAATATCATTTCTGAGCGTGGGCGACATCAAAATCCGCGATAATTCAGATAAGGAATTTCGCAATGGAGAGCAACAGGTTCTTGTGCTTCATCGAGCGCTTATTCTCTGGCAGTAATGAAAAAAAAAAGTGGACCGTGCATTGTTGAAGAAGGAAAAACTCTGTCGAATACGTGCACAGAATGCCATAATCAGGTCGTTTTAGCATTTCTTCTTCTCTCCACTCGGGGTCTTTTTTTTTTTTTTTTGCAAAGGAGACGAACCTGGTGTTTTTTGCCACAAGTGCTCTTGTAACCTACTCACCTCTGTGTTTCGGGCCGCTTTTTTTTGTCCGACTTCCGTCAAAAGCCACGCGAACTCGCGCGCGTGTCTGTTTTCTCGCGAGGTGAACTTTACGAGATTGAGATGCTAGAACAACAAGGAGAAAGACAGACACAAAAGTACGTACGGGTGGCTGAGGGGCGGGAAGGGGGACAACGACAACAAGCCTGGACTTAAAACTTGTCATAAATATGTCAGATCGGGCACGCTCGGTTTAAACGGCTTCTGCATACTTCCAGACGACGCCCCATGTGCGAATTTTCCTCCCCCCCCCCCGCCCAGAAGAGTGTTGAGCGATATGCCATAACAATGATGATGCCATTAAGACCTAACACTGTACATTCTTGAGGTGCCATAATTCAACGTATTGGTTTTCGATGCCTCCAAAACGTCCGGGCGCCTCCGGGCTCAGATGCCACAGCCCACAAAAGCAATATTTAGTGCGTGCACGCGCTTTATCGGTCATTCTCGTGTCGTGTGCGCACGTAGGTAGAGGAGCTGCCAACTCGGTTAAACATGAGATGTGGCGGCTCGCTTTAATGAAGTCCAAAATTGGATCAGATTTGCATGCTTGATATTGCAGTAGCAGCCAGAAGTCATCTGAATAGGACAACGCTGCTTCGGCTCTATCTCTTCTTGTCTTCTTGATAAGGGATTCAATTAATCTCGGACCACAGAAAATCTGCAGCTGCTTTTGCTGCTGGCTTTGCACAGTTTTATAACTCTGGGGAATAACGGCCTTTGTCTTGGGTGGTGCGCGTCTCATTCCTGAAGAAAAAGGTAAAGAACGACACGTAGGCCTCATCTCTCAGATCTCAGAACGGGGTCAAGGAGAGGTTCTTCGTCGCCCCCCTCAACTTTGGCACTTTTGACAAGCAAACATTTATTTCCCTCCGCCGTCTCGCCTTTGAACATATATTTTAATGTGCAGACTGAAGAAAATCATACGAATAAACTCAGCCTCTGTGCAAATATGTGCGTAACCTTCGCTTCCGACCCAGACCCAGAAGTTCTTAGTCACTTGCGGAAAAAAATGAGAGTGTGTGGAAAAAAAAAACATTGAGTGACGCGTGTCTGCAAAGTTTGATGACTTCTCTTATCGCCGAGGAGATTTTCCCCCCTGGCTCTTTGAAGTCAAGTCGATTTTTCTCCGCATGGTGTCAAGCCCTGGTCAGAATATTCAAGCAATCCTCCGAAATTCCGGAGTGAAACAATGTTTGCCACGGCCGACCCCGAGTGCAGCAGCTCCACCGAGTAAAAGCACGCGTTCTTCTTGCCCTCCTCCTCCTCCCTCCCTCCCTCCCCCCCCCCTTTTTTTTGACACTCCTACTTCTTCCGTGGGTGGCGGAACCCGTTTGTTCCTTTCAGTAAAAAGTGAGGAGCTCCCAACTCCTCACGGAATATTAATGATGGACGCTGCCTCGTTCTCACGGATCCGAATCGGAGAGCGACTCCCGATATGGACAGAGAAGAGGAACTTTTTTTTTTTTCGTTTACATCATTTTCTGCGGGGGCAACGAATTTGCGGGTGGAAATAAATGACGTGACAAAAGCCCGGGAGAGCAGCTGCGGCTTCCAGAACGCAACTTCGGCCTTATCGCGGGGTTTACATCTCGGAGGAGGAGGAGGAGGAATTCGTCTTGTTCTTGGCGAGGAGGGTGGAGGAGCTGGCGAGAGAAGGAATGCTGCTAATGACTGGTGTCACCGACGGTCAAAAATGCATTTTGCACCTCGTTCACCACCTTTTTCTTCCTTGTCTGCGCCCAAATGCTCACTGTAAAGCTCTTAAAGGGGCCGGCCGACCGGGCTGAGCCGGCCACAAAAAAGTTATGCACGGTATTAACGCCGAGACAATCGTAAAGGGGTGAAGGATTTTGCCCAAAATCGGGGTGCGCAAGTGGCAAAGACAGAGAGCTATAATTGCGTCGTCGCCCATATTGATAACCGGGGATTTATGGCCGGCTGGCTGCAAGCTCCACCGGGCGCGCACCGACGGCGCAACTTTGTTTTTTTCCCCGAGACAAATGTGGTTGTCTGGCAAAAGACAACACGAGCCCCGCCCGAAAGCCCTTGGTTGGTCCTCAGGGGACACATAGATCTGGCATTAGACGACTGAATTACGAGGTGTCGGTGGCGAAATGGAAACAACCCCAAAGCACTTATCATCATCTTCTCTCGCTCCCTCCCTCTCTGATACGTGAGATTTATGGGCAGAGGATTTAGCACATCTCACCTGCTTACTCCACGTCCTGTACCGAGTGCAGGAGCAGAAGTGCAGCAGCGTGCATGACTTCTGAAGGTAGAAGCCGTCCTAATCGCGCGCACGCACTTGACGGGAGTGCGTATCTGGAGAAAGAGTTGTCGGACTCCAGGAAAGCGACGAGATCAGATAGCTTTTTCGCTGACAGATGAAAATGTTCATAAAGTTCAGTTCCTTAAGGACGTTGCTCCTGCTGCCGGCCTTCTTGGGAAGAGGGAACATTTTTGTCAAGTCATCCTGTCGTCTTCATCCCCCAGCTCAGACAGATTGGCTGCGCAAATCTAGGAAAAGGAAACTTTCTATCCAGCAATTTATTCGTAAACTGCTACATCACACCCCTTCACACGAAAGAGATACCGTAATGCAATCACACAACTTTGTCAATTTGTCAGTCCTCGAAAGTTTATGCTACTTTCATGCGCTAAGTACCTGGAACAGTGGCACGATCGACTGCGCCAGCGTGACGTGGCCAAAGTAACGTTAGTAGATGATGCATGCAATATGTTAGGCGAGCTCAATCCATACACGTCGTATATCATACTGACACACTTTCGAAATGGGTGCCTCTTTCTTTTTTTTTTTTTGTTCGCGCCCTAGATCTTAGCGTAGCAGACCGAGGAAGAACAAATATCAAAGGATATTCATAATATCAAGAGCAGAAAGTGAATTCAGGTACGTGTACACTTGTCAAGTCAAAGTGAGACGTTGAGTATTTCTGGGTCACTCGCGTGTACTACACGACTCTGTGCACTCCTTTTGTCTGCCGACGTGTTTGACATTCAGGCCGAGAAAGTCTTTGACTGAGCAAAATCCCTGTAAAAAGCGTGGCGTTTGACACGTTTTCTGGGAGAAAAGTCTCAGGAACGAAGGAGAACATTAATTCCTCCTGATCGAACGACGTCAGTCAATTACGAGGAGACAAGACACTTTTTGTTCTCTCTTTGCTTCCCTCCTGAAGCGACAAAGTCGTCGTCGTCACGCTCTTGCAGAGACACAAGCAGGGACATCCTTTCCAAGGCTTGCGGCCTCCAGCAAAGACCTTGGGACCTCAACCTCCAGGAACGCCACCAAGGCAAGCCGCGGTCTCTAGTGGCCTTCGAGGCCGACATCTGACCACGGGCTTAAGATGATCGGTCCGAGACCAAGTTCGCGCTCACCGCCTCACAGATGTTCAACGAGAACAACGACAACAAGAGCTCCCAGGCTGGCATCTTCTGTCACCGCAGACAAAAAAGTTCGACAACGACAGGCAAAAAAAAAGAAAGAAGGGAAAAAAATGCTAAATGATTTCGCGTGAGAAACAATTGGCTCGCCTGCAAAGACTCGACAAAATCCCTTAATTTTATTTTTATTTGGCATTTACTCATATCTGGTCGTGAGTGAAGGAGAGATGGCTGGAACAGGGGTTCTCTTTCCCTCTCTCTCTCTCGTTGCTGCCGTGCAATCATATTTTCTGTGCCTTTTCTGACAGCTTTTGTTTCTCCTACTACGCATTAGTAGTAGGAAGGCAGAGCAATAGGTGGATCAGGGGGTGCAATCTCAAGCTGGCTTTTTACGACCCCTCCAGAACATATTGCTACGCGCAATTTGGGCTGCTTCTTTCTTTTCCACCCCGTCGAGGACCGCACTAAGTCAAACATTTTTTTTCAATCGTAAAAGTCGCTCCGTGAGTAAAAAAGATCTGTACCCGAGGAGTAAAAAAAAAAGCTAAATTAATGATCATCCTCTGACCGGTTGGTTGTTCATTTTATCGATTTCGTCCCGGAGGAAATTGCCAGCAAAAGCAGCACAAAGAAACACGGGCGGTTTTTTATGCCCATCATCATCTCAGCCTTCCCTCAATTTCCAGTGCTCCTCTGGCTTCTTGTACGCGTCGTACCACAATCTCGCCGCTCTCGGGGGCCACCGGAAGGCTCCCCTCTCGTAGCACCGCACGTCACTATTTTTCGCCGCCGTCTTCTTCCCGATGATTGATTTCGGCGCTTTTTCTGAGCTTCTATTCAAGAGGCAATCTCGAAGGCAGACGCCGGAACCAACAATCCGGGCCGGGCTGCCCGCAGAAGATAAACACGGGGGGAGGGAAAGTAGTGCATGCACGCACGTAGGGGCGAGTATTTAAACAAATTTGAGGTGGAGGAATCCTGCGCTGAGTCAGTCGTACACATGCTCAAGGTGTGCAACAATAGAGTCAAGGTCAGCAGCATTTGTTCAGAAATGAATCCCAATGAGGCTCTGCCAATCACCATCATTCGCATTGAGATGACGAAAAAACATCTTTCTTCTCATCATACAAAAGCGACGAAGTTCGTTTCTCAAAAGAATTGGCCGAACAGGTAAAAAAGCCAAGAACTAATTGCCACCGAAGCAGAAAGGCACGCGGGCCCAGCTGTAAAGGTTCTCTCAATGCGACGGGGCAAAAAAAACCACCTGTCCGATGATTCTCCATGGTATTATTTGTCTGCGTTTGACTTGGCCACGAGTTCGTTAACACTGGAAGCACACTCAAGGAGTATTATTAACGTTGTTATAATGTAATGTAGTTCTCTTAACATGGCACTTGGACGGCAGCCCTGACTGTGTTGGGCATGCCGCAACACAAGCATATTCTTCAGGCTCACCCAAGTAAGTAAGATACGAAACAACTAAGCTTGGCAACACCGAGGTGAGGCCTGGCGATGTGTTGACCACAAGGGTATAATACATATCGTCGTTAGCTCATTATGCTCGGTATTTTTTTCCTCCTCCGGCGTCATCCATCAGCCGCGGATCGCAGCAGGAGAACTTTTTTTGGGGTTTATGAAGAGTAATTATATTTACACTGCTCTCAATAAAACCACAAAGGCTCATAGCACAAAAAGCGCCCCGATGAAAAGTGTAATTTTGATTGATGTTAAGGCATTCACGTTTTCTCGACAAAAAAAAAGAAGCTAGAGCTTCGTTTGGTGTGATAAATGAGGTTACACGAGACCGATATTCAGAACGAGGGCACAGTTACGGTGTGTGCCATTAATTGTTAGTACGTACATAGACGATTTAGTTTCATTGCTGTAGTAGGACACAGTTTTGTTCAGCAACCATAACACATCTCCATCACTACTGGGCCATTTTCTCTCACTGCTTTCTAGAGCCTTCGTAAATGTACGCGTTAAATAATCCATGATGCTGCTCCAGCTGCAGACTGCGCGGCAAAAGAAGGGCGAATTTTGTACGTCTACGCACACCGCACATTATTGCAGTCGTTGGGACTTCTGTGTTGTATGACTGAGTGTACTAAGTGCCTGCGCTGAAGCATTTACCTACGCACTTCGTGTTTGCTTTCATTTTCTCCCTAATGACCGCCCTGGCCTGGAAATATTCAAAAGCCTCCATCAATCACGCGAGAGCCCTGCCTAAGCCACACAACAGCAAAAAATGACAGACGGACTTCGAAGACCTCCTCCTCTGCTACATGTGAAGCCTAATATAACGTAAAAGTAGGTCGCTGTTAGCATTGTGAAGGCCTTCCTTGAGACCTAATCCGTGTAAGTACACCCTGCCGCTAATATTGTGTGTGTGTGTGTGTGTGTGTGTGCGTGTGTGCGCCCAGAAAGCCGGTGCTGCTCTCTCCAGGATTTCTCCAGTGCCATCCTCACGTATGATTGGAGACTTTCTACGTGCTGTAAGTGAGCACAAATGTTTTTCGATCTTCGGCTACAAAAAGGAAGAAAACACACACACTTGATCCAATCAGAAATCGGAATGAGAATGGCTGGGATAGCTCGATCTAATTCCCTGGCGCTCTTACTACTTTTTGTTTTTGTGCCTGCTTTTGCGGCATCGCGTGACCCCCGCCAGTAGGCCTGACTCCGTCTGTCTGTGGGGACTTTTGCTGATTGAAGAAAGCTCTCTTTTAGGAGCGCGGCAGCGGGAGGGAGAAACAGAAAGAGGAGCTTTTTTGTGACTTTCCATTGTGCTGAAGGAACACTTGCTACATTAACTAGCTTCCTTTTGCCAGAGATATGGGCTCTTTTTTGCCCCCTCCAGACTTTTCTTCTTCCATTGCCCAATCGCTATTTATTTATACTTGGTCGCGCGCGCGGCTGGAGCAAAAAAGCGCCTCTAAAGGAGAAAGGCAATTGGGGAAAAGGACGGAAGAAGAGGACACGGTCGGTCGACAACGACTACGGATCTATCGCCATTCATCGAGGCCTAGTTGGGCATTTAGGCCTCCTTGGCGCACCGATGCTACAGAGCTAGACGACTCGGCAAAGTACATACGAGCACCTACCTACGGTGCGAGCCATCCGACAGCACAATGAACAATAACCAGCGTACGATGACTCATGCGTGCGTACAGACGTGCTGAGAAAAAAAAAAGCCTGCGCGCTTGTTATTGTACCTTCTCATATACGGCAATAGTCGAGTATTCTTTTCTTTGTATGCCAGAATTGCTCCAGTAGTGTCCACCAATGGACGACTTAAAGCCACAGGATAGACAAGTACGTAGACAAGTAGTCACGTCCTCCGAATAAGAGTGCTTGAACTAGGAATCCTTTCTTTCGGTGAACGAAGGTTTGTCTGTCTAAAGGGATTTTTTGCCATTCAACCAGTCGTCCTTACTTTCTTTGGCGTGTTCACTAAGCCTTGGACAACGATCGGAGGAGGGGAAAAAACGAGAGAAAGAAAGCTGCCTTATTTCTATCGTGTGACAAATCCGGTACTTTCGGCATTGATTACTGGACTGACTGATTTAAACAACTTGGATATATATTTCCTGAAACATACGTTGTTCCGCGCCTATATACGTATTCTATGGCATAATGATAGAGTAGAAGACGTCTGCGAGAAGACTAATCGAGTTTTGTGTGTCTGTTACTTCGAACAGAGGGAAAATGTGACAAGTCGATTAGGCCTTTTAAGCGACTTCTTCCTCAATAATTCATACCAGGCTGTACATAAATATCTTGCTCAGCAGGCATCTACATAGGGGGGGATATTACGATAAATTGGCAACTATGTAGTTACTTTGTGCTCCGGGACCTCATGATCTAGGGCTGGTAGGATTACCTTGCATGGTCATCCATCAACAAAAGTGACGACAACACTAACTACGTTCTTTGCCCAAGTAGCACAGCCAGCATAATCGACACATCACGTGGACGGCAAATGCCAATGCAAGTTGTGATGGCCTTCTTAAAAGCTCTATTGGTACTGGAGTAGCCCCTAACACGGCCAATAATGTTGGTGGCTCGGAAAACATCTTCACCGACAACCATAACACAGCACAGGACAGACGATTGATGCGTGTCCGAGGGCAGTGGATATCACATTTTCGGGCGGGACAGTATAAAATCCAGACTTATCGCGCCAATTCTGTCCTGCACCACATCTTATCTACCGACAGTGCTGCAAATCGACGAACTTTTTTGATACCCTTGGTTCTCTCGGTATTAAAACCACAGCGAACTGCTATTGGAAACTTTTTTCCACTCGATTATATCTTTTGCCTCGATATGGCCACCAGGAGGCATTTTATTCTTTCAACCCCCTGGGCGCCGCCCCGATATAAACCCGGCGTTTATTGGCGATTTTTTGGCAATAACCACGACTTTGCCTAATGAAGGATGCATCACGATAAACGAATTTCGCGGCCCTTTATGAACTAAAAAGTCTATTTAAATTGGGGGGATGGAAATGGGTTGTTCCCTCTTTCCTTCCCCCCTGCCAAATGAGGGGCGCCAGAAGAGCAGAGTTAGAGGTAGGTAGGCCATTAAGGGAGCGCCTAATGTTGTTGCTTCTGGAAGCTAAAGGAGCGATGCACTTCTCAGTTGTAACTATTACTACTATTAAATTAAGTATGCTGTCTGTGCAATGCGGGGTTTTTACGGCACCTTTTACCCCAGCGGTGGCCTCTAACGAAATAATACTGTTACATTCGGATGGAAAGACTATGCAAGTTCGTAAAAACTGGGGGAAACGCAGTAGGGTATAACTCGTCGTTATGTGGCTAGACATGTTCTCCCCCCCCCCTCCAATCTCAGCTGTAAAAGCTTCACGACGCCTTTCCTATTCCTTGTAGGTACTTTGTTTCGTACGCACGCATTTTGAGCAGGACAGTACGCATTAGAGATGGATCCAAGTCCACGCCCGACTCGAGTCATGCCTGCCCGAAGTTTTTTTTTATGCGATACCCGGAAAGTCTGAAAAAAATTGGGCCGATCCCTAGCTGACGGATAGCAATGCACCAATGCCAGTGTGACTTCGTCCAAGTTTTCCTCTGAAGCAGCTCATTCTCCTCGTTCCTAAACATTTTCATATCCTAAGGCATTGCATTTCTGTACCTGACATGTCCATTGATTCGCGACTACGTGTGTGCTGCCTCATCCTTGAACTTCAGCCCGAGGCAGAAAGCCTGAAGCTCGATCCGGATCCAGACCGAGAGAAAACCCTCGGCCCGTACTCATCCCTAGCACGAAAGTCAGTACATAAGTAAGTCAGCCCATGATACTTTCAGGAAGGGTGCTCTGCCAAGTACAACCCGTCCAGTCGAGCCGCACGTCAGCTCTTTCTTCTACGTGTACGCACACTTCTATGTACCAGTCTGGAGCACGTCCATGGGTAGTACACAGAAACAGTGGCACGTTTATTCACTGTGCAGGAGCTTTGTTTGTAGAGAGCAAAATCACCGGTTAACGACGCTTCGAATGGCCATTTTTATGTCCATTCAATGCCAGACATAAACGCGAATGCTCGCAAAACTTACTCAAAGAAAGATGGCACGCGCACACGAGCAGGTCTTGCAGATTTTTCGCAGTAATAAAGCGGGATCAATATTTACGGCCTTCGCCGTCCTCGCTACCACATCGCATAAAACTCTCTCCATTCCCTGCATACACGCGCCATTTTCGCGAAAGGTATAGATGGACGAGGGAGAGTTTTCTGCATCCTGAATGAGCAAAATATAGCTCTTTTACGGAATCCGAAACACGTCGTTTCGCGAACTCATATTTCACTCAGGAGTGATCGTAAACTGACCCAGAGGACCACATCTCGAGCGCGTCTCTTTCAACTTGCCTTTGAGCTCCGTCAGGGTAGTGACACCATTCAATGCTGGCCATGAATTTATGGGTAGCTAATAATATGAATGCCCGCTAATATCGACTTCAATGGCTCCAGGCTCTGAGATGATCAAAGTGGGTCACAGCTCAGGGTAGCCACCGGAGTGGATGTATTGTTCAGTCCTGTCTGCATCTGTTACTTCGTTTCCTCCCCCTAATCTGACATTTCGCATGCGCAAAACAACCGTCGCCCATTGGCTGGGAAATCGTAAAAGGTCACTAAATGTCTTACTTATGCTTTGCTACCTCCCTTGACTTATGATGGCAAAGGGAGAGAAGAGCGGTATTATTGCTTTTACTAGTACATACACAGCTGCATGCACGAGGGAGGTAAAGCCACCACCTGGTGTGTTTGCAATTTTCCTTCTCCTCTCCCTGCCCTGCTCATCCTCGCGAAATCTTAGGGGGTAGGTCTATGCGTCCTAGGGGCGTATTCGGGCGTTCTGTGTATATGTATGAGGGACGTTCAATTTTAGTGGGCACCAGTGCTGCAACACTCCGCTTCATGCGAAGGTAGAGAAGCTCTCTCTGCGTTAGACACATGTTTCGTCACAATCATTCGCGAGACTGAGCAATAACTTATGCCAATTTTCGGCTGCAAGGTCTGGTCCACCTGTGCCATCTGCCATCGACGTATTTGGAATCAGAAGTGCAAACGTGCAATCCGTAGGTGCTAAAGTGATAGCACCTTGGTCTTCACTGGAGGAAGAAGCTGACCACTGCCATAACATCTGGAGGGTAAGTGCGTAGGAGGCTTTCCATACTTTCTGACAATCCGTGGATCTTGAGGCCAAGAGTAAGGCCAAAGGGTGCTCAAAAAATAACCTTGTTTTACTTCCTGGCGAATGGTATTTACGTTTTACGTTCGTGGGGGGAAGCGGCAGAAGCCGTCCGAACTTGGTCATGTGGTCACAGTAATTAATTACACTTTCTGACAAATGCTCGGGGTGGTCATTTGGTGGCCGGGTCCATGAGAATAGGAGTGCATGCAGTAGATATCTAGCTTTAGTGCCGTCAATGGGGGGTCGATCGTACCGCGTCTTTGAAACATTTTCTCTGTGCTTGTTGTGTAGGTCCATTCATGAATATCTCCCGTTGAATCATCTTAGCTCACCTATCCTTGTCATAATAATGCTGGCAAGCCCAATACATTTGCACGAAACTTGAAGGACCCACGCAGTTCCGATGATATACAAATTGCAGTCACCCAACCTCTAGAAGGAGAGCTTGCGGACTGCACGTGTCAGCACTGCAGTACTAAATGTACCGTAGGCGCACGGGGGTCACACGCACAGAACAATGCTAGTCTCAGCAACGCCAGCATGGTCTCGGAGGAACAAGGAAAACCTTATTGAATGAACCGCGTTGCCCGGCTCAATGAACGACAACAGGTGATGACACGGCGGTGGCGCGGAACGAAAATTCGCCCTCCGGCGCTTGTCATTTTCGCCCGGGGGCCTCCGGAGGCAGCACCCGTGACCGGACAATCTGCCGCAGGCGAAGAAAAAGCCGCAGAGCGGAAAGTTGGAGAAAAATCGCTCGACCGAGAAAAAAGTCGAGAGGGAGAGTCTCTTTAAGTGATCAGACGACGACGACGACGACGACGACGACGACGACAGGAAGACGTAGGGAAAAAGGGGGCCTCGGGGCGCACTACTAATCTCCTTCCTCACTGTGTCTGCTTGTCTGCGTACTTGAACCTCTTTGAAGGCCGCCTGTTCGTTAGTTCAGAGCTGCGGCCGGCTGAACAAACGTTGCGGTGTTCCGCAGGGTTCTTGAGATGAGAAATTTGTCTTGCGCCCCTGAAGGCTGCTGAATACTGACGGATTTCTTTCTCGGCTGCAGTGAAGCTTAGTAATCGTACATTTCAGCTCGTGAGCTCAAGAAATACGCCCGAGTCTCTCCCACTAGTGGCAGAGACTCTGGCGAAGGATTAATCCCACATTTTCAGTACTGTTCTGAATCTTTTTACACGTCCTCGGTGGAGACCTGCCCGATTATGTTCTGTAGGAAGAGCTCGTCTGCGCAGCTTTATGCAATACTTATGTGCCCCCAAGTCATTATGAAGAGACTGAAGGCAAATAATTGGTCCCTACGACATGATGGTCAGGTGGTCAGAGCGATGAGCAGTTGTGCCCACGTACGAAGGTGCGTATTTGTGGAAGAAAAGTTCCTTTCGTGCCACCTGTTCCAGCATCCGCTATGCTACTGAGCTGGTGTTTTTCTGTTTTACACAAGTGATCCCGTCCCGTGCGCGCCGTTGGTCCCGGCTTCTGGTAAGCTGATGATGTTTGTGATTAGGACGACTCTTTTTCGGTGATGCCCATCTGTGGAGAGATCTTGAGGAGGAATCATTTGCAAAGAAAAGAGCAGGAGATTCATTAATGCTCCAGTGGGATTAATGGTTTGG
>JAAUXU010023737.1_pt1 | contig 79736 bp, 66 predicted proteins | sample 7278151 | NCBI WGS metagenome assembly JAAUXU01 (sample SAMN14350113, study PRJNA611818) | marine sediment metagenome | isolation source: surface marine sediment (1.8m) | place: French Polynesia: Moorea | collected 2018-08 | reverse complement strand
CATAAGGGCCTGTCCTTCTATATGTATGTATATATATATATATATATATATATATACATATAGGAATTCCAAGACTGGAGGACGTAGAAGCAATCACCAGAGAGAGGAGGGCCGGGCCAAAGCCCTTGTTACCTTTTTTCCTCTCAAAAACCGTTTGACGACGTCCTGACCATTTGGCGTGGGGTAGCAATCTAAGATTCACTCAATCAAATTCCAAAATTTTCAATTTTTTGACCTCACTCAATATGTGGGTGAATAGGTGTGTTCCACGCCAAAATATCGGACTTTTTAAAGTCCCTTCAGGCGGGGCTCGAGTGGCAAGACCGTCCAAGCTGTTGGCAAAGTAAGACCTCGGGGGTCTATTTGCACTTCTCGGTCTGGTTGCTAAGCTTGTGAACGCTCTGCATAGAGCACAAGGGAAGAAGAAACTACAGCAATATCGAAAGTTGAACGCCAGCACTGCCTTCGGCTGGTGCCTGCGTGCACTCATTCATTTGCCAGCAGTCGGACGTGCAGTGCGGTTCCAACTGGACGGACAGGGTGGGGCGGAAGTCGCCAGTGCAACGTCAGCAGGAGCCGCACCAAGAGGTCGTTCGGTCAAGTGAGAGCTAAACGGATTGTGCGCCACCCTGTACATGAATTTTTTATACTTTCTACTTTGGGTTACGGGAAGGGGGGAGTGGAAAACCTGTTCCACCCTGTATATGAAGTTTCACCCAGGGGTGATCGAAGGAAACACATGCAAAGAGCATGTAGAGATCATTACTCAGACTCAAAGAGGCCACGTCCAAGCTTAAATTGTTTGTTCCATTTAAAAGGTCACAATCTTGATGTTTCCTAGCTTACTGGTTGCTGTACTTGACGAAAAATAAAGTTCTTCGCCTACTTCAGCACTTCTTATTCCCTTTTTCACCCTGTAGATGCGTGACAGGGGGAGGACGACAAACAACACTAATATTATGTTGGTTTTTTTTTTAAGAGGACATCCATAACAAAGTATACATACTAAGTAGGGAATGTTTGTGCCGAGAGCAACGTTATCAAGAACAGTATGGGAAGCACAGTTTCAAACAGCTTGTGGGCAGTCTCATCCAGTTCATGTGACAGACATCGAGATGCTGGAGAAGTCAATAACCTTCCTCGGGGTTTTGCCAGTGCGCAACAGCACAAGTAGAACCTCCTCCATAGACGTGATGGAGCACAGGAGGGGGTGTTGCTCCAAGTACTCTTTGAGGATCACAGAACCTCCCCAGCTACTTTGAAAGCGACCAGTCAAGTTGATCTAAACGATTTTAAACCACGCAAAGGATTGGCAAACGCTCCCTGTGCAGTGTGGGCCAGAAGTAACATTTCATTTCTGGAAAGTTTTAACTTTCCTGCTAATTATTTTGGGCTGCATGTGAGCACCTGTCAAAAGTTTACGACTTTAATAAAAAGAACTTGGACATGGCTGAGGAGTCCAAGAGGAACGCGGTGCCTGCACTCACCAAGTCCACGGCAATCAACAAGTGACGCCTGTGAGATCGTCGGGTGCCAAGGATTGGGGACACTTTGACTAATGATACTAATAAAAGCCATGACTGTAATAAAGTGTCCCTGCACTTTTAAGCTCGTAGTCCTTGTTGCAGTGAAGGGACAGGCTGGTGTTACTTACTTTGGCTGTTGCGCACTGTAGAATGCTCAGTGTGTGCGCATTGTACAGCTGTAGCTGCAACAGCAACAATGTATACATTGGTGCTGAATGTGCGTAAGCTGTACGTGGACGGCAAAAATGCCTGCTGAAGAAAACGAGAAAGTCGCGAAAATTTGCTGATTAATGGCCTCCTACCACGAGCTGTGATGAAGTTAAATATAAGCAGACGCTGGAGCTTTGGCGAGTCAGCCTTTGAGATGGGCTCAGAGATAGTCTAGACTTTGATATCTCAACGTGAGTCGGCGCAAAGCATAAATATGAAAAGAAACATTGCCTTGACAAAGTGGCCTTGATGTGGGTACAAAAAGACTATTCAAGGCTTTATACCCTTGACAGTTTCCCCTCTCCTGAGAGAACAGTTGCGCGTGCTCCGCGCATAACTGCTACCCCGCGCAGCTGAACAAGTTCGTCCACATGTGTGCGGATGGGTGGGATTGCGTCGTTGTGTGGGGACCGACGCAAACGAGAACGCTGGAGAGTCAAAAGTCTACGACCAAAAAAAAGTCTTAAAGCTCATCCATCAGGTGTTATCAATTCACGTCATGGTAACGTAACTTATGAAACTTTTCAGTCGACTTTTCCGCTGGAGACCAACCTTGTTCAGCTTCCCTCTGGGCTCTCAACAGACTTGTTGACACTTAAAATGATATTTTTTATCTCTTAGAACACTTCTTCATACAGTTGTCAAAGCGAATCTAATTGGCAATGTAATGGACTAGCTGAGGCAATCGGTGTTGCTCGGTTTATCACAGAGCAGCCTGGCCAGTCCACGTGCTTCGCGCAGTCCATGCCCTTCATGGGGTCTGTGCACTCCTTGAAATTGAAGCCCTCCTCCAGGGACATCCAAGGTCACTTCTAACCTCAACCATTCCCATGTTAAGGGATGTGTGTGCCTTGATGGGGGTCTCTGGTAATTCTTATTTTATCAGAGTCACCCCAAAATGATTGTTTGGGGATTACAGGGACTTAAGGGAATCCCCCCACTGATCCCCTCATTGATGGAGGGGCGGCTACTCCGGCATGATCTGACCCAGGTAAAATGCTGGGCCTCTGCCAAATTTGGGCAGCCTCAGCCAACGTGTTGCCTCTCCGGAACAAACACACGCAGATATATTTTCTCCCTCATACGAGGGTCATTCAGATAGATAAAAAGTGAACTATTCTTTATAGTCGTGCATATGACAACCTCTAGCCAGTGAACTTTTTTGCGCATCATCTATAACTCTTTTCAAGCAACTTCTATTTACTACATATTAGCCGATTGTACACACCGGCACTGAAAAAGAACCTGTGAGATCAATCGGGTTTTAAAAATGAATAGGCTTGATACATGCTCACGTCTTCATAGATCAATCAAGTTCTAAAAAGACGTAGGTTCACAGTGAAACCCCGTTATAAGGACAAACTGCATGTAAGGTCAACCTTTCCAGGACCCAATTCAAATCAGAATAATATAGAAGTTAACTTTACCCACTTAATAAGGACAGATTATAAGGACACTTCTTTCTGGCTAATGTTGAGCTTCTAATAGCTCCAATTATGCTTTACAATGTTTTTTCAACTTACTGGTGCTTCTTAACTAGATTAATTCTGCTCTGGTTTAGTTCTTTCCATGATCCTTTCCACAAACAAAACATTATTTGTGGTCTTCTTGACGTTTCTTGTTTTCTTCACCATGGACTTGGACAACACATATGCATGGGCTCTGCCTTCAAGGTTTTGATTTTTCAAAGCTCTTTGAGTTTGACTGTTCAGTTGTGAAAGGTTCTAAACTATACTTTCCAGCAGTCTACTATTGACAAGTTCTGTGGAAAAGCCAAGAAATACTCATGGTGTGGCAAAATGCACTCTCATTTTCCATGTTTATCCTGGAATTTGAATGTTTGGAGAAAAGGTCTGACCTCTTATGAGGACAGGTTTTGTCGGCCCTGAGGGTGTCCTTATAACGGGTTTTCACTGTAATGCATGTTCAAGTATTCATGGAGGATGAAAGCAACTCTTCTGTGGCACAAAAATGACCCTGCTGGACAATGTTGCTCACAAGCTGTGCTGTTCTCCATGCACTCGACCTCTTCTACGTACATAAATGTTGATGAGTCTCACAGGAAATCCCTGTTTAAGTGTTTGTGGTGCATCCTGTGTTAATCATCAGCTGACGTGAAGCAAATAGCAGTTGTTTCGAAAGGTTCAAATACGATTCACCAAAAATTTCACACCTAGAGTTCGTCATACAGGTGAATGCAAAGAAAAAGAAGATAAGTATGGATAGAAGTTCACTGTGCGCACGTGGGCGTTCACTTATCCGCTAATTCTACACCTTCAGACCCACACACAGGCATAACAGATTCTAAAGCAGCATCAACGTGGAACCCTCGTGTGCATCAAGGATAGAGGGCGCCAAGGACTGCACCAACCCTTTTGGGGGCTAAATGAGTCTCAGGGAGGCATAATTTGGGCATATATCTGATGTTGAGCAAGTTATCACAGGATGTTTTCAGGTGTCACCGGCCTTTTGGCCTTAATGAAAGTCTCTAGGAGTCATAGTTAAGGCTTGTTTACTGTTGGGAAAGTATTTGCTGAAATATTTCCTCGTCCAACCTGACGAGACATGGCTTCTCCGAGGCCGAACCAACACGGGCCACTCCGGGTACTTCCAGCTGGTGAAGGCATTATAGCAATGTCTTAGACGATATTGTGGAGTCGGAATCGAGCCCAAGTCGCCAAGATTAGCCTAACTTTTCTAACTCATATTTCTTAAAGTTTTCCTTTAAGACGACATACGTCATGACGGTACAAAAAAGACGCCGAAAATCTTACTTGAGATGCTCCAGCGAGTGTGGATTCTTGGGCTGCTTCCACAGGCCTCCGAAGAGGCCCCTGTTCTTCAGCATGATGACGGACCTCCTTCAAGGCCTAGTGGAGTAGGCCTACTTCACTCTTTTCCGTTCGCATCTCGCTGTCTCGTCGCTTCTTTTCGCTCGCTCACTCGCTGCTGCTTCGATTTACGTCGCCTGTTGACACTTCGCGAGGTTGCCAGCCTCCTTGGTGAGGCCAGCGACTTGGGATGCAACCGCGTTGGCGAAGTGACCTCTCAGGCGCGCTCCTTTCGCGGCGTTTGGCCAACCTGGCGCAGCTAGCCTGCGCCGCCTGCGCCGTAGCCTGACTTCCGCCTGGAGCGCTCGGAGGAGGCGGCGGCGGCGGTGGCGGCGGCTCTGCCGTGCGTCATCGTCTTCCCTCGTTCCCTTTCCCCGTGTCCTCCAGCTGGCAGAGCGGGAGCAAGAGCGAGCTAGCAACCTGCACTGACTGACTCGGTCCAAGAGCGGCAGCTTGAGAGCTCCAGCGGGCAAGCGTCACGTCGAGAAGAGCAGCAGACCTGCTTCGAGAGCACAAGGATTCCCCACCACCATCACAAGGAGGCCGCCGGAGAAAGGTCTCTCCTACTTCTACTCGACTAGGTTTGTCCCCCTGCGGATCTCGGTCGAGTCCGGGGGCGGGATCAAGGAGCAGAGGCACGAGGTCCAGGTGGGCGACGGCTTGCGCTTTCGGGGAAATCGGGTCTCCCTCGCTGACGAGCTCCGTCGACGTCCTCCTCCATATGGTCGTGGCGAGCGGCTAATCATGAGCTCGACGACGCCCGGCAGCGTCGCGGAGATGGCGTCTACCGCCATCCCCAATGCGTCCATGCCGACGACGACGGCAGCGCCCCCCACGCACGAGTTCAGTTCCTCCTTCCTGCAGCAGGCGTCGGGCAAAGGAATCTCGGGCATCTTCGCGTGGGCCGCTATATTCGTCACCTGCCATCAGGTATGAAAAGAAAGAGTGTCCCCCACAAAAAAGCCGAACATCCGTACGAATAAGACGCCTCTTATTTCCCATATTTCTTGTCTCCGTGCCAGATCTATCAATACCTTCGGTACTACACGAACCCGGCCGAGCAACGATGGATCGTCCGCATCCTCTTCATTGTGCCCATCTACGCGTTCGAGTCCTGGCTGAGCCTGCTGTTCTTCGAGGACAAGTACTTCTACGTGTACAGCAATGCTGTCAGGGACTGTTATGAAGGTAGGCGTGACTGTACCAGAGTAGTCATGGACCGCGGATCTAACTGTGTCTGCCTGGTGTCAGCCTTCGTCATCTACAACTTTATGGCTCTGTGCTACGAATACCTCGGCGGGGAAGGCAACATTATGTCCGAGATTCGCGGCAAGCCCATCCAGTCAAGCTGGGTGTACTGCACGTGCTGCCTGGCCGGCCACTCGTACAACATCGGCTTCCTTCGCTTCTGCAAGCAGGCCACTCTGCAGTTCTGCGTCGTCAAGCCCATCATGTCCTTCATCGTCATCTGGTTGCAGGGCTACGGCTACTATGAGGACGGAAATTGGAGGTAAGGAGTGCTGAGACGCCCCCGGAGAGGACGTACGTGACGTTGCGAGGTGGCGGTCACACCCGGACTCGCACACCCGCGATTGGAGAAAGACGGAGCCATTATTTCCTTTCTCCACCACATTCCGAGCTGTCTCTTTCAATGTCCCCGCTTTATTGCCTCTTGACAGTGGCCTTGGACGAAGGCCCCTAGAGAGAGAGGAGGAGGGGGAAGTGATGCCCTTTTTGTCTTATAGCACCGGCAAGGGTTACCTCTACATCACCATCGTCTACAACATCTCAATCTCCCTGGCGCTGTATGCACTCTTTCTCTTCTACAACGCGACCAAAGAAATGCTGCGCCCCTACGACCCCGTGCTGAAGTTCTTCACCGTCAAGTCGGTCATCTTTCTGTCCTTTTGGCAAGGTAAGCTCGGCATTGCCGGCAGTGACGTAAGTGCTATCAATGCATCAAGGATGATGGACCTGAGGAATTCCTGTCACGACTTTCCTTATTGAAAGTCTCGACAGCGCTTTGCGCTCCAGTATTTTTTAGTGGAATGCATTTCACATCCTTCCCTCTTTCTCTTTCCAAGTGATTTGACGTCTTCTCCTCAATGCTCCTATCCTTTGCAGGGGTCTTGTTGGCTATCCTCGAGAGCATGGACTACATCCTGCCCATGTACGACGAGCAGGGCAAAGAAATCCAGACTACTGCCGGCGCGGTGTCTGCGGGCTACCAAAACTTCTTCATCTGCATCGAGATGTTCTTCGCCGCCATTGCGCTCCGCTACGCCTTCCCCATCGAGGTCTACATGGGCGAGGGCGGCGCAGACGGTGTGGGCAGATCAGTCACTATGCAGAGCATTTCGTCATCACTCAAGGTGTGCTCAGCTGAAATGACCGGAGAATTGCGTCTTAGACGACTTGTCCCACCCTGTACTGAATCCCCATGGTCTCCGCCATGTTGAGTCAGTGCCCTTAGATGTGCATAGGAATCTCTTGCTGATTCTATTGCTCCACCCTGTAGTGACTCTCTGAGTCAGTCCTTATGTACAGGGTGCGCGCGAATAAGCTTCCATCTCGCCACTTTGAGTGAACGTAGTTATGACTCAACGTGTCCGATTGCCTGAGAAACAGAACTAGAAGAAAGTGCAAAGTTCACTAGAGATTAGAAAAGACAAGGCTACGCATAGATTCTTACGTCTTTATTTAGCACGTAAAGAGCTAAAGCTCATTTGCGATCCAGAGGAACTCACGTCCCTTTCACTGTAAGCAGAAAGGTCCGAACTTAGGCTAGCAAACTGAGACTCAATAAGGATTCAAAGCTTCAGTCGTTTCATTTTTTAAAAAATGTCTGAGGTAATTATGGTTAAAAGTGATGTTGAGATGTCGGTGCATTTCTTGTCACAAGACCTTCAAAAACCATAAAGGACAAAAAGAGAATGCATTTCACTGTGCAACAGGAAGAGGTGTTGGTGCTGCAGTCGTTGACTGGCTGGAAAGGATTCGCAAAGGTGTATGGATATCACCTTGACTAATATGGCAAAGTGGCTGAGACTAGCTAAATTTCTCTTATCTCCTGTGTGCACTCTGCTTCCCCCTCATGTGATGTGATGTGACGATTGCTGACTTGTGTCGGTATCCTCAATGTCATGAACAAGTACTTCTCAGCCAATTCTGAGTCATAGACGTTGATTTTGTTGTAAACCTGCAGTAATATGATGACTCTGAATCGATTTCCGTTAAGGCTTCTTCATAAGAATGGTTTTTTTTTATTCATACAGGAGACTATGAATCCTCGCGACATCATGACCGACGCCATCCACAACTTTCACCCCCAGTACCAGCAGTATACTCAGTACAGTTCTGGTGAGTGACTGATTTGCCCTCAGATCCCAAATACTCAAGTAGCTTAGCTACGTACGTAGGACGTTGTGCTTTCCCCTTGTGCATACCTCTTACGCCTTGCCCCCCTCCTCGTCCCTCACCTGCGTTGGTCCCTGTGAGACAAAAAAAAACCCTGATTGTGACATTGTTGTTGCTGCTACCCCGTTCATTACGTGCGACAGCTTGTTCTCATTCAGTTTCATGCCTTAGTTGACGATTTTTTTTTGTTTTTTTTTCTCTGTACCACCAATATAGACAACCGGCGGTTCCAGGGGCAAGGCCAGATGTCCTCCCAAGCCCCCACTCAGGAAATGCCCCCACTGCAACAGCAGCAGCAACAGCAACAGCAGCAAAGTGCTAACGGAGTGGTGCTTAAACCCACCCAGACGGACTTTGAATGCAAGTATTCGAAAGTGTAGCGCACGCTCGCACTCTTGTTGCAGTCAACGACAACTTCCTTGTGATTATCGCAGATGACGATTGACTGAAAAGGCGTTCTACTACTACTACTCTTCCTTCTTCCCCCTTCAACTACTACTGCTTCAGTACACTGAGCACAAAACTGGCAATGATGATGGGCGATGGTTAAAGGCTTCTATCCGTTTACTGTGGCAATAACATTTATGCATCTCTCTGTCCACCACAAGCCTGTTGCGTCAGATCACGAGAAAGAGAAAATATATGCGCATACTTGCCTGGCATTTCGAGTGCCAACGCACAAGTACCTCGACTGTGCACCGGTTGCTTTGCATGGAGGAAGCAAACCCCGGAGGAGGAGTAAGTAATTTGGCCTCTTTTCCCCCTCTTACGACTTGTTTCTCGGTTCGTGAGCCTTTTGGGCCTTTATTTCGCTGGTGTGGTAACCCTTTTTTCCGGTGTTGAGGTTCGCTCGGCCTGGAGTAGTTGCCTCTCTCCTCTCTCTCTTCCTTGCAGCCTCTTGCTCCCAGCCTCTGTGCGAGCAAGGAGTGGCCTCAGAGTACAGCTTTGAGGGCCGTGGACAGAGGCAAGGCCAAGGTCGCCGCCAAGAAGAAGAGGACGAGAAGCGAGGAAAAAGCATGGGTGAATGACGCTCTTCACGTTGTCACATTGTCCGCACGCGCGCGCGCGCGCACACACATACACACACACTCACACTCGTCGTCGTCGTCGTCGTCGTCGTCCTCCTCCTCCTCGTCCTCCTCCTCCAACGACTGCACCATGCACACAATCACTGGTGGTGCATGCGCACACCCAGAGCAGACAGTGCACAAAGTCGAAGAATGTACACACGTACGTTCATACGTGCCAAGTCTCGTAACACTTTGTGCGGAAAGTGTCTTCATTTCCTTTGTAAGTAGCTTAACTTTCGCACTAGATCTCTTCCAGCACATCCTCCAACTTTCCGCACACCCCACCGGGCTCACTGCTTGGATCCTGATGACCACAGACTTTTTCTTTGCTGTCTCTTATCCACGTGCACTCTTTTAGTGATGGTTGTTTACACTCAATCTGTCTCCTCTGTGCTGTAGTGTAAGAAATGTGGTGTTTGTGGCCAATAATTTTTTCCCCTCGTCGTGTCTCTCAGAGTGAGTAGCAATGCTTGACCTTTTTTCTTCTCCTTGCTGTAGGTGGGCGACATAAGCGTAACGGCTCGTATGGCGAGGTGAGCTCCGAGGATCCCCAGGCTGACGCCTCATCTGGCAGTGCCAAAGGAGCCAAGAAACAACAGCAGCAGCAGCAGCAGCAGCAGCAAAATTCCAAGGTTGGAGAAGGCCACACTGCTGTAGCTGTCGGCAGGGGGACTGGCACCCGGGGCTCAAAGGTCACCAACAACGAAAAGACCATGTTGCTGTCCTCTGACGACGAGTTCCAGTAATAATTGGCCGCAGGTGTGTGTTACGTTCAAGTACGAAGTACAGCAGATATTCAACTCAAGTCAGTGCAAAAACCTCGATTTTTGCAAGGTTGCGCTGCTGGGTGAGTGTGTCTTTATTAAGCAGAGGAACGACTTTCAATTGTTTTCGCAGAACTCTCAAGTTTTGCAAGATTATCTTGCTGACTGCGAAAATCGAATAGGTACAGCACGAAGGTGTCGACGACGTGAGTACCGGTGCTGGTACCTTAACACTGACAAACCATTTGAGTGACTCAATGTACTGTTCATTGACAACTGGGACACTCGGGAATACTCTAACCTAACGTACCTGACCCCCGGCACCTGCATCCTCTAACGTAAGCCGGGGACCACGGACATCAACGATGGCCGATGAAAACCGAGTTGATAAGTCATGTCGACCTCAGAATAATTTCATGCACTGCTTGGCCTGTTAAATGGTTGCCAAACCTATTAAGCAAGAAACTCTTTGAGGGCCAGTCCTGCTCGTGATAAGTCCGTTAGGTTAGGGGTCCCTGCCTAACCTAACGCAACCTAACCGATGTCCCAGTCGTCTTTACATGCAAGTACCTAAACGTTGCTGTTGCAATCTATCATTGATACACCGCAGCGAGTGTTGCTCCAGCGCACTGGCGCTCTGTGCGCATACACCACGCTTGGCATCAACCTCGATGCCAGCCTTGGCCTCAACGGTCCAGACGAAGGCGTAGTTTACTAAATATGTCCCGGACGCTGTTTGCCCTTTTGATGTGGCCCCAAAGAAACCAAGAATGCCCACTTTGGTCGCAATCGAACACAGCTAGGGCCAACTTCAACCTTCTTATGCAGTCCGGGACAGAAAGATCGTCTCTTCTGTGTCTGCATTCTTCTTTCTTCAGGAACACCAGACCGCTGAGGCCGGAGGTCTTTGCGAACCTTCGCTCGAAGCCCTCGTGGGATGCGTAACTTTCTCAGACTGGACAGATCAGCTCTGCATTTAACAGATCGAGATGTCCCCAAACGTTAAGTTCTATGTAGAAGACGGAGCAACCACGAAAGCTGTTGACCGCTCATTGTCCCCCCCCGACTAGATTATATGAGTAACTTGTATCTTTAGAGCTAGTCTGTTGAAGAGACGAGAAGAAAAAAGCATGTCCGCGTAAACTTTGCTTAGCGCGCTGTCCTCCTCAAGAAAAAGGTCTATTTGTTTTTTTGGAAATGTGATACACTGAGTAAATGTGAAAAATAAATGTAATGAATATGATTTCAACCAGTTGACTTTAGCAATTCCTTCTTATTCTTATTGTAGACTCTTGGGCTTGCTGTGGTCTTGTTTTGTGCGGTCTGGATAGTTTGTGCTACTACCGGGTGATGAGGAAAAAAACTGCTTCAATTCCAATTTTAATGTAAACACAATGTTTCTCGCTCTAAGCTGTCATTGAGCACTTTTCTCTCAATAAAATTTTAAGAAATGACGGCCATATGCAGCACTGCTGGCCCGCTGTCAGGCCCTGAGGGCCCCCGGCACGCAAGGCCTTGTCCATGGACAACCCTTACTCTTCAACCGTCCATTGCGCACCCGCAGTTGTTTGCTTCGACTAAAGACTTGTTGCCGGCGATTGTTTGAATAGTCTTGGGTTGGCCTTTCTCTTAAAAATTTTAAGTGGATGCAGCTTTGTTATGCCATCACCCTGTGAACCTGAAAGAAATTGTAACAAATAGAATGGCAGAGGAAAGGCAAACATTCGGGTGTTTCCGGAGTCTTCTCGAGGTCCTCCGGTGTTCCGGAGGCTTAGTTCGCTCTTTATCCCTGTCTCATCGTTATTAATAATGTTCTTCAGTCGTACACGTACAGTTGGATCTCGATTTTGGAAAGTCTTCGTGAAAAGCGTGACAGAAACTTGCCAAAATTGAGTGGTTTTCACACAATGAAAAGCGTTGTTACTCACAATCTTTGCAAAAATCACATCCTTCTGTTCGCGTTATAGATGCTGCCAGAAGAAGAGCCGTTGCAATTAGAGCAGCATGAGAGTGATTAGTTGCTCATTTGAAAATTTGCAACGTCACTAGGACAGCCTGTACACGCTTGAATGTACTCGTGCGCTTCATCCGCGTGCAGTCAGGTCGGAACAAAGTTCGGGTACAGAAATCTGGCCATGTTCGTCACTTTCACCCATTTACATCAGACCGATGTCTATATATAGATGTCCGAGCTTTAGCACTACTCGTGACCAAGTTGAGCTGTATTAGATCTTGAAACACTTTTCTCTCGTTTTGACATGTCGAAGAACAACGTAATGTCTTCAATCACCCGTGTCTGCGGCCTGAGCCAGGTTAACAATTGTTAGAACATGCACGACCCCAACGTAGAGCATCACAAACATCAAAGCGAGAGCAAGTCTAACTGAGCTCAACTCTTTGCTCTGTCCTCTTCACATGATATAAATTGATTCATTAGTGCGTCTGTAGTAGGGCCTAAAATTTTTACGTCTATATTTATAGATGATGGGATAATGTGAGGTAGGGTGTAGCAGGTGTAGAAGCTTAGAGGTTGCGTCTCTGGATGCAGACGTAGCTCTGGACGTAAACTTTGGCGTAGCTTCGGTCATAACTTGTTACAGCCCTAGTTAAGGACCACGTTATAGTCACAGCTCCTCAAGGAACACAATGGGCACTCAAAACTTGCTCATCTGGGCCGTCCTCAGCTTGGCCAAAGTGCAGGATGCAGTCGTGCGCCTGATGTTTCAAGAGCCGTGAGTACAAAATGTATTGTGGACTAAGCACACCATGGACATCAAATCAAAATAGAACTAAATAGAAATGGTGTCTTGTTTGACTTTTTAGACAAGACTTGGTCAAGCTTGTTTGTCGCCGACTTTTAGTGCGTGCAGATTGCGGACCTCTCCACGTCACGCTTGGGGGGGGGGGAGTTGTACAAAACCTATATGCGATTCATGATGTAAGGTGTGGTCTCGCCTTAAGTCTGTGACCTTTGCCACCAAGCAGACAGAAACATAAATTTAAAGTGGACTCCATCACTGACAGCTTCAGCGCCCACCACGACAACACTGTGGCCTCCATCAATTCCAAGTGCCAATATGACAGCAGTAACTGCTGCAGGCCCAGATCGATCTACTGTCCCTGAGGCAAAAGCGTTGTGGCTGCCAAATTCAGTCGACGTGAATCTCTAGGACTTTTGGCATCTGGGCACTGAAGACTTGTGCTAACAGCCGCCAGTCCAAGGCATCGTAGCTGTATAACAACAACGTCCTAATAAAAGCTCTAATAAACGCTCAAGCGTTATTAATACTACGCAGCTCTTCTTCTTCCAGGCCAACTATGACTGACTCTGATCTCCTTGACCTCGAACAATGCGTGCTAAGCAGGAGGCCTCGTTTTTGCCCGCCAATGTGAGAAATGTTGACTTTTGACACGAGAGAATAGAGAAACGCCGCCATACACGAGTGAACCTAAGCATGAAATGTGGCCTCAACTTGGTTGCAATTGCACCATTTCAAGCTCAAAGAGACATTCCAAGAAGATCGGAGAAATGGCCACACTTAAGCAGGCCTTAAATGGCAGCTCGCGCGCGTTTTCTACATTAGACTAAAAGACACTTTTGGGGGGAAAATGACATCGGGGCAACGGGGTTCTTTGTGATTTGACCAAAATATTGGAATTCACAAATTTTCAAAGAGCCATTAAGTTTGGGCACCTTAGACTCAAAGTTTTATGAGATAAGGTCAGTAATAAAAACGCACAGGGAGCAAAAACAGACGGGGTAAACAAACAATTTGTCCAAGTCTGCTTTGGTGAGCAAAGGTCATTTTCAAAATTCCTTGCCTGTAAATATTGTCTTTTGTGTTTTCCGTCTCTTGCAACGAGTGTGCCTCGTTTAAAATTACAACAGATCAACCTAAAACCATGTGAAACCACCTTTCGTCCATGTGAAACATATTGGGTTTCTTCTAAAAATAAAAAAGACGTGTACCAGCTATAAAAATACTTAATGCCAATTTCCCACCCAAACAAAACTATATTTTTAGATATGTGTGATACTGTACGGTATACTGTACCTTTGATACTGTACCTTTGATACTGTACCTTTGATACTGTACGTTAAAATAAGATCAGTCCTAAGTTGTAGTAGCAGACAGCATGAATTACTAAAAGTGCAAGACGAATGACTTCAATTATTTCTCCTCAGTGAAACCATCCCCAAGAAACTTTTACAGTGCTTTCCTCTCAGTATAAGGCAACAGTTTATTATGACAAGGCTGCCCTCATATTTGACTCCCGAGCACAGACGCAGAGGTACCCGGCTCACTGCGGTGCACACCATGCTTCCCAGCCAGGAGGGCCCATCAGACTGCAGGGTGAGCCTCAAGGTGTTGACCTTACGACAGTATGTGTGTTGCTGTCCTTGCCCTCCCACCCCCTCAAGCACTACGTCCCCTCTCAAGAGTTAACCCTCTGGGGGCTGACACTTTAAAATTCAATGAGCTGTGGCTTTAAGAGAAAGATGTCAACGCTTTCAGCGACTCGGACGGTACGCACTTCTTGGAGATGGTAAATCACGAAACCTTCCCGGGAAAGGTTGCGTGATTGCGTGGCGTCACTAAGGCTGTTTACACTATTGGCCAAGATTATTTGTGCAAACAAGCCTACCTTAACGGATGACAAAGGCACACATAGCAAGTAGCAACGTCGCATCATAGACCAGAAGTCAGTGGGGCTGCCTGCCGGCCTGGCCGCCCGCCCGCCTGCCTGGCCGCCCGCGTGCATGCATGCATGCATTCATGCATGCGCGCATACTTCGTAGGTCATACAAGATCGATCGACATTTCCTCCGCAATCAGCAAGAACAGAAGTCGGTTTGTGGGGAGAGATGATGACTTTTCGGCTTCCCATGCTCAGGTGAGAAGCTCTGAATGCCAATGAACTCTGCAGCCACTTGCATTGTCTCTCCAGCAGAAGTGCTGCTTATGCTCCTTGGCCTCTGTGCCCTCGGCGGCTTCTTCCCACTTGCTCACTGTCTTCTCCTTAGGCGCGTTCACTTCCTCGCTGCAGACGCAGGGAGGCAAAAGAACCCCTGTGCGTTAAATAATTTTCCCGGCGCAGTGCTAATGGGAAGCAATAGATCAAGCCAGAAAACGACGATGTTTCTCTCCACTTCCTCCAGCCACTAAACATCCTTCATCGGGCTAATTTTTGCGTCTACCACACGTAAACAAAAGCTCAGCAGAGCTGATTGAAAAAATTGTCAACGCTTGAGAGCGAAACAAAAAAAAAAGTTTTATCTGAACTGCGATTCTACGCAGCAGCAAGAGCAGAGTTGGCGGAGACAGCAGCCGTCGTCGTCGTCGCCGTCGTCGTCGAGGGCTTTATTTTCACGTACACACCCGCGCGCTCACCCTGAACCCGAACGGCTCTCGCCCTCGCGTCTCCCCAATCATCAGTTGGAGTGGATCCGTCAAGAAGAGAGGAGCGAGTGTCTCAGCGAGAGCGAGAGCGAGAGCGAGGGCGAGCGCGAGGGAGAGCGCGAGAGCGAGAGCGAGAGAGCGAGAGCGACAGACAGGGTTGCCAGCAATGTTTACGAACGGTGTTTATAGTACTTAGCGCTGTTTACACTTCAAGAGGCAGGCAGTGCATAGCAGCGGACGTTGGCGCCGCAGAAGACCATGAGCTTCTACGACAACAGAGAGGATCTGTTGAAGGACGACGAAGAGGCGGATGCGGACAGGCTACTCTTCAGCACCTGTGATAAAGACAAGGATGGGGTCATCTCCAGGTAAACAAACAAAAAAGGAGATTTTTTTAACTCTCTTATTAAAAACAAAATTGAAACTAAATATGTCACTCAGGTGTCTTAATGGACTGACCATCAGCAGACTGAGACTCAATAGTAGAGAGTACCTAACCTAATCGGGGTCACCTATTAAATTGCGACTAATAATATACAACTCAGGTCAGAAGAGGCAAAAACACACATCCTCAGTGTCATACGTAGCATTAATGTGTCAGTTAGGTTGCATCGTGGTCGATAGTATTGCAACTTGAAGATTGCCACTAAATGGAAAGTAAATATATCATCTTTAGTCCTCTACAGCCGACCATTGGTATAGCAACGAATCGATTTCGACGTCTTATGTCCTCAGTGCTTTTTGCAACTGACCCATTTATTTCATAGGAATCTTCTTCGTTCGATAAAGTGAAGATTGGAGATTGATGTCTCTTGTACTGAATGCTTCTTTGCGACTGACCCAGTTATTGCATACGATGTATTAAAGTCATTCGAAGCTTCACATTATCGAAGATTGACTGCACTCAGTCAAAAACGACCAGTCCAGAATGACTCCATTATGCCATTTGTCCATGGATGCCTGTGTCAGGGTCCAACTACCGGGACAGAAAGTCAAGCATTGACTTTCAGAGGTCCCCTGAAGCTAAATTTCCCATGAATCCCTAGTTAATGTGTGACACCGCGCGCACGCGCAGAACATAGTAATATCACGGATATCGTGAGAAGCACAAGCGAGCGAGCAGGGAAAGATTAGGGCAGAGAAGCAATAAGATTTTCTGCTTCTGCCCCAGTCAGTGAGAGAAAGTTAATCTGCAATCTGATCAAGATGACGCGTTGTAACGTACGTGACACTGGCGGATTCGCTCGGAAAATGTGGTTTAACTAGGGACGAGATGCGATTAAGTGAGTTTAATGCTCGTTCGTTCGTCCCCCGGCGCTTGGAAACTGTGTACGCACGCAGTGCATAACGTGCGTGCTTGCGTGCGTGCGTGCGTGGGTACAGGGTGTCCTGAAAGTTGTTGCCCCCACGGTGGCCACCGTGTCCACGCCACCGTCACGGTGTCCACCGTGTCACGAAACATGACCTGGCTCCGTCGCCTGCAAGGCACAGTCAGTTCTACAAGGACATTTTGCCAGACTCGAGCTTTCCAGGGTGCGAAAACTGTCGGGACACCCTGTACCGTACGTAACATACAGTAGTAATTCCGTTGAGCGCTCAGACTGATCCTCTGAACGTCAATGGGTCGCGTGTGGCCCATAACTCAGCCCTGGGCGTCGAGCACCAGAGCTGCTGGGGGGTGAAGGAGAAGGAGACCGGCAACGACAAAGAGAGAGGAAGAAAAGACATAATAACTACTGTTAGTTCTTAGGCAAACAGTGCAACAATGATTGCAGCAACATGTGAAAAGCAAATTGATGCTGGCTGCGTGGAGTTTTCAACAACTTTGCTCTCCTGTTTATGCTGGTTCCTCTTGGGGGTCTTCCCTGTATCTAGACGGCGGAATTTTAGGTGGCGAAGAATTGCATTTTAGCGAGTTTTTACCCATTCTTTGCCACTTGAGTACCATAATTTCTTCTCTTCAAGCGGGCATTTCAGCTCCTCGCCCATTCCCTAAAGTTCCGACGTCCACTCAGTGCATCGCGCAGTACAACACGCGTGTGTGCGCTCACTATATGGGCGAAAGTCGTAAATGTATTAACAATGAGAAGCTCTTTTCTGAGCTCTTGAAAAATGACCCATTCTAAGCAACAAGGACAGCTCCCCTTGGGGGGTGGGGGCTTCATACGTATGTGGAGCTCACACCAGTGTACAGAACCAATTTAGGATCAACCATTCATGAATGGAGAAGGACTGACTCATCCCACAAGGATGGTGTGTGGCCCGCAAAAAAGGGATGCCTGGCACAAGGCCTGAGTGGGCTTCCTGCCTGGGTAGGGGAGGGAGGATGCGGGCGAGTGCGATGAGGGTTTCACTGAAGAAGCAACTTTGGGGGAGGCCTAGGCCTCAATGGTTAAGTTTGCCAAGAACTTCATGGGGGAGTTCGATCAATGCCATCCCAGAAGTTCCAAGTCAGAGCTGTCATTATGCCAAAGATGCGGGCTCAGCTCTTTTTCCGCATGGTGAAGAATCATGACCGCATTTGGGCCATTTTCCAATCACGTAGAGAACATTTTCTACCACAGGAGAAGAAAAAGGGAGTCTCTCTGCTTTATGGGTCCATAGAAGGAAAGCAGACTCATCATTGTGTGCGTGGCCATTGAACACCCTATCCATTCCCCCCACGAGTCTGTGCTGTTGTGCATGTACGTATGTGCGCACATCTTGCAGTCGTATCACTTGGAGCAGTCCTGCTGTCCCTTTCCAATTTCCATGCAGGACTTCGTCTTAATCCACCCGGGCTTCCCCGGATTAGAGGGGTTGGGAAATGCTGAAAATCCACACTTTTATCAGGTGCCATGCAAAGAAACTGTCATCGCGAGTGATGCGCGCATCATCTTGGCCAGTGCATTGTACAAGCAGTGGGAATTCGTACGTGTCCTCCTCCTCCTCCTGCTTGCTCCCGCCCTTCTTCGGGCCCGGCAGCGCCTCCGGGGCCTGCGTGCCGTATATAGTACAGCATAGTTAGACGGACGCAGGCACGTACAGAATACGCATGAGGCGAGAGAAAACTCCTGTACTATTTCTACCTAGAGTAACTGGGCACACACGCACACAGGTAGGCCAGCGAGCAGCAGCCGCATGTGTGTGACGGAGGAGGAGGAGGCAGGCAGGAAGGGCAATTCAAGGTGCCATCAGCAGCAGGAGCAGTTGGGCCTCCACATGTGAGCGGACGAAAATTTGGGAGGCCTACTTAAAAGCAGTGTTTTCACAAGTAGCTTAAAAGTGCTTCTCCTTCTACTTCTCGTCTTCCCTCCACGACTTCACCACCGCGGCTGCGTTTGTCAGGTCAGACAGAAGTGAAACTCAGTCATGAGTCCGGGACTTGACCGACATCAAGCTGGATGCTTCTTTGTCGGTCGGGCTGGAAATTTGTCCTTGGCTTCCTAAACTGAGACAGAGCAAGCAGACTTGGTGTCCTGATCGGGACCGATCTCGAGGATAAGTGAGATCATCGCAACCACTGTACCAGCTGCCGTGAATGGATACGCTGCTGACCTCCTTCATGGGACAGTGCATCAGCATCACTGACTCAAGCTCTCGATGCCACCACTGACATTGTTCACTTGGCTGAAGCAAAATTGGTTCACACTGATACCCTGCACGCACAATATGCTGAGCTCGCAGATCGAGGTGATAAAACTGGCGTTTGAGTTTCAAAATGCAGAATTCTCTCCGGACTTCATGGCCCCAGAAAGGACATTTCAAAATTCTATTTTTCACCTAAAATCCTGCCGCCTAATAACATGTCAGCATGGACGATTGCACATTAATAAATCCATCTTTGCGGCTCATCTCTCGCAGATCCGATCTGTCAGCACTTTGTGAAGAGCTCCAACTCTCAGACTCTGTGGATGCTCTCCTTAGCCAACTGGGCGGCGGCGGCAGCGGCGTCGGTGGCGGCGGCGGCGGCGGCGGCGGCGGCGGAGGAGGAGGAGGAGGAGGAGGAACTCGAGACCAAATATCTTGCCAGGAATTCATCCGCCGTCGGCGAAGAAAAGAACAGAAACAAAGTATGGAGCACAAGTATGCATGTAGAAATGCCAGAGTCTTCTCAGCTAAAGTGAGTGATTACATCTTCCTCCAGCCCGACAAACGTCTTCCTTGGCTGGTGGTGGTGTTGTTGTTAGTGGTGGTGGCGGTGGCGTGCCAGAGACCCCCAGTCAGCAGCAGCAGCAGCAGCAACAACAACAGCAGCAGCAGCAACAGCACTTCCCGAGGCCGCCCAGTCTCGCACATCTAGCGAATTCGGTGAGTTTATTTTTGCTCCTTTCTTCATAGTTCACTTTACTGCTGAGTGCCATCTCTGGCAGAGCCAGAACTAGGGGTACAACGAGGTCCGGCGCATATTTTTCACGTACGTGCGCACAGGGTGCACCAGATAACTGGGCTTTCCTGAGTTCTTTTCAACAGAAAACGGACATATCTCAAGGATAATGTTGCTGCTCATCGAGCTCCATTTCTCTTCGTAATGGTCATGTCCCAAGCTTATATTACGTCTCAAAGTTATGATGCATCGGCCTTTGACCAACTTTGAAGTTCGACTACATGTGATCCACCTAAAAATCAGCATGAGCCAAAAATATGGTAAGCTCTATTTTTCCGATGCCTTCGCTCAAAATTGTCAGTAATGTTCTGCATCACTTGAGATGAGGTCAGTTTTTTAGGCGAATCTCGTACTTTGCCGCAATCTGGGTAGGAATGTTTGAGTCAATGAAACTCCAAATTGCTGGCTTCAGTCACAGCTGCAGAGTTGTTCATAGACAAGTAACTGTAACAACAAAGTTAAAGCCACAAAATCATCAGACAAAAGTGTTGTGTGCCTTTGTGGAGAATGTTCCACGACAAATAAAGGCCATCATTGAGGCCAAGGCCGTACTGAATGAGCCGTCTAAAGCTGCGCCAACAAAGTCGATGCAAAAAAAAGAAACAACCCTTGCAATTAGAGACTTATTTCCATAATTATGCACTTATGGATTGTGACGTCAGCCCGAGACCTGGATTTCATGCCTGCCGTGCTGTGTACCTGAAGTAGTTCAATCGGAGTTTTGCAGCACTGCGTGGATGATAATAATAAAATCAGTACTTAGGAGTAATAATGCTCGCAGCTACATTTCTTGATTGAATCACACCACGTCCAGGCAGTAAATGTGTTTTCAAGCCCATTTTCTGTTCACAACCAAAAAGTTTTGCATTCTCCGAATTTTGTACTCTTCAAAGCAAAAAAGAAAATCACTTGGCCAGCCTAATTATTACGTTGGCTTGTTCAGGGTTGCTATGAAGTCGTTTCACAGTCCCAATGTTGTCATTGGATACGGCTTGGATATCTTTGGACGCATATGTGATGTTGGACTGATCCCCTCACTTAGTGTTCTTGAAAGTCCTTCTTTTATAGTTTGGTCCTTTTGTTCCCCGGACGACAATGACTGTCAAAAGCCAAGTCATGTCACATGTGCAGAGTTAAGTTAGTATACAAATGTGCAGACAGTTCGAACGTTACCCCTCTTGAGCGCTGCGGCAGAACTGAGCAGAGAACAAAGAGTTTCGACCTCAGCTGTACCGAAACCAGAACTCGGCCACTGTAGAGAGTGAGAGCAAAGTGCCAACGTGGCTCTTTTCCTGTCGACACCGCCCAAGGATCGCCGCCATTTTTTTCATGTTGGTTTTTCCGACTACGTTGGTTCGTTTTTGCCGCCGCCGCCGCCGCCACCCTCCCGGTCGTCCGTCCCTGCCTCCCCGGGGGTGGAATGGAAATATTCTGCACAGCTGCGTACCTTACGCAGCAATTCGACTTAATAGCCAGAACAACCCCTACCGCTCCAGCAATAAAACAGCAAGTACCGCCAAGTGGTGGCAATGGCGAACAGCACAAAGTCTCTCCCGGCCATGATGTTTTTTTCTGCGTGCGTGTGCGAGGAGGGGACTGATAGCAGTCAAGCTGCCAATGCACCGTGCGATGATGACTAATACAGTCGTTTATATGCACTTTGCGAAGTCGGTGGGGCGAAGAAAATATATTGGCTGTCATTAGGACCTCTGATGTGTCGTATACGAACGTACACGTACACACAAAGTTGGGGGAGCGGAGGAATGCAACCATTGCATACGGACGATTTCGCTGGCACAAGTGGGTTCTCTGGCCTGCCGATGGAACATATGTACAGGGTGCGTCAGCGTAATTGCGTCGCATGGAGAACTACATCCAGAGGAGTAGGGACGAGTGCGCAATGTTGCATTCTTCACCTTTGGCACTGGCTGACCAGAGCTTTGACACCAGTGCTGACTTCCTGGCGCTGCTGTCAAGTGACTCAATTTAGCTGACAGACTCCGTACAGGGTGAGTGGAAATCCCTGTTACTTCAACAAAGCCTCTCCTTGTACAGTACGTTGAGGAATTAATGTCGGTTTCAAGAGCTCTGCAATAGAGTGGAATCTCCATATAGCAATATGCAAGATTGATCGTTGTATCGAGAAAAATCGTTGTAGCGAATACAAGTACACAGAAATGCGATGAGCAGCAAGTGAAGAGCTCAGTTACTGCCCAGAAATATCGCTACATCCACGATCCACTGTATTGTCATCCCCAGCTCTATTTTAAGAACAGTCTCAACGGGGAGAGGACGGCACCAACAAGTACGTGCTTAGCAACAGATCTCGATCGGTTGTCCTGCACAACGTGGGCGGAAAATGTTGGACTGCAGAGAAAAGGACACTCGCAAATCGACACCAATTTCTTGACACCCTGTACGTGCGAACGCTGTTGACTGTTTCCAATTTGCGGGGAAATTCAGACGCGTCGAGCAGAGAGTGAGCAATGATGCTCCAAAGAAGGGGTTGGGGGAGGCCAGCAAGCAATCTCCGAGCCAAAAAGACTTCATTAGTGACAGCGTGTAATCAAGATGCTTGCATGGACGCGCACGCACGCACACACAACGAAGGAAACGAGAGTTTTGGGGCTAATCGCCGAGCTCTTTCTCCACACGGAATTCCCAATTAGTCGTCATGTCTTGCCTCTTGTTCTGTTGCAGCTCCACATGTCTGCGGTCTCGTCGCTGCAGAACGAGATAGACGCCCTGTCCGTGCGCCTGAGCGAGGTCTCGGCCGAGAGGGACGCGCTGGCCAGGAGGATCAGGGCCAGCGCCGCTGAGGAGGACCAGCACGACACGTCCTGGGAAACCCAGTGCCAGAGGCACGAGGAGAGAATCGTGGAGCTCCATTCCGTCATTGCTGAACTGTCCAAGAAGTTGGAGATGCAGAGGGACGAAGTGATCAGAGAGGAGGAGGAAGAGGAGGAGGAGGAAGAAGAGGAGGAAGAAGGCGGTGTCACGGACTCGTGTCAGGATGACGACGACGACGACGAGGAAGGGCTCTACGGGGACGACGAAGAGGATTTGAGCAGCCTTGCATTCGAGCGAGACTTGGATCACGCGGCTGCGGCTGCCTCAGAGGTACATCAGCTGCGAGCACAGCTGGCCGAGGCTCGTCGCGAATGTGCCGAGGTTGTCCAGAGTCTGCACGCCAAAGAGGCTGAGATAGACCGGCAGAGGAGAGAGATGGAGCGGCTGGCGTCGCACAGAGACAACTTCCGCAGGCAGATCGAAGACATCAAGACCACGGTGGAGTACCAAGAGGCGATCATGGACAAGCAGAAGCAGCAACAGCAGCCTCAGCACAGTGGCTCTTCGCGGTCGTCGTCTGAGAGGAGAAGCCTGAGAAGGAGACGCTACGCAGGAGACAAGGTGAGCATGAGCTTGGACGACGTGCGTAGGGACAACATGGTCGTGCAGCGGACGTAGGAGTTTGTTTGTGTGAACACCATGTGTACGTGGGTGGTACGTACGTGGCGCCAAAAAATGCAAAAGAGTTGCAACCAAAGGTAACACGTCAGGCTGCTGAATAAGGCAAGTTTTTGCTGCTAAAGGATGGTGTGCATTTTTGACTCGGACGATCTTGGCATCTTGGTGAGCAGAACGATCGACAGGCTCGAGTCCGGTAAAGTCATGTGAGACGTTCACTGTCCCGCATCCAGTGGAACCTATCTACAAGCGTTGTCTGTTCACGCTATCTTGCTTTAAACTGTTGCGGGTACAAATAGTCTCTCATCAAAGTGAGACTTCTTATGGCAATGGAGGAGACACTTGCAAAAAACTTTCACTTAATCACTATCAACATGGCTGCCATTGTTTTGATACACTTGACAGACCTTTTTGACGACAGCACGGCTTCAGATCTTTAACTTTATACACAGTATTGCGAACACCAATTGCTGTTAGGGTTGCCAATCATTTAGCTTGTGCATGCGCCAAATCCGAGTCAACTTGGCTGAAAAACAGCCGAATTGTGCTAAAAACTATGACACCAAAAAACTTTCCAAGTAACGTGGACAGATTGCACAATTGCTAATGCCCCATATAACGCAAAGTATATGAAACAGACGCTGGTTTTTACACTACAGGCACGTTCCATGTCGTATGTATTGTGTGTGGGGGGGGGAATGTGCATGTTCGTACGCTAACGTTTCCTACGTACGTCCCACGTAGAACCCGTCTCATGAAGCCCCTGCCTCTTCGGAACGTTGCTCGCGTTCGTCGTCCTCCCTGAAGGAGTTGAACCTCGAGCTTGAGCAGGCTCGTTCTCGCTGTGAGCACTTGGCCTCGCAAAACGACCTCCTGGGCCTGAGCTTGGCAGACTCCAAGGGGACGACCGAGCGCGTCAGCGTGGCTCTCGCCAAGGTGGAGTCCAACTGCGCGGCGTTGCAGCTAGCAAACAACTACTGCGACCAGATGGTCGAGTGCTACGACGTCCTCGTAGCGCTCATGGAGACGGAGAGCGGAGTCAGCACTTACGGAAGCGGAAATTCTGATAGTCAGGTAAAGAAAAAAAAACTTGAAGGAAAATTTTACACGGCTTCATTGCCATCTATAAAACCGTCATCTCAGCGAAAAAGTCAGTCATACACTACGTTCGTACGTACATAATGTACGTAAATGGCAGCCAACATCGATATCTCCACCGGTACGAGTGTGCGGTATGTCATATCGATATTGCAGATGGCGATATCTAAAACAAACAAGTAAAAAAAATGTAATGGAGGCATTAAAGTAAGGGCACTGGTATCTTTGAAATATATCAGACATCTTTGCAATATCAGCAAAAGCATCAGCTTAACATCTCATTGGCATTCAGCATGTCGAAACACTGCGATGTTTGGTTTCGATACATTGAGTAATTCGCGATATCGCACAGTCTTGCTACGTAGCACGCCACACGGCAACAGCATGTTTAAGCATTACCGCAGTCTTGCGGTCCATGCACGTACGTACGAAGATGATGATATATTTGTTCGCGGCCTGCGACATAATGGCTGCGGCAGCCATGTGATACGGGCTCGACCATAACCACATGCACTCCTCCAGGAAGCCCGTTTGGCTGCACGGAACCGCCGCTCCGCCGAGAGCATTGCTCGCCACCTGGTGACCAGACTGGACAAGACCCTCCTTGGTCGCTCCCACTTGGACTCCCCATCCTGGGAAGACTCCTCGGGCTACAGTCAGACCACCAGGTAGCTATGAAGAGAAAACCGCATCGTCACAAAAGCCACTAATCGATTTACTTTTTCTCGCTTCCTTACACAACAGCTCGACGAGCACCAATTCCTCTTTTGCTGCCGCCGGCGATGCCACCTCGTCGTTGCACCCGGAGTTGCGTCTGCGCGAGCACATATCGGCGTTGAAGGCGGTGCGCGCGTCCATCAGGGCCTCGTTGGTCGAGATCGAGCACGTCGAGCCCGAAGTCACGACGAAGCGGGCAGAACGGGGCAAGAAGACGACGCCGTCGTCATCGTCGACGGCTACGACTGCGCCTGCGGCTGCGACGACGCCGTCAGAGTTGACCAAACCTGTCGTCAACTTGCAAGCAGATCTGGAACACGCGGTGCTGCACCAGGAACTGATGGCGTTAAAGGAGGAGAGAGCAGACCTCAAGGCCAAAGTCTACCTGTTGGAGAAGGAGAAAGAGTCTCAAGACCTGAGACTCTCTGACCGGATGTCTGTGGAAATGGTGCTGAGATCCCACATACAGTTCCTCCAGGAGGAGTTGGGGCAGCTTGAGCGAGGAGGCCAACGCCACCTCATACGGCAGGATTCCAGAGAGGCACAGCTCCGACTCAGGGTGGACGAGCTCCTGGACACCCTGGACGGACTCAGTCATAACTCGGAAGTCAGGCAGAGGCAGGCGGCGGAGCTCATCGAAGATCTGAAGCGAGCGAACAGGTGAGGGAGGTGAAGTCGTTAGTGGCTGCACTGCACTGTATGTAGGAACGCACGGTAGAGAAGTAACACGCGTTCTTCTCGGCTTTCAGCACTCTGACAGAGGCGTTGGAGCGCAGCAAGAAGAAATATCAATCAAAGATCAAGAAGATGGAGCAGCAGTTGGTGTCTGTCGTCGGCAACAACAGCGGCAGTCAGCAGAGGCCCAAATACACTGACCCGGTCGTCTGAAGCAGCTCCAACCGAGTCACTATCACTGTCTCATCCACACCCACCTACCCACATACACACCCACACTGAGACGCAGTATTAAGAAATAAAAATCAAGATAACACAGATAATGATGATGACTTCAATTATGCCTGTAAAAGTGGGCTAATTAGTGAAAGCGCTGGCATTATCTTTCCATTAGGCACACTTAGAGCTGTCGCCTTGAGCGAAAAGGGATCTTTTGGAGCTCTGCTTAGAGAGAAGGCCAAGGGAATCTCACGTGTCTTATCTGGCAATGCATGTGGGAGGCGAATTTCGTCGTGCACGACTCTCTCTTTCTTTCTTAGTTTCTTTCCCTTTCTTTCTTTCTTAGTTTCTTTCTCTTTCTTTCTTAGTTTCTTTCGCTCTCTTTCTTTCGTTCTCTCTCTTTCCTTCTTTCTCTGTATCTTCATATCTCTCTTTCCTTCTCTCTTTTCAGCTCTCTCTCCTCATATCTCTTTCTCTCTCTCCCCGCACCTTTGCACAAAGAGACGGGAAGTGCAGGCACGAAATGTCACACAATCACTGCTAACTCAAAACCATAGCAACAATTTTCTTGGAAGAAACGTGCGAGCAAATTTTTTTCTCTTCCGTGACGATTTGGTCGGGATGTATTTTTTTTTTTTTGAGAAGCCGACCGACGCCGACGACGACGTCGGCGACGACGACGACGGCGACGACGACGACGACGACGACGTCGCACTAAGGAGTCGGTTCCGACGCACACACCAGAGCAGGTAGCTGTCAGAGACAGATGTTGAACAGTCTGACACAAAGGGGACCTTTCAACGGGGTTGTCAACGCTGCTTGCTTTTTTTTTTGCAGGCGGGCGATCGACATCAAATTAGACCTAATCTACTCGTTCATGTACTATTCCTACCACATTTCACCGCCCCATTGTTCTCCACCAGTGTTGCCGTCGTCGTCGTCGTCGTCGTCGTCGTCGTCCGTGGCCAGGCAATCCCTTCATCCACACACCTGAGCCAGAGAGGAAAGAGCCATCCAGGTGGCTTAATTACTTTTCATTTCACCACAATGGCGTGACCAGGAACACTAAAAAGTCATTTTTCTCCCTGCACTCCTCCGGCAGGCAGTTCGGGCCGGCGGGCAGGCGGGCGGTCGATGGAGATAAGAAAGAGGCTTTTTGTTCTCCCAGACAAGAAGAAGGGTCCCTTTCATCAGAAAATGAAACCCTCTAATGGGCACGCACGAAATGATGAGATATCGGCGGTGGGGAAATCGTAGAAAAGACACGACTCCATTGCTCAAGCTGTCACGGACGCGGAGCCGTCGGTCTGAAATGGGCGGACGATGCCGCAGTGGGCGCTGCTGAAGGACAGCGAGTCTTGCTTGACTATGACGCCACTACTGCTCGACACTCCAAAGCCTGATCCGCTGGAGGACCGATCAATATGCGACGTTACTTGCACGATATCGCTCTAGCAAATTGGATGGGATAATCCTGTCGTTGTGGAGACTACTCATTCCTGCCTGTGCAGTGTGTCCTGCAATTTTCCTTCAGATTCCTAAGTAGCGGCAAAAGTATCGTCCAGAGTATCGTGACGATATTTGGCGTCGGGTATCGTGACAGCATTTGGCGTCGGGTATCGCCCCGCTTTGTGTCCGTCGATACGAGTAACATCACTTTTTGGGCAAAAAGTATCGCGTCCGCAAGTGGAAGAGAGTCTTGCAATGCCCTGACTCGACGTACACATCCTCATCCGTCAAGTTGGATGTAGTAGGTGCAATTTAATCGTCACCAGACTCTGCAATTTCGCATTTAATCCCCGAGACTTCCACTCTTGGGGTTTGTCGGAGAAGGAATGGGACTACACAGGCAGTAATTTTCCCTTGATCTCGGTGTGTGGGGACACAAACTTCCTGGCAGCAGCTGAGCTATGACGTTGGAATGAACGTAGCACAGATATCACAGAGGGGGGTTCGCCAGCCAGCCGGAGCCAGCGACAGATTCAGTACAGTGCGAGACTGAAAAACCATCAGAAATATTATCACAACGGGCAATAAACTCTGGCTGGCTCCTCCTAGTCGAGCGGAATGTGGTCTCGTCTAACATCTGATAGCGCCCGGACTTCCTCCGGTCATTTTCCTCGCCACCAACGAAGATTTTTCTTCTTTTTTGGGGCGTGTGTGTCTGTGTGGAAAGTTTGGAGTCCTCCTGCTGATTGAATTTTGTGACGGGCTTCGTCATTGTTGACATTTTTTGCGGCTGCTGCCTCATTTACGAGACACTTTGTGGCAGAGTTTTACACTGCTCAGGAGCGATAAGCACGCAAGATCACTTTTGAGGGCCGACAAGGGATGAAATTGCCTTTTTTTTGCTGGGGGAGGGTGCAAAAAACGAGAAGAAGACTCTGATGCTGCTCCAGACTATGCAGTGGGTGCGTTTGCGGAAAGTGGCAGGCAATGATTGGACAAAAAAGTCACATGTCCGAAGTCTTGAGCGCCACAATCCCCGTCCTCCCCAAGATTAATGTTTGCTCCCCAGAACTCTGTTATTCTCCTCCTCAGCAATCTATGTATGGAAGGAGCTGGACAGAGAACGGCATCGGCTAAAAGCCACTAAATGTAATACTAAATTCTTACTCAACAATAGCGGGTCCAGGATATTCAGGCACTTCGAAGCTGTTTGCATGATACTCTGGTCATTCCACGCTGATGTCGCAATACAGAGAAGACAGACTTATCAATTTCTTACCCAGCAGAAAAGAGGGACTTGTCAATTTTCTACACACACTTTTATTCTCCTTCAAAAGACGTTGTACAGCAGAAAGTCGAACTTATCATTTTTTCACTTGCACACTTCTTTAGTGTCAGAAAGACTATGCATGTTGCACTGCAGAAGACCGAATTTATCAATTTCTTATCTGGCAAGAAAAGCCAGACTTGTCGTTTCTGCCATGCACTTTTACTCCTGTTCATGGACCTGAAAGCAGCCTCTGCTCTTTTTTCCCCACATCCCCGTCAGCGACGGCGTGAGACCGGAGTGACCGGGTTCCAAGGGACGGCAAATGGTCCACGGGCCTTTTTGCCCATAGTCTCCACACTCGTTCGGTCCGTATCTGGCACCACGAACAGGCAGTTGAGGCCGGAAGAGAGGAAGGACGTGAGAACAAACAGACGAAAAGAGGCAATCAAACCGAGGAAAATATCCCTAACGAGCCCCCCCTTTGTGAGAGACATCCCGCGGCATCGGCGCCGCCGTCGGCCGCCGTCGGCCGCCAGGTGGGCTTCTTGGGGAAGGCCTCTTAGGATGACCTCCCGCGGGGCTTTTGTGGGTGCGTGCGCGCTTGCATCAACATGCGCATGCAGAAAAAAGACTTTTTTCCGCCGGACATTTTGTCGAAGGCGAAAAAAAAACGCGGCTGATGATCTTTGCAGGCAGACATTTTAGCTTGCCGGAGCAATTGTACCTGATGATGAATTGCAAGCCAAAAAGGAAATACCGCAGGAAATCGAATGTCAAGGTCCCCCTTGATGAACGGCGATTTCCTGAGGCTGATGCGAGGGGAAAAAATGATCTCAGATAAGTCTGTGTAAGAGTTCTTTACTGTTCACCACCCCATTGAGTCTGCGAACAGCGGTGATGAAAGCCTTGACGAGCAAAGTCCGCCGCTCGTTTGGCTTGACAGCCGCCATTCTCGCAGCACGACGCAGTTTTGAAAAGTCTGCATGGAATCGCGGGAAAATCTGAATCGTCGAGCATTCAAACTGACTGCACAGCTGAGTAGTTTTAACTCATGCGTTCGCCTCGTGGGCCAGGTTGGTCTTGGCGGCGTCCAGGCACTCCCCCCTGAGCATGCGCACCCCCAACGTACGTGTCTGGAAAGCTGGTGTCGGAGAAGAACGTCCTGAACCCGACCGAAATAGGAACGGTCCACCTCAATTTGCTCCAAATTTCCTGATGAGTCTTCTGACACGAGAGAAGCTCACAGTAAAAGTGACAGAATCCTCCGACCCAAGAGCTGTTACATGTGTGAGCTAAGCACACGCACACGCACTCACTTACTTCGTTACTAACTAAACCGCCACCTTCTCGTCCCCTTCTCAACGAACGGGCATATCCAGTTTCAAGTCTTCAACGTTAGCACATATCTTGGCCGAAATGTGGATTTGGCAGCTGCCTGTCTCGTTCGTTCCCACAGCCAAGAGACTCATTTAAAGTTTGCTTAGGCTGCTACCAGTATCCTTTGCATCCACGGCAAGTTCGGCCACGCCAACAACACGGCGGACCACAGCAGTCCCATATTCGTGCAACTTGGTGTCATTTTGCTGCCTGCTCACTCAAGTCAGCTGCTACGGCTTCTTCAATTTTCGCAAAACTCGCCATTTTTTGCAAGATTGAGTGAACCTCTGCCAAAATCAAATGTGTGGTGCACCGGGTGTCTCAGGATTCTTCTTAACTTGGACAAGATCAATGTCGAGTGTGGGAAGACATGGCTGAAAAACTTGTTTAACGACGTTTCTCCAAAGCATTTTTCATCGTAGATTTCAGTGCTGCATCCTGAAGGCGCCTTCCAAAAGCTCCCTCATGCTTTGACTTCCACAACTGTCCTCCCAGAGTCCTTTAAGACACCCTGTACATCGAAATATTCGCCACCGAGCGAGGAAATTTGATGTCGCCGCCAGCACCCGCTTACTATCCATTTCCCCTACCCCGTTTTTGCTTGTGCATAATCTGCTCTAAGCCTTCGTCAGATAGACAAGAAGGAGCCACTCTCAAAGAGAGTCATTAGCCCACTTCTCTGCTTCTGCTCCTGCAGATCGGAGTCTTCTCGAAGAACTCCAACCGGGAGGAGTGGGGGAGGGAGGCAGAAAACGCAAACATAAACTGTTGATAACGTACAAAAGTGCGCTACTGACAGGTACTTGGAGACAGACACACAGACAAACGGAGAAGGAATTAACTTCTTCGTAACATTCTACACGTGTTGTTTGTCGTGCTAGTGGGGGACGCTGGAAGACTCTGTTCGTTTCTGGTCAGCTCTTCTGCACCCCACGAGAGAGGTCAGGGCTCCGCAGGAGGTGTTTTTCGCCCCAAAGGTGACCGCCCAGAGCGCCTAAGCACGACTGCCACGACGATTCTTTCGTCAAAATATTTGTCCGAGCTCGTTGGAAGTAGAAGAATGCCCACTTGCACTGGCAACGCTGGCTGCTCTTGGACGGAGAAGAAGCTTTAGCACGCATGTCACATGCTGACCCCCCCCGCGGAGTCATGTGTCAGGCTTGCGGCAGTGCCCAAGTACGTGACTGCACCGCAAAAGTCATTCTCTAATCTTCATTGTGCTACTAATTGCTGGGGAATTGCAACAGAGGCTGTTAAGACACACGATCTTGTCAGAAATTAATGGTCGTCCTCGAGCTGCTGCTGCTACTGCCGCCAGTAGGACGACGACGAGGACGACGACGACGACGACTTGCGTAAATTTTACTCACTCCTGAATGTTTGAAGGCGTGTGTGTATAGTTGAGTGTCGCAATATTGGCACGCAGGAAGGTACGCACGTGCTGGGACATCCCAGATTAACCGATATCACGATATTCGCCGCACAGAGACCAAATATGACGATACTCGAAACAGACACCGTGAGCCGGATTCCGGATTGATTGTTTGACGTTGAGTCAAGAGGATACCTTAGCCTAAGAATGCCTGATTGTTCAGACTTCTGCCGGTCGTTTCTGTGTGATATCGCGATGCACTTTTAGATATTGCGATACTCGATACTTTGCAAACCTCGCGATATTCGACGTCGACGCGATTAACCGCACAGTCCTACGAGAGGAGAAATGGCCAGAATTGCCAAGAAGACGAAGCAAAGGAGGAGGATTTGCCATAATGGTCGGGTGCACACAGATAAATGGGAGAGGCTAATGAATTGGTCCTCTCCCAATCTTCCATCATGGCCGATGAGTCACAGGGGCGGGAGTGGTTTCATTTTCCCTCTGCCGAGATAGAAGAAAATTCCTCCCTGCCAGAGTCAAAGAAACTCGTCGAATAAGGAGTGTTGGAGAGAGAACTTTTCAGATAAGGCGCGAAAAAAGGTTTCCTCTCTGGCCCAGGATTCGGCGGAGACAAGGATGAATCGACGCTTTCAAGCAGTCGTATTCAAAGACTAACGAGCGTTTTTCTGGACGGAGGAAGAACTTAACACTTGACAAGTTTTTCTGTGTACGAGTGCAGTAGTGAGAGTTCCACCATATGAGTTATTTGGCACCGTCCAAGGGGTTGGATCTGGCCGAGAACGGCGGCATCCACTTCCTTCGGGTGCGCGGCTGCTGCGGCTGCTGCGGCTGCTGCGGCTGCTGCGGCTGCTGCGGCTGCTGCGGCGGGTGAGGCCCCCGAGTGCGTGGTCGACGCCGCAAACACACACAAAGCGAGAGATACGAGCGTCTGCTGCAATTAGCGCCCCCCCCCCCGCCATCCCCAGACGGGAGAGCATTTTTCAGCTCGGTCTCCCAGTCCTCCTCCTCCTTCTCCTCCTCCTCCTCCCTCTCCGTGTCACCCATCTGCGTCGTGAAAATGCCTGCGGGGGCAAATGGAAAATGATGATTTCTTCCTTCCCTCGGCAAACCGTGGCTGGGCTGGGCTTCAGCTCGTGAGAACCAACAGACACCGCCGGCCAGAGTTGTCTGCGGTCGTTGGGCAATCTGCGCACTTTGCTCTGGCTCTCGACGACTGCAACACTTCCTCCAGTGCCCAGGAGAAGGAGAAGCGAAACAATTTGCCCGCTGGACTGTGGGAAAAAGCCAGCATCGTCATTATCGTGAGCAAAACCGCTCGCGCCGATTCTTTTTTTCCACCAAACTTTTTCTATGGCTTCTTCCTCTGCTCGCTCGCTGGTGTGTGTGTGTGAATGCGTGTGCGTGAACGCGTGCGCGTACGTGCAATCCCTGATTAAAATTGCAGCAAGCCCGAGGGGCAAAAGGGCAGCAGCATCGACTTCTTCATCACATGTGTCTGGGCCAGTCCAAAAAAAAGGAGACAGATGAATGAGTACGGATGAATGAAAACTGCTCTTTCAACACCCGAAAGAGACTGAGTGAAGAGGGGTTGGCGAGGACCGAGAACAGCAAGGAGAAGAAGCTCCGGACCAACACTGAGTTGAAGCCTCAAAGGTGAGGGCAGAGAAAAATCAACAGTTCTCTGCAAAAAAAGTGTTCATTTTTCTGCCCCAACATCTCCCCAAAGATGGGCATCAACCCTCAGAATGATGAGCAACTACTGTGGAAATCCGGTATGTGGGAAATCTCGTTGCTGTTCACAAATGTCAATGTTGCTTGTTCATCATGGCTCTCGGAAGAGTTTGAACAAAAAATATAAGAGACATCTTCACGGACTTCATCCTCATCTGTTTGTGTTTTTTCCCTCTTCTTCTCTATCGTCATTGTCCTCCTCATCAATTGTAGGCCCTGAGCATGATCAGTCCTCATTGTTGTCACCTGTGGACTCATCTCACATGGGCACTTCAATGTTAGTGTCATCATCACCGAGAGTCCACAAGATAACAGCACAAAGAGAGGTTTTTTTCGTCACTGTTTTGCTTCTTCTCCCCCTCCTACCCAAGGTTGCTTCATCCAAGAGAGCAGGAGACAAATGTGCAGACGCCATCCAAGCATTGCCCAGGCTGACCAAAGTGAAGAATCTCGGCAATTGACTGGCACCGCATCATGTGCCATCAATGAATGCCTGGACCAGAACTTGTGAAAGCAGGGGACATGTGATCAGCTCCCTGCGACGTATGGGTGTATGTACAATGTAGGCTTTCTCCAAGGTGATGAAAGGAAATGGCAAAACTGCAAGTGCCAAAAAGACAATTGCCGGTGCTCTCAGGTGTGCCAAAACACCTAGCTCCTGCTACTAGGTTTGCAATGACTTCTTCATCGCCTCTCCTGAAGACAAGAAGTTGTGCCACCACACGTGCAAAAGCGAAGACCAGGGATGCTCACAGCTCTGCTCCAACCACTCAAGTTGCGGGGAAAGCTTTAAACTGGACAGGGTGAACTCGAGGACCTGCAACGACATTGACGAAAGAACAGACCCAGCATCCAAAAAGTGTCAGCAAAAGAGTGTCAACACTGGTGGAGAATAGAGCTGCAGGAGCAAGGCTCCACGATGGGGTACCAGGCATCTCGGTCCAACATACCACAGTGCATTGATGAGAATAAGTGAGAGGTAGGGAATAGCGGCTGCTTGGGTGAGTGCAAGAACTCTGAAGATGTCTACGAGTCCCTCTGCCCACGAGGAATGGGAAGAACTACAAGATCATCCAAAACCATCTGCACATCTCCCAGGCCAAGGCATGGCTTCATGGTCTGCTACCACTACCTCTACCCAGTGGGCACCAGGCGCAAGCTCAAGTGCCTCAGGGGACCCAAGAAATGTATGGCCAGATCCATATGGACTAACCCGATGCCAAGTGCCTCCCTGTAACCAGTCATTCCACCCTTCACCAATGGCTTTGTAGAACTAGCGAGTTGCCACCTGATACCGATGAAAGCAACGTAAGTTCAAGTGCAAAAAAGGGTACACACCCACAGGACACAATCTCTCTGGGTGCATACCAAAGGGGAACCTGGAAGCAATGGTAGAACTGGTACAGGCGAGCTTTGCTCTGCTTACATGCCAATGCTTCCAGCATCCACTTTGCACTTTTTCTGTTCAAATTGTGCTGCCATCCAATCAAGTACTTCAGGCCTAAAGGATTACTTCAGGCCCTGATTGTGTACCTCAGGCCCTAGATTGACTACTTCAGGCCCTAAATCATTTTGTGAGATCCGAAATTGAGCCTCATTTTGGATTTAAAGAGCTTCACACCACAAATTGATTCCTTATGATTCTTATTGAGTGTCTCAGGAACAATATTTGAAAAAATATCTTTCCACTTGGCAGAACCTGTCGTCACACAGGGCTAGGTACCCCTAGGTGCCAGCTGTGTCCCAAGGGCTCGTGTACCATGTCCGTCTACTCTAAGAAGTGCACCCCATGCCCCAGATACCATATCACACCCAGTCTGGTCAGCAGGAGGACCATGCAATGGCACCATCAGAGGCACAACTGTAGAAGCCCACAGGTCAGGAACGTCAACAGGGAGGGCTTCTTCTTCTTGTTCTTACACAACCGGTGGATGTCATTGGCAGAGCATGACAACTCCAAGGACTATTAAGAGCGAGCGAGTGAGCACGCAAGTGAGCATCATTGTACCTACTGCCATTGTGCCAAAATCTAAGTACCATCTGCACATAGTTGACTTTGTTGCCAAAAGTTGGGCAGTTTCTCTCTTGCCCTACATAGCTCAGTGGAAGAGACTTGGCTTGGCTTGAGAACCCAAGCTGCACTCTCAAGAGGAGCATTAGCAAAATTGGGCACACATATGACCTATCTATCTCTTTTATATGTGGCCAATGCGTGTGCACTGGGCTGAGGTATCACAAGTCTTAAGAATAGCTTGCGCCTCTGTGAATCTGACAGTCTGGAAGGACCTTCCGCTACTCACCTTTTATATCACCATACTTATATGCTACAGGTTTACTCTCAGATAGAGCCGCAAGGAGTTCATCTACTGCAATATATTCGGTAAATTCAAATAGAATGATTCATCCACATCGTAGTAGTTCCTGCATCAGGTGGTTCACAGGAGAGGGGTTTGACCCTGAGAGGGTGAAGGCAGAGTCATTTACTACATTCAAGAAAGTTGCTAAGAAGAACTTTCGAATGACAACAAAAGGTTTGCCAAGATTTTGGCAGTTACAAAGATGCCAGGAAAAAAGAACATTTATTAGGGAGAACGGGGGATGCCTTTTCATTTATTCTTACCCTTTTTGTGTAAAGAAAAATCCTTCGGAAAACTCTCATATTCCTGACCGATGAGTTCTCAGCTGACCAATGCATACAGCTCATGAGTGTCGTACAGAGTGGTAGATGCTAAATGTAGCGTTTCGTTTAGCCTTTACCGTCCTGTACATCGATGTATTACGTCAATGTGAACGGAGCAGAATACAAAAGCCAAACGTGTTTAGGTTAAGTTTGCTTGAGAACTGTGATGCTGAGACGACTGTTACACCTGTTTGGTTGGGTTAGATCAGACTTCCCAACCTCCATTATCTTCTACTGAAAGTTCAATACATTCAAGCATATTTTGCTGTCTGCCATAGGTCAGAGGTGCAATCTTTTTTTGGACAGACTCTGACTTCTGTGCCAAATGAAAATGATTTCCTCAACTGTCAACAATGGTTTGTGCTTTACACAAACATCACTTTATGACGTGAAGGAAAGTAAGATAACACATATTATGTCCACATATTATATATACATGTTCGGCTCTGAGACAACCTTGGCTGAAACTTACCAGGGTTTGTATGTATGTATACGTCTGTGTGTGTGTGTGTGTGTGTGTGTGTGTGTGTGTGTGGGAGTGAGGGAGAAAAAAGAAAGAAGCGAACAGCCTATTCAAATGACTGCTTCATCCGTCATCATCAGCATCATCACCTCTGACGACGGCTGCAGCTGGTAATTTTCTAGCAAGGAAAAGGCCCACACATCTGCTGCTGACTCTTGGCAAAGTCACTCAAAAATAACTGAAAAATTGTCGACTCACCCCATGCGCACTGCCATTGTTTGCTTAACGAGGCGTGGAGGACAGGGACAATACCTTGGCCAGGGCCAACTAATGCAGATCGACGTGCCTATGTACGTACGTGTGTACAATAGACTCCGCTTATAGCGACTGATTTGGCTAGTTGTTCATGTTTGCAGCATGCACTTGTCACACAGGGCTCCGCATCGAGTGACATTCCGCATGGCGAAAAAAACCAAAGAAAAGGCCAAGTTTGGCCTCATCGAGGCTACTGCGCGTGCACATAGCGACCTTGTGTGTATCGTGACATTCTGCATCAGCCTTGGCCGAAAAGAGGTCAACACTGGAATTTGACTCAGTGGACTTGGGGTTTGTTGCCTAAGGTCAAATGATGAAGATGCAAAGGCTTTTCCCAAAAAAAGTCAGTTTTAACCCTGCCCCGTAAGGGTTCAGGGTCTGCTACTTAGGGCAAGCACATAAACAACTTTTAAAACTTTCTCGGCTTCAGGGCAAGAACCCTATTTTTCCACTTTCATTTGACTGTAGTGCTTCAACCTGGCTATGTAACTAAGCATGTCCACTTCAAATTTAAGTAGTTGACCTAACATCCTCATGCACACCGATTACAAACTTCTTAAGTGCTTTGGGGAAAGGTTGAGACGCAATTTCTTCATTTTCCTTTCCTCCACCAACATCCAGTAGCGATTTTGGACCCGGCCTTCTCCGCATACAGCGACACTTTGCGTGCACGTACAGTGACACTCCGCATGTAGTTCTGACTCTGCCCCAGGGAGTCCCCATCAGCGGCGTGCACTGCACTTGCAGTGCTGCAGGTACTGAACTTGGCTCACGCGTGTCGTCGTACAGCAGAACTTAGATCATATTGGATCGTCAGAGCAAACAAAATTGCTCGTCCTGAAATCCCAAACTGCGCACATAATGGTGCCAATGTCGTTAGGAGCGCAGTCATGCAAGCATTCTCTTTCTATGCAATTTTGAGCTTGGCTGGCGAGAAAAAAGGGTCAATTTGAGGCTGGTAGGCAGGAAGCACGCTCGATTACTGCGCGGCATCCCCTTCCTCTCTATCTAGGCACCCTGAACAACCTCGTTCGGGTTCCGACATCCACGTACACAGGAGGAGACGAAATTTTACACACGCATACACAGAAGGGGGGGGGGGGGAAAGGCTCGAAATGTGACCGCGCTTGAGAGAATCATGAAGACTCCTGGGGTTTTTCCTGCTCTATCTCTTTTCCTTCCTGCCGCTACTGCCAAATTTAACCGTACGAGGGATTAAGACGAAAGGAATAATAATTATAGCTCTGTATCTTATACGTACACAGTCGAATCTGGATTTCGGAAAGTCGCCGCGAAAATCTTGACAGAATGGGACTTCTTCCAAAAAGGGGGGACAGGATTTGGCACTGCTTCAGTGCCAAAATATGAAGTAGAAGAAATGCCCAACTGAAACCGCTCGTCGCGCTCAGTCCGATTCACCGGGGTGACCGTTCTTCATTGGTGACGCGTGATCTAAGATATCAAAAATGGCATCACAGAGGCAGGACCAAAATGGCCCAGGGCGCCAAATTTGGCAACGGGGAAACCTGACATCTTTCCAAACTTGAGCGATTCGTCGACAATTTCTCCAGGAAGAATCTTGCGGGAATTGAATTTCTTTCCCACCCCAAATCGAGACTCTACTGTAAGTACCAGCTACATAGGTGTAATTTCTAGGTCTGACCTTGCCTGCTGGAAGCTGGTGGGCATTTCTTCTCTCTTACTTTCTGCTAACGTTTATTACTCACCTTACGAAATTGATAATGAGCCCCGCCGCTGACAGTTTGCATGCGAGACTTGCGCGTCCACCTACTGCGACTCCTTCCCCGGGGGCTGCAAGGCGAGGAAGGAGCAAAAATGGCAGCCTGCGTCCCCCAAAAAGGATTGAGACGTAGCAGTTTTTAATCCACAACCTGTCGTGGCCCCGGGGGAAGATGGAGAAATGGAGGCGGAGGCAGCGTTGCCTTAATTCCAGGCTAGGTGTGCAACGACTGCGGTGAGACCGTTGGTTGCCACGAGCGAGATTTGCTACTGTGCGCTCAGACTTACGTTGCCCACATTGTACAGAGTTCGTACAGTAGAGCTGGGATTTAGACGTTTTTTTGTGGAAGACCGATGCTTTTTTTGTTCCTGCTCGAAATCCTTTGATTCAGAGCAATCGCCAATTTGAGAGACTCCGATTTAGTCAATGTTTGTCGGGCAACGGTCAAAGTGCTTCATAAGAGTGACCACGAAATGTGGAGAAGCTGATCTCTGCACAAAGATCGAAAGAAAAAGCCTCTCTTTTCGAGCCTCCAATGGCGCAATGTCCAAAAAAGTTCCGAAGAAGACTTCAAGTCTGACCCATGAGGCCAAGGGTGCAGAGGAGTCTGTCTGCGCTTTTCAGAAACCAGCCTGGGATGACAGATTTGTCTGATCTAGAAGTACGTACTACAGAAGGAAAAGCACTGTGTGGTGAAGTCCACGCTTCTCCTCTAAATCAAAGTGCCTGGCATTGGCCTCAGTCAACTTCCTCCTGAATGAAGAGGCCACTGGCAACATCGCAGTTCCACTGTCCGCACATATTAGAACACACCTGACTCGCTTCTTGGTTCACATCTCCAAGCTTGAGTTCGCGGAAGCTCTCTCAATCATGCGTGGCCTTCCTGGAAATTAATTTCTCAGACTCTCTCTCTGTTGGCACGAAGTTGATGCCAAGATTTTGGGGGGGCCAGAATGTCTGCGTAGCGCAGAAGAAACGTAACCATAAACGAAATAAAGTCCGTTGATCTCCATGTGTGTGGCCCATCAAGATGTTTTGCCCCTGCTCCTTTGGTAACGAACTCATGTACCCTAACAGCAAACAGATGGGGGCGCGCAGAGAGAACAACATAGCCTGCCACAGCTATTAATGATTCACCCACGTAGCAGTCCCATCATCAAAACCATTAGTTCAGCCTTTGCGTCGTCGTCTTCGTGGCCATCGCCCTGGTCGCCGTCGCCGCTGCCCTGGTCGTCGTCGTCGTCGCCGCCGTCGTCGTCGTCGTCGTGTTCCGAAGCGATCGAGTGAAAGAGAAGGGAGGGAGGGGAGGAAATCTGCAAAAACAAGTCGGTCGGGTCAGTCAGGTTGCTTTTTTACAATCCCCTCTGTTGCCCGCTCCACCCTGGCTGCCTCCGCCACCCCTCATTTGATAGCCAGATAGCTGTAGTAGCAGTGGTAATAGTGTAGCCAGCGAAGTCTCCGTGAACCCAACCCATTGTTTGGACTAGCACGACTACGCTGATGACAAATTGAAAAAGCTCAGCTCAGATTATGATCGCAGCAAGCGTTTCTAAGCGTCTGTAATAGGAGAGGAAAGGATAGGATGAGAACTGCACAAGAACTGAGAAGGATTGTAATGTCAGATTGCCAATGATGTGCGGGAGCTCCAGCATCCAAGAGCGCTCGTGGCTTTGATGTCAGGCTGGCTTGATCGATAGGCGTGGATAAAGCCATCATGTGAGGCACATCGAACAATACGCACTATTTAAGGGACGCCCCGAAGATGCTTTTTTGATACACAGGGCGTACATAGAGCACAGGGGTCGTCTTCGTCGAGTGTGCGAGCCAGCGAGCGTGCGTGTGTGGGCAGCAGTAGCTCTCTGCCTTCATTGAGGGGATGCATCAATCACCAAGGCTATGGTATGAAATCTGTGTGGGTTGGAAGTTCATTTTTAACCCTGACGTCGGCAAAACAAAAAAATACACAACTTTGTCCGTAGATCAAATGGCTTCATAGAGCCGAGATGACGCACACTGGGACTGCAGGCAGGCAGATAATTCCCGCAGGCGCGTCGATCAAGCACCAGAGCTACGCACTTTTGGAGGAGTCTCGCGGACAACGACTACGAGGAGGAGGAGGAGGAGGCCGCCGCCGCCGCCGCCGCCGACGACGACGACGACGACGACGAGGACGACGACGACGACGACAATGCCGGAGAAGTCTGGGCCAGGCGCACCAACAGTTTTCCTTTAAGGAAAGTGGCCTGAACGAATCTCAAGGGAATGCCCGGAGCAGTCAATTAAGACACAATGGACAAACAGTCGGCCCCCATTTATCAGGGGGGCCAAAGCGATGGAACAGTTACTCCTCCGCGCATTAGGCATAAATCATGAGATGAGCAAAACATATGAGCGGCTTAAGCCTTTTAGTGGGGAAGCACTTAAAGAATTCACATTCGACTTAAGAGCTCTTTCGAGGCAGAGAAAGAAAAGCGAAGGATCCGCAAAATTTGACAAGCACTCTGTGGTCTGTCTCGTTGAATAAAACCGGATATTGGTGTTGAAGGAAATGAAAGATATTTTGCTAACCGAGAGCTCGATTTCCACAAGACTCAGTAAACACATAAACTCGTCGAAGCTCTTGCTGGGGCACATTACAAAGGCGGTAAAAACCCTCTTAAAAGATCTTATTTGCTGCTGCAGCTGCTGCACTGCCTCTGGGCTTGAATTTGACCCACCACCGCCGCCGCCGTCGTTGTCGTCGTCGTCATCTTCCTCGACTGTGCCAGCGTGAGTGTCGGGCCATGCATGAAAAGCGTCATTGTCCAGTCCCTCCCTCCCCAAGTCGTCCCCGTCACCCCAATAGTGCAGTAGTGCAGTGCGTGTTACCCAACTCTCCGGCCCTAGAGACAACCACGGTCGTCTCCAGTAATCCGTTGCTCGCCGCCGGTTTTCCATTGGCGATTTATGTCCTTTTACAAAAGAGAGATGTGGAGCGTCACATGTGTGTGGTGCAGAGGGTGCAACGAAAAATGTGTGGAGGAGAGGGGCAGGGAGGAGGAGCGCGGCGCCCCCGACACAAAAGGACACCACCGATCGGCATATGCGCTCTCTGTACGTGCAGTGGACGTTAATAGAGAGTCCTCTTTTTTGCGTACACGCGCATATGTCTGGCTGGGGTGGTGGAGGCATTGTGCACACACAGATGTGGATCTGCGCAAATTGTGTCCTACTTACAACGCCAAGAAACTTTTCAGGCGTATCAACTGTGACGGAAATCTGGGCCGGAGGAGGAGTGAGAGAGTCCGATTTCAACTTTGTATGCACTTTTTTTTACTGTAGTTTTCTCCCCACTTCCTTTTTATAATGTGTAGGTGCAAAAAGGGCGACCGCGTCCGCCGCCACCTACTGCCGACATCCTCTCATGCCACATTTTTTTGTGTTGGAGACCTGGAAGCAGAGGAGTTCCAGCTTTTGGAAGGCAGTCAATTTTACAACTTAATTGTGTTCTGCTGCTGGCGCCGACGACGTCGAAGAGATGAAATAAGGCACAAACGACCACCGGAGTCCGTCTGTGTGTGCGCTTCTCTGTCTCACACACATGGGCCATTGTGAGGCCGTTAAAAGGCCAGGCCAAAGCTAAAATTGAGCTGGTTTTCTCAGCAAAGAAGGGAAAAAAGAGCCCGATTTCATGGCTTCTTCGTCTTTGGCGGAGATCGTATAATTCTTTATTTTTTTTTTGCTTCTTCGCTTTCCAATCCAACCCTCGTCTCCTCCGACGAGCGCGCTCGCACACTTCAGCGCGCGCTCGTCGGAGAAAAAGCCGGCGTCACCCTGTGAAGGAGATATTGTGTGCCCCAAATAAAATGACTGTGACAGTGCAAGAGAAGGGTCTTCTCTCCCACCTCACACACATGGAGATGTGTACATGGAGGCAGAATATTATGTACTTATATTAATAAACCTATGCATAGTGTTAGACTGTGTTGCTTTAAAGTTACTCTTATCCCACGCTCTCCATTATTTTCTCACCACCTACTGGTATTTCTCAGACAGGGACAAAATTTCCCATCAAATCTTTCTTTGTTTCATCCGGGCCCAGGCAAGAACAACATCGATGTCTTGATTTAAATGAAGCACTTATCTCGGACACATTTTTTTCTTTCTCTCTTGTCGACAGACACCTGCTCACTTTTGTGTGTGTACATATGCAAATCCGGGCGCAAGAATCCGAGTCCTCCTCATTGTTTGGCTTCCACTTTTTTGCGCCTCTTGTTGCATTTCGTCTGCGCTCTGTTTATCGGCGCTCTCGCTCTCGTCCCTCGGTGCGTCCGTCCGGAGGTTCCTCGTCCGCTCTCTCTCTCTCTCTCTCTCTCTCTCTCTCTTCATTCAGTCGGAGTTGCACAAGGAGCGGAGGCGGACGAGGGACGACTTCGGGGGCTTCGAGCTCGGGGTCAGGCTGACCCGTTCGTTCTTCTCCATCCGGGAGAGATGGACAGCGCAGGAATGCAGAGCAGGTGAGATTTATAGGGAGTAACAATCCTTCGTCAATAGTGAGACGAGATTTGCTGCCCAGATGGCCTTTTTCTCCCCCCCCCCCCGAGGCCGCCTCAGCAGCCACTTTTTTTTCTCGGGCCGTAAGCAACAGGCGATGCAAACACTTCTCTCGGCGGAGACATTTTTATTGACCACTCGTTAGAAAGGATAGTCCAATTTGGTGAATTCATCTCTATTTGCTTCTGGCTCGGTCTGCCACTTCTCATTCTGACGTTTCCTGAGGGTCACGATGGCGTCACGGTTCTACGCGGTCGTCACGCATCTCCCTGCCCTCTCCCCCTCCCCCCCCCCCCCTACAGACATGCTTCGAACATACCGTGATTGTTAGCTCAAGTTTACGAGTTAATGCCCTAAAGCTCTGCTCATCCACTGCAATACGTAGGGCGAGTGCGGGTGCATACCTTTCTAACAAGCATTGGGTATTTACGTTAACGGAGAGTCGGTAGTAGGAGTTCCTTCACCCTTGTAACGTCGCCCCAGGATTATTTTGAAGACGAAATGTTGACGACAACTCTCCGGAAGTCTCGCAGACTCCTTCCTCTATTTAGATCTCTTTTCCTCTGTGTGTTCCAAGTCGTCCAGATCCTGCTTCTCTCTTTCTACTATGTTTATCGAGATCATCTCACTCGTTCGCTAACTCCCCCCAAAGCCATTTTGTACGTAGCAACACTGACGTCTCTTACGTGGAACTAAACACTTCCCTTGCGCGGGCACTCGTGCATTCAACGCGTTGCATACGTGGGTGCGCGCAGGAGTTATCGTCTTCGGAGATATGAGAAATCCGTGACACCCTTTTTTTCTGTCAACTTCTCTCCGATCAAGCGTGCACAGTGAATGTGTGAGCTTCATTCAAGAAGAGGCTCCCGCCGGGCGCCGTTTGATATCGCTGGAGGCTGCGAATTTGCGCTGATACGTATGCAAAAGAGAAATTGCCGTCAGTGACTGCTAAGCACGCACTTTTTTGCTTGGGCTTCAGGAGGAAGAAGTGGCAAGTAACCATGTGCGATAGATGAGACACTTGGGAAGACGAGGAGAGGGGCAGGGCGGACTTCATCATGATGCAGAGAGCAAAGAAAGAAAGGCTGCGAAAGCTGTGGGCTCGAAAGACAAAGAAGGAGGCAGCGATGCCTGGTTCTGGCGCACACGCTGACACTGTGTAAAGTGTCGACAAAAAGATCGTCGGTCATGGTTTTTTTGCTCTGTGCACGTATCGTTATCCCCTGAGCTGAGGATATTCGGTGAGTCTGACGATCATTTCTTTCTTCTCTCACATACAGCACACGGTTAGTGAGCGCCAGCAACAACAGAGACAAGGTTTCCTCCGAATAAATCACCATGACCTCGTTCGACCGAATCGGCTCCGGGGAGAGCAGCCCATATTATTTGGCACACCTACTACCTCACCAGCAGAGAGGCTTTTCCAACGGCCTCCTGCCCTCGAATCACCATCATCATTTCTTCCGCAATCAGGAATTCAGCAATCAAAATGCCTCCGTGGAGGAGAGCAAATACTTTGTCACCCGTCGAGGTCCCCTGGGCACCCAGAAGCAAGCGACGGCGGCGGCGTCTTTCTTCGCCAAGACCCATCAACATCATCACCAGAGGAAACTACAGCAGCAGCAGCAACAACAACAACATCATCGTAGGGAAGACAGCTCGGAAGAGCGAGCCACAGACGTCTCATTCCCAACGGCTTTTCGCTCCATTGTTCGCTGTTCGCCGCCGCCGGTGCCCGCCGGATTCCTGCGCATGTTCGAGGAGAAGAAGGATTCCAAGGGTGCTGGTGGACTGGGCAAGATCAGAGTCCTGCTACGTGTGGCCAGTGCTACCAACAACGGATTCGATCCACACCAGCAGCGAGAACATAGCAGGCACTTCAAGGCGGACGCCAAGCAGCTCACACTCTATGACCCGGCGGCCTTCCGCGGCGGCGGCGGCGGTGACGTCGAAGATTCACCGCGACCTTTGGGCAGCGCGGCTGCGCCCAAACTATTTGCCTTCGACGCCGTGTTTGAAGCAGATGAGCCCCTCCACGAGATGTGCGCAGTGGCTCTCCCTGACTTGCTGCATGCCGTTGTAAACGACGGTAATGACGCCTGCCTCTTCTGCTTCGGCCACGCCAACCTGGGCAAGACCCGCACCATGCTGGGCAGCGACCAGTGCGCTCGTGACCTCGGTACAATCCCAGTCGCCATCGCGTGGCTCTTCCGAGCGATCCGAGAGCGAAAGGCCTGTTCAGGTGCAAGATTTTCAGTGCGCGTCTCTGCGCTGGAAATCGCGTCCGGCGAGAAAGTGCGCGACCTTCTGGTGGCTCACCAAAGCGCCGAGGACGCAGCCGACACCTCGCCTGCCATGTATCTGCGCTCCCTCGTCAGCGGCTCCAGCGGCAACGCCGGTGGCTCAGGGTGTCTGGACGGTCTCGCGGAGTTGCGTGCGCCGTCAGCCGAACGTGCGGCGTACTATCTTGACGCTGCCCTGGCTGGCCGTTCGATGGACACCTACGGTCGCGAGAGCCACCTGGTGTTTACCCTCCACGTGTACCAGTACTGCGCCGCCGACGGCAGCAGCGGCGGCCGCTCCAGGCTTCACCTCATCGACTTTGGGGGCTGCGAACGCACTCGTGCACCTGGCGGCGGCATTACTCTCTCGGGGCTCGGAAACGTCATCCTCGGAATCTTTGGCGGCCAGAAACACCTGCCCCACAGACACAGCACGGTCACTCAGGTGCTCAAAGAGTGTCTGGGGTCGCTGACTTGTCAGGCCGCCATGCTGGCGCACGTCTCTCCCGAGGCCAGTCACTACTCGGAGACTTTGCACACCGCTCAGCTGGCTGCGAGGCTGCATCGGATGCGGAGAAGACGGATCAAGAACAGCAGCGGCTACCGGCGACGAGGCTCGAGCAGCGGCAGAAGCAGCGGATCATCATCAGATCGCACCACGACTTCTGGGACAAACGCGTCGTCCTCGAGCGAGTTATCTTGTGACACCGTGGTCTATCGCGGCAATCAGTCAGATGGCAGTGGAACAGATTGTGACCAACCGCCAGTCTTTGTACCTTCCTTCAGGACCGCCAGCGGCGGCTGTGGTGTAAGTGGCGGCGGCGGCAGCGCGCCAGGGTCTCTCCGGGGCTCATTTGATGAGATACCCGGGCGAAGAAAGATCCTGACGAACGGTGCGATTTCCCCGAGAAGAAATCTCTCTCCCCAGCCTCATATGATGATGGTAGCGCGCTCGCCCAATCGATCGCTCTCCAGTCTACCAGTCATACACGAGGTGAATATCAATAGCCGCAAGATGCCACTCAATGGGCTCGTGCCTGTGCCTGCGAGACAGAGATTTAATAGGGCCATCCAAGGGGTGAGTCAAAGCTATTCGAACGAGGTATGGATCGATAAGGAGCCGTCTCCTTCAACACCACCACCACCCTCTGCAGCTACAGCAGCAGCAGCGCAGATGCCGGCCGCAGCGGGTAAGCGTTACGGCTACATGGACGAGCACAAGGCCAACATGGTCCACTCATGGGTAGAAGACCAGACGGAGCAACAGTACAACAGCGCCAGCGGGTTCAGAGCTCTCACGCAATTTAAGACATGCAAGGAGAGTCAGCACTGCTTACTTCGGCCGCCGGGGAAAAGCACTCCCCCTCCTCCACCGCCCAGGAGAACTCCACCTTCTCAGATTCACATTGCTGAGAAGAGGTTGAGAGATCTCAACAATCACGAAGACGGAGAGCAACTGCGAGTCCCTGAGCAACATCCGCTCAGAATACTGAGTGAGGAAAATCTCACCGTTGTGTCAAGTTTCGGTGGTAGTTTTCCCGACCTCAAGAAGGCAGAGGACAACCACGAGGAGGTGGATCCCAGCAAGTTGTCTTTCTTCCAGGTGCCAGAGTTCAGTTCCACCAGAAATGAGACTGAACCAGACGGCCTGCATACTCATCAACAACAACTACAACAACAGCAACATTCTCGAGACGTCATAAGTGAACGCTTCCAGCAGCTCGCAGACATGGAGAGGAAAAGCAGGAGGAAGTCTGAGGCGCTGCTCTCGTTTACTGGGGGCGCCGGTGGCGGCGGCTGCAGCAATGGGAACGAGAGCAACAACAACGATGAGAGGGCCAGAAGCAGTCGTGTTAGCGAATCATTAGCAGAAAAGAACATTAGCCCTGTCATCAGACCCCCGCCGCCTGCGCCTCCGCCGTTACCGCCGTCGCTGCCGATGCCGATACCTCCCCCCGCCCTCACCCCGCAGAAGCAGTTCCTCTTGCTGTCGCAGTCGTTGCGCCACCCAGACGGCTCGTCTAATCCCGAGTTGCACGCGTCGGAGCAGAAGCGGTCGCCGGGCAACGGCCGGTCCAGCTCTGACCTCGACGAGGACCAGAGGGCGAGGCAGGACTGCGCAAACGGCAATCTGCTTCAGGTCGACGGAGCGTACATAGACAACGACGACGAGAAGAAGAAGCACGAGAGAGGGGAGTCCAACAGTCATCATCGTCATTTCGAATGCAGGAGGGAGAACGCCCAGGTCAAGGAGTCAAAGCCGCAACCAGCCAAGAAAGAGTCTTCTTCTTCTTCGTCGTCGTCATCGTCGAATCTCTTTGGATTCAGATTTCTCCGTATTTTCGGCTCGGCACGAAAACTCAACCGGAATCACAATAGTGGCGACGCGTCTGAGACTCGACGCTCCAAGAGCTGCGACCGCCGGAAGAGGAACGAGGACGCCAACTTCAATCATTACGGCGGCGGCGGCGGCGGCGGCGGCGGCGGCGGCGGCGGCGGCGGCAAACACTTGATGAGGTCTGCGCTCTCCGGCCCCATAGCCCCCAAGCACGATCGCAGCGGCTACGGGGAAGACAACGACGAGGACGTGGTGGACCCAGCGTCGCTCAGCATCTCCACCGAGTGGGAGTACGAGGAGAGCAACAAGCAGCAGCAGAGACAGAAGAGAAAGAACCGCAAGAGCTCTGGATATGATAGCCACGAGTCATCCAGCGCGGACTCCAACGAAGAGCTCAAGGCCAAGCTCTTGTTCGGAGGGGACGTTCCCTACGCAACCCCCCGAGCTGAAATCGTGCAGTACGACGAGCTCGACATCCTGCGCATGGAACAGAGAGTCAAAATGCTCAAGTAAGAGCATTGTCGTGAAAGTATTATTATTGTTGCTATTTTTTGTAACAAGGCTGGCTTCGCCAAAGAGAATAATAAATGAAAGTTCTTCCTAGTGCAGCCAACGATGTCACTTAAGTAGGGCAAAAGCAACACTTAAACTTTAAGCAGAGCTTTTCTGTTCGAAAGAGAATAGCAGCATCCATTACGAGCATAGCGCAAAAAAGTCAGAAAATTTCGCTCTGTCACTTCTTTGCTTTGATCTTCACCAGGAGCAACGTCATAGCAGCACGTTCACGTACGTATGTAGTGAAACGTGCGTGCATAGGTACGATCTCAGGTAGTTACGTATATGCAGAGTACGTGCGTTACTTACGTACACCATATATCATTGCCTAATGCAAAAAAATCGTCCAGACGAAATTCTATTGAATATTCAGAGGATCGTGGACGACACCGGGAAGCCCCGCATATTTCCTCAGCATGACGGAGATTAGAGAATAGTGATGGAGTGCGAGTTTGACTTGGCAAGCAAAGGCTCGGCTCGACCTCATTATGGTCGTCATCATTAGAGATAATTAAGATCGAGCAAGTGAGTGGAAGATTTGGGAAGAAAGTTTACAATCATTGAGAGTAGCTGCTACAGTAGAAAGCACCTCGTCGATGTGGCAACGATCGTCAGTGCTCAGCCGTAGTGTGTGATTCAAGCCAAGCCTGAGGCCAGAGCAAAGTGGCAGGTTTCCGTTGAGACGCGTAAGATTTGACCAATGATACCAAACAAAGTCCCAAAGATTACCGGCTTATTCATCGCCGACCAGACCAAGCGAGCCAATCCCTGCACATTGTGAGATATTTGTCTCTGCGGGGCCGACAAAACCCAGCTCAATGGCTGTGTCATGTGTCCGGCAGCTCTATCGTGGTGTGGAAGCAAGAGAAATCCCTAGTTTAGCGCAAATCCGATGTGCCCCAAGCGCCACGATGTCGTCCCTGCACGTTGCATTCGCTGCCAGATACTGCAGGTTGCGTCTGCTCCGTCCATGTCTGCACGCAGAAGGCCGTGAGCAGCTCCACTGCATGCCCCACAAGGCCGACAAGGTCATTGTTGATCCACGTACCTGCCCTTGCATCGACAGCAGCAGCAGCACGTTCTCGTCCCCATGCTGAGCCGCGAACAATCCCACCCCCACCCACCCCACGCACGACACAAAAGTCCCTGATATTTGCGCTCGAGCTTTGACAAACACCATGTTTTTCTTTTCGCCCCACACACAGTCAACGCGTCCACCTACGTCCTGTTCAGCGCGGACACACACATGTGGTCGAGAGGAACGTGCGAGACTTTCCTCCATGCATATTGAATGTCCCGTGCAATTGACAAGTGATACGGTTGTGTTCACTCGAGGCAGACAGAGTCACACGCTCCAATCGAGCATGAATTTGGACACACGGGCAATTTAAACCCCTAAACTTCTCCCCCTCCAGCGAGAAAGACTAATTGCACTTCTCGCTACACAAGAGCTTCGTATAAGGAGCAGTGATTTATGGTTGAGCCGGGCAAGCTGCAGGCGGAATTAATCCCTCCACGCTGGAGGCCGAAATCAGGCTGCTGCTTCACTTGCGAAAAAAAAAAGCGGATATCAAGTTGGCAATTTCCCCTCCCGATAGTTTGCGATGCCACCTTCCTCTTCGTGCTCGGTGAGTCTTTCTTCGTCATCTCTCTCCGTGATCTCAATTTCCTTTGGCCATCATGCATGAACTCTTCCCACATACGTACACACATGCCCGAGGTAACCCATCCTCTCCCCCTCTGCTAAGGTTCACTTGGAGCGTGTCTTCTTCTTCTTCTTCTTCTCCGACGACGACGACGACGACGACGACGACGACGAGGACGACGACGGCAGCGATAGCATCTCGGGCAATAACTCTCACCCTTCTTCGTTCGTTCCCAGCTCTCAAGGTATCGCCTGTGCATTCGTCAGATCAATGACACGACACAAAGAGAGAGAAAAGATGAGAGTCATAACTGACAGGTATTCATTCGAGTCACGAATGTGACTTTTTGTTTCGTCGCCTCATCCCTGAAATCCAGTGACTTCTTTCTTCCAACTTTCGTCGTCCACTGTAGAAGAGACACTCCTGGTAAGTGGGTGACTTCTTCACCTATTTCTTGCTCTGCTCGCTGTCTTTTTCCAGCCCCAAGGTGAAAATAGCCGGATTTTTGCTCCACGCAGCGCTGAATCCGCGCATCCTTCTCGGAATTATAATTAGCCTCCGTCTCTCTCGACCCCGCGGCTTCTTTTCTTTTTATCTGAGCCGCCTTTTTTCGCCCATGTCAAGGGGAGGTAGATCAATTACAACTACATGAGGGAGGCCAAAGCCACGCTAGAAGTAGCAGGATTTTTCCCTCTCATCTTGCCGCGCTCTCGTGACTCATTTGCCTGCTGCAAACATAATCATTGCTCTGTGTGTCACTGAGTGGGGCAGGAGGACGGCGAGTCTTCAGCTGTCCGGGATTCACCACTGCTGTGGTGTGGCCACGGACCCGGGCGCGTCCGCCACCTCGACGTGTGTGCAGGGGTTACTGCCAGCTCCCGCCACTGCAGTCGCTTCATCGATAGTTCCTCTGAATCTGAGACGTGAACATTCTTCGGGTATCTGTTAAGAATGCGATATCCCTCATTAATCGATATCGCGATACTCGACGCGACGTCGCATAAGTTTGCTGATACGTAAGGATGTTTGATGCATTTACTTAAACATTGTCCGTGCCCTCCGTGTGACACCTCTGGATCGCCGGGCTTTCCTGCATGGCACTAGTGACATCTTTAGATATGACGACTTTCTACAGTCTTTATATCAGTGCATGAGACTGACAATCACTGACAGTAGTGTTCTCCTGACTTGTGTTGCTGATAAGGCTGCGCGCTGGAAATTGTCCCGTTAACTCGCGGAGAAATTTGTTTACATTTGTTCCCATTTTCCAGAAGAATGCAAAGCTTGAAGAAGACTTCTGGCACACAGTGTACGTATGAGATGCTATTTTCTTTCTTTATTCAACTTACGGAGGGGCGAGATGAACACATGCGGAAATGATTACGCCACGAGAACGTTTAAGTTCATAAACGTCACACACATGGGGTTCGTGTACTGTATGTACGGAGTGCTGTGCATCAACGTCATCGGCAACTGCGCTTCCACCTCGGTGACAATGGAGCAACGACGGCGTGAAATTGATTGACACGGGGCTGAATGTGTGCAGACTGCAAGCATTACTCGCATGTGCTTACTTCCAGCGAGAATTTCCAAGTCAGCCAAGAAGCTAAGCTGGAAGAAAATAAACACATTTTGTGTACTGTACACAGTGAGGGTTTTTTTTCCTTCTTCCTCTATTGACTGACTTACTGATATTGACTAAGCAATAACGGTCCAGTCATTATGATAGTCAGAGCTTCTTTTTTTTCTTTCTTTTGTTACGGTACCTAATGCACTACTGTTGAAACTCGAGACTGAGCATCACTGAGGTTGGCGGATCGAACAAAGAGGGAGAGAGTGCTTAAAAGCTAACCTCTCTCTCTCTCCACCTGCTCTTTCGTGCTTTAAGCAGTGCAAAAATGCTCAGCCAAGTTGAAAGTAATTTTCTGGACAGCTCCGAAGGCTGGCTTGTTCAGATTAGGTTTCAACCAAGTTTTCAACTCCCGCAGATGTGTGGAGGAAGCGTGTGCAGACCGCTCGTACGGACGTGTGTGCTACACACGGGCAGCTCCGAGCTGCAGTTGTACGTATGCACAATCAATTTGGCGCTGCTGCCTCACAGCACAGAGGTATTGCACATTGGCAGAGGTGGCGGTGGCATTCTAACAAATAACACATGGCCCCGCTGGCAACGCCCGGAGAGAAGCTGGTGCGGACGCAGATTGGGTTGTGCTAGATCTCTGCGGAAATAAGCACGAGTCCATGTTCGATACAATGACGTTTAAAGAGTCCGATCGAGAATGTTTATTCTACTGGTGGCAGGAAAAATAAAGGATGAGGCCACTAGGGAGCGATAGGGATCGTTACTCCTGAGACGAGGGGGGGGGGGTGAGGGCAGCAGCCAGAAGATGGTCTCAGCTGAGGAATTCTCCTCGATCCTTGCTGCTGGTACGGAGGGGTGGCAATTGTGAGTACAATATGAGCAAATAATCATAGCCCCAACGACTTGGTCTGGCCAGACCTGGAATAGTGCCGAGCAGCCACACTCTGGGTGTCTGTGAGCCCGACGTCTGCCCCCAATGCGCGGGCCTGGACCATGCGTTCAGTGCTGCACATTGCGCCTCACTGTACTCAGCATCGTGCACACTCGCATATGTCCCTGTCCGGGCTGGGTGGAAAGAAAAGCCATCAGCGAAATGGCTCCAGATATCCAACCACCATCTATTTGGCGAGCCAGTGAGTGAGATGAGAGAGCCTTTGCGTCTTTGATTCATGGGGGTAGCAACGCACACACCACAGGGAGGAGAAGAAGGGGGTTGGAAGCTTTGGAAAGACGCAACTCAACAACAATGGGGACTACTCATTGTACATAGTACATACACGCCGGGGTTTTTCTTTCGGATCACACTACTTCTCGCAGAAAAGACGCAAAGAAAACCTTCCCAAAGGTTGGTCTCCGGTTCCCAGATCCTGCTGTGCAGCACGTTTTTGCCATCCCGTCCGTCCTTCAGGAGGAGACATGCGCGAGCCCCTTGATGCGTCTTGACCGAGCCTGGACGAGACGCAAAAGTGCGTGAACACTCGATGTTTGTGTGTGACTGTGATCGAAGCTGGATGGACAAGGCCTGGGACAGACTTTGCTTCTTTGCGGCACCGAGTCCGCCTGCGTCCTGCATGACCAACGGTCGTCAGTTGTCCGCGCACTTCCCACGGACAGCCGATATTTTGCGATCAAAGAACACACTTGGCAGGAGCTGCCACTGATTTATCGTCGATGCGCCATTCCTACTTTTCCCACAGAGCAGACGCACAAAAAGCTCTCTGTTTCTCCGGCCACGACGAGTACACGCGTAGGTGCAATCAGGAGCGGAGCGGCGATGCGAATCATTGAAAGCCAACGACTCTCATATGACAACTACTATAACGCACAAGTCGGCAGTTGTGTTGCATTCTTCTTGGTCGGATCTTGGCCCAGGAGCTGGTGCTGGTCTGCTTCTGGGCCGTTTTGGCACCCAGAGACGACGACATCGCGTCGGCATGTGTTACTAGGACACATATTTCACAAGATTGGAGGACAGGGAAGAATTTCCTTCGCCAAGGAATAGCGGGTGACTCATGCTACTTTATGACGCCCTCTGAGCCAGCGAATGTGCGGACTGCGTGCAGTAGCTGGGAGGGAGCGAATGTGTATGATGAGGAAAGTTTCATTTCTTGTCTCTCCCTCCAACCCCCTCGCCTGCACAAGAAGCTTCGCTGCTCTCCACCCCAACAGCATCAATGCTACAAAGAACTGCGTGGCATAAAATAAATGACCCAGAGATCGTAAAGTGATGTTGTATTGTAGGCTGAAAACTTGAATAAGAATCACGTTGAGGTGACCGAGGGGATGTTGGAATGAGCTCTTTTTCATATATGGAAGTTATACGTCTGCCTCCACAAGTCAAAAGAGGGAAGCCCCATACATAACGTACAAGAGGGACAGGGGCAATATGGGCTGGCTGACGGAGCTCTTCACCCTCGCTCAGATGCGTCAACCATCTTCATAAGTTGAAACTCATTCTGCCAATGGACTCACTGACTTCATAGTAGCCGGGACAAAGAAGTCGAAAGGGCACGAATAACCAGCCCGATCCGAAGGCCAGAGAAGACATGAGGTCGGAAGCATGCAGAGTTGCCAGGCAACCGGTGACCACAAAGACCGAATTTAGTAGCGAAAGCTGAAAAGTTAAAAAGGTTTTTTTTTTTTTCAAAATCGGTCAAGCACCACACGAACCCAAATTTTTTCTGGCCAAACAGGTCCAAGAAAAGCAGAATTGAATGTTTCTGGGCCAATCTGTGTTTGGTGTTCTGTTGGTATCCCTGGATGAGCACAAGGACACGTTCAGGCTATCCTTCTACGCTGTATGTACTGCAAGAACAGCCAAAGCAAAGTAAACTGCGGCCAGAAGACGGGACAAGAGTGAAGACAAGAAATGCACCAGTAGCACACATTTCACCAGAATATGAGGATGGACAGCACGAAGTTGCCAAGAAGCGGTCTAATGCTGCTTACTGCGCAATGCGGTGCAATACGTCACAGTACTGCAACCCCACGCCAGATGTCGCTGACAACAAAGGCCTGTAAGAGTGGAAGCAGAACATGTATTTTTCCCGCCATCTCGCGGCCGAAAGCGACACTGAATTGACATGCTCAGCGTCTGTGCCTTCTTCACCTCGTCCAAGGCTGCTCAAACCATGTTCGACGTTATCCCGTGGATCTGCTTCTTCTCCTCGATCCATTGCTGCCACTCCTTCAGCACGTCATCCGTGAAGTAGTTCTTCCAGTCCCCCGTCTTGCCCTTGCGAATGAATGACTGGAAGGCGGACAACGTTTTACACACTGTGCACCAACACAAAGGCCTGATGGACGCTGCAACTCCAAGATGGGACACAGCACATCTTACCAGTCCAGTCTTCTCGTCGTTCCACATCTCCATATTGACCGAGGGATTCTTCTTAAAGTTGTCAAAATACAGGTGGTCGTCCAGCTGAAGCACTCTCAGTTCTGTGAGATGCTTGCCCACATGAGCTGCAGTCTGCCTGATGATGGGTAGAAGATCTTTCTTCATGTCTTCAAACCACAGCAACAGGACGTTGGGGTGGTTGCGATTCTTCCACATGTGCTGCAAATCAGTTTCTCAGCCTTTAGACGAGAACATGGATAGATTTGTATGTGGACTCTTTGGCGTAGGATCCACCCACCTCTAGGTGATACCAGTAGTCCCCAAATACGAGTTTGCCATCCTTGAAGAGTTTGGCGAAAGTGGCAAAGTCTCCGGTGTAACCGTGTATGGGAATTAAGCGTTCGTGATTGAAGTAGGACACGCAGCAATCCTTGAACGAGCGTCTCTCAGTACATACTACTTCTCCTCTAAATGGTACGGATTCACCTTGGGATTCCTGGACACAAAGATGACCTTGCAGGTGTCGAGCAGCTTGGGTGGCAACATCGGCAGCGTCAGATGAGTCTTGATACATCTTGGCGAAGCAAGTGCCACAGTGTCAGCAAACGACCTGCTCGCCATGGTGAACATCGATCGCAGAGTCTCCGGGAACGAATCCACCTTGTCCAGGTTTGTGAACATCCCCATTTCCATGAAGGGGGACCGAACAAACAAGGGCTCGCGGCCTCCTTCAGGGTCAAAGTTGTGCAAGATCTGCCAGACCATCTCCTAAGAAAGATCCAGTGTTCTAAGACACCTTTCAATACGTGACGGAAGATGTTCACGGCCTGACCTGGGTCCAAGTGGTGCCACATTTGGGGTATGTGATTATCCAGACGTCATCCGGTCGAAGCTCCATATTGTAGATGTCCTCGGCATATTTGGTCACTCCCCTAGGCATGACGATGCCTCCGGGCTCCGACACCACGAGGTCATCGTACGCGGTGATCGGGCGTTGGTACAACGACTCATACCGAGCGGTCTCCGCCGGGGTGAGCTCTCGCCTTCAGGTTGACCAAGTACATGTGGACAGGTGCTTCACCCCACGTAAACTGTGTTACATACCACGTGAAGGGAAATTTCAATCTCTCTCCGGACATCTTAAGCAACTCCAGCCAAGCCTCTGGCGCTCACGGTGAATGGAAGAGCATTGGAGGAGAAGCTCGACGTAACGAAAATGTGATGGTGGACAAGTTCAGAATGACCCTTGCTAGCATTCAAGCTCAATTGAAAGGAATGAAGCTGATGAAAGTCCACAACGACCGCACCTACGCTGGAAGAACATGATATATGTAGCTTCGGCGCAGTCCAGCTGAGGTTGCTCAGATAAGTCATATATTGTTTCACTGATAAGATTCTTTCCAATGTAATCCGGAGTAACGTCAGGAGTAAGCAGAAGTAAAGTAAGTAAGAAGTGACGATGGAAATTGCCAACCTGGTGTCGATGAAATCGGGATAAACCGAATCGAACTCGAATCCGAATCGAATCGGAGTCCCATGGCTCAAATTGAATCAAAAGGAAGGATCTGCCGAATCGAATTGAATCGATGACAGCTCAAGCCACACATTTTTCCTAGGTTTGCTTTATTGTGTGAAATTTTTATACAGCGCAGGTCATTCACACTCTTTCTGGGTTGTCATGGAGAAATTATATTTTTACTGGCCATCTCATCCCACAGAAGGTTTCTTTTTTTGGCAAGAGAGTTCCTGCTGTGGAGAACTCTGAAGGAACAGATGTGGCAGACGCACCATGGTATTCGTGATTCGTTTGGGTGAGTGGACAAGAACTCCATTCGAGCCAGCCGATTGGAATCCAGGAATCCGAGTCTTTGCCCAATCGAATCTTTAAGTTCGAGTTTACGTCAGTCGCGAATCCTGATTCGGGCCGGATCATATTTGTCTCAACGCTGATTCGGTACTAACGTTAAGAATATCAAAAGCAATGGAATCAAAATCAGGTGCAAAATCTAACCAGGCAAGTGGTGTATGTGGAAATGATATCGTATGTATGCGCATATAAGGAAAAAGACAACAGGAAAAGGGCCATCGTCGTCTATAACGCCACCTACCACTACCACGACTACTACGTGTGCCACGCGAGCCACTACTATCATTATGAAGGTTAGAGAGAGCATTGCCATGACATTTGCACTGATCAAAGTAGCTGGTGATCATCCATGAATGTCAGACGTCTTGTTGAATGTCAGAGTGTGTATATGTACCAGGATTATACAGCAAGCAACGCTTTAAAAACCCTGTTGCAGTTATTTGGTTCGAAACTAACCACTTTGACTTCCACATTCTGACGGACCCTCACGCTCTCGAGTCTTTTAACTCAGATGACACCAAGGTCTGTGCTTTGTCTTGCTTAGTAACGTCTGCTATGCTTTTAAGGCCAGGGTAGAGATCGTAAAGACAGTGTACACTGAACAGAACAAACGAGCATCAGCGCGTCCTCTATGACTTGAGTGGAGTCATCCGATTTTTGGCAATCTTGGCGGAAGAACCTTCAACATTGATGTCTACGCGGGGCTAATATAACACGGAACCTGAGTCCATGACTTCCAAGCTGTGCGTACTTACTTTCGTCCAGAGCAGTGGACATAGCAATCGTAGCTTTAAAACGTTTTAGCTTGAGCTTCAAATCTTGGATAAGGCAGAACAAAAGTAACCTTGCCCTTGCCTCAGAGATTCGAGCCGCTGGACACTGCGTTTTGGGCGGATTATTGACCAAAAGCTGGAGCACAAGCAACGAACCAGAATGAACAGGATGAACAGAGTGTCCCTTGGGGGAGTCTTTCTTCCCCATAGAACCTGTACCTCCTTGGAGTGTGGATCATGTTCTCGTGGGCGTGTCTCCTCTTCAGTGATCACTACTTGTGAACATCCACATTGTAATGCTCAGGTGAAAGCATGACCTCAGCAATGTTTCATCCCCCACAAAATGGTCCGTCGCTGCATCTCGAAACATGGTCTGGCCGAAGGATGTGACGGGGCGATTGTCCTGGATCGTGCTTCACGTCTTCCATGGCTTCTTTGTTGCCACCCAGGAGGAGAGGCCAGTAGTCCGCGACACACAGCACCACCAGTGCGGTTAATTCTTGCAGTGATATGCAAACCTTAAGGACTTGGACAACTTTCGCATGCGAGCTGTCTTCAGGTGTGCAAACTGACCTAGTGGCTGACGATTCATGGTCATGTTATAGAGAATGCATAGAGTCGGCGTTGCCCTCCGGTGAGGACCAACAGCTCCAGCTTGACAAAGCCACTCACCAATGTCGCCATTTTGCTGTGTCTTCCCATGTCGGTTAAACACTCATGTAAAATGTCCCTGTGTCATATCGACTCCACGTACCAGTGTGGGTATTCAGCACTTTCTCCAGTTCCACCCTAGGTTGAGGGCCTGGTTTCTGGTGTGGTTAAGGCATATCTCGTCCAGACTGTTCTATAACTCCTCAGTGATGAGAGGTCGGTTGCTGGGTAGACTTTAGGCAGTCTGTCGAGATCACCTCAATCGTTTTTCTTTTCCTTACAGTGGATTCTCTCCAGAAACATCTTGCACACCTGCAGGTATGCATTTCCAGTCTGATTGACTCTGTTCAGATGAGAGTGCTTGAACGTGAGTGCTTGGTTGATGTGTTACACGTCACAACTGGTGACAAGAGGCCGTAAAACCTTCTGCCAGGGACCTACGAGACTGTGAGGACCGCGACCGCCCGACCAGAAGCGACGAGAGGGCCGCAGAGTCCGGACTGATCCCCGGTGACGTCACGGTTATTTTCATTCCTCGGCTGCAGCTTCCTTGATCCTGAGCCAGACGGATGCAACCAATCACTGCGCAGCTCATCGCCAGGCTGAGGCTGGTCGTCGACCACGACCTAGGCCTTGACGTCACCACGTCCCTGGGCAGGTTACGGTCCCGTTGCCAAAGTACATTGATAGAGACATCTTGACGTTATTCAAGGAGGGTCAAACGAATCCAACCAAGCTGTATGATAATCCAAACTACCACTAAGTGCGGCTTATTCTAATATAGGGTGATACCATAGATCAGAAGATGCACCAGAGGTACAAGATGCAGTCCTAACAAACCTACGCATAGGACTGTACAATTTGTAAAGTCCAGTCGACCTTGGCTTCAAGTCGAAAGTGATGTCATGGACTTATGGGAAGCACTGGATGTGCGTACCGTTGATCTTCAGCACGAACTACGAGTTCAGGCTCGAGGACGAAGGCAAGCCCTGGGTTTGATTACTCACTGGCTTTATTGAATCCAGTTAACTTATTTCTACTTGTTACAGGAGCACCATCTCGTCAATTTCTTGCATTCATTCGAACCCCCATTTACCAATCAGGTTTATGTAACGCAAACCAAGAAGAATTAATCGCAGTCATCGTGCGCAGTTAGTCAGTTGATTGGAGAGAACACGGCTAACAATAGTGATATTACGAAGGGATGTGTATTGGGATCAGCAGTTGAGACATGATATTGGACTGTGGTGTTGTTGGTAGGTGCAGCATCAGCTTCCATTGCGCTGGGACCGTTTAACAATAAAGGCTTTGAAACGTCAAAAAACAAGGATATGCAGAGAATTCCGTATTTGCGGAGACGTCAACAAAGTCTTAGATTATCCTCTTTTTTTTTCTTTTTCTTTTTGATATGTGACCGCGTGAAAAAGTTTTTGCTATCTCTCGCATAAAAGATAAACAATCCATAATGGAAGAGAAGAGACGTAATGACTATTTTGTGTTCCTTTGGAATAGGCGGGAGAGAGAGATAATGAGACTAATTATATAGTACAACTTATCATACAAACATGAATGACGACGAAAGAGGGTAATGCGAAAGTAAAAGATCCGTGGAAAAAAGGAAAAGCCAAGCGGTCTCAGTTCGGTAGGACCGTAGCTAAGATGGAAATGAACGCTGATATGGTTGCCTTCTGGTTTCTTAGTGTTCTTCAACTGACCCCTTCATGCCTCATGGGCAGCATCGGCAAAGCGGGGGGCGAAGACGGTTTAACAATGGAAATTTTACACGATATGCTGAGGGTTTCCTTCATTGAAAGCCGCGGACAAACAAGGGAAGTTCGATTGTTATACTCAAGTAGTGGGATGCGGGGGATGCAATTCACGTAACGTCAGGCAGTTGGAGCATAATAACATATGTAAATGGGGTTTAAAGGATCATTATATAGCGAATGGCACCTCGACCAGAATGTCAGAATGACGGCATTCCTAACTGATGAGAAAAACAGACACACACTCATTCTATGTGATAGGACTTTTGCGAATTCCTCGTGATCATGGTCCTTTGCTCCTCCACCGACTTGGTCACCGCCTTGGATTGCGTGGTGCTTATCTTGAAGGTGGACGAGGACGACTGCTGAACGGGCGATGAGGAAGAAGTGGCGCTGCGGAACCGGTGCAGGGACTCGTTGAAGCTGGGTCCGGACTCGATGGCGCTCTCGTCCCCGGAGCGGTCAGACGAGAAGTAGGACGTCGTCTGCTGGACCACGCGGGAAGAGGAAGGGGTGGTGTAGATTTTGCGGGCTTGAGACGGTGTTAGATCTAGACCTGAGGACTCATACCTAGAGGGTAAGAAATCGACAGTCAGTTACGCGGGACGGACACACGCTTCAATGGAGTTAAGCAGCACGTGACAGTGGTAGACGTATGTACAGTGCACACGTGTGTGAGCCAGACACAAGGTGACGAGTGACAATCACACCATCATAGGTAGGGCAAACGCAAAAGCCAAAGCAAGCTATAGGAGGCAACAGGACCGTCACCGGAGGGAGCAAAGAGACGAAGAAGTGGAGCTGCAGGAAAATGGAGTCGTCGTCTGACGCGCAGAACTAACTGCGCAAAGCTAAGCGACGCCTGAAAGAGAACGGATCAAGAGACGTGACACTCATAAGTAGGCAGAAGCTGTGAAAAGAGACACATTGACTACATACTGCATGTACACGTGCACTGAGAAGAGAAATGTGGCGATTCGTGCATCACTTGGGAAGCAATTGCATCGTGCTCAGGTCCAGCGTATGGAACGACGACGACGACGACTGCTCCTTTCTGCTCACCAAAGAAAAGAAACGTTGTTACCCAAAGTCGTGTCAGAAAGCGCCACCACCCATTGTGAAAATGACCGTGTATCCCTTGTGGCACCGCCCGGCGGCCGGCAAGGTGGTGGCGGCAACATTTTCTTGCGCCCGAGCAGAAGAAACAGCAACAACACTACAGCTAAAAACAGGCATGCAATAGCGCTATCAGATCCCCACTCGTCAGTACCACTGAGACAAAAAAAGGGGGGGCCCGGATGCTTACCCCGAGTGTTCCGTTTCAGAGTCTGTCTGATATCGCCGCTGATGCAACTTTTCCAGACGTCCGCGCGCCATCTCCAGCTCACGTTCCATGCGAAGAACCTCACTGCGGGCGTTGATTTCCTGCATAAAGTTGGCGTTGAATGTTCTGTATTGGTAGTCCATTCCGAAGATGGTGCTTACCTCAACAACCGAGTTGACAGCGCTCTTGTTCAGATCTACGTTAGCCGTCTCCTCTTCCTTTTCTAGCGCCTGCTGGGCCGCCTTGACCAAGAAGTCGGTGGCCTTCCTCACTGCGTTAGACGCCGTCTCCAACCTCCTCATGCTAGCAGAGTCTCGCTCTGCTTTCACCTTGCACGCCAGTAGCAGTTGGGCCGTCGAACCGGCCACCTGCTTAGCGGCGCCGATCAACTTTTCCTCAGAGGAGTGTCCCTTTACTAAGGCGTTTGCGGCCTCGCACAGATTGTGCGTGGCCGCTGCCACCAGCCGCGCAGCAGACACGAGTCCCTCGGACCACTGACCATCTTCGGAGTTGAGGTGGGCTGTCTTCTGGATCTTGCCTTGCGAGACAAGTTCACGCTGGGCCTCGGACGCAGCCTTGATGAGAGCGGCAGTAGCGGCCGCAATCGACTTCGCCGCATCCAAGATGAGCTCGTCGAAGTTCATATTGGCGTCGACCTCCTACAAAAAAGGAATAAAGTTCATGTGTCACCACGTCAATAAGGTAGCTGTGTTAGCTGTACGTACTGCACATCTATGAGTGTACTGGATGTCTCTGTACATGTACATGTCAAAAAACATTAACAGCATCACAAACGACGAAGCTGGCGGCGGTAGAGGGTGCTCCTCAAGAGGTGCGAGGTGTGATGGTGCATAGTAGTCATGCGCACTGTTATATGTCTGAATTCTGGTTGTAGCTATGTAGACTCAACCAAGAATATCAAACATATCTCAGTGAACAGACTGGGTTTTTGGTGCTTCACTGCGGCGTGAGGTGCGTAGCAGTATGACAAACAGGGCGTGCTTCTTGTGCAGCAGGAACGTGTACAGTTAAGGCAAGTAGTGAATGTAGAAGCCACATACAAAGACGAGTAGGTTCAACTGGGACGAGGACGAGAGTAAAACTGACTCGTCGGAAAAAAAGGTCTTACCTTGCCCTTCACCTCTCTCCTGGGTTTGAGGCTGGCCAACTTCTTGGCAGCGTTCTCGATGCTCTTGGCGGCGCCCAGGAGCTCGTTCTCCGCGATGAAGGTGGGGTCGGAAGGATCCACCCAATCGTCGTCCTTGAGGACCTCGGCGGCAGTCGCCAGCTCGGTGACACATTGGGCGATCTTGCGCGATATGTTGCCCAGGCTAGCCTTTGCGTCGGAGGAAGAAGGTCGGTTTAGATTATGCATGACCATCTGCAGCAACTCGCGGTACTGCACGGCGACGTCGTGGCCGGCTTGCATGGCGCGGGCGGAGGCGTCCTTCTTCTTGGAGTGGTAGGCAGTGGCCTGGATAGAGATGACATTATTTACAGTCACTAAGAAGCGTGTCTAGCACTACAATTGTGACGACTCTACTGAACCGTACTACTGGCACTGTGTGAAACTCGCGGCCGTGGAGGCGGTGAACTACGGTACTACAGAAGCTTATGTGTGCCTCACCTTGCAGGTGGTCAGCATGTCGGAGATGGCCTTCCTCCCCATGTTTGCCGCAACGATGACATCTTCCTGCTTGCAACTCTTACCGGCAGATACTGCCTTGCCGGTAGCAAGCGTGATTGGCCTGGTGGCTCTTACGAGGTCCTCAGGCTCAGCTTTTCCGCGCGGTTTCTCGGCCGAGTCGAAAGCTCTTATCTCTTGGGCAATGGCCTCGATGGAAGACTCCAGAGCGCGCGTCCCTCTTGTGTGCTCGTCCTCCACGGCCTTCACGGTCTTCAACAGCGAGGTCACATTGGTCACCATGATCTGAAGAAGGAAGAGAGGTGCATAACACTCGTGTGACTGAACACCACATAGTGAAAGGAGCACTCGTACAGTTTCAACGTCAAACATTAAGGGGAGGTTAATCCAAATGTGGAAGAACTGTTACCAAACAGCCAACGCGAACAGATGCAAATCGGTTACCTCAGTCTCTTCTTTGTCTCATGTGCTGGTTACAGTCGTCACTCATTGCGTGTGGTATAAAAAGGTACAGCACGTTTATTTTTACTTCAGTATTTTAACTTTCTGTGAACAAAATGCCGAAAATCCTGAAAAAATCTCAAGTCAATTGACTTGGACCAGTTGCAAAAGGTTAATGTCTGAGGGCTGGTGTTGTGGCTCTTGGTCGCTGTCATAGAGCCGAAGAAGCTCGTCTTCATAGTCAGAGTGCAGGTCTGAGTGATGACGCAGCCGCAAAGGGCGAAGGAACGGAGCCAGAACGAAACGATCGAGCTGAACAGGTGGAAACAGAAATTTATAATCCCTTCTTGACTACAGCAACCAGCGCAAGTCCAGCTTGCGGATCTTTGTTTTTTTTCTGGATCGAGCTACCGAGAGTCATGCGCTACAACACACTTTTGTGACCTCATTCACAGGCCCCAGCATAAACATATTCACGCCCATCTTCTCTAGAGTAAACAGATGTCGTCACCACTTCCTTCCAGCAAAAAATCCCCCCTCCCAGCAGCTTGCATTCCTAGCATTCCTGAACTGAAGCGTGACTTTGATGATGAGACCGATACCGATCTTGTCACAAAAATTGCAGAAACCCTTTTCAGATTTAGGCTAGCCTTGAGGAAGAAAGAGCGCGGTGAACTTTATCTGCCATCTCACTTTTTGCTTGGATGCTGCTGCTGCTGGGAGGAAGGGAGTAAAGTTAAGCTCTCTCGCGCCCGCGATGACGAACGTCATCGCGGGCGCGGACACGAGCACGGCTAGCGTAAACAAGAGCAGGAGCAAAGGTGTTGGAGTAAATGGGGTCGTTAGTTCACTCCCTGGCAGACAAATTAGGTGAGAAAGCAAGTTTAGCCGTATAGTGAACGTTGTCTCTCACCCATTCGACTCTGAACGAGTGTGTATTATAAGAGGTGTGTTATGTAATGATAGCGAAAGCGCTAGCAAATAGATTAGAGATATGAAAGACATCGGCAACTCATCACGCAAAAAGAGTCAGCAGCAAAGTCCACCGCTCTCGTTCTGATATGAAGGCTGCACATATTTCTAGCACTTCTCAAACTGACCTTGCCAAATATGTACGGATTTGAGATACAAGGAAATTGTACGTATGCTGTAGCTACTACCTGCAGAACGACTACTACATACGTACACCTACTACATACTCGGATTGCTCATCTTTACCTTGGCAGAATCCTTTAACTGGTGCATGGCCGGATCTTGAATATTTTTTCCAGAAGCCGCCTTGGTAGACTGCATGAGATCTCCCAGAGCTGAAGCGACGTCTTTGACGGCGTTGATCAGCATCACCTGTGCTTCTCGATTGGGTGCTCCCAGACTGGCGGCTCCAGACTTGACCACTTCACTCAACTGGACGATGGTCGTGACAGCGTTCTGAGCCGCCACCGCTAGCTGCTCCTGTGAGGAAGCAGCTCCTGCCACCAGGGTCTTTGTGTCTTCTACCAACGCCTTGGCGGTCTTCAATATGTTCTCGCGGTGATCTGCAGAGACCAATTATGTATACCACTCGGAAAACTTACAGCCTCTACGTGAAACCTACCAGCAAAAGCGTCGTCGCCGTCCTCCGCATTGAGGGTGCCTGCTGTAGCGAACATGATGGTGGTGTCGAGATCACCGATAATTCCTGACACTGTGTTGGCCGCGTTCTCCAAGGCATGAGTACCTGTGCTGGCGGCATTCAGGGCAGAGAGAACCACAGAACACTATGGCAAAAGAGTCAGTTATCATCAAGTATAAAGATATCGGTTGCTTTTACGTTAGATTGTCCATTTTGCATTTATAATAAGGAAATCTAGAAAAGAACTACTTTTCCACCCGCCTCTTGCAAGGAGAGCAGGTGGTAAAGTAGAGGTCAGGACTCCTAAGGCAAATGCAGCCATCAATATACATGGGACCTGCACTTATGTAATCAGTGCCAGTGATCGAAGCAACGAGAGCCGTCAAAGTAATGATCGGAGCAACTGGAGCAAGATTGGGGCAATCAGAGCAGTCAAAGCAGCAACCGGAGCTGTCAAAGTGATGACCAGTGACAGGACCAAAATGGACAATACTTCATAACACACGGTATGCGCACCCAGCACGTGGCATTCTATGGACACTTGATCGCTCCAGCCCTTATTGCTGCCTTTGTGCTTCGGGCAGCAACACTTTGAGGCTGCAGAGATCTCTCTCATTTAACTGGCGTCGTTTGATTACCTTCTCTCCAACCTCTCTGGCGTTCTCAGACACGTCTTTCAGCGCAAAGGTGTCGTTCGGTGTCAGTTGACAACTGCCAGTGGCCTTAATGAGCTCGATGGTAGCTTGGCCAAGTTCTTGCACGCTGGAGCGGATCCTCGCCCCCATCTCGGGATTGTTCCTCGCCATCTCTCCGCTTGCCCCCTTAGCATCCCGAGCCAGCTCTTGGTAGCACTCCGAGATATGAGAAGCCAGTTTGCCAAGTTGACCAGGATCGCTAGAAGACTTGATGACAATCTCTTGCGCTGTGCGGGCGATCTCCTTGGTCGAAGTCATCATGCGACTCTGCAGTCCCACAAAGTCTCCGGAAGATAGAGCAGCCTGTCCGGTGCCTAAGCCTCCAGACACAGAGACTGAGCGGTAGTCGTCCACGGTGAAGATAGCTTCGGTGATACAGTTGACCAGCTTGGAAACGACTCCCACATTAGGTGCCAGCTTCTCGATGGAAGAGACGAGCTCCTGGATGGAGGAAGACATTGCCTCAGCCGATTCATCGATGTCGCCGTGAACATGGGTTGCTTTAGGATTGCCTCCGCTCTCTTTAGCAGCGTACAACAACTGTTGGGCGCACTCCGCCGCAGTCTTGGTTTGATCTAAGATCAACACCTAAAATGTGATAAGCAATAAGTGAGATGACGTCGGAAATTACAAGAAAGCCATACACACCTGCTGCTTGGAGCTGACCATGTTGGACGCCGATCCCACTGCATTGTTAACGAGAGGATCGAAGTAACTGACCATGGCTGTAACAGCATGACCCAGACGTTCCGCCTCACTCTTGGCGGCTGATTGGACGTCGGGTAGTCTCTCGGCGATCTGTGCAGCCGCGTTCTCCATCTGCTCAGTGAATTGTTTGATATCGCGGTCAGTGCGTTGCTCAAGATTTTGGTTAAACGCTGCCAGCGACGCCTGCAATCAAAAAAGTCACACATATTAGTCTTGTATTCGTTGAGCCTGAGGTGTTTCTTATAATGTTACCTGATCAAGCTCCCGAATGTTCGAAGTAAGCTTCTCAACTGCATCATCGCACTCTTTCTGGCCAGGTGCCTTATCCCTGATGGAAGAGACGAGTCTCTTGATGGCGTCTGAAACTGCTTTGCTGCTGTTTGCCAGGGACTGCCAGGTAGGCGGGTCTCTCGGGTTCACGGCTAGAGACTTGGCAGACTGGATCATGGAACATGAGCCCTCAATGATAAAGGCACCCGAGTCCAGGATCGGCTCTTGCGCGCGCCGACCTTGTTCCGAGATCCTTGCAGGGACTGATGCGTACTCCGGTGAGCTGGCAAATTGGCAGAGGCTCTCGACGGAGTCGAGAAGCGGCCGGGTAGCGGCAGCACAAGCGGCACGATTTGCGTCGCAGTAGTTGGCGTCTAGTCGTTTGATCTCCTTGACCAGGGTGGCGGTTGCGTTGGCCACATCTTTCGCGCTCTGCACAAAGTGACGCTTGGCCAGAGGGTTGTCAGTCTTGGAAGACGCCACACGACACGAGTTGCACAGCGAGCTCGTATGCTTGGCGATCACGGTTGCTGAAGACAGCACCTGCTGCTGACCGCTGGATGGGTTCACCAAGTTTTGACAAGCCATCTTGATAGCCTGGGAGAAGAGATGAGGATAGAGGACACAGAGAACAGAGCTTATGACCAGAATCGTCATTACCTGGTATGCTCTCATAAACTGATTCTGATCGACGAGTCCTCTCCTACCAGACACGCTGGACGGATCAGCAACTCCCACCAGGTAGGCTGATTGGGCTGCAGCTTCCACGAGCCCGCAGATGGCGTCGGACACACCTTTGACAGCCTCCCCGAATTCCTCGTGCTCGGACTTCTTGGCATGGTTGGCGATGCCAGTCATGCAGTCGCCCAGAGCCTTAGACTTCTCCATAACAATGTCCAGACACTCAAAGTAGGATACGTCGGAGATTGGCTGGGTGGCGCTTTCTAGCACATGCCTAATTCAATTGACGAGCATAATTAAGATAATTACATATATGTCTAAACTTAAAAATAACCTATTTTTTACCTCGATGACTGAATGGCTCGGACAGCATTGTCACATTCATTCTGTCCTGGTGCAGCCGAGGTGTACACATCAATCAGATCATTGATCGATTCAGTCACGGCCCTGGAAAGAAGGTGAAAGGATTATGTGATGCATCAGATTATATAAGGTTTTAGACGTTACCTCGCTGCATTGGCCAAATTGCTCTTAGCGCTCGGAGCAGACGGATCGGCTGCAACGGTCTTGGCCGATGACAGGAAAGTACTAGAGCTGGACGTGACGTTCTTCATGGTGACCACCATGTTCTTCCTAGCATCGACAGTTCGAGTCTGGCCCGCCATGTCCATGGAGCACTCCATCATCTCGCCCAGCACCTGTCCGAATTGGCGCGAGCTCTGCGCCAGACGCTCAGGGCGGGGTGCTGATTGTACCACCTCGGAAGTGGCGTCGTTCAAACGGTCAGCAGCGCTCGTAAGTTGTGACTGCAACTCTCCATAAGCTCGACCGGACTGCGAGAATCTGCCTGCATCTATCTGTCCTTCCCACTCACTGATGTGGGTAAGAGTCTGCTCCACTTCCTCCTGTCCCGGCAGACAGCCCAGTGTCCCACTCAGTGCTTGGTTTACCTCGCGACCGGCGGCGCCCAGGCGATCTTGTTTGTCGGGATCGTTGGGATTTTGCATTGCCCGCTGGGCCTCCAGAACAAGCTGTGCCGATCTCGCCATGACGAGTTGCGCCTGATCGATTATGCGATTCTGGGCGGTCCGATCGCCACCACTTCCAGCCGCCGCTACTCCACGGACCGCCGCAGTGTAGTCACGTAGGGCGTTAGCAGTATCACGGGCGGCGCGATGCGTCATCTCTTCATTTGCGTCACCGGCCGCGGTCATGAGCTGCGCAACGCTCGACGTCACCGACTTGCTAGTGGTGCTCAGTAGCAGTGTGGCACTCTCTACCGTTTCTCCGGGCAATGGCTTCAAACTATAAGTATTGGCAGATCCGCGGAACTCTTCCAATTCTTGTTGAAGTGATTCGATGAGGTCGGCAGAGGCTTCAATCTCTAGGGCACCGCAAACCTGGTGCGCTTTACCGATGCTAGAACGAAGCTCTCTGATGGCGTCGTCCATCTGCTTGGACGAGTTGGACAACTGCAGCTGGGAGGACTGATCGCCGACAGTAGGCAAAGCAGAACGGGTCGAGTGATAAAGTCTGAGGAGAAGGAATTAAAGTTTTTAAAGACGTAGCATAAATTTAGCGTGATAGCAGTTTTCTTTTCTTAAGACCGCTACTGTTGTATCTTCTTGAGGCTCACGCGGTAACTTACCTTGTTGCCGGACTAACGAACTGTTCAGCGTTGTTGATGAGATTGAGTTGTGCCATTGCGCTGTCCGGATTCTGCATTGACATCTTCACGCCTTCCACCAGCCTGGGGATAACAACGGCCACGGCTTTGCAGCTCTCCATGAGTTCGTCCTGGGAGTGAGCGTTGGTGTTATGCGGCCCCACGCCTTGGCTGGCGGCCAAACATTGCGTCGCGGCAGCGGCGGCGTGCTTAGCGGCGTTCTCCAGTCGCTTGATCATCTTGCGTTTAATAGTTGCACCGACGGCGGCGTGTGTAGTGGCACGAAGGTGCTCAGCGGCGCGTTTGAGTGCGTCTTGACTGTTCCGATCGCCTGGACGTGACGCGCACGACTTGGCCGCCTCCACCATATCGGCCGTGGCGTCGGCAAGCTCCTTGGCGGCGGACAGCAGGCGCCTCTGTCAGTAAGAAAGTGAGGTTAGAGAGCGGAGAAAGTGACTTAGTGGAGAGGAAGGTACCGTATGCGCGGGGGGGTGGGGGGGAGTGTAGTACAGTAGGCCGACGTTATGCAGCTTGTCCGTTAGCGTGTCTGTCATTGGTGCCCCAGCTTACTGGAAGCATTTGTATATATCATTCGGGAAGTAGCTTAATTTTAGTGCAAGTTTTCATAAAATGAGCTCCTGGCGTTGCAGTTTGAGACGTCGCCCGCCGCTCGCGCGTACTGCCAGCGGAGGCTCTCAGTGCTGTAGAAGCAGTTCTCGAAGCTTCCGTTCAGCGACAATTCGGCCTGAAGGAGTGGCCAATGCAAAGAGCTTGTTCCAATAGAGAAATCCTTGTTCTTACCTGCAGATCGGAGTCAGATTGGGTTTCCGCCTCTCCTTTAATCGCTTGAATTAGTTCGGCAGTGGATTGGGCAAGGATTCTTGCCTGGCGTACCATCTCGCTTGAGTCGTAGCTAGCAATGAGCTCTCCAGAGGCCGTCATGATTTGCTCCATGATATCGGGGATCTTGTCAGAGTGACCATCCTTGACGTGGTTGAGCAGCTCGTTGAGAGCTCTCGTTACGTCCGCAGCAGACTGTCCCAATTCTTTCAATGCGACTTCATCCTTGGCAACTTCGTTGCAGGTGGTGACGCAGCCCTCGACCGACCGCGCCACCTCCCTGGCCGCCTCCACCAGCTGTTCTTGACAGAGCGGATCAGCCACGGTGGGCGCCACAACCTTGGCGCACGCCACCAACTGAGACGTGCCCAGAGCAGTTTGAGTGGCGCTGAAGATCACCCTGTTCTGCGTGGCTTGGTCAGGGCATCGGCTGGCCACATTTTTGGCCTTCAACACCAGTGCGGCGGTAGTGTTAGCAACTGCCTTTGCCAGACCTAACAGTACGTCTTGTCTCTCCTTGTCAGCAACCTCCTCCTCACCAATGGTATAGAGGACTCTGTGTGAAGCTGAGCCCACTTGGCTGGCAGCAGTAAGCATGTGCTGGCGAGGTTCTCTAGACTGCGGCTCTGTAGCCGCCAAGAGGTCAGAGAACGCGGAGCAGAGATTACGTGCTGCGCTCATCAGGTCGTCGCCATCTGCGCCCTCATCGTCCATGAGAGCGGCCAACATCTTTACTCCCTTGGCCATCTCAGGCAGATTGTTACTGATGGTGTTCACGGCAGCTCCAACGGAATTGTAGTCTGTTTCGTCACCCTGGCCCGTGAGTGTGACCATTTGAGCGGTGGCTGCATTCATGGCAGAGACCTGGGAGTGGATGCTCTGCTTGCTGGTGTTCTTCTGCGTTTCTTTCCAACGGAAAGAAGCCGGATCATTGCCCAGAGGAGGCAAATGAGCCTTCTCGTTGAGGAGGTGCTCTGCACGGTTAATGGATTCTTGGCCGTGAGTGATGGTAGACACAAGAGCCCTCTGGGACTTGCTCAACGAGATCTCCTCAGCATGACGGGCCTGGAGAGGTGATAACATCTGTTAAAATCACTTTCATTATATCGATAAATGCTGTACATACTCTGTGATGGACTCCTCCCATCCATACTGTTAGCGACAAGCAGGGAGAAAGGGAAAAGTTAGTTCTGTGTACCGTATGAGACAGATAGATTACGCAAGAAAAGAAAAGACTGAAGAGAAAGCAAGTAGAAACCCAACAAAGGCACACCTCTAGTAGAGCTAGAATACTACAGATATCCAGATACCAAAAGGTTAATCAAATCTCCTCCCACCAGACTCGCAAGTATCAAAATGAAACGTACCCCGTTGACCCCAGCCCCACCTTCCCCGTTCGGATATTGGCCAGGGAAGCTCGACTGCTGCAAGTTCTCAGTAATCTCGACCGACGCGTTGCCTAAACGCCCAGCAAAAAAAAAAACTAATAGGGAAATTCAAAAGGATGAGACTTCCTACATACCTCCAGAATTTCTTAGCACTCCGGGCTTTGCCAGATGTCCCTCTTCCACCTTCTTGTAGTTGGCCGCTGGCAGTCCTACCATTGTGATGGCTCGTCCTGGAGTCACTAGGTCCTCCTCCATGGCTTCCTCCTCGTTGCCGTCGTCCCCGAAGCGCTCGCGACGCTGCCTGCGCTTCAAGATGATGTCAATGTAGCCGGATATCAGTTGGGAGATCTGTTCACCCTCTGTTGTCTGCACGGAGTAATATTGATCCTACACGAAGGCAAAGTTTGTGTCAGGCACGGAACGGAAGCCAGTGGCCATGGGAGAAGCCCAGAAATGTCACCTGATAGTCTCCAAAGTCGAGTGTGAATACATTAGGCGAGGCCGCCCATCTGCGAACAGTGGTGAGTGGCCAGGTTTTGAGTATCTCCTTGGTTTTCTCGTCCAGTCTCAGCACAGAGTCCTTGGTGACTCCAAGCAGGCGAGGGACCAGTCGATTTCTGCCTCTCATTTTCTCCTGGACAGAAATACACATAGATACATAATACGTCTAACGCATATAAAACGTTCAATCACTGATGGATGAAAAACTTCCCATCTCATCCCTTCACTCCTCTCTGTACCCGCAGTCTCATCTGTGCCATATCTCAGACAGAACATTTTATCTTGACAGCAGCAAAATGTGACGAGCAGTCAGCCATCCCACCAAAACCAAGACCACAAAGCTGTGACAAATTGTCAGAGTGCATTAGAAAGCAGAGCGGAGAATGGGGGAGGAGAGAACGCGAAAGAAAGAGAAAAACTCTCGTGAGCTTCCTGCTATCATCTTAATTCGATTCGGACGTAAAGTCGGTCCGACAAGGGGAGTGTGAGTGGATTGCTTCATTCAAAAAGATTGGGAGGTGTTCTTTAAGGATGACGGAAGTCCAAAAAACACGCCATGCATCACACCACAGTCTGTATCGCGTACAAACACATGTTGGAGCTCTCCCTATCCCTTTTGCTGCTGCATGCAACTTCGATATAGAAATAATCCCTGGGGAGCTTTTGGCGGGCCGCAATCTTTCTTTCATTTAGCAGTAGAGTAAAAGCCAACAAACCAGAAACCACTCTTGATCTCGCCCCAGCAAGTGGATTTTCCCCCCTCTCTCGGCACTCCCTCAGGGGAGCAACTGAGAAGGATATTTGCTGCTGCTCAAAAACCTGTGTATTGCAGCTCCAAAAGCTCTGCCAATTACAGTTATCTTCATTTGATCGGCAAACATAGCCATTGTCGTGCGTAAGTACAAGAAAAAGTAGCAGTGTCAACTACGCCCCCAGCCAGCCCAGAGATGGGATAGGAGAGATAGCGGACGTGCTGCAATAAAAACTCTTCCTCCTCTATTCTTTTCTCCCCAGCTTGCAGCAGGAGGGGAAGAGAACAAAAATGACAGTGCTCTCGCTGTGTAATTTATGCTCCATTCGTTCGCAGCGTGAGATAGCGCGGCAGAGAAGAGTAGAGTGGATGTTTTTTTAGGCGTTCTGGTCACTATGATTCACGTACGTACCTTAACTAGGAAGAAGTGCACTCCGAAGGTTGGCAGCCCCCTGGCCAGCTTGACGTACTTGACCTTGGCGTCGATCTCGCTGGTTCCCATGAGCTTGCGGTGCTCCTGGAAGATCCTCTTCTCAATCTTGTTGTGGCGAATGTAAGACTGCGGCAAGAATTCCTTCAAGCTAGAGAAGAGAGAAAAGAAGGGGGAAATGTGGTGGATGTGTTTGTTGTTGCCGCACGGATGGAGGATGCCACTCTACTAAATGAGACGGGATTGACATAGTTGTGTGAGGGCGAAATGGGGTCCGTTTCCTCTTAATGCTGCAATACTCTCTCTTTCTGGTATCGCTAGCCGCCATCGCCGCTAAATCTCCTTCTTGTCCCCTTTCTACCACTCTTTTCTCCGACACTGACGGTATTAGAGCATGCGAAAGCCACCCAAGGGGGAGCGGGCGAGCGGTCGCCCGTCCAGCATCCTTCTCTCGATCTACCCGCTTTCTATCTAGCAACTGGAGAGTGGGTGGAAGGTGCTTTTTCTTCTGCGTCTCTCTCTCACGCCACTTACTCTAGAATTCCGGGGCGGTGGTTTGCCTCTTTGTGGTCTCCGAACTGGATCTGGACTTGAAGTGCTGCGAACTCGACTGCGTCCTCCAGCCGGACAGGATGGGTCCCGTCCACGATGGCCTCCCTCGCCTGCTCGTAAAGCAAGTTCAGCTGGACAGGATCGCGAGAGTCGATGTTGGCGTCGCTGTAGAAATACTTGCGCTTCATCAGCAGGACGTCTGTTTCAACGATGCCCTGTTCACGCAGGGTCTTGCTGTGATCCACCCAGTTGACTGAAATTATACATATGACATAAAGGATTAAAAAGTGGAGACAACAACAGCCACAAATCCATTTTCTCATTCAAGTCACCTCCGTCTTCAGTGTTGAGTTGCCTCTTGAGCTCCTCCATCTTGGGATCAATTTCTTTTTCGCCCTCCTTGTACTTGGTTTTCCTAAGAGTCATGGTGCCTCCCAGGGTGCCGAATTTGTTGGTAGGCACGTTCTCTTGATTCTCCTCAGGCTTGTCCCAGACGAGGGAATATTCGTCATGGTTGGTTATGCCGATCTTGGCGCAAATAATCACCATGAGGTTCGACACGACTTGAGAGTCGTCCACCATAATCGCCTTAACGGACCCGTCAAGAAGACGAATCTTGAGGAGTCTCAACTTACGCCGGTACTCCAAAGGAACCTAGAAGCCCAAGCACACGGAGCACGTCAGTCAAGAACTTGCCGCGTGCTTCTCCCACCCACCCCTTTACTAAGTGCATCATCGACTTTCGGGTTGTTGTCAAAGGGAGAATGTTAACATTTGTATCAATTTGCGCGGATTATTTCTGCCATCCCGAGCTTTCGTTGCGGCAGCAGTCGTACATTATCCACGTACTTTCAGTACTTGGCACAGTCATCACTACATGGAGGGGGGGGGGAGAAAACGGTCGTATTTGTGAAAGCATTGATACATCACTTTCTTCCCTCTCTTCCTCCCCTCCCTTTCGGACGAGGGGAGGGACTGCTGCATCCACTTCCGGGATAAACGAGGGAAGCTTTCACGACGTCGGTGATCACGGCTGCTTGGTCGGACAAAAGCCAAACGGGAGCCCCCCTTCCATACCGAATTTTTCACCCCATCAAGTAGAGGGGGAAGCATTCGTGTAGCGAGCGGAAGAATTCGCGCTCCACTGGTCACGACGACTATCATCATCGTCTACTGCTTTTGCTCTTCTCCCTCCTAATGTTTCTCCTTCGCTGAATATACAGCTTTCTTCTCCCCCTTCAACCATTCTTTTGGGGGGGTCCCGGACTACGACGCGTCTTGGGTACAGCTCAGACTACCAACAGAGCTGACACGAGATGGAATAATCAGTTTTATTATTCATTACAGTTATGGCCCTCGCACTCAGCTCTCGTCTCTCTACGATTTTTTCCCCCTTGACAAGTCCCCCCTGCCAAAAGACGCTGCTGCTTTTTCATCAATCATACAAACGACAAAGCGAGGGAAGAGCATAGGAAGGAGGATACAAGATTTCTCCACATCTCCCAGATATGCATGCAGATAGATGTTTTTTACTTACATTGTCCCTCAGGAGATAGTGCTCCAGCGTCCGAGACGGCTCCAGCCATACGCCTTTCTTCGGGTCTTCGTCGTGAAGGAAGAGTCCGTACTGGTTCGGGTGTCCTAGGCCCTTGATCTCGGAGAGGCGCTCGCGGATGTGCGCGCACGCATCCAGTACCAAAGTCTATCGGGGAGGGGAAGAGAGAGACTGAACAATGTTGTATTCCACACAAAGGCTGCAGCAGAAGACTTACTATTTCTTAAGGGTTCAAGACCGCAAGTCCGTGCGGACGAGTTAGGTTAAGTTTTTCAAAAGGACTGTTAGCAGAGGTTTTGCAAAGGAGCGGCTTTGCAAAGAATCCTTAGCAATGGTTTCCCCAAGCAGAGGTTTTGCAAAGAACGGATAGCAGAGGTTTTGCAAAGAGCGATTACGTTGTGCAAAGAAAGTCAACAACACATTCATGACACATGCACTGTCAAAGATTACGCTTCAACACCAGACATGCAGTTGTTCACGCTTACCTGTGGATTAAACTGGATTGCTTTTCTGACCAACTCGACCTCTTGTCCGCGGTCATTTTTCTCCACAATGGAGATTCTAAGTCGTAGGTCTGCCATGATCAAAGGTCAACAAGTCAGATCACCTGAAATTAAAAGGGAGCTATGTTACAATGCGCAGTTGTGACATGACCAAAGATGTCCGACTTACAGCGAGCGCTGACAGTTTGAACGTACCAAGTCAAGTAGTTCAAACATTAAAACAAGAGGTCTGAAGAAATCAATGCAATTTGTAGCTCAGAGTTACAACGTATGTGATGTGACCTCAGGGAGCTTCACCAGACCCAATGGCAGTGGACAAACACGTTAAGGGATGCTTGAACGGTGGAGAAACAGCCATGTTCTCCAACATAACATAAGCAGTATGGACCAGACAGGAAGAAGTTCGTTCAGAAGAAGTAATCTTACAAGAGCAGGCCAGTGAGTTCCACTTCTTGATTTTTTTGCGCTCCTGCAGGTTGCCTCCAAGTACAAACAAGCACACCGTACTGCACGCACTTGCAAAGGTAACCCGCAAAAATGCGCAATCATTTTTTCTTCCTGCTATGATATACATACATTGGATCCAAGTTTCAGCCTTGAATTGCCAAGTGGAGCCCATAATATACCCAACATGTGCAGGTGTGCGCAAGGAAAGTGCAAGAGAAGAACATCTGATCCGCACACAGGGTGGCGCACTTAGATACGATGTAACGCAGTAACTAGTATAAAGCAATATAAGTTATGGACCTTCCGAGGTTGAAGAACATCCAGTAGGCGTTTGACAAGCCCTCGTCAGTCTGTCAGTAACTTGATCGTGCGGATGAATGGTTATGAGAGCTTGATTCTAGCCTACCATCACGTGTATAGGGGAAGAATTTTCAGAGAATGAGCGCCCATGCTAGCAACTGGGATCTTTTACCCATCGCACGTGGAGAACCTGATTTTTTTTCTCACTACACACCCACGGACGGAAGAACTTTGTAAAGCAGTCGGATCACGACTGCACGTAAAACGTCTGCTAGTAAATTACCTCATGAAGACGCTCGCATAGCGCACAAAGAATACCATAAGCTAAGAGGAACTTAGATTGTTGCGAGCTTGTCATAAAGAACGTCCCTGGTGGGATGCGCACTCGTCCGTTCAGGCTACTATATTGTATCACGCGCATGCACCTTGAAACGGATAGGGGGATCAGACGCGTGCAAGGCTCACTTTCCGAAGAATTGACAAGAGTTAACAGTACTTAGCATTGACGACGGATGAAAGGATGAGACGCTTATCAGGATCCATTTTCATTGGTCCCAAAGTGATTCCTACATCCGTCTTACAGTTTAATTTGTATAATATCGGACGTGATATTTCTGCCAGAGCCAGACTGTACTGAAACGAGACGTTTGTGACGTAAAAAGATACTTCAGGTACCTGATCCGGCTCCCTCCCCTTTAGCTAGCCGTGATCGAGGAGATCTCCGCTCAGCCTCGTCTGTTGGTCGAGAGGCATCTCCTCCAGAGTTCTTCCCTCCTCCTATGCGTCCAACTCGTCCGCCGGGGTCCTGAGGAGTGAGAGCCCAAGACAAGAGGGGAGGGGGACCCCAGTTTTGGGGAGACCAATGGGCAACGCCCCAAGGAACGAGACGCCTAAGAACAGATAGGATCAGCGACCAATCCAAGAGGATCATCTCGCAGCGTCTCCACCAATGGGAAAGCATCGCCCAGAAGGGACGAAGAAAGGTAGAGAAAGCAGCCAGGGGGGGAAAAAGGGTCATAAATTCCCGGGGCTGCAGCCTCCGTAGCGGAAGGAGGAGGATGCTGAAAACTTTCTTGGCAGCACCAGCCAAGTTGGGTCCAAAACTTTTTTTACAAAATCATTTCCAAACAATTTTCCTCCCTAGCCGTCTTGCAACGTTGCTGCTGGCTTTCGAATGGATAAGACGACGCCTTTTTTGGAAGTTCCGGAGCTTTCTCTTGGACAGAGGCGTCGTCTCCTAGTTCCCTGCCTCACAAAGGAGAAGATGTATCGAGCCATTCTGGCCAAAGCTCTGCTTCCGGGCCAACTTCCTTTGCCAAGAGGGGCACTCTGACTGAATAGGGCTATCATCAAAGAGAGGAGCACAGGAATGGTAAACATCTACTTTACGCAACATGGATGGAACCCGACAATGATGTGTGGCAGGTATCGAGACCATGACTATCACGAACAGGACAAAGACGAAGCTGCTTATTCTTCTGAGGAACCCTATCCTCGTTGGCAGTTGCACAGCGCTGGGATGAAGAAGAAAGAAAAGTGCAGAAAAAACAATTTGCCACGATCATGAAGGGACTGCGCACATTTCATGAATGCCTCGTTTGCAGTAGCTTTCTCAGTCCTGGACGTAGTCCCCAAAATGCATCATTAATCTGTTCACGTGTGCTGCACGTGTCTGAGAAGAGTGGCCAATAGAGAAAGAATCAACTACGGACACAGAGAGATACAGACGCTGCGGAGCTCGTGAGAGCATCAGTGATGCATGATACGACAACGGGGATAGCGATCTGTGCACTCACAACAACCAACGAGTCACTGACAAAAGGCAAGCAAGTTGCTTTCAGAGGCTTCTTAAAAGCATGCGACCAATACCAATACTACTGAGCCAAGCAATGAATCTAGCTGGGTTGAGCTGTGCAATGTTAGCCGAGCATGAGAGAAAGGGATAACAAGAGATCGTTTGTGCGGCTTTCAATGAAAAGTGTCACGAGCCATTTAGCGCAAGCGCTCGGCGATTCGACCGAGAACCCTAAGCTCGCCAACAACATAACTCAATAAGTGAATGCGCCGCCATGCGCCGCCATGCGCCGGCCATCTGGGAAAATCTGCGCCAAATCCGGCCAAATTGAATTAGTCTCCCTCTTCTAGCAGTTCTGACTAACCATTACGTGGAAAGCATCGTCGACAACGACGACGTGAGAAGGGAAAGCGAATGAATGATCACTGATCATTTTCGAGGCTTCGGAGGATCACGCCAGGGTCAACATCTAGCCGGACACTGCAGCCAGACGGTCGACAACAAGCCTACACTAGGCCCAGGCGTTGGTTTGTTTGTTTGCGTGTTTAGAGGTGACACGGAAGACACATGGAAGCTCTCATTGACGGAGTTGTTCCGTGTGTGCACCACGTGTGTGGCGGGTGCAGAGTCAGAGACTGTGGCATCGCCTCCGCGATCTCTTCCTAGTCGGTTCCGCCCCCGCATCTCGATCGTGTCTCACCTGTCTCAGGAAACACCAGCTTGGAGGCCGCTCCGAGGGTCCTCCGTGCGCCCTCCCCCGGGCCGCGCCGGCTTCCGGGGGTGCCGTCGGGGTCGTTCTCTGCTCCACCGGGGTCGTAGTCGACCCTGTTCTCACTGAATTTTTCTCTCTTCACAATTTCTAATCTTCCCTACGTCGCTTTGCCTTTTTTTCTCCTCCTCTGCTGCTGTTTTAAAGGTGGACTGGCTGAGTCTGTCAGGGCTGCCTGCCAAGCTGGGTCTGCCCGGCCAGCCGGGGGCCAGGCTGAAGAGAGTGGGCATGTCTGCCTGCATGTGTGCCTGCATGAGCGTGTGCGCGTACAATCAGAGGTGCTCCGACAACGACCTTGCCTCCCTTTCTCTCTTCCTTCCCCTCCTCCACTTGACATAGCCCAAGAAAATAACCTGGGCAGACCCGACACATGTGCTCGAGCTGCGCGCGCGCTCGTATCATGCGCGCGAGCGAGAGGGAAGAGAAATGGGCAGCGGAATCAGCTCCATGCATCATGCATGCGTCTTCATCATCGTCGTCGTCGTCTCCATCATCATCGTCGTCGTCGGCCGCGTCCACGGCGGTCCTGACGCCGTCAACTGACGCTGCGTCAAGTGTCACGTTGGCGGACAACGCGCTTTTTTCAAGTGTCAAAAATGTCTCATATCCGTCCATGTCGACTTGGTCAAGATGTCCCTGCGGGGGGGAGGGGGGGGGGGGGAAGGGGAGAAGCCGCAAAAAATTCCCCCCTCCAAATTTCTCGCGATCCTCCGTCCAATCCGCGAAGACAAATCTGTGAGCAAGTCGCAGTGAGCGGTCAGTTTTGTCTACCTCGCTCGCGAGGCTCCGTAGGACGACGTGCACAAGAAGCGCTAGGGCAGGAAGGAAGAGAGCGACGAGCAGAGCGGCAAAAACTGTCTGTTGGCGGCGCGCCAGCACCGGATTTTCATCGCATCTCTCCATTTCCTTCGACGGGGGAAAAAAGCTCTTTTCCGAGCTTCTCCTGCATGACGGCGGCTTTCTAACCCCCGGTCTTTCCCTGGCCGCCTCCGTCGTCACCGCCGCCGCCGCCGCCGCCACCACCGCCGTCGCCGCCGCGCGCTCGTGGAAAGAGGCGAAAACTTTTTTTTCCCCAAAAAACAACTAGAAATGGAACAGCAGCGATGTCGTTTTTCTCTCTCATGCGAGATAATGTCCGGTAGGAGGACGACGCCGCCGCTGTGTCCGCCCCCGCTGCCAGCCAAACGTTCTTAGCGCGTGAATAACGATCCGGGGTTCAAAGCAAACGAGAACATGCCTATTCACAGGGGGGGGGGGGGGTAATAGAGGGGGGAAGCGGTTCGGGGGCCCCAATAATTCCAGATATTCAAAAAATTGATCACCATTTTAAGGCCATTGACTAAAT